>Ga0070658_10004580_pt1 | contig 11235 bp, 7 predicted proteins | sample KBSC13metaG_FD_64664 | JGI IMG/M metagenome (GOLD analysis project Ga0070658, IMG submission 64664) | Corn rhizosphere microbial communities from Kellogg Biological Station, Michigan, USA - KBS C1-3 metaG | ecosystem: Host-associated > Plants > Roots > Rhizosphere > Soil ... | reverse complement strand
CCGTTCAGGGGCGTGCGGATCTCGTGGCTGGTCATCGCCAGGAAGTCGGACTTGGCCTGCAAGGCCTTGGTCAGTTGGCGGTTGGCGACGCGGGTCTGATTGCGGCTGCGGCGCAGCGACAGCATCGCGGCCAGCATGACGGCCGAAAGAAGAGTTATCGCGCCGACCACGATCCGCAGCACCGTTTCGTGCAGCCGCGCGCGATTGGCCTGTAACTGGACGATACGCAGATTCTGGTTCGAAAAGTCGAACTGCGCCGCCATCAGCGCGGCGTTGGTCGATGCCGCGAGCGCGCGAACATTGTCGTCCAGCCGCTTCCACGCGCGCAGATGCGCCAGGGCGAGCTCGGGATGGCCCGCACGCGCATAAATGTCCGCCGCTGCCTTGTGGAAATCGCGGAAAGGCAGGGTGCTGTTGTTGAGGTCCACCCCGGTAAAGGTACGCCCGATCAGGGCTTGCGCCGTGGCGATGTCGCCGCGCTTCATCGCCACCTCGGCCAGCACGCCCAAAGCGAATGGCTTCTCGTCCGCCGCCTCGGGATTGCGCGTCAGCGCGAGCGCGCGTCGCGCCAGCCGCTGCGCGCCGGCGGCATCGCCGATCAACAGGCGCGTGGTCGCCATATTGGTGAGGATATTGGCCTGGAGCAAAGGGCTGTCGGCACGGGTCGCGGCCGACAGCGCCTTGGCATATTGCGCCTCCGCCGCGCGGTAGCGCCCGAGCAGGCGCAGCGTCTCGCCGACATTGTTGAAGGCCGCGATCGAGAAAGCCGGGTCGCCATGATATATCTCGGTCGCCTGCGCATAATAACGCAGCGAGCGTTCGTTATCGCCCGCGTCCTGATAGATGCCCGCGATATTCTGCAGTGCCTTGGCCTCGCCCCTCTGCTCGCCGATCGCGCGGTAGAGTGTGAAGGCGTGCTGGAAATCGGCGAGCGCGGGCGCGATCGCGCTCTTGGTCTCCTCGACCCAGCCGCGCGACAGCAACAGGTCGCCATGCAGTTTGTGCGTGGGCGCGACCTTGACCACGGTCGCCAGCGCGGCCTCCAGGATCGGCAGCGCCTCGTCGGTCTGGTCGGTCCGCGCGAGCGCTTCCCCCTGCAGCCATTTTGCGCGCGCCACACCGAGTTCGCGGTCCGCGGGCAGGGCCGCGGCCTTGGCCTCGGCCGCGCGCGCCAGTGTCAGTGCCTTGGCCGGATCCTGCATCATCACGCTCTTGGTCGCGGCGATGGCATCGTCATAATCGGACTGCGGCGTGGCCAAAGCCGGTGCCGCGAGCATCGCTGCGGCAATCAGCGCGATCGGGCGTTTCATCCCGTCCCTCCCGCGTCACGGCGCAACGAGGCGACGCGTTCGGCCAGGCTGGCGGGGCGGGGCAGGCCGGGCGCGGCGAGGCGGCCACGCGCATAGTCGATCAGCCCCTCGAGCGACAAAGCCGGTGACAGAAAGAAACCCTGTACCATGTCGCACCGCATCACTTGCAGCAGAGCCAACGTGGCGGCGGATTGCACGCCCTCCGCGGTGACCTCCATCTCCAGGGCGTGGGCGAGGTCGATGGTCGATCGCACCAGCAGCGGGTCGCGCGGGCCAGTCGACAGGCGCGAGACGAAGCCTTTGTCGATCTTGAGCTCGTTGACCGGCAGCCGCTGCAGATAAGCGAGCGAGGAGAAGCCCGATCCATAATCGTCGATCGACAGGTGCACGCCCGCTTCGGCAAGCTTGTAGAGATTGACGAGCGCGCCTTCGGGGTCGGCGATCATCGCGGTTTCGGTAATCTCGAACCCGATCCTGTTCGTGGCATCGCCGAGCAACGCCAGCGCCTGGTCGAGGAAGCGTGGATCGGCCACGAGCTGCGCCGAGATGTTGACGTGGATCGGAACGTCGACCCCAGCTTCGGCCAGCAGCGCCTGATCGGCGACGGCCCGCGCGATCACCCATTCGGTCAGCTTGCCGATTTCGCCGCAGCGCTCGGCCAGCGGGATGAAGAGCTCGGGAGAGACGATGCCGCGCGTCGGATGCGTCCAGCGCAGCAGCGCCTCGACGCCCGCCAGCGCGCCACCCTGCGCGCGCAATTTGGGCTGATAGTGGAGCGCGAGCCCGCTCCGATTGGTCAGCGCCGCGTGGAGGTCGTCCATCAGCGCATGATCGTCCTGCTCGGTCACGACATGATCGGACAAATGAACTGGGCGACCCAGGCGCAGTGCCTTGGCGAGCGCTTTTTCGGCCTCGGTCACCAACGTCTCCGACACCGATCCGCGTGGGCAGGGGACGGCGGCGATGGTGACGTTGCGGGCCACAATGCGCCCCCGCACGGGGATCTCGCCGCAGAGCGCCTGGCGGAGCGCGGTCAGCGTATCGGCCGCGGCGGATTGCGAGCGGGCGCGCAGCAGGAATTCGACGCCGCTGCGGCTGGACCGGAGCTGCTGGACTTCGGGCAAAGTGCTGGCGACCAGATCGCGCAGCGCGTCGAGGAGGTCCATCGCGCGCGCATAGCCGACCTGCCGCTTGATACCGTCGAAACCATCCAGCCCGAGGACGGCGAAATAGGTCTGCAAAGCCGCCTCCCCCGATCGGCAGCCCATCCGCCGATCAGTCCAGGAAACGACCAAATAGAAGAAGATTAAGCCGCCACGTTTCCTGAACGCTGTGGAGTTCCTACACCGCCAGCCTTACGATTCGGCTAAGAACAAACTTGATTTCAATTAGTATTTCTGAATCGAAAGCGCCGCCGGTCGCGAAACCGACGGCGTTTCCTTGCGGGAACCTCAGAAAGCCAGATGAAGTTGGACGCCGCCGCTATAGCCGATCGCATCGGTCGCGATCAGCTCGGCGTCGCGATCGACCCGGCCGAAGAAGGAGAATTCCCCTCTGCCCTTGGGCAAGGCCAGCCCGTACATCGCTTGGCCCGCCAGCGGCAGGCGGCCGCGCGGCGCGAAGGCCTGGTCGAGGATGCCGATCTCGCCCGTGGTCCGGTCGATCACGCCCACGCCCGAATAGGTGAGATGGCCGCCGATCGTATGCAGCGGACTCGCCATGGTCAGGCGAAGTTCGTCGTTGCGGGTGAGCAGGCGCGCCTTGATCATCGCCAGTTCGGCCGAGGCGCTGGTCAGCCCACTCGCGCGGATCTGGCCGGCGTTGGCGTGGGTGCGGGCGATCGTGCCCGTGCCTGCCAGCGTCCAGGTCCGGCCTATCGCGAGGTCGAAGCCCGCATTCGCGCCATCGGTGACCGATCCGCCCTGCAGGTCGTTGCGGTCGATCGACTGGATGCCGAGCAAGGCGGCATTTTCGTGCAGATGGGTCAGGCCCGCGCGCGCCGTCAGTCCGTCGCTCAGGCGATAGGCCAGGCTCATCGTCTGCGCCTGCGCCGCATATTGGTTGACCCAGTCGCCCGCATAGGCCCGGTCGATGCCGAACGCGGTCAGGTTGCGCTGCGACAGGCGGCTGGTCGATCCGAAGCCGATCGTCAGCCCTTCCGCCGCTGCGATACGCCCGCCGAGATAGGCGCCGCCCGAGGCGAGACCCAGCAGCGGATTGGCACCGCCCCGGCCCAGATCGTAATCGTCGCGGAAGGCGAAGCCCGCGCTGCTGTCGAGCGCCGCCGCACCATTGCCGTAGCCGAAGGCGAAGCTCGCCTTGTCGCTGACCAGCATCGCGTCAGTGTCGTAGTGCGCGGAACGCATCTGGAAGGCATTGCCGGTTGAGGCAGGCGTAATGCTGACACGCAGCTGCATGCCCCCGAACTGCCCGGCCGGGACGGTCGAACGGGCGAAGCCCGCGACCAGGCCGTCCTGCACCGGACGGTCGTCGCCGACGCCTGCGAAGTGGCTCGCCTGCGAGCGCAGGGCCATCGACAGATAGGATTGGAAGGCCTGGTTGCCGGCGGCGGTTGCGACATTCTGCCCGACCAGCTTGGACGACAGCGGAATCTGGAAGTCGCGGAACGTGTTGCCGATATATTCGAACGCGTTGAACCACAGGCCCGACGAATCCCAGGCACTCTGCGTCCCCGTCCGCACCGTCGCCACCACCTGCGACAGCGAGGTCGGAAAGATATTGAGCTTGCCGTTCGACTGCTGGAAATAGACCAGCTTGCTCCAGTCGAGCGGCGACTGCGAGGCGGCGATGTTGAGCTCGCCCACGCCATAGACCGGATCCGCGCCGGGGTTCGTGCCTTTGGGCGTTGCCGATCGGAAGATGATCTGCGCGGTCTCGTCCGGATAGTTGGACAGCCACGGCCAGCGGTTCTGCAGCAGCGCGATCGCGCCCGAAACCAGAGGTGCCGCCAGCGACGTGCCCGACTGGCGCATATGCCCGCCGAGGCCGTCGGAGACGAGGATCAGCTCGCCCGGTGCCACGATGAAATGATATTTGAGCTTGTTCGCTTCGGTGCAGATGCTCGTCCCGGTCGGCAGCAGGCAGGCCTCGCCCGGACGGTTCGAGAAGTTGGAGATGGTCCCGTCCGCACCGACCGAACCGACGATGATCAGGGTCGGGTTGGCATTGAAGTTCCAGGTCACGTTCTGCGTCTGGGTGCTGCCGTCATTGCCGGCCGCGATCACCAGATCGTGGCCATGCGCGCCGGCCAGCGCGAGCGCGTCGTTCCAGCCGGGATTGAGTGTCCAGCCCGGCACGCCGAGCGAGGCATTGAGCACGCCCATCGGCGTGATCTTCCCCTTGAAGATCGTGTTCGACAGCGTCTGGATCGCGGTGCCGACATCGGTCCAGTTGGTCGTGCCGGTGCTGTCATAGGGATCGTAGACGATCACGTTCGCGGTGCCTTGCGGCATCACGCCCAGCACGCCGGAACCATCGGTCGCGCCGATGATCAGGCTGCCGACCGCCGCGCCATGGCCGTCGGAGAAGACCGTGCTGCCATATTGCGTGACCTGCTTCGGGACATGCTTGCCGCCTTCGATCACGAAATCGACCATGCCGATCGTCGGCTGCAGCAGGCCTGCGGTCAGACTGGTGGGCTTGATGCCCTCGATCTGCGCGAGCTGCGGGCTCCAGCCGACCGCACCCATCCACCAGTCGACATGGCCGGTGCCGGCATAGTCCATCAGGTCGTCATAGATGTTGAGGAACAGCATCGCCCGCGCGGATGGATCGCTGGCAAGAAGGCTCTGGCTGTTGACCGTGCCGTCGGCGTTCAGCGTCACGCCGGCCGCGGCAAGCTGCGCCATGATCAGCGATTGCGTGGTGGTGCCGTTCTTGTTCGGGGCGGTGGCGATGATCGGGCCCCAGAAGTTCATCGCAGGCGCGATCAGGCTGCCCTGAATCGCCTTGGCGACAGCGTCGGCATCGCTACTCGTCCTGGCCGCGTTCCATTGCGCCAGGACCGGCGTCCAGGCGTTGAACTCGTTCGACCAGAAGGTCGCGATGCCCGCATAACTCTTGTTGGTCTTGTAGGGATTGGTCTTTCCCCAGAACGGATCGTATCCGTTGGTCGAATAGAAAGCGAGCGTCGTGGGGTCCGTGGTCTGGACGAACGGATTGAGCGCGCCCCAGAAGCCGCTCGTGCCGCTCCAGAAAGGATTGATCTTGCCGTAGAACGGATTGATCTTCCCGTAGAAGGGATTGATCTTGCCGTAGGCGGCATTCACGTCGCCGTAGAAGGGGTTTATCTTGCCGTAGAGCGGGCTGATGTCGCCCTGCACCGGATCGATCGGGCCGCCTGCCTGCGCGGGACTCGCAAGTGCGAACGCCGCCGCGCACGACATCAATGCCGTACTTGCCAGACCCAGTTTATTGAACCCCCGAACCATATACGCCCCCGCGCCCCATGCGGTTGAACTGGGATGTATGGATGGGAGGGTGTTTCGGAACCGCCAAGGTTTATGGGCAATCCGGGCTTAACCATCCCGGCTGGTCGCGCCCTCGTATTCGGTGCCGGCGGCTTTCCGCCGGATCGCCTCCGAGGAACGGCCAAGGTTGCCAAAATTTAACGTGGATCAGCGGCAACGGAACCGGAGGCGCAACAGTTGATGTCGCATGTACGAAAAGCCAATCTTGGAACGCGCCTTCGAATTGGCCCGCACCGGTGAATATCAGCGGGTCAAGGAACTGGAGAAAGCCCTTTCGCGAGAGGGTTATGCCAAAGGCGATCCGCATATCCACAGCCCGAGCGTGCGCAAGCAATTGCGGTTTCTCTGTTTATCTTCCTCCACGCTAGAGACGGCCTGACATCCTGCTGTCGCGCGTCTCTCACGTTACTGAAATGTAACCTTTCTCGCGCGGAACCTGTCCGGGTTCGACCGGTTCGGTCGCCGGCTGGCTCCGGCCTCCGCCAGCCCTTCGGCGAGGTCCGGCGTTTCTAAGCCGCCGGACCTCTACCGGGCCAGGGACGGGCAGGTCGCTTGTGACGCGGGGCTTAGTATGACAGCGTATCCCGATGGGGGCCTCCGGCACTGATATGCGCTCGGTAGAGACATGACCGCGCTCAAGCCGATTGCGCCAGGCGATCTGGCCGGGATGCCGGGTACGGAAACCCGCTTCACCCGGCTCCGGTTCGAGCTGGTTGCCTTTCTGCTGATCGTCGCGACGTTCGCCGCGGTCCTGCTCAAGGACATGGTGGTCGACCGCGAATTCTCGATCCAGCCCGCCACCATCTCCCGCTATGAACGTTATTGGTATGCGGACAATTCGGGTGCCGGCACCTCGACCGTCACGCCCGATCCGGCCAACGCGCTCGCCTGGCGCTGCCGCCTGACCCCGGTTTTCGCCAACCCCTATTGCGGGTCGGGCATCATGATGGATGTCGGTCATCGCGGTGCGGGCCGCGATTTCTCGCGCTATGAGAAAGCAACACTGGATCTTGATTATCAGGGCCCGGCCAAGGTTCTGAAGCTCAACCTCAAGAATTGGGGCTCTCCTTACGCGCAGGCGGGCAAGGGCGACAGCACCAAGCCCAACGTGATCGAATTTCCCGTGCAGCCGGGGCATAACCAGGTCACGCTCAACCTGCGCGACGCGGCGATCGAGCAATGGTGGATCGCGCTCCACTCTTATCAGGGCGCGGCGAAGCCCGAGCTGAACAATGTCGTCGCCATCGACCTGCAAACCGGCACTGGCGCGCCGCCCGGCGACTATGCGATCAGGCTCAACCGGGTGTCGCTGAGCGGCCGCGTGATCACGCCTGAACATTGGTATTTGCTGCTACTCGGCCTGTGGACCGGTTTCACCGCACTCTATCTCGTCCATCGCGTGCGGCGGATGCGCGAGGAGCACGCACAGCGGCAGCGGCTGCTCATTGCCGAGGCACTCCTGCTCCAGCAGGCGCGCGACGCGGCCGAGGATGCCAACCAGACCAAGTCGCGCTTCCTCGCGCATATCAGCCACGAACTGCGCACGCCCTTGAATGCGATCCTCGGCTATGCTCAGATTCTTCGCGTCGCCGAATTGAGCAATCGCCAGAACGTCGCCGCGCGCACCATCCAGCAAAGCGGTGAGCATCTGCTCGCTTTGATCAGCGACCTTCTCGATCTGTCGCGGATCGAGGCGGGCAAGCTGGACCTCGCGCCGCACCCGATCGAGCTGCGCGGCATCGTGCGCGGCGTCGCCGACATGATCGCGGTGCGCGCCCAGGAAAAAGGGCTGGCCTTCGAATGGCGGATCGCGCCCGAAGTGCCGCATGGCGTGATCGCGGACGATAAGGCGTTGCGGCAGGTTCTGCTCAACCTGCTCGGCAATGCCATCAAGTTCACGGACACGGGCCGCGTCGGCCTGAACGTCACCCGCCTGGCGCAGACCGGCGACCGGGTCACGTTGCGTTTCGAAGTGCAGGATAGCGGTCCCGGCATCCCGTCCGACCAGCAGGACCATATCTTCCAGCCGTTCGAGCAAGCTGAAGCCGGCCGCCTGGTGGGCGGCACTGGGCTCGGCCTGAGCATCAGCCGCCGCATCGTCGAGCTGATGGACGGGCGTCTCCTCGTGGAAAGTCAGGCTGGCGAGGGTAGCCTGTTCTGGTTCGAGATCGTCGTGCCGATCGCCGATCAGGCGGCCGTGCCGCGCAACGTAGCCAATGATCGCGGCCGGCGCATCCGAACCACGGCGAAACCAGCCGAATAAAGCCTCAGCGCACCGGATCGAACATCAGCACCTTGACCGTGCCCGGCCGCACGATCGGCCGCCCGCCCTTGGGGTTGGGATCGGTATCGGCGGCGATCACGAACAGGCGGCCCGTCGCGGGATCGAGCGTCATCGTCCTGCCGCTCACCTCGGTCGCGATCGGATCCAGCGCGGTGTAATTGTCCGCGTCGGTCTGCTGATAGGCGCTGATCGTGCCGTCGACACCATTGGAACTGAACACGCGCCGCCGCACTGGATCGTAAGCGACCGCATCGTTGCCGCGGCCGATCGGCAGCTCGGTGACGACTTTGCCGTTGTGGGCATCGACCACCGTCATCATCGCGTTGACGCAGCCCAGGAATAGCCGGCCACGCGCCACATCATAAGCAAGGCCGTGCGGCTTGGAGCAATGCGGGGTCGGCCAGTGCGCCAGCACAATGTTGGTGCGCGCGTCGATCGCGACCAGATCGTCGCTGCCCACGCCCGCGGCGAAGACGCGCCCGCCGCCCGCCACCGCATATTCCAGTTTCTCGCCCGCCCTGACCGTCGCGATCACCTTGTCCGTCCTGGGATCGATCACCGCGATCGCGCCCGGATCGCCCTCGACTACGAAGACGTGACCGGTGACCGGTTCGAACGTGATCCCGTCGGCATCGTCGTCGGCCTTGATCGGCTGGCCCGCTTTGAACGTGTCGAGCGCGAACGGTACGGCCACGCCCGCGCGGCCATCGTCGGTGAAGCCCTGATGGGTCGCGTGGCTGATTGCGATGCCGTGCGTGCCGCCGGCCATGCCCGTGACCGATCCGATCACCGTTCCATGTTGCGGATCGATCACCGCCACCCGATCGCCATGCGCGACGTAGAGCCGGTGGCCGGCTGCGTCGAATACCGCATAGTCCCAGCGATCGGGCGCGCCGAGCGCGACCGTACCCACGGCCTTGTAGGCAGGGGTCGCGCAGACCGGCGCCGTGATCAGCACCGCACAGAGGATTGAAAGCCGCGTCAGCATGATATCTCCCTGATCTTCAGGAGAGAGACGCCGCAGCGCGCGGCGGTCCGTAAATCAGACTGCGCAGGCGCGCTTCATGCGTAGGCGTTGATCCTGCGGCGACGGCGCATCTGCGCGCCCAGCAGGCCGAAGCCGGCGACCATCGTCGCCCAGCTGGTTGGCTCGGGCACGGATTCGATCATGCGGGGCAGGCCGGTCACGAACAGCACCGCGTTGGAGCTCGCGCCATAGCCCAGATGGATCTGGTTTATGCCCTGCGCCGCGTCGAGCACGTAGAAGGCCGTGCTCTCGCTGCCCGGGCCGCCCTTGCCGCCGCCATAATGAACCGCAATGATGCTGATCCCGGTCAGCTGGATACCGAAATTGACGGTCGTGCTGCCCTTGAGGTTGGAAACCGACCCGGCGACGCTGGTCATCTTGCCGTTCCAGTCATCATAGCCAAGCGCCTGCAATATCTGCTGGTCGGTCGAGGCATTGGCCTGGTTGAGCAGGTTGCCCGACTTGAAGCCTTGGCAGGCGGTGATGGTCGCAGCTGCCGCGGTGATGTCGCTCGCGCTACACGTTGCAAGTGGCGCGCCGCCGCCTTTTCCGGCCAAGGCCGGCGCCGAGATCAAACCCGCCGCCGTGGCCGCGATCGCAAACTTCCCCAGAACGCGCACTGAAATCCCCACTCACAAGCGCCCCCACGGCGCCTTGCTGCCCTGCACCTGCTATGCAAGGACGGCAATCGAGGAACGTGGTTAAGCCAGGTTAATTTTCAGCAACCTTCAGAACCTGGCGTCCAACAAGGAAGCGGCGGGAGGTTCCCCTCCCGCCGTTCGCGCTTACCAGTGGCGGCGATATCCGCCGCGATAGCCGGGGCGGCCCCAGCCGTAGTGGCGGTAATAATAAGTGTGGTACGGATAAGGCCGGTAGCTCCAGCGGCCGTCGACGAAGATCCACGGATGGTACCAGGCCGGCGCCGCGTAATAATAGCCGCTGTCATAGCCATCATAGACGAAAGCCGGCGCCTCGCGGCGCATGACATAGCCCGGGGGGCAGCCGGGGCTGGTCGCATTGTCCTGCGCGCTGCCCGCGGCCCCGCCGACCGCGGCACCCGCGATGCCGCCCACCAATGCGCCCGCGCCGCGATTGTGGTAGCCCGCGATGCCGGAGCCCAGCAGTGCGCCGAACAAACCGCCTATTACCGCGCCGCCGGCAGCGTTGCCGCTCGATTTCACACAATAACGCTGCGCCCAATCCTCGGCATAGGCTTCGTAGCGCTGGTCGGCGCGGGGATCGGAAGCATAATTCTCATCACCCGCATTGTACCCCGGCGGAGGCGGCGGCGGCGCGCTGCCGTCATAGCCTGCGGGCGGGGGCGGCGGCGGCGGGGCGTTGTCATCATAGCCGCCCTGCTGGTCGTAGCGGGCCTGATCGGACGGGGCCGCCTGGTCGTTACCCTGGTTGGCATGTGCCGCATCCGCGCGGCCTGCCTGATAGCCACGGTCATAGTCGCTCTGCGGGCTGCTCTGCGCGATCGCGGCGCTGGTCAGCACCGGCGAGGCGGCCATGATCAGGCCGGCGGCAAACATAGTCTTCTGGAAGCGCATCGGTCGGAATCCTCTCACGAACAGGGAATATCCTACCCGACCGCTCGTGAACCCAAACTGACAAGCGCGTTAAAGGATGCTGCAGCTTTGGGCGGATCAGAAGCCGATCCGCCCGCCACTTTCGCCCTTCGCCGCCGCCTCGAGCCGCAGCCGCTCGACGATCTCGCCCGCATCGCCTGCGGGGGCATGGCGCAGCTGCCGCGCCACCACCGCGAAATCGCCCGGTGTGAGCCCACGCACCTCGGCCAGGGCAGCTGGCGCCACCTGATCGAAGAAGCGCGCGAACGCCGCCGCCGCGCGCTTGGCTCCAAGTGCGCGCAGCTCCAGCTTGAACACGAACCGACGCAGCGTCGCCGGATCGAGCTTGGCCGCGTGGTTGGTCGCTGCGACCACAGGCAAGGGATGGCGGTCGAGCCACGTCAGCAATTCGTTGACCTGGCCAACCTCCCAGCTGGTGCGCGCGGTGCTGCGGTCGAACAAGAGCGAATCCGCTTCGTCGAACAGCAATACTCCGCCCTTCCGCCGCGCCTCGGCAAACGCCTCCGCGATCTGCGCCTCCGTCTCGCCGACC
>Ga0070658_10004579_pt1 | contig 11236 bp, 12 predicted proteins | sample KBSC13metaG_FD_64664 | JGI IMG/M metagenome (GOLD analysis project Ga0070658, IMG submission 64664) | Corn rhizosphere microbial communities from Kellogg Biological Station, Michigan, USA - KBS C1-3 metaG | ecosystem: Host-associated > Plants > Roots > Rhizosphere > Soil ... | reverse complement strand
GCCACCACCGCGCCGAGCGCGATCACGATCAGTCCACCGGTCGCCGTCGTCGCTCCCGCCATGATCAGCGTGTTGCCGAAGCTGAATTCCGACACCGGAATGCCGAACCCGGCCAGCGCAAGGCCCAGGATCAGGGCAAGGGCGCCCACAATGATGAGAACAGTCGACATCCGCACGGCATTCCTCCTCGTCCGGCGCTCCCCGTCCCCTGGAGCGCATGGCAAGCTAAGCCATTCATTTCACGTGCACTTTTCGCCAATTTCGCACGCGATCGTATAGGTAGCGTCACAATATCACGCCGGACCTGCATATTCTGTTAAGTCTATCGGTGTCCAAGGCGAGCTTTCGGGTCCCGCCGTGTCCGCGCTTGTCACGCGGGCCTGTCCATCGGCACGCCCGGTTGCCGCCGGCTGTGCCAGCGCCTAATTAGCGTCCGTCAAGGGAACTCTGGCCGACAGGCGGGGTTCAACCCGGTAAGGGTATTTCAAACAGAATTTGCCGCGAGGAGGAGCTGATGTCGTTCAAGCTGCCTGATCTGCCATATGCACACGATGCGCTGGCGCCGTACATGTCGCGCGAGACGCTCGAATATCACCACGACAAGCACCACAAGGCTTATGTCGACACCGGCAACAAGCTCCTGGAAGGCAGCGGGCTCGAAGGCAAGTCGCTGGAAGAGATCGTGAAGGGCTCGTTCGGGAAGAATGCCGGACTCTTCAACAATGCCGGCCAGCACTACAATCACTCCCACTTCTGGCAGTGGATGAAGCCCAACGGCGGCGGCGACAAGCTCCCCGGCAAGCTGCAGGCCGCGATCGACAAGGATCTCGGCGGCCTCGCCAAAATGAAGGAAGACTTCAGCCAGGCCGGCATGACGCAGTTCGGATCCGGCTGGGCCTGGATCGCGGTCAAGGACGGCAAGCTCGCGATCATGAAGACGCCGAACGGCGAGAACCCGCTGGTGCACGGCGGCTCGCCGATCCTCGGCGCCGACGTGTGGGAGCACTCCTACTACATCGACTATCGCAACCGCCGGGCCGACTACCTCAAGGCCTTCCTCGATCACCTCGTCAACTGGGATCATGTCAACGACATGTTCTCGGCGGCGACCAAGTAACACCGAACGATATTCCTGTTCGGGACGACACGACGGCCGGCGGGCGACTGCCGGCCGTTGGCGTTTTCAGGACAGCGCAAAGCCCGCCGGCGGCGCCGCCGCCTGTCACAGGATGGTGTCATGCGCGAGAGCCGTGCGCATGCTATCTGGCGGTCGCAGATCGACGCGCATTGAGGTCCCATGTCCATTTACGTCTTCGACGCCTACGGGACGCTGTTCGACGTCCATGCCGCCATCGGCCGCTTCCGCGATAGAGCCGGGCCCGACGCCGAGCGCATGTCGGAGATCTGGCGCACCAAGCAGCTCGAATATTCCTGGACGCTGACGCTCGCCGGCCGCTACGCGCCGTTCTGGACGCTGACCGAACGCGCCCTCGACTTCGCACTGGCGCGTGTGCCCTCGGTCGACAAGGCGCTCAAACCGCAGTTGCTGCAGGCCTATTTCAATCTCGACGCCTTCCCCGACGCGCGCGTCGCGCTGCGCACGCTCAAATCAAAGGGCCACAAGACCGGCATCCTCTCCAACGGCTCGCCGGACATGCTCGACGGTATCGTCGACGGTGCCGGCGTGCGCGGCGACCTCGATGCCGTGCTCTCCGTCGACGTCCTGAAGATGTTCAAGCCGCGCCCCGAGGTCTATGCCCTCGTCACGCAGCGCTTCACCTGCAAGCCTGCGGACGTGACCTTCGTGTCCTCGAACCGCTGGGACGTGATGGCGTCGGTCTCGGTCGGCTTCCACGGCCTGTGGGTCAACCGCAGCAAGATGCCGGACGAATATCTCGACTTTCCCCCGGAGCGGGTGCTGTCCGATCTCTCTGTGCTCGCGAACGGCGCCTGAGACATCCGTGACATTTCGGCAACACTGAGGGCCGCCGGCCTCGCCAGGTCTGGCGTGGCGTGGGGGAACGGCCTACATGCCGCCTGCCCCGCCCACCGCCACCACCCCAGCGCATGTCGCCCATCATTTCCGTTTCCCAGCTCACGAAGACCTACGCCTCCGGTTTTCAGGCGCTCAAGACAATCGATCTCGACATCCGTCGCGGCGAAATCTTTGCGCTGCTTGGACCGAACGGCGCCGGCAAGACGACGCTGATCGGTATTATTTGCGGCATCTTGCGGCCGAGCGGCGGCACCGTGACGGTGGATGGTCACGACATCATTACCGACTACCGTGCTGCGCGCTCCCTGATCGGCCTCGTGCCGCAAGAGATCATGATGGCGCCGTTCGAGACCGTGTGGGCCTCGGTCACGATGTCGCGCGGGCTGTTCAACAAGCCGAAGAATCCGGCCCATCTCGAAAAGGTGCTGCGCGACCTGTCGCTCTGGGACAAGCGCCACTCCAAGGTGGTGCAGTTGTCAGGCGGCATGAAGCGGCGCGTCCTCATCGCCAAGGCGCTCAGCCACGAGCCGGCCATCCTGTTCCTCGACGAGCCGACGGCCGGCGTCGACGTCGAGCTGCGCAAGGATATGTGGCAGATCGTTCGCGACCTGCGCGCCTCCGGCGTCACCATCATCCTCACCACGCATTACATCGAGGAAGCCGAGGACATGGCCGACCGCGTCGGCGTGATCAACAAGGGCGAGATGGTCTTGGTCGAAGGAAAAGCCGAGCTGATGCGCAAGCTCGGCAAGAAGCGCCTCGTGCTCCAGGTCTCCGACAAGCTCGCCGCGGTTCCCGCTGGTCTTGCCGCCTTCAATCTTGCCATTGGCGACGACGGCCACGAGCTGATCTACGATTACGACACGCGGGTCGAGCGAACGGGTGTCGCCACGCTGCTTGGCGAGTTGAGCAAGGCCGGCATCCGCATTCGCGACCTGCACACCAACCAATCCTCGCTCGAGGAGATATTCGTCGGCCTCGTCAATGAACCGCGGAGCGCGCCATGAATTTCCGCGCCGTCGCCGCGATCTACACGACCGAGATGATGCGAACCGGCCGCACGCTGGCGCAAAGCATCGTGTCCCCGGTCATCTCGACCGCGCTCTATTTCGTGGTGTTTGGCGCCGCGATCGGTTCGCGTATCTCCGAGATCGAAGGCGTGAACTACGGCTCGTTCATCGTGCCGGGCCTGATCATGCTGACGCTCTTGACCCAGAGCACGATGAACGCATCGTTCGGCATCTATTTCCCGCGCTTCGTCGGCTCGATCTACGAGCTTTTATCCGCGCCGATTTCCTTTCTGGAGATCGTGCTCGGCTTTGTCGGCGCGGCCGCCAGTAAGTCCATCATCCTCGGCCTGATCATCCTGGCAACCTCGGTGCTGTTCGTGCCGCTGCACATCGCGCACCCGTTCTGGATGATCACCTTCATGGTGCTGACCTCGGTCACGTTCAGCCTGCTCGGCTTCATCATCGGTATTTGGGCCGACGGCTTCGAGAAGTTGCAGATCGTGCCGCTTTTGATCATCCAACCGCTGACCTTCCTCGGCGGCACCTTCTATTCGATCCACGTCCTGCCGCCGATCTGGCAAAAGATCACTCTGATCAACCCGGTCATCTATCTGGTAAGCGGCTTCCGCTGGAGCTTCTTCGAGGTGGCCGACGTCAGCCCGACGGTGAGCCTGGCGATGACGATCGTTTTCCTCGCCGTCTGCCTCGGCATCGTCTGGTGGATCTTCCGCACCGGTTACAAGCTCAAGAACTAAACCGGCCCGGGATTTGGCGCTCTTGCCGCCACGGCACGGGTTGCGAATGCGAGACTCACTAGATACATAACCGGCACTGAATGCCGTTTGCGACACCCTTGAAAATCCCACCGGAGATTAGATGAGCGGTTTCAACACTCCCGACCTGCGTGATCGCCAAAGCAGTGCCGCGGCCGCCAAAAGGGCGCTGCTGGAGAAGTTCCGCACTGCCTCGCAGGATCCGAGCCTTGCCGAGAAGGAAGTGGCCCGCCGGGCCGTTGCCGAAGCCCGTGCCAAGCGCATGGCCGAGCGCGAGGCCGCCCGCCTTGCGCGCGAGGCTGAGCTGGCGGCCGAGGCCGCACGGCAGGCCGAAATCGCCGCGAAGGCGCGGGCCGAACAGGACGAACTCGAGCGCCTGATCGCGGCGGAAAAGGCCGAGGCCGAAGAGCGCCTGCTCGCCGACCAGAAAGCGGCCCGCGATGCCCGCTATGCCGCCCGCAAGGCTGCCAAGAAGGTCCGCCGCCGCGGCTTCTGATATCTAGCCAATGGCATTCCGGGGCACGCGCACCGGCGCGTGAGCCCGGAGTGACGCGCTACCCCTTCGCCAGTGCGTCGAGGATCCGCGCCCAGGAACGAATGCCCTTGTGGTAGCAGGTGACGTCGAACTTTTCGTTCGGCGAATGGACCCGGTCGTCGTCGAGTGCGAAGCCGACCAGCAGCGAATCCATCCCCAGCACGTTCTTGAAGTCGGCGACGATCGGGATCGAGCCGCCGGCGCCGACCGTCACCGCCTTGTGGCCCCATTCTTCGCCCAAAGCCGCGCGCGCCTTGCCGAGCGCCGGATTGTCGAAGGACAGCTGGATCGGCGGCGCCACACCGAAATTACCGAATTCGACCTTGCAGTCGTCCGGGAGCCTTGCCCGCACGAATGCCCGGAACGCATCGCGGATCTTGAACGGGTCCTGCTCGCCCACCAGCCGGAACGACACCTTCGCGCTCGCCTCGCCGGGAATGACCGTCTTTGCGCCCTCGCCGGTATAGCCGCCGATCATGCCGTTGATCTCTGCGGTCGGCCGCGTCGTAATCTGCTCGATCAAGAGCCGACCCTTCTCGCCGGACGAATGCTTGAGGCCGATCGGCCCCAGGAACTTGTCTTCGGTGAGGTCCAGCGACGACAGGTCCGCCTTGATATCTGCCGGGAGGTCGTTCACCCCGTCGTAGAAGCCGGGAATTGTGACGCGGCCGTCGTCATCCCACATCGCGCCGAGGATTTTCGACAGCAGCCGCAGCGGATTCTGCGCAGCGCCCCCGAACACGCCGGAATGCAGGTCGCGATCGGCGCAGGTGACCTTGACGTCCTCATAAACCAAGCCGCGCAGAGAGGTAGTCACGGCCGGGGTGTTCTGGTCCCACATTGCCGTGTCGCACACGAGCGCGAGGTCGAGCTTGAACTCGTCGGCATTGTTCTTCACGAAACCGAACAGGCTCTTGGAGCCGCACTCCTCTTCGCCCTCGATCATGGTGGTGATCGGCAGCGGGAGCTTGCCGGTGACCTTGTGGTAGGCGCGGCAGGCCTCGATGAAGGTCATTGCCTGGCCTTTGTCGTCGCAGGCGCCGCGTGCGACGATGATACGGCGCCCGTCCGGCAGCGTTTCGATGCGCGGCTCGAAGGGCGGCGTCTTCCACAGATTGAGCGGGTCGACCGGCTGGACGTCGTAATGCCCGTAAAACAGCACCCGCGGACCGGCCGCTCCGTTCGCCTTGGCGACCACAACGGGATGCCCCTCGGTCGGCCGCACCTCAGAGGTAAACCCGATCGTCCGCAGGTCGGCTGCGACGAACTCGGCAGCGGCGCGGCACTGCTCCTTGTAGGCCGGGTCGGTGGAAATCGAGGCGATGCGCAGCAACGCGAAGAGACGCTCGACGCTCTGTTCGAAATCCTGATCGATCCGGCTCAGGACGGCATCGAGGGTGCTCATGTTCGCTTCTCCGGTGAGGTCTGCGGTCAAACTAGCAATGCATACCAGGCCTGAAAAGAGCGCTACCGGTATGAACCGAAAACCGTCTCGCGCATTTTCCTTCGATCTTTCACCGGTCGTCAGGCATCCCAGCCGCAAGTTGCTACCGCCAGCGCCCTCACCTGTTGCCGCGTTTGATCTGGATCACGGACACGGCCATGACGATAAGCGAGAGGCCGCACGGCTGCTGGTGTTGCAGAATGCTTGTCAGGGCACGCAAGGGCGTTCAATATGACGCCAACCCGCCGTCAGTGTGGGAGTGAGGGGACCATGGACGAACTTATCTCGCGGCTCGTCGCCAATGTCGGGCTCGACCGTGATGCAGCCGAGAAGGCCGTCGCCGTCATCTTCCAGTTTCTGCTGAAGGAAGGCCCACCGGACAAGGTGAAGGCGCTGTTCGAGCGTCTTCCAGGCGCCGAGGAGCTGATGGAGTCGCAGGAAGGCATCGATGCCAGCGGTGGCGGCATGTTCGCGCTCGGCGGCATTATGGGCGCCGGCACGAAAATGATGGCCGCGGGCCTGTCGATGGGTCAGGTTCAGGGCGTCGCCCGCGAGACCTTGGCCTTCGCGCGCGAGAAGGCGGGCGAAGACACGGTCGGCGAGATCGTCGGCGCCGTGCCCGGCCTCTCCCAGTTCGTCTGACGATCGGAACGGAGCGCCTGTCCTGGCGCGTGGACGAAGAAACATGCCGTATCCGATTACAGATATCCCGGATATCGACGATGGCGTCGCCGCGGTGCTGAGAACCGTCGGCATCCGTTCGACCGCGACGCTGCTGGAGAAAACCTGCACCCTCAAGCAGCGCCGCGACCTCGCCTGCAAGACCGGCCTCGACGCCAGGAAGCTCCTGTGCTGGGCGAATGTCGCCGACCGCATGCGGGTCAAGGGCGTCAGCAAGGAATACGCCGAGTTGCTCGGTGCTGCCGGCGTCGACACCGTCAAGGAGCTCAAGGTCCGCAATCCGGGCAATCTGGCCCAAGCGATGGCCACGGCCAACCGGCAGCGCAAGCTGGTGCGGCTCTTGCCGTCCGAGCGCGTCGTCGCGCGCTGGATCGACAACGCCAGAGGCTTGCCGCTGAAGATCCGCTATTGACGTCGGGAAGCCGCCGCCCCCGCCTGCTTGACAGCCGGGGGAGCCCGGCGCAAAGCCACCGCCCATGACGCCTGCCCGCCTCATGCACGACGCGCCGCAATACGCGGGCGACCCGCTCGCCGCGCTTGTGACGCTCGGACGGCCGCTCGTGATGGGCATCCTCAATGTCACGCCGGATTCCTTCTCCGACGGCGGACGCTTTCTCGATCCGGCAGTGGCGATTGCACATGCGCGCGAGATGAAAGACCAGGGCGCCGACTGGCTCGATATCGGCGCGGAATCGACCCGGCCCTATGGCGGCGCCAAACCGGTCGATGCCCAAGATGAGCTAGAGCGGCTCGCGCCTGTCCTGCCGGAGGTCGTCAAGCTCGGCCTCCCGGTCTCCATTGACACCATTAAGGCGCCAGTCGCCGCCTGGGCTGTCGATCAGGGCGCGGGGATCATCAACGATGTCTGGGGCCTGCAGCGCGACGCGACCATGGCGCCGCTGGTCGCCAGACGCGGCGTGCCGGTGATCGTGATGCACAACCGCGACGCCGCCGATCCGGCGATCGACATCGTCGCCGACGTGATCGCCTTCTTTGCCCGCTCGCTGGAGATCGCGGCGCAAGCCGGCATTCCGCGGCACAAGATCGTGCTCGACCCCGGCATCGGCTTCGGCAAGACGCCGGAGCAGAGCATTATCTGCCTCGGCCGCCTCGCCGAATTCAAGCGCTTCGGCCTGCCTTTGCTGGTCGGCGCCTCGCGCAAGCGCTTCATCAACTCGATCTCGCCGTCCGAGCCGACCGAGCGCATCGGCGGCTCCCTCGCCACCCACCTCATCGCGGCGCGCGACGGCGCGGCCATCCTGCGCGTGCACGACGTGCGCGAGACCGTGCAGGCCTTGCGCGTCGCCGCGGCCATCGAGCAGGCGCGATGAGCGACCGCATCTTCATCACCGGGCTGACGCTGCACGCCTATCACGGGGTCATGGCGCACGAGGCCAAGGTCGGGCAGACTTTCGGTATCGACCTTGAACTCGCCGTCGATTTGTCCGAGGCCGCGCGCAGCGACAAGGTCGCGGACACGGTATCGTACGACGCCGTCGTCATCTGCACGACCGAGGCCTTCCTCGGCCAGCGCTTCCGGCTGATCGAGGCCGCGGCCGGCCGCGTCGCCGACGCCATCCTGGCGACATTCCCGCGGGTGGAAAGCATCGCAGTGACGATCCACAAGCCGCACGCGCCGGTCGCGGCGACGTTCAGCGACGTCGGCGTGCGCCTCGAGCGCGCGCGGACGCCGGCGCGATGAGCCGGGCCTATCTGGCGCTCGGTGGCAATCTCGGCGACAGCCGCGCCATTCTCGACCGCGCCGTCACGTTGCTGTGCGACGGTGGCGAGGTGCGCCTCGTCGCACGCTCAGCGGACTACCGCACGCCGCCCTGGGGGGTCACAGAGCAGCCGCCCTTCGTCAACCTCTGCATCGCCGTCGACACTGCGCTGACGCCGCAACGCCTGCTGGCGCGCGCCCATGACGTGGAACGCGCGCTCGGCCGCGACCGGGCGCGAGAGCAGCGCTGGGGACCGCGCACCGCCGACATCGACCTCATCGCCTATGACGGCGTGTCGCTCGCGGACAGCGGCCTGATCCTGCCGCATCCGCGGCTGTTCGAGCGCGCTTTCGTGCTGGTGCCGCTCGCCGAGATCGCGCCGGACCTTGTCATATCCGGCACCCGCATCGCCGATGCCGCCGCACGGTTCGCGCACGAAGCCATCGAGACGCTGCCACCGCGCTGATGCGGGCCGCCGCGGGGCATCCGGCGCCCCGTCTCAAGTGGCCATTCTCCGCAAATCCGCTCATTGGCGCTGCCGGCCATCCGTGGCATTTTGCCGGGATGGCCGATACCGCACTGCACCACGATCTTTCGCTCGCCGCCGAATTCCCCGCCACCGACCGGGCCGACTGGGTCCGCCTGGTCGAGAAGGCGCTCAAGGACCGTCCGTTCGAGAAGCTGATTTCACGGACCTATGACGGGATCGCCGTCGAACCGCTCTACGCGCGCGCCAAGGGCTCGGCGCCGGTTGCCGGCCGGGCGCCGGGGCTGCCCTGGACCGTGACGCAGCGCGTCGACCACCCCGACCCGAGCGCCGCCAATGTCCAGGCCCGCCAGGACCTCGAGAACGGCGCCGACGGCTTAGTGCTCATGCTCGCGGGCGCGCCGGCCGCGCACGGTTTCGGCGTCAAGACCGACACGGCCGAGGCGCTCGCGCGCACGCTCGACGGCGTCATGTTGGATTTGATTTCTCTGCGCATCGAGACCGCGCCCTTTGCCGGCCGGCCGATCGCCGACCTCGTCACCGCGCTCGTCACCGCGCGCGAACTCGACGCGGCGGCGCTCACCATCGACTTCGGCCTCGATCCGGTCGGCGACATGGCGCGCACGGGACGCGCGCTGCTGCCCTGGCCGGAGCTGTCCAAGCGCGCCGGCGAGACCGCGAAGACGCTTGCCGGCAAAGGCTACGCCAAGGCGCGCTTCCTGCGCGCCGATGGGCGCGCCGTGCACGAGGCCGGTGGCTCGGAGGCGCAGGAACTTGCCTTCGTGATCGCGACCGGCATCGCTTATCTGCGGCTGCTGGAAGCGGCCGGCTTCACGCTCGACGACGCGCGCAAGCGCATCACCTTCCTGCTCGCCGCCGACGCCGACGAGTTCCTGACTGTCGCCAAATTCCGCGCCGTGCGGAAACTGTGGGCGCGGGTGGAGGAAGCGTGCGGCCTGACACCGCATCCGGCCTACGTCGCGGCCGAAACCGCCTGGCGCATGATGAGCGCGCGCGATCCTTATATGAACATGCTGCGCACCACCATCGCCGTCACCGCTCCCGGTGTCGGCGGCGCCGACAGCATCACCGTCCTGCCGTTCACCGCCGCGCTCGGCCTGCCCGACCGCTTCGCGCGCCGCGTTGCGCGCAACCAGCAGCTCATCCTCCTCGAAGAATCAAATCTCTACCGCGTCGCCGATCCGGCGGCCGGCTCCGGCGGCATCGAGGCGCTGACCTCGGAATTGACAAAGGCGGCCTGGGCATTGGTGCAGGATATCGAACGCACCGGCGGCGTTGCCGCGGCGCTTGAACAAGGCGCGATCCAGAAGACGGTCGCCACCACGCGCGCGGCACGGCAGGCGGCGATCGCCAAACGGCGTGACGCGCTCACCGGCGTCAGCGACTATCCCGGTTTGAGCGAAAGGCCGGTAAAGGTGCTCAACATTGCGCGCGTAGCGCCGGCGCAACAGGCCACCCAATTCGAACCGCTGCCCTCGCTGCGGCTCGCCGAACCGTTCGAGCGCTTGCGCGACAGGTCCGACACGATCCTCAAAAAGACCGGCGCGAGGCCGAAGATGTTCCTTGCCAATCTCGGCAAGGCGTCGGACTTCACCGCCCGCGCCACCTTCGCCAAAAACTTTTACGAGGCCGGCGGGATCGAGACCGTCGGCAACGACGGTTTCAGGAACCGCGACGACATGATCGCCGCGTTCAAGGCGTCGGGCGCGACGCTTGCCTGCCTGTGCTCGAGCGACAAGGTCTATGCGGCGGACGCCGCCGATGCGGCGAAGGCGCTGACGGAGGCCGGCGCCGTCGTGCATCTCGCCGGCCGTCCGGGCGAGCACGAGACCGCCTGGAACGCCGCCGGGGTGAAAGCCTATATCTATGTGGGCTGCGACGTGCTCGCGACGCTCACCGCCGCCCATGATAAGGTGAGCAAGCCATGAGCCGGATTCCGAATTTCGCCACCGTCGATCTCGCCGATGCGCGTGCAGAGAGCGGCGCCACGGCCGCGCCGTGGATGACCCCGGAGGGCATTCCGGTCAAGCCGGTCTACGGCGAGAGCGACGTCGCCGGGCTCGATTTCCTCGACACCTATCCCGGCAAGCTGCCTTACCTGCGCGGCCCCTACCCGGCCATGTACGCGGCGCAGCCATGGACCATCCGCCAATACGCCGGGTTCTCCACCGCGGAAGATTCCAACGCCTTCTACCGGCGCAATCTTGCCGCCGGGCAGAAGGGCCTGTCGATCGCCTTCGATCTCGCCACCCATCGCGGCTACGACTCGGATCATCCGCGCGTCGCCGGCGACGTCGGCATGGCCGGCGTGGCGATCGATTCCATCTACGACATGCGCACGTTGTTCTCCGGCATCCCGCTCGACCAGATGAGCGTGTCGATGACCATGAACGGCGCGGTGCTGCCGGTGCTCGCGCTCTACATCGTCGCCGCGGAAGAACAGGGCGCGCCGCACGCCAAGCTGTCCGGCACGATTCAGAACGACATCCTCAAAGAATTCATGGTGCGGAACACCTACATCTATCCGCCCGCACCCAGCCTGCGCATTATCTCCGACATCTTCGCCTA
>Ga0070658_10004577_pt1 | contig 11238 bp, 9 predicted proteins | sample KBSC13metaG_FD_64664 | JGI IMG/M metagenome (GOLD analysis project Ga0070658, IMG submission 64664) | Corn rhizosphere microbial communities from Kellogg Biological Station, Michigan, USA - KBS C1-3 metaG | ecosystem: Host-associated > Plants > Roots > Rhizosphere > Soil ... | reverse complement strand
ATTGATGTATTACTTACAACGGTGACCCAGCGTATATTTGGGTGGAACTCTCTGGACATGACCTAATGTTGCTTTATGGTAAACTTACCGCACTAGGTATGGAGTGTCACAACGGAGGGGTATATCTCGCGGACCTGGACGAGGAATCTAGCACTCTATAAAACTAAGCGTTATGATTGCCGCCGGGGGCCAGCGTGGCCGGGTTTTATATTCCAGCTCTGTGGTGAGCTTGGTATTATATTAGTGAGCATAAGCATTAGGTATAAACCAGCCAAGATCGGACATTTATGAGTCACAAGCGTAAGCGAAAATCCAAGACACGGTCGGTATTGACCGCGCAAGCAAATGAGGGAACGAGAAGTCCGGTGGAGATTGTTGAGAAAAATATGCCGTCCTCACTACCCCGACTATCACGAAAGTTGAGCACGATTATCGCCTGCTTGATAGTCGTCATAGTGGGCTTCGCTGCCTATGCTGGGGGCTTAACGAGTCCTTTTCAGGGTGATGATGCTACACAGATTGTCAATAACCCGCTGGTTCATTCCATTTCGAACATTAAATCCTTCTTTGGAGGTGGCACCTTTTATTCCGGGGCGACCGCATCGGACAAGTTAACTGGCAACTTCCGCCCCCTAATGACTACGACCTTTTCGGTATTGTATACCTTGTTCGGGGCGCATCCGCTCCCGTTCCATCTGGTGCAGCTCCTGTTTGCTATTGGCAGTGCTATTCTGGTGTATCTTATTTTCTGCTATACGTTCAACCCTACGGTATCTCTGCTACTGACGCTTGTGTTTTTGGTGCACCCTATCAATTCACAGGTCGTGTATGCGATCCCTTCTATGCAGGATGTACTCTGTATGTTTTTTGGGCTGCTGGCGTTATGGACGCTGCTGCGCTTTTCGTCACGGAAGAGTATGGGGCTGGTAGCAGTTAGTCTTTTTCTGTCGTTACTGGCAAAAGAGTCTGGCGTATTGTTTGTCGCTATAGGGCTACTCTATCTTTTCTGGTTTGACCGGCGTCGATTTCGGTTATTTGCCGGAATGACCACAGTGCCGGTGGGGCTGTGGCTGGGGCTTAGAATGAACGCGGTCGGTTTTGGAGAGCACCTTATGGTAGCACCGATTGATAAGTTAAGTCTGGCCGGCAGGCTGATGAATCTGCCGGCGGTTATGCAGTTTTATATCACTAAACTTATCTTTCCGTGGAAATTGGCCTCCGGTTACTATTGGGCATATCCCACGTTTAGTATCCGTCACGTCTTGTTGCCGCTCGTCGTTGACCTGGCTGTTATTGGTATTGGGATTTACGGCGCGTTTGCCATACGCCGGCGGCTTGATAGGGCGTATTTTATATCATACATATTTTTTGCGGTCTGGGCCGCTGCCGGACTCCTGGCATACGCGCAGATTGTTCCTTTGGATGAGACGGCAAGCGAAACATGGTTCTATTTCCCAATGGTCGGGGTGCTTGGGATGATCGGCCTGGTGCTGCTGGCGTACCGACCGCGGATACAGCCACGTTGGTACTACGCGGCAGCTGCGTTGGCATTGGTGTGTTTTGGACTTAAGACGATGACCAGGGGATTCGACTATCACGATGAGCACAGGCTGCTTACGAGCGATGTTTCCGTGTCGAAAGAAGACTGGCCGGGGTATAACAGGCTGGCGAATCTTGCTAGTGCAAAGGGGGATTATAGTGGCGCACGGACTTATGCCGAACGCTCAATCCATATTTTTCCGGCTGATACAAACTACCAGAATTTAGGCTTCGCGTTGCTCAACCTCCATGACTACAGCGGAGCGATACAAGCTTACCAACAGGGGTTACAGTATGGCGACGACCTGAATATATATCAAAGCCTCGGCGCACTTACGATTATATATGGAACCTACACTCCGAATAAACAGTTCCTGCTAGGAGCTCTTCAGAAATACCCGCGGGATTCTACACTTTGGTCCCGGCTGGCCGTGCTTGAGGCAGCCTATTACCAGACCGACGAGGCTAAGACCGACATTGCTACTGCGGCCCAGTACGGGTCCGTTAACCCATACATGTATAACTCCATTATGAGTAATCAGCCGTTTATTGTCAGTCTGCCCGGCAAGACACTCAAGATTCCTTAACTCGGCTTTGTGTTTCTAAAAAGCATGAGTTATTTTTAAGCTAAAAGGGAAAACTGTAAAATGGGAGGGGCTATGGGTAGGCGTAGAAAGATTTTAGGCATACTGGCGATGTTTACGTTCGTATTTGTGTTGGCCATAGTAGTGGTTGACCTGCGCTTGGGGGCGAAAGCTGCTGCATCTAATACTAATACATTCTCTGGCACTCTGACAGACAATGCCGGTAACCCGCTGCCAAACGTAAAACTTACCCTTAACGCGAACGATGGCAATAATGGTTCAACTACAACAGACAACAGTGGTAACTTCGCGATTCCCGTAGCACCAGATGCCTATGCATTGAGCGTGTTTTGCAATAATTACCCGACTGTCATAGGTAACTATCTCAATGGCTGCAACTTGCCAGGTACTCAGACGGCGATTGATTTAACAAGCGGCAATGTTACCCAAAACCTTCGCCTTGACACGGCCACCCTGATTGTCAACGTTAAGTACTCTAACGGTGCCCCAGTATCTGGTGCAAAAGTATATGCCTTCGGTGCAGGCGGGGTATCAGGGAAGATTTACCTCTTCTCAGGTGATGCAGGTGAATATATTGCCAGCGTTGAGAGTGGTGATACGGATGCGATCAACGGTGGTTCGGCATACACGGACACTTATGGGCAGATTAATCTGACGACTATTAACGGCACGATCTACGGCACAGGTCTATACAACAATACTGGGACTGGTATTTGTGCGATCGTGTCGGGTGAGCAGGTATGTACCACGACGTCGATTACGGTGAATGGTGCCGCCAGCGTTACTATTACCGCGCCTGCTACCCACACGTTCTCCGGTACCCTGACAGACAGCGCCGGTAATCCGCTGCCAAATGTAAAAGTAGGTATCGGGGCCAGTGACGGCAATGGTAGTTCTGTAATGACGGATAGTGATGGCAACTTCACAATGTCTTCGGTGCCGGACAACTATACTTTGAGCGTACAATGCTTCAATTTTCCAACCGTTATAGACCACTACCTCAATACATGTAGCTTATCGGGCCTGCAGCCGTCGATCGACTTAACAGATGGTGATATTACAAAAAATCTCCAGCTTAGCACAACTAACCTAAATGCTACTATTGAATACGCAGACGGGACTCCGGTTGTAAATGCGAAAGTATACGCTGAGGGCGGGCAAGCCATAGCCAATAGGACTGATGTACACCTCTTTCCCGGCGATCCGGGTAACTACCTAGAGACGGGTAGCGGTGATACGGCTGCATTGAACGGGGGTAGCGCCTACACTGACACTAGCGGACGGGTCACGCTCACCACGATTGTCGGTAGCTACTATGGGACGGATTACAATAGCGCGACTGGGCTCTGTGCCACTATTTCGGGCAGTCAGGTCTGTATCCAAAAGCCGATTGTAATTACCGGTGAGACCAATGTCCTCATACAGCAGCCGACAGCTGCGCCAACTAATCTTACGGCCACTACTCCGACCAACCACTACCCAGTACTAAGCTGGGACAGTGTAGCTAACGCCACCTACTACAGCGTGTATCGTAATGGCCAACTGATTGACACGATTAGCTCTAGTAACACAAGCTACATAGACTATGGTGCGCCTGAAGGCACAGAGAGCTACTACGTTACTGCATTGAACGACAGTGCAGAAAGCACCTCATCGAACACTGTATCTGTTACGTACGATGTTACGCCACCATCTCTAGGTGATCCATCGTGGTCCAATAACCCAGTAGCGGTGGGAAGTGATACAACTCTGACGGTGCCGGTTAGCGATGCCGCCTCCGGTGTCTATGCTGGCGAGTACTATGTTGGTTCTACTGACCCGGGCCAGGGTAACGGTACTCCTATGGTCTATAATGCTGCGTCCGGAACGCTAACTGTTACTGCGGGCTCTAATCTACCTTTGGGAACGTATACGTTCAACATCCGTGCGCAAGATAACGCTGGGAATTGGAGCAATGTGCTGAGCTCTGCGTTAACTGTTAGCACCGTGGCACCAACTAATCTTACGGCCACTACCCCGACCAACCAACATCCTTCACTGACATGGAATGGCACAGACGATGCGGTGTCCTACAATATTTACCGTGGCAACGTAGATATAGGCTCTACTACAGATACTAGCTACGTCGACGGTAGTGTTACCCAGGGCTCTTACAACTACTATGTAACTGCAGTGGATGCGGGTGGCAGTGAAAGTACTCCCTCGAACACAATCACTGTAGTATACGATACTGCTGGTCCGACCATCACTATTACTGCGCCTACAGTAAGCGTAGTCGTTCAGGGCATGAATGCCACTGTAGGTGGCACGGCTACAGATAACCTAAGCGGCATCCAGAACGGGAAGGTGGTAGTACATCTGCGGGCTATTCTACCAGACGGCAAGCTCGGTGGCTTTCTGAATACGCTCACTGTTTCGGTGAATCCGCTCAGGCACGTTTGGTCTGCTACTTTTGACAGTACAGCCTTTCCTGATGGGCAGTATGGGGTGACAGTGCTTGCCAACGATAATGCCGGCAACTCCCAGACAGCCGTCGGGGGCGCCTCACTCAAGCCGTTCACTATAGATAACACCAAGCCGACTGTCAGCTTTACCACTCCGACCAGCTTTGCAGGCCCGTTCACTGCCGGTCCGGTGGTCACTATTACCGCCTCTGATGGCGTCGGTAGCGGTCTGATGGTCATGGCTATCCATGTCTACGACAGTAGTAACCAGCTGTTGACGACATGCGGCAGTGCTACGCCGGCACAAGTGGCCGCGGGCAGCATGAGCTGCGATACATCCAGCTTGGCGCCCGGTACGTACTATATTAAGGCGGGCGCGACGGATGGAGCGGGGCATAACCAGACGGTACTTTCAGGAAACTTCACCGTTAACGGGACTTAAAAAAGTTCCGCACAATAAAATACGGAACTTTTAGATCTGTTACTGAAAATGGTGACCCCGCGGAGAGTCGAACTCCGGTTGCCGGGATGAAAACCCGGTGTCTTGACCGCTGGACGACGGGGCCAAACCGCAGGCAAAACGATTTTGTGTTTACATAAAATCTTTGCCGAGGATTTGGGCCAGCGATTGCTGTAAAGCAATCGTGGGGTCATTATGCGCACCGTAGTATCGCAAAATGACCACAGAATTGTAGCACAACAGAGGTGAAACAGCAATACTGCCGTAGGCGCTCAAAAGCCTCGCTAAAACTTTTGTTTGTCAAATTGCCAAAAGAGCTAACATGCCTCTATACTACCTGGTATGGATGACAAACAGAAAAAGCTGAAGATTCTCTACATAGAAGACGACCACACCCTGGCCACGTTATATAAGGCCCGCATGCAGGCCGAAGGGTTCGATGTGCGGCATTTCCCGGACGGCGAGTCGGCACTGCAGGCGGCGCGCGGTTTCCGCCCCGATCTTATCATCGTTGACCTGATGATGCCGTCGCTAAGCGGCTACGACGTACTGGACAACCTGCATTCGATAGTGGAACTGGGGGCGGCCAAAATTATCGTTATGTCAGCGCTTAGCCAGCCAGAAGATATTGAAAAGGCCAAAAGCCTCGGTGCCGATGACTTTATCGTGAAATCCCAGGTTACCATAGATGACGTCATGGGGCGGATACATACCCTGCTGGCTGTTTGATTGGTATGTGGTGGCTCTTAAGGACAATATAGGTAGCCCGCATGAGACAAGGACGGCCGCACCCACAGACGACCAGCGAGCTCGAAGGAACGACCCGCAGGGTACGCTGGTTGGTGACCGCAGTTATTCTGCTGACGTTTCCCATGGAAATGCCCAGGTTCGGGATAGTTTGCACACTTATCGCTCTATTTGCCCTGTATAATCTATCGCGCTATTACGGTCCGTTTCTGCGCAATCGCCTATTCAGCGCGCCTAAGACCATAATTTTTTTGGATATCATCTTTGGCGTCATTTTTATTGGCGTGCAGGGTACCATTTTTACGCCGTACACTACCTTTCTGATATTTATGGTCATTACTGCCGCCTACCAGTACCGCATGAAGGGTGTATATACGGCCATCGCGCTGGAGGCGGTGCTGCTTTTGGCAATCTCGCAAGTCCACTTTAGCAGGCTTGCTCCACTCCACTTTAGCAGTGGGCGTACCGCCATTGTGCAACTTATGTCACTTCTGGTGAGCGGCTGGATGGTTGAGCGCTACACGCGTATCGAACAGCACGAACGCGAACGGCTCAGAAGGCTCAACCAGGAAAACGAAACCGAACGTTCGCGGCTGCTGACGCTCATCGACAGCTTGCAGACGGCTGTCTTTGTGGTGGACGACCGGGGGAAAATCATCCAGCACAACAATGCCGCGCTAGCGCTACTGGGCGATGTCACGAGTAGTTTGCGCGACAAGGCGTTTAAGGATGTTGTGCCGCTGCATGCACGGTCCGATCTGGCGGCAAAACCGGTTGACATTTTGGATGACCACCGGGGCGGTGACCAAGCAGAGTTCCAGCACCGGCGCGACCTGGTGCTGACTGACGAGCGGGGACAGGCACTGGATCTTGACATTATGGTACGGCCGGTGCGTTTGGAACAATCAAATGCAATCGGCTACATCATAATCTGTGAAGATATCACCCATGAGCGGTCGCTGGATGAGCAGCGGGCGGAATTCATATCGGTGGCGTCGCATGAGCTGCGTACGCCGATCGCTATCCTGGAGGCGGCACTGTCGACGCTTGTGCACGCCCAGGACACGGCGGATGCTGAAACGACCGCTACGCTGCTCAAACAGGCTCACGATAATACGCTGCTACTCGGCAGTATCATCAAGGACTTGTCCACACTGGCCGAAGCCCGGAATGATAACCTGCCGATTAAGCTTGATCAGCTCGATCCGTCCGAAGTGGTGGACGGTATCGCGCAGGACTTTACCGCGCAGATACAACAAAAAGGTTTAAAGCTGACGGTTACCGTTGCACCCGATTTGCCGGCCATCTTATCCACCAAAAACTATATTCGCGAGATTCTGCAAAACTACATGACCAACGCGGTTAAATATAGCAAGACCGGCACCATAGTGCTGGCCGTGGACCCTACTGAAAACGGGGGTGTGGCGTTTAGCGTAAAAGACAACGGTCTGGGTATATCGGCCAAAGACCAAAAATTCCTGTTCAAGAAGTTTTTCCGGGCGGAAGATTACCGGGTGCGCGAAACCGGCGGCACAGGCCTGGGGTTGTATCTGTGCAATGAGTTGGCCGAGCGCCTGGGCGGCAGGGTTTGGTGCCAGAGCGCGCTCAACAAAGGTTCGACGTTCTATCTGGAGCTGCCGCCGTACAGCAACTTGCGGCGTGACCACAAAGAAGTTACACGCGCCGCGGTCGCGAACCTTATAGAAGATATATAAATCGGTCAGGTGTCCTGTGCATATGTACTGTACATTCCGGTAATGTATCGCTACACTAGTGACTAACATGTCAGCAAATATCCCGCTCACGACAATCACTACTCTGACCGGCGCGGTGATTATGGGCTACGCTTGGCTGTATCTAGGGCACAAGATCCACGATCCGCGGAAGCCGGTTGGACAGTCTGTCCGGTATATGGATAAGTTCTTCCTGTATATGATGATTTTTTTCATCATTATGTCTATCCCCTATCCGTGGACAAATGATCCGGCGCGGTTTTCCGTAAGCGCCGCCTGGTCGTACGTGGTCGGCCACGTTTTTATGTACCTTGGGCTGATGTATGTTTCGCGCATGACTTTTTCGCTGATACCCAGGCTTAAGCCGTACGACAAGCCGCTAACGGTGGTCTGGTTGATTGCCATTACCTTACAGACCGCCTTTAACGCCAAAACTATGATCTGGGGAGTGCAGCCGACGTACAATTACAAATTGCATCTTACGGAATTCCATACTTACACCGGAGTCGGGATCGCGCTTGGTCTGATGGCGGCGATTGCATTCGTGCCAACCATTATCTTATTCGCGGCAAACGCTATCCGGGCACACGGCGTCGAACGGATTAAGCCGGCGCTACTGAGCGTAGGCTTTTTACTTATTACCACTGCGGGACCGTTGCATGATAACGCACGGTCGGCGCAACAGTATGCTCTGGCTGATATATTTACCACCTTGGGTATGGTGGTCGTACTGTCCGGTATAGCTTTTCGTATGCGTAGCGAGCTCGCCGCCGAAGAGCAGTCGCCGCAAGCCAAACACGTGCCGTCAAGTACTGTCTGAGCTGGCCGCCTGGAAGTTCACATTCTTAGATTGCCGGCGCTACCTGGTGACTGTGTATGCTCTTGAGTCAAAGCCCCGCCTGATCCGAATAGAGGTCAGTGCAGCGGTAACGGTTGGGCGGCCGATTTCTGCAGGGGCTGTGTGCCTGGCACCAGCCGTTCGTCGAAGCGGTAGAGCAGGCCCGATGTCACGATAAGCAGACCGACAATGGTCAGGATGTCCGCGGCGGCATACACCATGCCGGTGCGGGCGTTATCGTGTATGGGGCCGCCGGTGAGCAGTACGAACAGGCCGCCGCCCAGCAAGAATGAACGGACACGGGCGCTCGGATTATGTATACCATTCAAAATCATCAGGAACGCGGTGGGTGCGACGATAATGAACGAAAATACCGCGATAGACACGCCCACGACCGGGTTGGCATTAAAGAGCGTGACGTGGTGCGCGTAGTCAAAGGCCGGCCGTTTGCCGAATACCATGGTTACGGTGGTCAGGACGGTAATAATACTGCCAATGATGACGGACAGCATAGTGGCTATCTTTTCTCGTTTGGCAAGTTGTGGTACCAGTGAAAATAGTGCGCGGCTAAGGTAGAGCAGGGAAACATAGTAAAAAATGTGGCCGATGGTATAGCCAAGTGACATGTAAAGCGGAAACTTTGATGCGTCAAAGTTGAGTAACAAATGCGGCAGGAACATCAGCAGGAAAAAGACGGCGATGTAGAAATAAAAGCCGCGCAAAAATATAATTTGCCGCGATGGTGGCACCTCGGCTCTGTTAATCCGGGCGCTGATAAGATACCACGAGGCGAAGAGTAGTAAACTGCCGCCAAGGGTCGTGAGAATAGTCAAGGGCATAGTGTTTGTTCCTTACTGCAACAAATGCTTATTGCTAGTGAAAGTATAGTATGCCGGCTGACATTATAGCAACAACGATCAGTCTGGCGGGGGCGCAATTGCCCGTGTGTACAAACTCTAGTATTATGCTGTTGGATATGAAAACAACCTCATCCGCAGACGGGTCACTGTGGGCTTACAAACGTACTAAAGTAATTGCGACCGTGGGGCCGTCCACGCACAGCTACGAGGCTATCAAGCAGCTGATAGCGAACGGTGCCGACGGGCTCAGGCTCAATTTCAGCCACGGCACTAATGCCCAGCGCGACGAGGAGATCCCGTGGATCCGCCGGGCCAGTAAAGAGCTGGGCAAGCCGGTGGCGATCATTCAGGACTTGCAGGGCCCCAAGATCCGGCTGGGCGATTTCGATGACATCATCCAGGTGCAGAAGGGGCAGACGCTGCGTTTTGCCTACAAAGCCGACTGGATTGGTACGGGCGTTATCCCCACGCAGTATGATCTGAGCGGCAAAATCCAGCGCGGCGAACGGCTGTATTTATATGACGGCAAAGTGCGCTGTACGGTCACGAGCGTTAAGGACGGCGTAGTATACGCGGAGGCTATGAATGCCGGCATTCTCATCCAGCGCAAAGGCATGAATCTACCGGATACTGATTTTGGCGGCGATGTGATTACCGAAAAGGACAAGGCCGACCTGGCGTACGGCAGTCAGCAGGATATTGACTACGTGGCGATGAGCTTTGTGCAGACGGCGCACGACATCGAACAGATGCGCCGGCTGGTTAAAGGCTTAAACGTTGAACGCAAAATTATCACCAAGGTGGAGACCCAGCTGGCGGTCGAAAATATAGAGGCAATCGTGCAGGCGAGCGATGCGGTCATGGTCGCTCGTGGCGACCTGGCGGTGGAGACGTTGCCGGAAAGCGTGCCGATTGTGCAGCGGCAAATCATCGGGCTGGGGTTGAAATATGGCAAACCTACTATCGTAGCCACGCAGATGCTGGCAAGCATGATGGAAATGCCGGAACCGACACGCGCCGAGGTTAGCGATATCGCAACCGCCGTGCTGGTCGGTGCTGACTGCGTGATGCTAAGTGACGAGACCGCCGCCGGCCAATACCCCATCGAGGCGGTGCAGATCATGAAACGGGTCATTTGCTACACCGAAGACCACGCGCCCGTTAAGGCGATATTCCCGGCATATGAAGTAAGTGCCGTGTCGCGCCAGCTGGCGATCAGCCGCGGTATTATCTCTTTAAGCGACAACATCAAAGCGGCGGCTATCGTGGCCGAAACCAAGTCTGGCGCTACGGCGCTCCAGATCGCGTCCGAACGGCCGGAAATCCCGCTGGTAGCGGTTACTGATGATCCGCGCACTGCTCAGGCGCTGGCTATCGTGTTCGGTGTGGAAAGCTACGTCCGGCCGGTCAGCCGCGAGGCAGCCGTGAAAGTCACCGATTTTCTGCGCGAAACCGGGGTACTCAAGAAGGGCGAGATTGTAGTAACGGTCAGCGGCCGCTACCCGGGCGTTGTCGGCACGACGGACACCATTAAAGTCAGACAATTGGAGTAGATGCCCATAACATGGTAATCTCTGCGGCCAGGCCGCAATGTTAGCCGTGTATATCTACTATTATGCCATATTGATCTATTTGTGATATTATAATCTATAAATTGCCTATGGTTATTCGTAGTTCCAAGTAGGGCACAAAACTCGTCTATGGGGGTGGAGGGAGGAATTGCACAGTATGTTTAGCGGAGAAGAGATACTGAAATGGGCTGGGGCGCCAGATGTCAGAAGCGCACTTGAGGGTGTGCCTGAAAGGGATGCTTTAAGTGAGGCGGCAGTGGGGCTGCGTGTCGGGATGATTCGAGACGCGCTGGCAACCGTTTACGTGGGCATTATGAGATTGCGCAGAACAACATGCGGCTTGCAGAAACCGCCCTAAGTACGCTCGGCTTTGCTCCGGTCGAAAGCGGGCAGCCACCAGAGGAAGAACCCGACAGATCTCTGACAAGGGCAGATTTTCGG
>Ga0070658_10004576_pt1 | contig 11239 bp, 8 predicted proteins | sample KBSC13metaG_FD_64664 | JGI IMG/M metagenome (GOLD analysis project Ga0070658, IMG submission 64664) | Corn rhizosphere microbial communities from Kellogg Biological Station, Michigan, USA - KBS C1-3 metaG | ecosystem: Host-associated > Plants > Roots > Rhizosphere > Soil ... | reverse complement strand
ACCGCATCGATGTTGCAATTTCATTCGGCGAACCGGCGAGGTCATCGCTCGTTGCACGGAAGCTAGTCGATACACGGGTTCTCACCTGTGCCGCGCCAGATTACATCAAGCGGCACGGCCGTCCGAAACATCCCGACGATCTCGTGCGACATACTTGCATCCACTTCCGCGATCCGTTGACAGGGCAGGAGTTCGGTAACTGGGAATTCCATAAGGGCCGAAAAGTAGTCGTCATCAAAACGACAAGTCGCCTCATGGTCAGCGATGCCGAGACAATGTTTGCCGAATGTGCCGCTGGGAGCGGCATCGCCCAAGTCAACGAGAACGCAGTGCGCGAACTGCTGGGTCGGAAAAAATTGATCGAGCTCTTTCCCGAATGGAATGGCGAGACCTATCCACTCTACGCGCTTTACCCCTCGCGGCATCACCAGCCCGCGAAGGTCCGTGCTTTCATCGATTTCATGATCGAGATTCTGAGCGCCAGATAGGCCGCTACTGTTCTGACAGAAATTTCTTATTACGCCGCGAGCGAGGAGTAGCAATTAGCTCTCAGCTCAAACGCGGCCCGTACTTTCTCGAACCACAAGCTCTGGCTCATATTCGAGTTGCCAGTATTCGACGGTTCTGCCCTGAATTTGTGAGAGGAGATTGTCCGCAGTCAGGTTTCCGATACGTACGGCGTCGGAATGTATGGTGGTTAATGTTGGTGACATCAGGCGAGCCAAGCCCCAATCGCCAAATCCCGTAATCGATACTTGGCCTGGGCAATCGATGCCTAGGCGCCGGCATTCCGCAATGGCGGCAGCGCCGATCATGTCATTGCCACCGATAATTGCTGTCACGGCCCGTTCGCGAGTCATGATCTCGCGTATCGCTTTGCGAACTTCATCGGAGTCGTAGGGGGTCGCCAGAATTTGCTGCGCAGGAAGGGTGAACCCAAAATTGTTCAAACCCTCGCGTGCACCAGCAAGCCTCTCCTCTGATAGTCTATGGCCGTCGAGTGGTCCCGGAAGAATTGCGAGATGTTTATGGCCGAGATTTATGAGATGATTAGTGATCTTAGTCATCGCCAACTTCTGATCGTACCCAACTGTGGGGTGGACCCGTTCCCGATCGGTCGCCCACATCAAGACGTAGGGTATCTTTTGGCGCTGAAGTAATGAAAAGACATCATGGTGGTGGCTGGATCCGATAATAGCAACGCCATCGACGCCGCGTTCGATGAGTGCCCGCATGCTTCGCGTCTCTGCTTCCTGATTGCCGTGAGGGCAAGTGAGCAGCACGGTGTAGCCGAGATGATCCAATCGACTTTCAAGGGTGTCGACTGCTAGGGCGTAAAGTTCGTTCAAAATGGTGGGTGCAACGATCCCGATCGTTAGGGTTCGACCTGAGCGCAAAACGCGTGCTGGCGCGAAGGGAACATAATCCAGCGATTCGATGGCTTCGCGGACTCGTTTAAGGGTGTCCGGATGCAAGCTCTCCGGCTTCGCAATAGCGCGTGACACAGTTGAAGAGGAAACGCCCGCTAGGGCGGCAACTTGTTTCAAATTGACGGTTGTCTTGGCCACGACTTTTTATCCTCGGCATAGTTCTGACCCCAGATGCTTCGGATTAGCAAGCTGGGATCTGCCCTTCTCAGATCTGCACCTCAAAATGCCACTGCGTGTTTTTTTGACCGACAGCAGCCAGCTGGTTGAGGCGTGCAGAGCCGTCAAATCTTTTTTCAGCCGACCATTGACTCAATGTGATTTTCCGTCAAAATATACAATAACAACGATTGCAAGAACATCAATGTATTGATTTCTCTAGCAAACGTTGTTTTTTTAGCCCCGTTCTTGCAAACGTTGTCATTGGGGCGATCAGAGGGAGGGACGTTACATGCACGGTGGCAAACAGGACCAGCGAAGAAAATTTTACGGTTGGGGTCATGAACACGATGAAGTCTCGCCTGCGGAAATTGCAGAATTTGAGAAGGCTTGGACCGGACTTCTCGGTGTCACGGACTTTAACGCGATGCCATTCCCGACTCTTGAATCAGTCAACATCCGAGATCCGCGGGTAAAGGTGCCGGCAGCGCTGCAAGCGATCGCCAACACCGATAAGTATGATCGTCTCTACCATACCTACGGCGCTGGGACTGTCGATGTCGCTTATGCGGTGCGGGGTGAATTCCGCAATCCGCCTGACGCCGTTGCCTACCCGCGCACGGAAGACGACATCGTTCAGCTCTATCGTTGGTGTGAGAACGACAGTCTGGCGGCAATCCCGTATGGCGGCGGTACTAGCGTTGTCGGCGGCGTCAATCCCCCGATCCATGACCGTTACCGCGGCGTCGTTTCGATCGACATGAAGTATTTCGACAAGGTGCTTGAGATCGACCATGTGTCGCAATCCGCGCGAATTCAGGCGGGCGTTCTTGGTCCGAGTCTCGAGCGGCAACTCAAGTCGAGTGGACTCACCATGCGTTTCTTTCTGCAGGCATGGGAATTCTCTTCGCTTGGCGGATGGATTGCGACGCGTGCGGCAGGTCACTTTGCGACCGTCTACACGCAAATCGACGATCATGTTCAAAGTCTGAAGGTCGTTACCCCTTCGGGGAATGTCGAATCGCGCCGCTTCCCAACATCTGGCTCCGGCCCGAATCCCGATCGTTTGTTTCTCGGATCTGAGGGTGCTTTAGGCATCATCACCGAAGCATGGGTAAGGTTGCACAAGCGACCGACCTTTCGGCAGATGATTAGTGTCCGATTCAGTGACTACGACAAGGCGGTCGAGGCAACGCGCGTCATTTCGCAATCGGGCCTCTATCCCGCAAGCGCCCGCCTCGTTGAGCGCGAGGAAGCCGCCTACACCGGCTCGAGCGATGGCACTTACGACATTCTTGTGCTCGGCTTTGAATCCGCAGACCACCCGGTCGATGTCTGGATGAATCGCGCGCTCGAAATCTGCGGCGACCATGGCGGTACCTGGGATGCCTCGGTTCTGAAGGGTGACGCAAATGCAGATTCCAGCGCCAAGAGCTGGCGTGAAAAATTCCTGCGTGGTCCATACCTACGTGAATATGCGATCGCGCGCGGTGTTATGCGCGAAACGATGGAAACGTGCGTCACCTGGAGTCAGTTTGCGCAGTTGCGTGAACATGTGAAAGCAGAAACGCTTCGCGCTATTCGGGAAGTTACGGGACGGCCAGGTTCGATCACTTGCCGGTTCACTCATATCTATCCGGACGGCCCAGCGCCGTATTTCACTTGGTACGCCTATGGCGACAAGGCTCGCATTCCAGAACAGTACTTGGCGATCAAGAAGATCGCCGAAACGGCGATGGTTGATGCTGGCGGTACAACTACACACCACCACGCCCTCGGTCGGGATCATCGTCCTTGGTATGACAAGGAGCGCCCCGAACTGTTTTGCTCGGCGATGAAAGCGGCGAAGAACGTCTTGGACCCGAAAGCTATCCTAAACCCAGGCGTGCTCTTCGATCCTTCGTGATCGGAGAACAGCCAACACTTCTGCCTTCAACTGACAGCTGCCCGGTGCAGCTGTCAGAACAGAGGACTTTATTACTCACTAGCGTCTGTCATGCATCGGAGAGCAGGCCGTTAAAGAATCTGCCCCGGAGGAAACGTAAAGAACGACGTTAAAGCCTGCATAAGCTCACTGAATATCTGAGTGTCGAGTTGCACAGGCCGAAACGTCTCCAGCAAAAGGGAGGCTTACAATGCAAACTTTTGAATACGGCAACACCGCCATAGTCGTCGGTATGGTCGTTTTTTATATCGGCCTGACGACTTGGCTGACGGTTCGATATCGCGCCAAAACAAATTCGGATTTTAATGTCGCCGCGAGATCAGTCCCGGCGTTCATTATCGGTGTCCTTATGATGTCGGAATTTATCGGAGCCAAGTCCACGATCGGTGCCGCACAAACTGCGTTCGAAAAAGGGGCGGCCGCGTCGTGGGCCGTCTTGAGCGTGGCGGTCGGTTTCCCGCTCTTCGGACTTCTCCTTGGTCGAAAACTCTACAACTCGGGTGAGTATACAATCTCAGCGGCGATCGCGAAAAAATACGGACGCTCCACCCAACTCACAGTTTCGATCATCATGATCTACGCGCTGTTGCTCGTGAATGTCGGATACTATGTTGGGGGTGCCGCGTCAGTCTCAACCTCGCTCCACATTTCCTTTACTGCCGCGGCCGTTTTGACGGCCATGATCAGCACCATCTATTGCGCCGTCGGTGGTCTTAAAAGCACGGCCTATGTTTCCGTGGTGCATACGGCCGTCAAATACGTCGGTGTGATAATTGTCTTGGTGGTTGCCCTGATGATGACCAAGGGGCTCAGCCCAATGATGGAGAAGATGCCTTCCTACTACTTTACTTGGGACGGTAAGATTGGCGTTTCGACGATAATTGCTTGGGCTATCGCGAACGTCGGTGCCATTTTTTCGACGCAATACATCATTCAAGCCATTTCGGCACTGAAGGGGCCAAATCAAGTACGAAACGCCTGCTACGTCGCCGGTATTCTGTGCATACCCATGAGCTTCGCTCTCGGGATTATCGGGGTGTGTGCGAAGTATCTTTTTCCAGACATGAAGAGCCTCTACGCGCTTCCGGTCTTTCTCGACCATATGTCTCCTTGGTTGTCCGGTATGGTGACTGTTTCGCTGGTGGCGTCGGTCTTGGTCGGGGTCAGCAGCATTTCGATCGGAGTCGCTGCTCTTATAGTACGCGATTTTTATGTACCGATGTTCAAGCCGTCAGAAGACGCGGAACTGCGCATGTCGCGTCTTCTTGCAATCCCAATCGGCTTTCTGCCCTTGCTCTTTGTCTTCTATGCTCCGGAAGTATTGCACCTTTCGTTCTTTACGCGTGCGCTTCGATTGGCGATCTCCATCGTTGCTATGATCGGCTTCTATCTTCCGTTCTTTGGAAGCAACCGGGGTGCAACGTTGGGGTTGATAGGCGCGACCGCGACTACGACGGTCTGGTACCTGTTGGGTGATCCCTACGGAATCGACAACATCTACATAGCGCTGGCGACACCGGCGGTAGTGATGCTGCTTGATACGGTGATAAATCGGATCTTCCGTGCCGATCAGCCGTTCGACACATCCAACCCGATTCAGCGAGGCGACACAGCCTGATCAGGAGAGCGGAGGCTTTCGGGTCTCCGCTTTTCCTTCAACGGAGATGAGAGTGGCAATTTTTAGCTTGCAGAAACACAGTCCTATAGTCGCTGAGACGGCCTACGTGGCACCGAACGCTACAGTGATTGGACAGGTTCAGCTAAACGAAAAAAGCAGCGTGTGGCCGGGTGCCGTTGTGCGAGGCGACAACGATTTAATCGTGATCGCTAGCGGTGCGAACATTCAAGACGGTGCCGTCCTGCATGTTGACCCCGGTCACCCGATGTCGATCGGGCGCAACGTCACGGTGGGACATGCGGCGGTCGTTCACGGGTGTACGATCGGAGATGACAGTCTTGTCGGTATCCATGCGACCATTCTTAACGATGCGAAGATCGGAAAAGAGAGCATTGTCGCCGCAGGTAGTGTGGTGCCGGAAGGTAAAAGCTACCCTAACCGATCGCTTATTCTGGGAGCGCCGGGAAAGGTCGTGCGGCAGCTCTCAGATGACGAAGTAAAATGGATTATCGATAACGCACGCGATTACTCAGTCCGAGCGGCTATCTATCGCGACCATCTGAAAGTCGCGAGTTTCAGTACATGATCGAAATTCCAGCGCCAGACCTCACGATTCTGGATCGTCGTCCGCAAATTATTCACGATCTGGAAAAGCTCGTTCCGACAGGTTCCTTTATTTCCAGCGGCGACGAATTGCGTGTTTACGAGACAGATGCGCTGACGGCCTATCGTCGCGTTCCACTGGCAGTTGTCTTGCCTACAACGACGGAGCAGGTGTCGTCGGTCCTTCGCTATTGCAGTGAGAATGGCGTCAAAGTCGTGGCGCGAGGCGCCGGAACATCTCTGGCCGGAGGTGCGATCCCGCAAGAGGACGCCGTCGTTATAGGCTTGTCAAAGATGAACCGCGTGTTGTCGGTTAATTATCGTAATCGGACCGCTCGCGTGCAGGCCGGCATTACCAACTTGGCGGTGAGTCAAGCTGTTGGTCCTGGCGGATTTTTCTACGCGCCCGATCCGTCAAGCCAGCTTGCTTGCAGTATCGGTGGCAACATCGCCATGAACTCTGGCGGCGCTCATTGCCTGAAATATGGTGTGACAACTAATAATCTGCTTGGCGTAACGCTTGTGCTTATCGATGGCACAATAATGGAGTTGGGCGGGGAACATCTCGACTCTCCCGGGTACGACCTCCTCGGACTTATTTGTGGGTCCGAAGGTCAGCTGGGCATCGTGACAGAGGCCACCGTCCGCATCATTCGTGCTGCAGAAAATGCCCGCCCGGCACTTCTTGGATTCGATACGGCTGAAGCTGCGGGCGCTGCAGTGGCTGCTATTATCGGTGCCGGCATCATCCCGGTTGCACTTGAGTATATGGATCGCACAGCCATCGAGATTACCGAAGGATATGCGAAGGCCGGGTATCCACTTGATGTCGAGGCCATGCTGATCGTTGAGGTCGAAGGAACCAGCGAGGAAATTGACGTAGCGTTGGAGCAGATCATCAATATTGCATCAGCGCATCGCCCTCGTAGCGTCAAGGTGTCTCGTGGCGCTGTGGAGAGTGCAGCCATCTGGAAAGGACGAAAGGCTGCTTTTGGAGCAACGGGCCGCATTTCTGATTACATTTGCATGGACGGCACCATTCCTACGGGTCAGCTTCCGTACGTTCTTCAGCGAACGGGAGAGATTATCGCAGCGTACGAACTACGAGTGGCGAATGTCTTTCACGCTGGAGATGGAAATCTTCATCCGCTGATTCTCTTCGACATCAACAAACCAGGAGAGATGGAAAAGGCGGAGGCGGCGGGAGAAGAATTGCTCAAGCTCTGTGTTGAAGTCGGCGGGTGTCTGACTGGAGAACATGGAGTTGGCATCGAGAAACGCGACCTTATGCGGGTGCAGTTCTCGCAGGTCGACCTAGATCAGCAGATGCGCGCGCGCGCGGTATTTGATCCGCGATGGTTGCTGAATCCTGCGAAAGTCTTTCCTCTTGATCGCCGGCTTGTGACCCAGAGGGTATCCTAATGTTCGGCTCTATCAGGCATGAACCACAAGACGAAGTGGAAGTCGCGGAGATCATACGACGCGCCGCGGATCGTTTTTCCCCGCTGCGTATTGAGGGCGGCGGCACGAAATCGTCGGCAGGGCGGCCCATCCGCGCTGACACCGTTCTCTCCTCAGCGAATCTTAGGGGCGTTACTATGCATGAGCCGAGCGAACTCGTTATTCAGGCTCGCTCTGGAACGCCGGTCGATGTGGTTCAGGCGTTATTGCGTGAAAACGGGCAGGACCTTCCGTTCGAGCCGCCGAGTTTAAGTTCACTCTATGGCGCTCGCGGTCGACCGACGATAGGTGCGCTGGCCGCAATGAATCTATCCGGCCCGCGGCGGATTTCCGTCGGGGCTGCAAGAGATTGCCTGCTTGGCGTTCGCTTCGTCAATGGGCGAGGGGAGATCGTCAAGTCTGGCGGCCGCGTCATGAAGAACGTAACGGGACTCGATCTTGTGAAGCTGGTGGCCGGTTCATGGGGCACACTCGGTTTCATAACTGAAGTTACATTCAAAGTTCTGCCAAGCGCCCGGGCGTCAGGGACGCTGTGTATTGAAGGATTGTCTGACGCAGATGCGATCGAAATTTTAACGAGAGCAATGGGCTCCAGCTACGATGTCAGCGGGGCAGCGCATATTCCTGAACAGGACATGGATGTGCCTGCCCAGACGCTGGTAAGAATTGAGGGATCTTCTGCCTCGGTCGAGGTGAGAGCCAATCGGTTGAGAGCTCTTCTCGGCGAGGGTCGAACTGTTCTCAGTTTTGACGAAGAGCGTTCTGCTGCCATTTGGAGTGGGATTCGCGAGCTGGCTCCTCTCCGAGTGAGATCGGATGAAGTTGTATGGCGCCTGTCTGTCCCGCCAGATCGCGCGGCGGAGGTAACTGCCTTCGTCGGCTCAAAACTGGAAGGCGCGCGATGGTATTTTGACTGGTCGGGCGGATTGATCTGGCTTGCGCTGCCGAGTCGGACTGAGACTGAGTACAATTCGGTCCGCGTGGTCATACAAAAGGTGGGGGGGCATGCAACACTTGTGCGAGCGAGTGAAGACGTACGTCGTAGCGTTCCGGTTTTCCAGGAATTGCCGCCTGCGCTGATGGCCATTACGGCTCAACTAAAAAATGCTTTCGATCCGGCCGGCATTTTAAATCCGTCACTGATGTACGAACGGATTTAGCCGATGAAAACAAATTTCCATCCAGCGCAGCTTGACGATCCGGCGATGAGATCGTCGGAGAAAGTGTTGCGAACTTGTGTTCATTGCGGATTTTGTACGGCGACTTGCCCAACCTATCTGCTCCTTGGAGATGAGCTCGACAGTCCGCGTGGCCGGATTTATCTCATTAAGTCCATGCTTGAGGACGGAAAGGCGCCTACTCAAGAGGTAGTGAAGCATGTTGATCGATGCCTTTCGTGCCTTTCATGCATGACGACTTGCCCTTCCGGCGTCGACTATATGCACCTAGTCGATCACGCAAGGGCCTACATCGAAAACACCTATTCTCGCCCGGTGCTGGATAGGCTGTTTCGCTGGGGTTTAGCGAAAGTGCTGCCGTATCCCTCACGCTTTCGAATGCTGTTACCGCTAGGTGCTGCTGCTCGCCCATTGAGCGGCCTGATCAAGCGGATACCTCGGGTCGGTGACCGCCTAGCAGCAATGCTAGCTCTGATACCAAGCAGTACGCCAACAATGCAGGTTAGGCCAATCCAAGTGACCAAGGCACGCCATCGCGTGTCTATCCTCAGGGGCTGCGCTCAACCGGTTTTGCGCCCGTCTTACAACGCTGCGGCAGAACGGTTGCTGTCTCGTCATGGCGTTGAAATTGTCGACGTGCCTGAACAAGGCTGTTGTGGCGCAATCGTCCATCACCTTGGGCGCGAGGTAGAAGCTCTGAGGTTTGTGAGGCAGAACGTCGACGCGTGGTTTGACGAGATCGAAAAAGGCCTGGATGCGATCATCATTACCGCGTCAGGCTGCGGCACCACCATCAAAGATTACGGCTTCATGTTACGAAACGAGCCTGCCTATGCAGATAGAGCCGCCAAAGTATCGGCAATCACGAAGGATGTGACAGAATTTCTTATTGAGTTGGGACCGTTAGATTTCGTCGAGAGGCCTAAGCTGACGGTGGCCTATCATTCCGCCTGTTCAATGCAACATGGTCAGCAGATTCGCGATGAGCCCAAATCTTTGCTCAGAGCCGCCGGTTTCGATGTCAAGGATATCCCGGAGTCGCATATTTGTTGCGGCTCCGCGGGAACCTATAATGTGTTGCAGCCACAGATAGCGTCGCAGTTACGTGATCGTAAAATTACGAATATCGCGAAAGTCAATCCTCAGGTGATTGCCACCGGAAACGTGGGCTGTGCCGTTCAGCTTGAATCCGGGGCCGACATTCCTGTCGTCCATACCGTTGAATTACTCGACTGGGCGACAGGCGGACCGGTGCCGGATGCCCTCGCGAAAATCTGCGAGACAAAGATCGGAAGTTGCTCGGCTCGACTTTCACCAGTGCGCCGGCGCCCCCTAAGCCTCACCAACCCCGTCCATACAGAAACTAATCTAACCGCTGAGCAGGATTGAGAATGTCAGACAAATTCAAGGTGCTAATTCTAGGAGCATCGTACGGATCACTCCTTGCGACGAAACTTGCGATGGGTGAGCACCACGCCACCTTAGTTTGTCTTCCGACCGAAGCGGACCTTATCAACCGCGAGGGGACTATTGTGCGCTTTCCCATTCGCGGTCGGGCGGAATTGGCCGAGGTCAAGTCCAAAAATCTACGCGGAACGATTAGCGCGACGAGTCCATTGCATGCCAACCCTGAGGATTTCGATCTTGTGGTGCTCGCAATGCAAGAACCTCAATATGCTGCAAGAGATGTTCGAGATTTGATGGAGCGGATTGCGCGCCTAGGGCTCCCAATAATGTCAATTATGAATATGCCGCCCCAGACGTTTCTTCGGCGGATGCCGGGGGTGGACGTTGACAAACTCAATGACTGTTTCTTGGCTTCTACGGTTTGGGATCTTTTCGATCCTGATTTGATGACGCTTTGCAGCCCGGACCCGCAAGCGTTCCGCCCGCCTGAGGAGGGGCTGAACGTCCTGCAGGTAACGCTTCCGACCAACTTCAAAGCTGCGGCCTTCGCGCGCCGGAAGGACACGGCGATGTTACGCTCCATTCAGGCAGACATCGAAACTGCCCGATTGTCCACAAACGATGGTGACCTCGAAATTCCTGTGAAGCTGAAGGTCCACGATCCGCTGTTCGTCCCGACAGCGAAATGGGCGATGCTGCTTACGGGAAACTATCGCTGTGTAAAGGCCGACGGCGCGCGTTCGATTCGAGAGGCCGTGCATTCCGACCTCGAATTGTCGCGGGCGATCTACAATTGGGTGCAAGAAGTATGCATAAAGCTCGGCGCTGCCTCCGCTGATCTGGTTCCGTTTGAAAAATATGCCGCAGCAGCGCAGGGGCTGTCCAAACCATCTTCCGCGGCGCGTGCGTTATTTGCTGGTGCTCCACATATCGAGCGTGTTGACCTTCTCGTTCAAAAGATTGCGGCTCAGCTTGGGATGCATAACGACATTCTCGACGCGACGGTGAAAACCGTTACCGATCGACTTGAACTGAATCGGAAGTCACAATCGTCTCAACTTACAAAGACGGCTTGATAGGAGCTTCGTATGACGAAGGCGCTCAACGGAGTTCGTGTTCTCGATTTTACTCACGTTCAATCAGGACCGACTTGTACTCAGCTTCTCGCGTGGTTCGGTTCGGACGTTATCAAGGTCGAGCGTCCCGGCACTGGCGACATTACCCGCGGCCAGCTTCAAGACGTTCCGAACGCGGACAGCCTCTATTTCACGATGCTGAACCACAACAAGCGTTCGATCACGCTCGATGCCAAGAACTCCAAGGGTAAGGAAGTCCTGACCGCGCTCATGAAGAGCTGCGATGTCATGGTCGAAAACTTCGCTCCCGGCGTACTCGATCGCATGGGCTTCTCCTGGGAGAACATCCAGAAGATCAACCCGAA
>Ga0070658_10004573_pt1 | contig 11240 bp, 10 predicted proteins | sample KBSC13metaG_FD_64664 | JGI IMG/M metagenome (GOLD analysis project Ga0070658, IMG submission 64664) | Corn rhizosphere microbial communities from Kellogg Biological Station, Michigan, USA - KBS C1-3 metaG | ecosystem: Host-associated > Plants > Roots > Rhizosphere > Soil ... | reverse complement strand
CCCTCGCGCCGGTACCCTTCCCGACCAATCGCTCCTCGTCGACGTCCCGCTCCTCGTCTCTGACTACTACACCAGAATTCCGGACCCCGGTCAGCGTGCCGAGCGCGTTTCCTTCGGCACGTCGGGGCATCGCGGCTCTTCGCTGAACGGCGCTTTTAATGAACGCCACATCCTCGCGATCACGCAGGCCATCGTCGAGTATCGTCGCTCGCAGGGGATCGACGGGCCGGTATTCCTCGGCATCGATACGCACGGGCTCTCGCGGCCGGCGCTTGGCACTGCGCTCGAGGTGCTGGCGGCGAACGAGGTCGCCACGTTCATCGACGCGCGGGGCGGGTACACGCCCACTCCTGCGCTGTCGCACGCCATTCTCGCGTACAATCGCGGACGCACGGCAGGTCGCGCGGACGGAATCGTCGTCACACCCTCGCACAATCCGCCGGAGGATGGTGGGTTCAAGTACAATCCGCCCAATGGCGGACCCGCGGATACGATCGTCACGTCCTGGGTGCAGAATCGCGCGAACGAGCTGCTGGAGAAGGATCTCGCGGGCGTGAAGCGCATGTCGCTCGCGCGCGCGCAGCGCGCGTCCACCACGAAACCGTACGACTATCTGGACGCGTACGTCGCGGACCTGCCCACCGTGATCGACTTCGACGCGATTCGCGGTGCGTCCGTCACGCTCGGCGCCGACCCGCTGGGCGGAGCAGGGGTGGCGTACTGGGGGGAGATCGCCGATCGCTATGGTCTCCCGCTCACCGTCGTGAGCGATGTGGTCGATCCGTCGTTCCGCTTCATGACGCTCGACTGGGATGGCCGCATTCGCATGGACTGTTCGTCGCCCTACGCCATGCAGAGGCTCATCGGGATGAAGGATCGCTTCGACGTCGCCTGGGCGTGTGATACCGACCATGACCGCCACGGCATCGTCGCGCGCAGTGCGGGGCTGCTCAATCCGAATCACTTCCTCGCCGCGTCCATCGCCTATCTCGCCAGGCATCGTCCGGCGTGGCGTGCCGACGTGGCCATCGGGAAGACGATCGTCAGCAGCAGCATGATCGATCGCGTCGTGGCGAAGCTCGGGCGGCGTCTCTACGAGGTGCCAGTCGGCTTCAAGTGGTTCGTGTCCGGCCTCGCGGACGGCTCGCTCGGTTTTGTCGGCGAGGAGAGCGCCGGCGCCACCTTCCTTCGCCGGAATGGTGAAGTGTGGACGACCGACAAGGACGGCATCATCTGCGGGCTCCTCGCCGCCGAGATGACGGCCGTCACCGGACGCGATCCGGGCGAGCACTACGCGGCGCTCACCCAGGAGCTCGGCGCACCGGTCTACCAGCGCATCGATGCTCCCGCAACGCGCGAGCAGAAGGCCATCCTCGCCGGCCTGTCGGCGAGCGACGTGACCGACACCGAGCTTGCGGGGGAGCCCATTCTCCGCACGCTCACCACGGCACCGGGCGACGGCGCGCCGATCGGCGGCCTCAAGGTGGAGACCAAGAACGGCTGGTTCGCTGCGCGGCCATCGGGGACGGAGGACGTCTACAAGCTCTACGCCGAGAGCTTCGTCGGAGAGGATCACCTGCGTCGGATCCAGGCCGAGGCGCAGGCGCTCGTGAGCCGCGCCTTCGAAAAAGGCGGCGCTGGTTGAGCGTGCCACTGGTGAAACGGTCGCCGACTGGAGAACGTAGAGGAAGCGGGCGCGGCGCTCGGCCGCGCCTGTCGAATTCGTCCCGGTGAACGGTTCTATCATGCCGCAGTCCGCTCCACCCGTGCCGCCGGCGCCGCCCACGATCGCCGGCTCCCAGGTCCGCGTCGTCGGTGTTTCGCCGAGTCCGACCGCCGTCTATGAAGGATTCGTTGCCGCGCGCAGCGAACTGCGCGACCAGCTCGAGACGCTGCAGGACCAGCGGCGGGAGCTCTCGAATCAGCTCCAGGACCCGATGGTGAACGGCGCCAACCGGACGGGACTCGAGCAGCACATCGCCGAGATCGATGCCCGCATCACTGCGCTCGACAAGCAGATCGCGAACGCCGACGCGCAGGTGGCGCAGGCTGCAGCCGTGCCCGGCGCCGTGGTCCGCGACCCTCCGCACATTCGGCAGGGACCGCCAGAAGAAGTCTTTGTGCTCGGCGGGATGTTCATCGTCGTCGTGCTGTTTCCGCTTACCATCGCCTACGCCAGACGGCTGTGGCGGCGCGGGGCAGTGGCGGTGAGCGCCATTCCGCACGAGCTGATGGACCGGCTGACGAGACTCGATCAGGCGATCGATTCCATCGCCGTGGAAGTAGAGCGCATCGGTGAAGGACAGCGCTTCGTCACTCGCGTGCTTGCCGAGCGTCCCGCGGAGTCCGTCGCCATTCCCGAGCGAGCATCGACCCCGCTGCGCGACGATCGCGGTTCGCGCTAGGAGCGGTCGCGCCGCGTCAGGCGATCAGGGAACAACCGGAGGCGTGACCGCCGCGGGAGCGCTGGTGACCGGTCTGGGCAGCTTGAGTCCCGGCGCATCGTGGATGATGTAGCCGCCGAGCAACGAGGCATAGCCCATCGCGGCGGCGGCAATCACCGCCGTGACGACGACGCCGATTCTCAGTCCGCGCGGCAGCGACAGCTCCCGCGGATAGCGCACGAGCCGCCGCCAGGCGACGAGCGCAATCAACCCGGCAACGCCGGTGATGATCGTGGCGATGAGCGCCGCATCCTCGTGCGCGTGGATGCTCGTGCGCGCGATGTACCACGGACGATTGAGCGCGTGCTGCGCCGGATCGCCGGTGAAGTACGTCGGAATCGCGCTCAGCGCGGCGAGCGTCATCGTCGCCGAGGCGTACAGCCAGATACCGCGCCGGCTGCGGACCATCCCGAGCAGGGCCGCCAGCGCCCCCATCACCACGAGGATGACGGGGAAGTGGTTGATCATGATGTGGATGTGCGCCCAATCGGGGAGGTACGAGCTCATGGCATGATGATCCAGGTTCGACCTGGCGCGACATTGCGAGATTCAGGCCGTGTTCGCCTTCGAATGCCGTTGTGCGCGCCGTCCCAGCCAGCGCGCTTCCTGCTTTGCGGCGCGCGTCACGGCCCGCGCCACCAGAACGAGCGGCGAGCCTTGTGCGAACGCAGCCGCGATGGCCCACAGCGCCCGCGGAGAAAAGTGCGCCGTGTCCGACAGCGCCACGATCTCCTCCCACTCGTCGGGCGCGAACTTGGCCTTGAACCGGTCCAGCCCCTCGAAGTTGTAGAAGCGGCGTCCGTGCGCGCGCACCCAGCGCAGCACCAATCGCAGCCACCGCGGCATGCGATGACTCTCGAAGCGTGAATGCAGCGACAGCGGCGACAAGCCGAGCGTGACGTAGCGCGCGCCGTTCGCGGCGACGGCGCGCATGGCGGCGTCGAGCAGCAGTTCCGCCGTGCCATTGGGAGCGGCGTGGCCGCGGATGATCTGCTCCACCAGCCACCCGTCTCGCGCCGGGATCGGCGACGCGAGGAGGAAGCCCACGACCGCGCCGTCACGTTCGGCGACGAACAGGCGCCGGTCCTCGAGCCGGCCGAGCGTCTCCGGTTCGACGAGAAAGTGCAGCGCGGGAAGCCGGCGGTCCGACAGCCACTCGCCGAGACACCGCCGCACGTCCGGATCAGTACCGCCGCGCTTCGCGTCCCATTCGGACACGCCGACATGCTTGTTGCGCGCGCGGTTCAGCTGCGCGCGCAACGATGCCCGCCTCGCCACGATCTCCGGCCACCCGGCCGGATTCCAGCTCGGCTGGGCGCCGAGACTCGCCACGCTCCAGTGACCGGTCGGGACGAGCAAGGTCTCCAGCCGCGAACCGGCGCCGAAGTAGCAGACGTGCGCGCCGGCGTCCGCAGCGCTCGCCCCGAACTCCGCCACCACCGCGGGGAGTCGTTCCGCCGTACACACGGGCGCGCCGGCCACCACCCGCGTGCGCGCCTGGGTGACGAAGCCGATCACCGCGTCGCCATCGCGGGAGAACCAGTGCTCGATTCCCGGATTGAGGATCTGGTACGCCGTAGCGTTCCAGCCGTAGGCGAGGATAAGCTCGCGCGCTCTGGCCGGGTCCGCCCGCACGTTCGGCACGTTGGCGTTCATCGGATCGAGAAATAGTTTGCAGCCATGCACTCGTCCACTCCGACCGCGCGCACGGCGCGCCCGCGCACATGAGCGCCGTCACGATCGACATGCTCGAGACCCCGGCCGCGGTGGTGGACCTCGGGCGCGTGGAGCTGAACCTCCAGCGCGCCGCCGACTACACGAAGCAGCACGGCCTCGACCTTCGTCCGCACGTCAAGACGCATAAGTCGCCGCTCATCGCCGCCGAGCAGCTGCGGCTCGGTGCCGTCGGCCTCACCTGCGCCACGCCGCACGAAGCCGAGGTGATGTCGCAGGTGGGGCAGGATCTTCTGCTGGCGTATCCGCCCGTCGGTCCGGGGCGTGCCGCACGCATCGCTCGCCTCGCGGAACAGGCGGACGTGACGGTGGCGCTGGATTCCGAGCGTGCGATCGTCGACATCGCTGCCGCCGCGCGCGAGGCCGGTGTCGTGGTCGGTGTGTACGTGGAATTGGACCTCGGCATGCACCGCGTCGGCGTCCCCGACGTGGCGAGCGCCATTGCGCTGGCGCGGCGCGTGATCGCCGAGCCGTCGCTGGAGTATCGGGGAATCGCATTCTATCCGGGCCACGTTCGCGAGCCGGTGGCCGATCAGGACGCGGCACTGCAGGCGCTCGGCCAGGCGCTCGCCAGCGCGATCGATGCGCTGACGCGTGCCGACGCGGCCCCACGCGTGGTGAGCGGCGGATCGACGCCGACGCTCTGGCGCTCGCACGAGATCGCGGGGGTGACCGAGATCCGGCCCGGCACGTACGTGTTCAACGATCGCACGACCGCAGCGGTCGGGGCATGCGAGCGCGACGACTGCGCGCTTACCGTGCTCGCGACGGTGGTATCCACCGCCGTGCCGGGCCAGGCCGTGATCGACGCCGGTACCAAGGCGCTGGGCCGCGAGCCGATGCGCGGCGTGGAGGGTGAGGGCTTCGGTGCGCTCCGCGATCGGCCCGAAGTCATCGTGGCGCGCATGTCCGAGGAGCATGGCATCCTCGATCTCGCGCGCACGGACTGGCGGCCGCGGGTCGGTGATCGCGTGCGGGTCGTGCCGAATCACGTCTGCATCGTCGTTCACCTCAACGACCTGGTGTACGGGGTGCGTGGTGCAACCGTGGAGCGCAGCTGGCGCGTGGAGGCTCGCGGGCGGGGACAACGCGAGATCGCCTCGGCATAACCTCTGCGAATGGGAGGCCGGACGCCAACCCGGAGCGCATGAGATTCGTCGTCGCCACTCTTCATTACGCAGGGCTCGGTTTCGCCCTGCGCCTGCAGGACGAAGGACACGACGTGCTGCTCGCATTCGCCGGCACGACCGACCGTCGGCTGGAGGAACGCTATCGACGGGTTGGCGAAGGGATGATACCGCGTGTCGCGCTCCCCGAGGCGATGGCAAGGCGCACCGATTGGCGCGACGCGATCTGGATCTGGGATGAGAATCACTCGGTTCACGAAAATGAGCAGCTCCGCGCCGAGGGATTCACGGTGTTCGGCGGCGGGAGCTATCCCGATCGCATGGAGCACGATCGTGACGCGTGCCTGCGGCTGATGGGCGAGTACGGGTTGAAGCCGCCGCCGTCGTTTGCATTTGCCAGCTCGGACGAAGCCCTCGAGTTTCTCGACCAACACCCCGACGTCGCGTACGTCTACAAGCCGGACAAGGGAGAGCCGCACGATACATGGCTCCCGCAGAGCAGCAATGCCGCAGAAGCCAATCGCGAGCTGCGTCAGCACCTCCGCACCCTCGGCGGTGAGGGTGCATTCGTGCTGCAGGAGCGCAAGGACGGCGTGGAGACGAACGTGGAAGTCTGGTTCGTCCGCGGCGAGCCGGTCTTCGCCTTCATGACGCTGGAATCGAAGCACAAGCTCACCGGTGACCTGGGTGATCTCGTCGGCTGCGGCTTCGACTTCGCGTTCGTCGTGCCGCTCACCTGTCGCGCGGTGCAGGAAACCGTGGGGCGGCTGTTCGAGCACTACCGCGAGATGCGCTACACCGGCTTCGGCGACGCCAACTTCATCGTCGCGCGCGATGGCGTGTGGTTCTTCGAGAAGTGCGAGCGCTTCGGTTACAACGCGCACCCGAACCTGTTCTGGAACCTCAACCGCGCCCCGCTTGGCGAGACCTTCGCGGCGCTGCTCGACGGCAGCTTCGTCGCGGACTTCGCGCCCGGCTTCGGCGCCTCGGTGACGATGTACATGGATCATCCGGCGCCTGGAAAGGCCGTGAGCTATCCGGACACGGTGGCCGACCGGGTCTATCTGGTCGACGTCTATCGCGAGGAGGGCCAGCTGCTCACCGCGGGGTACTACGGCGAAGCGGTGCTGGTCGCGTGTGGCTTCGGCTACACCATTCCTACGGCGTGGAAAGCGACAATGGACGTCGCCTCCAAGGTGCACTTCCCCGGTCGGTCGTACCGGCTGGACGGCGCGGGGACGGAGATCCCGTCGTCGCCGGTGCGGAGATACGAAGCGCTCACGGCCATGGGGTACCTGTAGGGTCAGCGACTCCCCCTTTGAGTTGCGTGAGCGCCCGGACATCTTTCCGATCGAACCGCGTCGCGTCGCGCGCGGCGCTCCCTCCGTGATACACCGATGCCTCAGACCCGCCGTCCTGCTCCGGATTCCGACGCGACGCCACTCGAGCCGATGCTCGCCGTGCGTGCGCGTGCCGACGCGCTCTTCCGCGCCGCCGTCGAGTGCTGTCGCCAGCATGATCGCGCGGCCAGGCTTCACCGCGACAGCGAACCGGAGCTGGAGCACCGGCATGTCGACACGCTCTGCGCCATCTGCGACGACTCACTCCGCGAGATGGCGGACGCCTATGCGTCGGCCGCGGCAAGCGTGCATCCGGACGGCGAGGTGCCATGGTGGCACAAGGCGAACACGCTCTGGCACGCGGCGCGGGAATACTCGCGTCGGCATGCCGGATGCGAGACGATGAGCCGCAAGGTGTCGAGCAACCACAAGCCCGAGCAGCTCGCGGGGATGCAGATGGAGTACGAGCTGCTCGCCTCGGCGATGCTCGCCATGCGTCATGCCGCAGATGCGTACTGCCGGACGAGACCGGAGCTGGCGTAGGACGTTCGCGCGTGCGTTCCTTTCTCGACGACGACGGCAACGCCTGGCAGGTGACGCTGGGGAAGGAATCCTGGGGAACCCTGGTGCTCCTGTTCGCGCCGGCGTCGGGTGGCGACGCCCGTACCAGCATCCTTGCTGCTGAAACCATGTTCGACGCGAGTGCCGAGCTCGACGCGCTCGATGATGACTCCCTGCGGGAGCGACTGCGCGACAGTCGTCCCTGGGCCTAGGCCTTCACCGATCCCATGCCGCAGAAGAAGACGCACCGCAGCACGCGAACCAAGTCGCGTACGAAGACCAGCACGAACAACCGCGCGAAGCGTGGTGCGGCCGCGAAGCGGTCCACCGCCAGGCGCGGCATCAACGCGCGCTATCCGTGGAAGGAGGAGCCGAATCCGTACCTCGAGGTGCGCGAATCCGCCATCCAGGGGAAGGGCGCCTTCGCCCTCCGCAACATCCGGAAGGGCACGCGCCTCATCGAGTACCTCGGGCAGCGCATCTCGTGGCGCACGGCGGACAAGCGCTACGACGACGAGAAGATGGGCCGCCACCACACGTTCCTCTTCACCGTGGACGATCGCACGTGCATCGACGCCGCGGTGAATGGAAACGATGCACGGTTCCTCAATCACTCGTGCGATGGGAACTGCGAGGCGATCACCGATCGCAAGCGCATCTTCATCGAGGCGAGGAAGAACATCAAGGCCGGTGAGGAGCTGCTCTACGATTATCAGTACGAGCGGACCGAGGATCACACGGAAGAGGACGAGAAGTTCTACGCCTGTCGCTGCGGCTCCCCGAACTGCCGCGGCACCATCCTCGCGCCGAAAAAGGCGGACGAGTGAACACCGGCGCCGCGACGGTCTCGCCAGCGCTGCGCGCCCTGCTGCACGGTGTGGTGGACTACGCGGGTCTCTTTCCACCCGCCGGGCTCTCCATGCGGAACGCGGTCGCGGAGTATGCGTCGCAGCGAAGCTCGCCAGAGGCCTGGATGCTGGGCCGGTTCGTCGTGCCGGTGGGACGGCTCGACGAGCTGGCCAGCGAGGCGGCATCGGATGTCCGTGCAGGGCAGGGTGCCTGGCCGCTGAGCGCGCTCGTGAGCGCCGACCCTGCAGCCGACGCCGAAGTCATCCACCGCTTCAACGCGACGCACCAGGAGCGGCTCGTCGTTGAATCGGTCGAGCTCCGCGCCCCGACGGTGGATGCGATCGACTGGGCACTCCCGACGCTCGACCGGACGCTCGAGCGGTACGTCGAGATCCCGCTTGGCGACTCCCGTGCGCTGCTCCAGGCCATCCGGCAGCATGGCGCTCGCGCAAAGGCGCGCACCGGCGGCATCACGCCGGATGCATTTCCGACGGCAATTGATCTCGCGCACTTCATCGCCTCCTGCGTGCAGCTCGAGGTGCCGTTCAAGGCCACCGCGGGACTGCACCATCCGCTGCGCGGGGAGCAGCGGCTCACCTACGACAACGAGGCACCGACGGCGACGATGTTCGGTTTTCTCGACGTGTTCGTGGCGGCGGCCTTTGCCCGCAGCGGTGCCGGCGAAGACATGCTCGTGCGGCTGCTGGAGGAACGTGACGCTGCTGCGTTCACCTTCGACGGCGATGTGCTTCGTTGGCGCGATCGCGAATTGAGTGTCACACAGGTGAAGGCAGCGCGGCGGGACGTTGCCCTGTCGTTTGGTTCCTGCTCCTTCAGCGAGCCCGTGGACGACCTGCACCGGCTCGGTGTCCTGTGAGCCGCCGACTGGATGACACGCACCGCGTCGACCTCGCCTCGTGGGTGGAGTCGGCCAATGACGCCGCATCCGATTTCCCGATCCAGAACCTGCCGCTGGGCATGTTCCGCTCCCCCGGTCGGGAGACGAGGCCCGGGGTGGCGATCGGCGACATGGTGCTCGATCTCGTCGCCGTGCGCCACGCCACGTTCCTCGATGGTGAGAACGCGTCGATGGTCGAGGCGTGTACGCAGGCGAGCGCGCTCAATCCGCTCCTCGAGGCCGGCCATGGCGCGATGACGCGTCTTCGTCGCGCGCTGAGCACGATGCTCCGCACCGGAACACCGGAGGGCGACCGCGCAAAGGAGCGCGCCGGCGAGCTGCTCGTGCCACTCTCGCAGGCGTCGTTGCTCCTCCCCGCGCACGTCGGCGACTACACCGACTTCTACGCCTCGATTCACCACGCCACGAACGTCGGCAGCATGTTCCGCCCCGACAATCCGCTGCTGCCCAACTACAAATGGGTCCCGATCGGCTACCATGGCCGCGCGTCGTCGCTCGTGCCGAGCGGCACCCCGGTGACACGGCCGTGGGGGCAGACGCGCGATGGTGAATCGGCGCCAACCTTCGGGCCGAGCCGGCGGCTCGACTACGAGCTGGAAGTCGGCGCATACATCGGTGTCGGCAATGCCCTCGGCCAGCGCATCCCGATCGACAAGGCCGAGTCGCACGTGGCTGGCCTCTGTCTCGTGAATGACTGGTCCGCGCGCGACATCCAGACGTGGGAGTACCAGCCGCTTGGTCCCTTCCTCGCCAAGAACTTCGCGACGACGGTATCGCCGTGGATCGTCACGCTGGATGCGCTGGAACCGTTCCGCGCCGCGGCCTTCTCTCGCGCGCCGGATGATCCCCAGCCGCTCCCGCACCTGACGGACGAAGCCAACGCTCGCGACGGCGGCTTCGACATCACGCTCGAAGTACTGCTCTGCACGCGTCGCATGCGCGACGCCGGACTTCCACCGGTGCGGGTGAGCCGCGGCAGTTTCACGTCGATGTACTGGACGGTTGCGCAGCTCGTCACCCACCACGCGAGCAATGGCTGCAACCTGCGCCCCGGGGACCTGCTGGCGAGCGGCACCGTCAGCGGCCCGACCAAGGAGTCGCGCGGCAGCCTGCTGGAGCGCACGTGGAAGGGCACCGAGCCACTCGAGCTCCCGAGCGGAGAGCAACGTCGCTTCCTCGAGGAAGGCGACGAAGTGATCATGCGCGGCTGGTGCGAGCGCGATGGCGCGCGGAGAATCGGGTTTGGGGAGGCGACGGGACGGGTGGCGGGGTAGGAGCGGTAGACCGAGGGACCGAGGGACCGAGGGACCGAGGGACCGAACGGTCCTCCGGTCCTCCGGTCCTCCGGTCCTCCCTCACTTCGTCTCGGGCACCACTCCTTCCGGATACTTCATCGGCTGCGGCGAGAACGGCTTCACGAGCAGCTTCTCACCGATGCGGATCCGGTTTCCTTCCACCTGGTTCCACTTGCGCAGCGAGTCGGCCACGGTGTTGAAGGTCTTCGCGATGGATGCCAGCGCATCGCCGCGGCGAACCGTGTAGTACCACTCGCGCCGGCCGTTGTAGATCGCGACAGCCCGGGCGCGTGCACGGGCGCGCGCCTCTTCACGCCGCTGCCGGCCGACCACGTGCAGCGAGTCGTAGCGCCACTTGATCTGCGCGAGCAGGGAGTCCACGCTGCCCTGCGTCGCGCCCGAGACGGCCAGGGTCAGGGGCGTCTCCCGTGGTGCGGTGATCTTCAGCGCCCGCGCCAGCAGCATGAAGGTGCGTGTCGGCTCGACCACCACGGAGGTGTCCAGCGGCCACTCGCGCTCATCGAACGTCGGGGGCGCGTCAGGTGGGCTCAGCGGGTCGCGCGGCTGCAGCCCGAGGTAGATCAGGCGACCGCCGATGGGACGCAGTGAATCCCCTGGCGCGGCGGTGAGCACGAGGATGCCGCGAGTGGCGCGGAAGTAGTCGATCGCCGGTCGCTGCGAGACCTTCACGCTCGCCACCTGGCGTTCGTCGGGGCGCATGACCGAGAAGCGGAGCTGCCGCGTGGCGTACAGCGTCGCGTCGCGCGGGTCGGAACGCGCGGCGTGGTAGGCGATCTGCGCCGCCGTCACCAGCACGGCGAGTCCCACCACCCACGCCAGGTACTTCAGCCAGATGGGATAATGTCCGCGACGCTTGCGACGCCTGTTGCGTCGCGGCATCGCGTCCCAGTTCGGCAGATCGGCGGGGTCTCCACTCCAGATTCCTTCCGCCGGTATCGGTGTCGGTGCGT
>Ga0070658_10004572_pt1 | contig 11242 bp, 9 predicted proteins | sample KBSC13metaG_FD_64664 | JGI IMG/M metagenome (GOLD analysis project Ga0070658, IMG submission 64664) | Corn rhizosphere microbial communities from Kellogg Biological Station, Michigan, USA - KBS C1-3 metaG | ecosystem: Host-associated > Plants > Roots > Rhizosphere > Soil ... | reverse complement strand
CCTATCCGCGCCTATGGGGTCAGCGCGTGGAATATGTCAGCGGCCACGCCTGGGCCGTGCCCTCGCGCAAGCGCTCGCCGCAGCAACGTGAGGCGATCGCGCGTTTCTTCAAGTTCGTCGCGGCGCACAACTACGACTGGGCGCGCACCGGCCACATTCCTGCGTTCAAGGCCGTGCTCGACGAGCCACGATTCAAGGCGCTTCCGCATCGCGAGGATATCGCGCCGCTCGCTGAAATGGGGCGTCCGTTGCCGGGTTACGTGCTGCGCCAGAACGCGATCGAAGGCATCGTCGGCGAGGAAGCTGCCGCGGCCTTCACCGGCCAGAAACCCGTGCCGCAAGCGCTTGCCGCCGCGGAGCGGCGGGTGAACATCCTGCTTGCCCAGGCGGAGTAGCTAATCTGAATTAGTGTTGCACCTTTGCGACTTGTAACTTTGCTGCGCTCGTTCATAAATCGCTGATAACCGGCTGATCTGCCGGAATTGTCGCTTGAGGGGGTCTCGGACATGCGGCGTGTGAAATCTGTGCTTTGGTCGACCACCATGCTCACGGCGATGTTCGCCGCGGCGTCACCCGGGCTGGCGCAGACGGAGCAGCCGGCACCCGTTGATCCGAACGTTCAGGCGCAACAGTCGCCGGCCCAACCGGCGGGCTCGGTCCAAACCGGTAACGCGGCGCAGGCGACGAATGCGCAGGAGCAGGCGGCTGCTGATGCGGGTTCGATCGTCGTCACCGGGCTTCGCCGCAGCCTTCAGTCCGCGCGCAACATCAAGCGCAACAGCCCCCAAGTCATTGACGCGATTGTTGCCGAAGACATCGGCAAGCTGCCCGACGTCTACGTGTCCGATACGGCCGCGCGCATTCCTGGCGTGCAGGTCGAGCGCGGCGGCGGCGAAGCTGGACGCGTGCTCGTCCGCGGCCTTCCGGATTTTACGACGACCTACAACGGGCGCGAGATCTTCACCGCGGAAACGCGGCAGGTGGCGCTGCAGGATTTTCCGGCCGGCGCCATCGGGGCCATTGAGGTCTTCAAGACTTCCACTGCAAATCTCGTCGAGCCCGGGCTCGCCGGCTTGGTCAACGTTCGATCGCAGCGTCCGTTCGACTTCAAGGGCTTGCAGATCGCCGGCTCGGTCTGGGGCATCTACCCGCTCGTTTCGCGCGATTTTGCGCCCAACGGACAGCTGCTCCTGTCGGATCGCTGGAGAGTCGGCGACGGCGAGATGGGCGCGCTAATCAACGTTTCCTATTCGCAGTTGCACTATCGCGATTCGACTCGGTCGAACACGGACTTCGTTGCCGGAAGCCCCTTTGGCGGCCGTTACCCGGACATTCAGCGCGTCACTTATGGCGAAGGAAGACGTTCGCGGCCCTCGGTCAACGGCGCCCTGCAGTGGCGTCCTTCGCCAGATCTCGAGTTCTACGTTGAGGGTCTTTATCAGGGCTTCCGTAACGAGCTTCAGGATCGCGAGCTGACCGTGCCCCTTTGGGGCGGCAGTTCCTACACTAATATCAACCTTCGCCCGGGTACGGACCTAGTCGAGAGTGGCACGGTCACAAACCCGTTCCGGCCCGATGGATTCCAGGGCGGAACGCTCAATCGGACGCGCACCTATCAGCTGGCTGTCGGCGGCAGATGGGATCAAGGACCGCTGCGCATCACTGGCGATCTTGCTCGCACCAACAGCCGGTTCAAGGGACTGACGGAGAGCGTCGATTATCAATTCTCGTCGCCGCAAACGATCGACTTCGTCACTAATACTCCGGGGAGCAGCGGGCCGACGTTCGACATTCTGAACTTCGATCCGACAAACCGCGCCAACTACCAGTACCGCGGTTTCTTCGAAGAGAACCAAGTCGCCAAGGGCAAGGATCTCCAAGCGCGCCTCGATGCGGAATATCGGACCGATATCGCGTTCCTGCCTAAGATAGAGGTGGGTGCGCGTTATGTGGATCGCGACGCGGATCGGCGGTTCGGAAGCCGTTACAGCACGCTTCATGGAGGAGCCTCCATCGATACGGTGCCGCTCGAATACGAGCTGTTCGATCGTGGCTTCCGCGGCGATGACAACGCGCCGTTTCCAATCCAGTGGATCGCGCCAACCTATGCGAGCATCCGCAATAATGTCGACGAGCTGCGCACGTTCGCCGGTTATCCCGCAGGCCCGCCGCCGTTCGACCCGTCTCAAGCAACGAAGGCGAATGAAAAGAGCTTCGCAGCCTACGCCCAGGTCGACTATAAGTTCGGCATCGTCGATGGCCGCATCGGAGTGCGTGGAGTCCGCACTCGCGACCGGGTTGCCGGCAGCCAGCTTTTCTACGAGGCAGACCCCGACGGCAACGGCCCTCTGCCACCCCCCACGTCTGTCCGCGCGGTCGAGATCGGACAGAAGTATTGGGACTGGCTCCCGAACGCGGACGCGCAGATTCATTTCACCGATCAGCTGAAGCTACGGCTATCGGCAACGAAGACTCGGACACGGCCGAACTTCCGCGACATCACGCCGTCATATTCGATCCGGCAATCGTCGACGGACTGTTTCCGGCAGACTCCGGTTCAGCCTAGCTGCATCCTTATTGCCGATGGCGGCAACCCGGACCTCAAGCGGCTGAAATCGAATAATTACGATGCGAGCCTCGAATATTATTTTTCGCGTACGGGCTTCGCGGCTCTTGCTGTGTTCCGCCGCGACCTCAAGGGCTTCATCGAACCTTCGTCGATCGACCTAACCGAGCCTGCGACCGGCCGTCCACTGCGGCTTAACACGCCGATCAATTCGGGTGCCGGACGGATCGATGGCTTCGAAGCTCAGTTCCAGACCTTCTTCGACTGGGCATGGGTGCCAGAATTCGGTCGCCGTTTCGGCGCGCAAGCCAACGTCACCTATCTCAATGCCAAAGCCGATTTTACCTATGCGGAGCCCACCGGCCCGAATGGCGCCCTTGTCGACAACACCGTCAATCGCCGCCTGCTTGGAGTGTCGAAGTGGTCGTACAACCTCGTCGGGATGTACGAGGGTGGAGGGTTTACCGCGCGACTGGCCTATAATTGGCGCAGCCCCTGGTGGACGGTCTATCAAAGACGCGACACGGGTTCGGCGGGCTCGCTCAACCTATATGAGGAGAAGGTGCGCGCGGTCTCACGTCTCGACTGGTCGAGCAGCTATGACGTGAGCCAAAAGCTCACTCTGTTCTTCGACTGGACGAACATTCTGAAGAGCCCGTTCCGTAGCGAGCTGTATCGGACCCAGGTCGCGACGGGTGAGCGGGTCGTGTTCCCGCGCGCTGTGCGCAACGAGGAATCCGTACTTTCTGGTGGGGTGCGTTTCCGCTTCGGCGGCCCCGGGCCCAGTGCAGCGCCGGCACCCAGCGTCGCCCCGCCTCCACCGCCGCCGCCTCCACCCGCGGAACCGGTGCCCCAGCCGCCTCCGCCTCCGCCTCCCGCGCCGGAACGCGGCGACTAGCTCGAGAAATGGCCGGAGGGCTTCCGCTCTCCGGCCTTTTTCTTAAGGTCGTGACGTGACCGATCAGCCGCCCAAGACCCGCGTCGTCATCCTCGGCGGCGGCACCGCCGGGTGGATGACCGCCGCCGCGCTGATCAACCAGCTCGGCCAAAGCTGCGATGTGCGTCTGCTCGAGTCCGAGGAGATCGGGATCGTCGGCGTCGGCGAGGCCACCCTCCCGCACATCCGCTACTTCGTCGAAGCGCTCGGAATCGACGAGGCCGACTTCGTGAAGGCCACGCACGCCACCTTCAAGCTCGGCATCGAGTTCCATGACTTCGGCAAGATCGGGACCCGCTACCTCCATCCGTTCGGAAGCTTCGGGGCGCCACTCAAGGACGTGCCGTTCCACCATTATTGGCTGCGGCTGCATTCGGAGCGCCGCGGTGGCGAGATCTGGGACAGCTCCATCTGCAACGTGATGTCGGAGCGTAAGCGGTTCCTCCCGCCCAAGGACATAGCGCTCTACAATTACGCCTACCAATTCGACGCGACCTTGTTCGGACCGTACCTGCGCGAGCTCTCGATCGCACGCGGCGCGGTGCGAACGGAAGGCAAGGTCGTCGACGTGGGGGTCGACCCGGAAACCGGCAACGTCACCGCGCTGACTATGGAAAGCGGCGAGCGCGTCGAAGGCGATCTGTTCGTCGACTGCTCTGGCTTCCGCGCTCTGCTGATCGGGCAGACGCTGAAGGAGCAATGGGAGGATTGGTCGCACTGGCTTCCGTGTGACCGAGCCGTCGCAATGCCGTGCACCTCACCGCCCGGCGGAATCGAGCCCTACACACGCGCGCATGCGATGACCGCCGGCTGGCGCTGGCGCATCCCGCTCCAGCACCGCGTCGGCAACGGGTATGTTTATTCCAGCGCGCACATCAGCGACCAAGATGCCGCCGACGCGCTCGTCGCAGCGGTCGAGAGCACACCCATGGCCGATCCGCGCGTGCTCCGCTTCCGCGCCGGCCGGCGCAAGCGTAGCTGGTCCAAGAATGTGGTGGCGATCGGCCTTGCGTCGGGCTTTCTCGAGCCGCTCGAGTCGACGAGCATCTATCTCGTCCAAGGGGCGATCGCGCAGCTGATCGAGCTGTTCCCGATCGGCGCCGTCCGCGACGAAGACCGGGATGCGTTCAACCGCTCGGTAGACGTCGAATATGATCGGATCCGCGACTTTCTGATCCTCCACTATCACGCGACCGAGCGCAACGATTCCAGCTTCTGGAACCACGTCCGCACGATGGACGTCCCCGACAGCCTTCACGAGAAGATGGAGTTGTGGCGTCGCTCGGGGCGGGTCGCGAAATATAGCCAGGGCCTGTTCTTTGAGCCGAGCTGGGTCGCGGTCTATCTGGGGCAGGGCGTGATCCCAGAAGGATGGGACCAGCGTGCCGACGTCGATGATGCGCAGGCGCTGGAAGGCGCCGTCGAGCGCATGCTCGCGCAAATCAGCACCGCCGTCGACGGGATGCCTGACCACGCCGAGTTCATCCGCGCACGCAACGCCTCGATCGACGCGCCCGCATGACCAGCGGCCGCGCCATAAGGAGCATCGCCGTTGCCGGCGGCGGCATTGTGGGCCTGTCGGCCGCGCTCGCTTTCGCGCGGGCCCTTCCGGGTACGCGCGTCACGGTGATCGAGACGACGCCCGATCCGGCGGCCCTCGCCGATGTCCTGCCTACGCTGCATCCAATGGCAGCGCGCTTCCATGGGCTGGTCGGAGTGGACAAAGCGGAGCTCGTGAGCAGCGGCATTGCGACGCATCATCTCGCGACCAGGTTCGAGCATTGGTCCGCGCCTGGACAGCCCTGGGTTCACGCGTTCGGCGCATACGGCAAGCCCGCCGGAGTGATACCCTTCGACCAGATCTGGGTGCGCGCGCATCGCGCCGGACAGGCACTCGATTACGACCGCTATTCGGTAGGTGCGGAGCTCGCGCGCAACGGCAAGTTCGTTCACCCGGCGAAGGATCCCGACTTCACCGGGTCGCGCTTCGCCTACGGGCTTCGCGTCGATCCCGAACATTACCGAGCGCATGTTCGCAAGCCGGCGTCAGACGTCGCTTTCGTCGAAGCGGACATCGGCGAGGTTGAGCGGCGCGAGGACGGAGGCATCGCGGCGCTGACCCTCACCGATGGGCTAAGGCTCGAAGCTGATCTATTCATCGACTGCACCGGGCCCGGGGCGCGCCTGATCTCGCTGCTTGAGGACAGCTTCGAGGACTGGAGCGCATGGATGCCGTTCGATCGCCTGGCGCTCGAATCCGTGCCTGGCGACGGCATGCCGGCAACCTCAGACCGCATCACGGCGGAAGCGGACGGTTGGACGATCGAATGGCCGCTGCGCGGACGGACTTTGGTTGGGCGCGTTGGCCCCCAGGGCACGGACATTACGCGGGGCAGACGGCTGCGACCGTGGGTTCACAACGTTCTCGCAATCGGCGATTCCGCGACGGCGCTCGACCCGCTGCACGGATATCAGCTTGCTCTCGCGCAGAACGCGATTCTGCTCGCGCTTGAGCTTCTGCCCGGCCGGGATTTCGCAAGCGTCGAGACCGACGAATATAACCGCCGAGCCGAGCAGGTGACGCGGCGCGTCCGCGACTTCCTGGCGCTGCACTATCTGCGTTCAGGCGTCTGGCGCGAGCTGGCGTCGGTCGAACCACCTGACAGTCTCGCAGAGACGCTCGATCACTATGAGCATCGCGGCCGCCTGCCGTATCACGAGGAAGAGATCGTCAGCCGCGACAGCTGGACCGCCGCGTTGCTCGGGCTCGGCGTCGTGCCGCGTCACGACGATCCGCAATCCATCTCAGTGCCGCTCGAGCAATCGGTGCCCGCCATGCAGCGCCTGGCAGACGAGATCCGCGATATCGTCGCCGGCCTGCCGTCATACGGCGCCTATCTCGCGCACGTCGCGCGCTAGCGCAGGCTCGGCCCGATCTGGGGCTTGCCGTCCTTCCAGAAGATCGGCGCGACATATAGGTAGCGCTTGTCGTCGGCCTTGCGGCACCCGCTCGTCGCGGCCCAAGCGTGGAAGCTCATGAACGCGCGGTTGCCGACCGTGAAGATGCTCTGATGCCCCGGGCCGCTGAGGCAGCCCGATTCGCGGTCGCTGAAGCTGTGCAGGATCGGGTTGTCCGGCGACTTCTTGCATGGACCCAGCGGACCCGCGCAGGTCGCATAGCCCATGCCGTAAGGCGACTGGTTCTGGTTCTCGTTCCAGCCGAAGAAGGCGGCCGAGAAGAACAGCTCATAGCCGATTGGAGATCGGACCATCGTCGGCGCCTCGACCAGCTTTTGCTCCCACTCCTTGTCGTCGTGGATCAGCTCGACCGGCTGGCCGGTCACCGACAGCCCGTCGGCGCTCAGTGGCTGGCCCCAGATCGAGGTGTGCTGCCCGATGCGGTTCCCGTCATTCTTGAAGTAAAGGTAAAGCTTGCCGTCCGTGTCCTTGAGTGCGTCGGCGTCGATCGTTCCGCCCTTGTCCGTCTGGCAGACGATTGGGTCTGCGCGATCGTCCACGAACGGGCCCATCGGGTCGGACGCGATGGCAACGCCGACGCACTGCGCTTTCCGCTTCACGTCGGCCGCGGTGTAATAAAGCAGATATTTGTCGCCGAGTTGCAGCACTTCGGGCGCCCAGGTGAAGCCGGTTTTCGCCCAGCTCCCGAGCTTCGGGAGCGCGTCCCGCTTCTTGCCGGAGACGTCGCGCGCGTAGGTCCAGTGCACCAGGTCACTCGACGTGGCGATCGGAACGTTCGGTCCGTTGTTGGTCGCGTAAGCGATGAACTGACTGCCGTGCGAAAGCACGAACGCGTCGGGGAAGTCTTCCTGGAACACCGGGACAAATGCCGGCTCCGCGACCGCAGCACCAGCCAGTCCGATTGCCAACGCAACACCCGTCGTAAAAGCGCGCCACGCCACATGCGCCTCCATTCCCGTCAACTTCCGCGAACCTAGCGAGGAACGGCCCTTCCGCAAACCGTAGGGTGCACTTAAGGTCGACGGCGTGCGGCTTTTTGTAACACTGGCGGCCTCCGCCGCGCTCGCCCTCGGCATCGGCAGCTCTGCGCAAAGCGCGCCTCCCCCCCCGACCTACGCCAATCCCGTCATCGACGCCGACTTTCCGGACCCCGCAATCATCCGTGCGCCCGACGGGCTTTATTACGCCTATGCGACGCAGACGGAGCGCGCCGGCAAATGGGTCAACATCCAGGTCGCGCGCTCCTCCGATCTCGTCCGCTGGCAGCTTCTCGGCGATGCGCTGAAGTCGAAGCCGCGCTGGGCATCCGGCACCCAGGACTTCTGGGCGCCGCACGTCATTCGCGAGGGCAAGCGCTACATCATGTACTATTCCGCCAAGCCGGACACGTCCGACGAGCGGCACGGCCTCTGCCTTGGAATTGCAACCGCCACTTCTCCCGCGGGTCCGTTCACCGACCTCGGCCGCCCGTTCCATTGCGGCGAGGGCTTCGTCAACATCGATCCGATGGCGTTCGACGATCCTGCAACCGGCAAGCGGCTGCTTTATTGGGGCTCGGGATTTGAGCCGATCAAGGTGCAGGAGCTCGCACCCGACGGGATGTCCTTCGCGCCGGGGAGCAAGCCGCAGGACCTGGTGTGGCCGAGCCCGAGCGGCAAAGGCTTTCCGGTGCTGGTCGAGGGCAGTTGGGTCGTGTTCCGCAACGGCTTTTATTACCTGTTCTATTCGGGCGACAATTGCTGCGGGCCGGGCGCCGACTATGCCGTCATGGTCGCCCGTTCCCGCAGCGCCACCGGTCCGTTCGAGACCATGGAGCAGGCGAAGGGCCGGCCGCATAGCATCGTCCTCAAGGCGCGTGGGCGCTGGATCGCGCCGGGGCACAATTCGATCGTCACCGACGCCAAGGGCCAGGACTGGATCGTCTATCATGCCGCCGACGTCCGTCATTCCCGCGTCAATCTGTCGGCAGACGTGAACTCGCGCCGGATCATGCTGATCGACCGCATCATGTGGCGGGACGGCTGGCCGGTGATCGACGGGCCGAGCGAGGAGCCCACCGCCGCGCCCGCGCGCTAATTCTTCTTGTCGTCCCCGGCGTCCATCACCGTCGTCTGAACCCCGGTCGAGCTCGCATCGACGCTCGCCTGCGTCACAAGCACCGTGGTGCCCGGCTGGATGACCGACCGCATGTTCCGGACGAATGCTTCGGGCAGGTGCATCTGCTCCACGCGCTCGGTGCTGATGATCTCGGCGGGTTCGCCGGTTAGGTTGGCCACGCCGACGGAAATCCATTGCGGCTTCGGGCCGCCCGACAGGGTCATGACCTGGGGCTGGTCAGTCTGCTGCGCCACCACCGCATGAGCCCGCCCGATCTCGACGCCGTTCCGAAGAACCACCACTTGCTGGTCCTTGGTGGAGATGATGATCGACACGGGCCCCGTCGGCGCGGCTTCCGGCTTCCAGGTGAACTGACCTTCGGGAGACAGCGGCATGGCAGGCATGGGTGTCACACCCGCCATCACCGGCGCGAGCACGCCGGCCGCGGGCCGCTTCACCGGATCTTCGTTGCCGCCCGCGATCACCACCGTGCCGCCCATCGGCGTCACTTCGAACAGCTTCTTGGCGAACTCCATCGGAAGCCGGACGCACCCGTGGCTTGCCGGAAACCCGGGAAGGTTTCCGGCATGCATGGCGACGCCCATCCAGGTCAGCCGCTGCTGATAGGGCATCGATGCATCGTCATAGGTCTTGGAATGGTGGACGACGTTCTTTTCCAGGATCGTGAACACGCCCGTCGGCGTCTCGTGGCCGTCCTTCCCCGAGGAGATGGTGGATACGCCGATGCGGACCCCGTTGCGGTACACGGTCGCGCGCTGGCGGGTGAGGTCGACGTAGACGAGCACGGGACCGGCCGGCGCGATCTCGGGTTTCAGTACCCATTCGCCGGCTTTCAGCTTGTCCGCTTGGCGGGCGAGTTCGAGCTGAGCCGACGTCTTGGCACCTTGCGCGAACGCTCCCCCTGATGCGGCCAGCGCGGCCGCTGCGACGATACTCAACACTCTCACCATGACGTGCCCCTTCGCCGAGTGAAGGCAAAAGCATAATGGCGAATTCCAACAACAGAAAGACCGGGAACCTCCGAGCGCCGTCCAACATCCAATGCGCGACCGCACCGATGGTGCTTCACCGCAGGGGACGATCCATGCACATCAAGACCGCCTTCCTTACCGCCGCCGCAGTCGCCTTCGCTTCGCCGGCCGGCGCAGCGGATGCTCCGACCGATCCGCAAATCGCGCACATCGCTTACACCGCCGGCAACATCGACATCGCAGCGGCTAAGCAGGCCCTCGCGAGGACCCATAACCGAGCGATCCGCTCGTTCGCGCAGGAGATGATGCGCGACCACAAGGCGGTGAACGCCAAGGCGCTCGCGCTGGTGAAAAAGCTTCAAGTGACGCCGCAGGACAATCCGACCAGCCAAGGGCTGAGCAAGGATGCCCGGGCGACGCTGCAGCGGCTAAGCCATCTCAGCGGCGCCAAGTACGACCGCGCCTACATCGACAACGAGGTCGCCTATCACAAGACCGTCAACGGTGCGCTCGAGATGGTGCTCATCCCGTCGGCGAAGAATGCGCAGCTGAAGTCGCTGCTGCAGACCGGCCTTACCCTGTTCCGCGAGCATCAGGCGCATGCCGAGCAGGTCGCCAAGGCGCTGAAATGACCAAGCGATTGCGGCTTTGCCCCCTGTGGGCCGCGAGTGCCGGGGCGCTGTTGCTGGTATCCTTTCCAGCAACAGCGGCCCCACGTACCTTCACGGTCGTGATCGACAAGCTGAAGTTTGGCCCGCTTCCGGCCGGACTCCGCAAGGGCGACGCAATCGTCTGGGTCAACCGCGACATCCTCAAACACTCGGCCACCGCGGCCGACCACAGCTTCGACGCGGACCTGCCCGCGGGCGCCAAGGTGCGGACCGTAATCCGGCACAGCGGTGCGATTCCCTTCGTGTGCCGCTATCATCCCGGGATGCACGGGACGTTGCAGGTCAAATGACTCAGGCGGCGATCGACTATGGCGCCCTGAGCGACGTCGAGCTTGCCCGGCTGTGCGCGGCGCGCGACCGGCAGGCGATCCGCTGCGTCACCACAGGCAACAACCAGCGCCTGTTCCGAACCGCCTGGAGCATCCTCAAGAACCGCGCAGAGGCCGAGGAAGCGGTGCAGGCTGGGTATCTGTCGGCGTTCGCGAACATGGATTCGTTCGAGGGGCGGTCGGCATTATCGACATGGCTGACGCGGATCGTCGTCAACGAAGCGCTCGGTCGCCGCCGTGCCGAGCAGCGCCGCCGGCAGCATCTGGAAGAGGAGGGCGTAGCGGTCATGAACGCCTATCGCGAGAACCTGATGTGCGGCTCGGTAAGCGAGTCTCCCGACGCCGCCGTGGCGCGCGAACAGATCCGCAGGCGGCTGGAGGAGGCTGTGGCTGAGCTTCCCGACGTCTTCCGCACCGTGTTCATGCTTCGCGAGGTCGAGGGCCTGAGCAGCGAGGAGACGGCCGACGCACTCGGCGTGCCGGTCGCGACGGTGAAGACGCGCCTCTTGCGCGGGCGCCGCCGGCTGCGGCAGATGCTGGCGCCGGAAATCAGCAACGTGCTGAGCGGCACCTTCCCCTTCGCCGGAGCCGATTGCGCGGCCATGACGGAGCGGGTGATGTCGGCGCTGAAGCTGTAAGTTGCTGCGCGTGATTGATTTTCGTCGGCCCCA
>Ga0070658_10004570_pt1 | contig 11244 bp, 4 predicted proteins | sample KBSC13metaG_FD_64664 | JGI IMG/M metagenome (GOLD analysis project Ga0070658, IMG submission 64664) | Corn rhizosphere microbial communities from Kellogg Biological Station, Michigan, USA - KBS C1-3 metaG | ecosystem: Host-associated > Plants > Roots > Rhizosphere > Soil ... | reverse complement strand
GCCATGAAGCATTCATTTAGTTCAGTGACCACTTCCTGTGGCGAAAGGTCTTTTGACAACATTGAAAACCCTTTAAAATCAGTAAAAAGAACGGTGACCGTTTCATAATACCTTGGCGTAGCACTGCCCATTTTTTGTAGTTCCTGGGCCACTTCCTCTGGCAAAATATTTAATAACAAAGTTTCAATTTTTGCATTCTGGCTGTCAAGTATTTTATTGACTTTTATTTTATTACGGTAGTTTCTGTATAGTATCACTGCTATGGCTAATAATAAAGACAAGCCGATAAAAAGGGCATTCATGATCAGCTTTTGCCTGTTGATATCAAGTTCCTGCAAAACCTGGTCTTTTTTAAGTAAATCGATTTGTGCTTCTTTCTTTTGAATATCAAAATTGAATTGAAGGCCGGTCATTTTTTTCTCAATATCAATATTATAAATCGAGTCCTTAATACTGGTGAAAAGTGTTTGATATTTGAAAGCATTTTTAAAATCACCGTTTTCAGCATAAGCTTTGGCCTGCCCGTCGTAGGAATTTTTTAATTCCAGGTTAGTATTGCTTATTCCCTTTGCAATAGCTTCTACGCGTTTATAATAATCAATGGCTTTTGAAGGATCGCCCTGCTCGCGATAAGTATCGGCCAGGCCTAATAAGGATTGAGCCATATCAACCTTGGCATTTAACTTCTTTGAAAGATCTAAAGCGCGCTGGTGATAATCAAGTGCAGTTTCATATTCCTTTCTATACTGATAAACTTTGCCAATATCATTTAAAGAATAAGGAATATTTGCTGAGCCTTTATAAGCCTCCAAAGATTTTTGGAAATAATTCAACGCTGATTTGTCATCCCCTTTTTTAAGATAAATTTCTCCAAGATTTACCGTTATTGTCCCGATTGCATTTCTATCCTTAATTGATTCGCTCATCGGAAGCGCCTTTAAAAAATATTGTAACGCTTTATCAAAAGTGGAAGGTTTATTAAAATAAATAGCACCAATATTTTGCAGCGCTGTTAAAATCCTCAAAGTATCATTTATCTGCTCTGCTACTCTTAGCGATTTTAAATACAATTCCAGCGCTTTTTCTTCATCTGCCTGGTTAAAATATACAGCGCCTTCATTACTTAAAATATTGGCTACACCATTTTTATCATCTAACTTTTTAAAAATGGCCAATGATTTTTCATAATTATCTATTGAGGCAAGATAATTTCCCTGCATATAATAAGCGATGCCAATATATTTATATGCATGAGCTAAACCAGTTGTATAATCAATTTTAGTGGCAAGGTCTTTAGCCTGAACGGCATAATTGATCGCTTCTTCAGGCCCGCTGCTGAAAAACTTCTGGCTTAATGCTAATAAAATATTCACTCTGACACTATCTTCTTTTTCAGCTGATAAAACCTGTTTTAAACTGTCTGTTTCCTGGTTTTGTGCAAAGCAAAAAGTTGAAAAGAAAATAAGCGATAAACTGAATAGAAGTTTTTTTATGTCCATAAAAGAAATTCTTTCAGGTTCAAGGTAAAAATTTATTACCCCTTTTTAAAAGAGAGAAATGTTTTTAGTTTGTTTCTCTCTTTAAGGCTTTATAAATGTTTTATGAAGTTACAATTTTAATATTTTAAAAGTTTTATTCGCACCATCAATTTTAACTTTAATAAAATATACGCCGCTTTTGAATGATGAAATATTAAGTTCCAGCCTGTTTCCATCTATTCCCGTTACCACTTTTGAAGAATAAACTTTACCAACAGCATCCGTAATAATTATATTTTTTTCTGACAAGTTTATTGAATTCAATTGGATTGTTACTTTTCCGGAAGTAGGATTTGGATAAACTTCAGCTTGATTCAGCATATTTGTTTCATCAACAATTGATAACTTTCCAGACTTGTCAAAAACGCCCGGTTTATCGCTATTATTTATATTGCCTGTTTTTACTGTAGACGATGAAGTTGACCGGTTGTTTTTATTAGAATTTCCTTTTCCTTTTCGGTCATCATCGTGATCGCAATCATCCTTATCTGTAACATAAAGAGAGCCGGCAATATATTTAATATCATAAAAATCCTGGTTTTCAATTTTCAAACCATACGGAATGATTTTGTAAGTTCCCGGATTTCCGCGATAAGTAGGATTTAAATAATAAGAAGGGCCGCAAATTATTGTTTCCAAATCTCCATTTATAAATCCTGTAATAGTAGAAGTGAACCTGGGCAGGCGATCATCTTCAGAAATTGTTTTATCGTCGGCTTTTACGATCAGCGATGCTTTGGCTACTGTCAAAGTTCCATTTACAAACGAAACATCATAATCTGATGGTTGAATGATTGAAGCCACAGGCACAATTTTGTAAACGCCGGGCAAAAAATTGGTTGCCGTAACTGGTTGATTATACTTATTTACAAGGCTATAGCTAAATGAAGAAAATACAGAATCAGCATTATCCTGGTATTTGTATCCGGTAATTTTTGAAGTGAAATCGCCGGGGGCAGTTCCATAAGGAACACTGATATTATCGGTAGTTACGACAAGTTTGGCCGGCAAAATGGTTAATTTCCCTAAACCATAAGAAATATCGAAATTTTCTGACAAAAATGCGCCAGGTACAATTGCAAAAGTTCCTACCGTGGTTCCGGTTACCAGGCTCAATGATTTAAATACTGTTAGAGTATCATTTGGCGGCGCCGAAACATCTGTTTCATCAATAATAACTGCCATGTTGGAATTCGTAGAATCTCCGGCAGTGCTGCTATTTACAATCGCTGATCCATTCACCAGTGCACGGGTATTAACATAAGCTGTTCCATTTACCAAAGCCCTCGTATTTACCAAGGCTCTTGTATTCACCAAAGCTCTTGTACTTACCAACGTGGCTGTATCCGGATTTACCTGATAATTGAAAACTGCTGCAGTTGCCACATCAACAATATTGGTTGTGTCGTTTACAGGAACTCCATTTACTAAAGCTCTTGTATTTACTAAAGCTCTCGTATTTACCAAAGCCCTGGTGCTGACAAGGAAACTGAGATTTGATAGATCAGCATTTACCAAAGCCCTGGTATCCACAAGAACCCGTGAGTCAACCAATCCAATTGCATCTGCAAGATTTGATTGATAATTGTTTTCCAGCGAATTCAAAAATGCGCTCTTTTCGGAAATTGCCACCAGTGAATCGCTATAAGAAAAATTAAAATCAGTGATTGCGATTTTATCGCCATAGTTAATAGTGGTATCTTTTGGTGTGATAACGAGTGGCATTTTAGTGACATTTAACAATCCATTGTTGAAAATGTATTTGTAGGTTTCTAATAACCCAGTTAGGGTTGTATCGCCTGCGGCAAATGTTTTCATCGCAGGTTTTATTGAATAAATGCCAACATTGCTTGCAGTAGTGGCTGTTGTCGTGTAATTAATTGTGTCAAGACCGAGATCTGCTAAAGTAAGGCCTGTGTTTTCCAAAGGCACGCTGTCAACTAAAACAGTTGCACTGAAAGCTGGAATTTCTTCGCCATATTTTTTGGTCTTGTTTTCAGCAGTTATTGTAACAATCTTTCTAACTGTTGAAAAGAAATATAGAGAATCTGAATAGCCACCATCTAAACCACTTGAAGAAATGGGCGCATTGTAAACCTGTATTGCCGGGTTACCAATAAATGTTGGAATGGTTGCGCTCACAGATGTACTGTTGATTGGAGTTGTTGTAAGCGGATTTCCCCTGAATAAAACGGTTGAATTTGAATCCAGATATTGTCCTTCTATGATGACATCAGTTGGCTGCGTTCCGGGTTTGATGGTTGAATCTGCTAAAACCAATTTAAACACTTCCGGCTTTGGGGTAGCAAACGTTTGCATTGCAGGAAAAGCCTGGATAAATCCAAAACCTGTATTAAAATCAAATCCAGGAGCACCCATATCAATAGCAGTACTTTCTAATAAATTTCTCACCTGGTCCGGAGTTACATTTTCTCCTGAAAACTTTTTCTTTCCTTCAATTAGTAATGCCGCAACACCTGCCGCGTGCGGGGCGGCAGCGGAAGTGCCAAAAAAGTTTGGAAATGCGTTTCCATCAATATTTTCTCCGCCAAGGTTTACCGTTGTATTCACTCCGTTTACTGCTGTAAATTCAGGCTTATTTCTCACAACACCGTTTACTTCAGTTCCTCCTCTTGAAGAAAATGAAGCAATTGTAGGAGGATTCACTCCATAAGCGGGAGTATTTTTATATAAAACAGCGCCCACAGCCATTGCACCGTTCGCATTGGCCTGCCCTACAATCGTTGATGTGCCGGAATTATATTCGCTAATGATTCCATTTCCTCTGAAAAAAATGTATTTGAATTTCACAAGGCCGGTTCCGGAAGCCCGTACAATCACAATATTTGCCTGTGTATTTTGTACTACTGTGAAAGGCAATACTTCTATAGGATCGCCCCCAATATTATTTCTATTGAAACCGAATAATATATTTCCATTATTATCGGTTAAATAAATATCAAGATCATTTGTAGTTCCGGTTTGTGTCTGGCCACTTGAATAAATATCATCCTGCCATTGAAGCACAGCGGTGTAAGTGCCGGGAGTGATAGTTATTTTTTGATAAATATCTCCATTCGAAAAATTATGTGCGCTTCCTGTAACTCCGGCTGGCGCGGTGGTAGGATTAAATGTTGCCTCGTAAGACTGATTCCCATAATTACCGGCTGCTGAAAAATAAGCAACGCCTTTTGACGCCACGTCGTCAACTGCCTGGGCTACTGCACCATCTTTGAAAAAAGGTTCGGTAATATAAGTGATATCGTCAACAATAACATTACATCCACTCTGCTGCAATTCCCTGATTCCAACAGCAAAGTCGCCCGAATTAATGAACCCGGTTCTAAATGCAAGTGTTGCTTTTGGCGCAATATCGTGCACAATCTGCAGCATTGCTCTTCCCTCATCTGAAAGCCGGCCGAACGGATAATCTTTTAAAACCTCCACAGGAGTTGGATTGTCAGAATTTCCCACGCCCGGCAAATCTCCGTTCACAACATCGGTTTGCGCCGGATCTCCGGCAATTGTATTGTAACTATTTGAAATTACGCCTATTTTAATTCCTTCGCCCTGAAGATCATAACCATTTCGAACCAGGTTTGCCTGCATTGCGGTATCGCCAGCGCTGGTGATAATTCCTGCATTGGTTACAGAAGGGAAAACCGGCCTGCAATAATCAATAAGGTCTGGAAGGCTGTCAAGTTTTATTAAGTTTTTAATTGGGAATTTGCCGGTAATGATTAAGGAATTAGGGCCATTATTAATAATATCTGTCATCCCATAATTAGAAGTTTGCAAAAGCGATAAAAGCGTTTGATATTGCCCATTGAGCGCAATCACTTCTATCATCACACTATCATGAAGAAGTATAAAAATATTTTGAGCCGGATCTGATACAAATCCGAAATTTTCGTACAAAGAGTTCAATTCAGCACCAATCAGGTTTTTTATTTTGCCGCCTTCTGGTGGTGGATAATACGGCAAAATACACCTGTTAAACCCGACAACAACGGTATCATTTTGCGAACATCCGCCTGTTGCATCAGTTACAGTTAATACATAGCTTCCTACAGCATCTACAGTGGGCGAAAGCGTTGTAGCCCCTGAAACAATATGGCCGTTGTTGAATGAAGTCCATTGATATTGTTCGTTTTGAGAAGAAGCAGATCCATCAAGCTGTATGGAAGATGTTGAACAATCTAAAACTTTATCCGCGCCTGCATCGGCAGTAACGGAATTACATTGAATAAAAGGGACATAAGTTATTTTCGCGCCACTTTGAATATTTATTTGAGTGCCGCTAAAAAAGGCACCGGCATAAAAATTATTTCCTGTGCCTGAACCAATATTAATTCCGCCAAAAGGCGCCCAAACCGTTCCCAGCCATTTTGAAGCCGAGCCCGAGCCTGAAGACCCGTTTGAAATATTCCAGGCATAATTTCCAGGAAAGGTAGATCCGTTTCCATGAGTTTCACAGTAAATTTTCGATGCATCCCCGCCATTTATCGCGCTTGCATTTGCTTTATTTAGATCAGCATCACCATGAATGTATATTTTTATCGTACCTGTTTTATTGTTTTTAAAATCAAACACAAAGCTGTTATTCCCGGAGTTTTTTATTGAATTAAAGACGTAAATACCTGTTCCTGAAAAAGTTATTATTTTATTATTTGCCAAAGTAATATCTCCATAAGCCCCGGGCGTAATGGTTTGCGTGGTGGTTATATTCTCATTTCCTGCTGCTGGAAAGGTAGTCACCGCAGGCAATTGAGGCAAATCGGGTAATGCCGGATCTGCAATAGATTCCCCACCTGCCGGAACCGGGCCTGAATAAGTAGTTCCGTCCGGATGCGTTACTTTTCCGGAAACTGTTCCACCGCCGATGACAATATTTCCATTTACATCCACATTGCCGCCGAAAGAAGCGCTGGAACCCGCCTGAAAAATTGTTCCTGGTAATTTGTTTGAATTTGCAGCAGTAATATTGCCGGTAATAATATTATTGTTTGAAAGCAGGATCGTTCCTCCGCTATAAACATTTCCGGAAAGATTCAAATTTCCTGTGGAATTGATAACCGTTTTGCTGCCTGTGGAACCGCCGGAAATAGTCGATGAAGAAGCAATCTGAACATTGTCAGCAAACAAAACAAAATCCTGTATTTTTAATTTTTGTCCTGATGAATTTGCAGGAATCTGAAAAGCTAAAAATGTGATAAACGCCCACCTTATGGCAGTTGTAGCAGTAAAATTAATTTGCATTGTACCTTTATTGAAATGACATAATTATTTTGCATTCCTTTCTTCAGGTAATTACAGAGGTGTGGCTTTAGCTTTCATTGAATATCCGGCTGAGAAATAAAAAACCGCGGGATGCAATAGGTTTTGAAAGGTATAGGGATTTGTAAAAGTATATAATTCTGATTTTTTTCACATTTATTTTTCAGAGGTCAATATACCCAGAATAACGAGGAGTTAAAAATACCAATTATTTCCGGAATAAAATCCGTTTAAAAAAAAGTAAAAATTTGTTTGTTTGCGGCAATGATTATCGAAGGCAGGCAAAAGTTATTGATTGATTATATCTGCAAGTTCTTTGTCCCATTTTCCTGTTTTTCCATATTCCACAACCCGGCCTAATTCCTTTCCATCTTTCATCACAATGATGGTTGGAACATTTGTTACATCAAGCGCTTTTGCAATATTGCCTGTAGTTTGTTTTGACCTGTCAACTGCAAAAAGCGCGATCCTGTTTTCAGGAAAACCGCTTTCTTCCTGGATCTTATAAAATTTGGGCAAAACAAAATGTGTGTCCTCGCACCAGGTTCCACCAAAAACAATAAAATAAATCCTGTCTTTATTTCTTTTAAAAGCCGCAACTGCTGCGGTATCCGGGCGCGGATAAATGCGTTGGCTTTCTGCATACCATGTGAAAAGCGGCTCCTCGCTGATGTCTTCTTTTGATATTATTCCTTTCAGCATCTTGGCATTATTTTGTTCTGCATCTGAAAGAATTTCATAAGTTTTTTGCGCTTTTCCAACCAGTGAAATCATCACCAAAAAAATTATAATTGCTAATTTATTGAACATAGTACTTCAGATTAAAAAGTCTTTTTAAAAAAAATGAGAAAAAAAAACCGTCTTACATCGTCGCAGACAAATAAATTTTAAGTTTTTTTCTTTAAACATCGTACATCACACATCGTACATCATTTATTTCTACAAATTATTTTTAAGTTCTAATAAAAATAATTTTATTCTTTCCAGCGATTCTATCATTTCATGCTTTTCCCCGGCTGCTTTATTATTTTTTAGAAACTCTTTTGCACCTTCGATCGTATATTTTCTTTCGCGTAATAAATGATAGATCATTTTCAGGTTTTTTACATCTTCCGGCCGAAAAAAACGGTCGCCTTTTTTATTTTTTTTAGGTTTTAAAATAGGAAATTCATTTTCCCAATATCTTATCAAAGAAGTATTTTCTTTAAACATTGCAGCCACATCACCAATAGAATAGTACTGCTTTTGAAAAAGAATTTCATCCTCGGGAACCTCAATGATATTAGGTTCCACATCAGTTTTTTTCAAACTCTTTCTTCCTCTTTTCAATTTTTGATTTTCAGCAGCCGCAATCGGTTTCTTCTCTTCAATTTTCTTCTGAAGCTCATCATCAAACTCGAAATTTATCTGTGATAGTGCCATATTTAATCGAGGCTTTTTGCACTTCCTGTGGAAGCAATTTTTAGAATCCTGTCAAATTGTTCGGGTGTAAGATCGTTATAAAAAAAATAAACGGGATCAACTTCCCTTCCGTTAATATGCACTTCATAATGGCAATGCGGTCCGGTACTTTTTCCTGTACTTCCCACCCAGCCTATCACTTCGCCGCGCTTTACTTTTTGCCCTTTTTTTACTTTCACTTTTGCCATGTGCCCAAATAAAGTTTCATAGCCGTATCCGTTATTGATAACCACGTGATTCCCAAAACCACTTTCATCAAATCCAGCCATCGTTACTTTGCCATCTCCTGTTGCATAAATGGGAGTGCCTTGCGGCGCAGTAAAATCAAGCCCTTTATGCATTTTCGGCATTCCATAAACCGGATCAATCCGCATTCCAAAGCCCGAAGCGATCCTGTCCAAATCCCTGTTGCTTACTGGCTGAATTGCAGGAATGGAAGCGAGTTTTTCTCCCTGGTTTTTAATCAGTTTTTCGATTTCATTATAGCTGGCATATTGGTAATCTATTCTTGCGCTGATATTATTTAACGTCTTGGCCAACTCATTTCCCAATTGTTCATCATTGATCGCTGCCACTTTTTGAAACTCGGATTTTTGTTCAGTAAGTTTTGCGCGAGCGCTGTCGGGCAAAGGGTTTGCTTCAAAAATTGAACGATAAACCTGGTTGTCTCTCTTTTCTAAAAAAGCCATTTCTTCCTCCAGTTTTTCAGATTGTGCGGCAAGCGTTTCATAATTCTGACGCATTTTTTCATATTTGATTTCAGCCAGCTTTAGCTGTGGGGAAGGAATGAGGCGAAAAGCAATCGTGACAAGGATAAAAGCGGTGAACAAAGCAGCAATAATAAAAGCAAAAAATTTTAAAAGCCGGACATGTAAAGGCGTCACCAATTTTTCGTAACGCAATGTTTGTGTATTATAATAATATTTTATTTTTTTCATCCTTTAAAAATAGCAGAAAGCTTATTTCATTTCTGTTTATTAAAATTCCGTTCAGTTTGTAAATGCCATTAAACAAAATACCTTTGCCGTCATTATTTATTTTAAAGGAAACAAAGATAGCCTTATAACAGGCTAAATTAATCTTAAAATTCACTCCCCGGTATGATGCAAAGTGCGGAAATAAGACAACGTTTTTTTGATTTTTTTAAAGCAAAAGGCCACACTATCGTGCCTTCTGCGCCAATCGTTATTAAAAACGATCCGACATTGCTTTTTACCAATGCGGGAATGAACCAGTTCAAAGAATACTTTTTAGGAAATAAACTGGCACCGTTTTCCCGTGCCGCTGATACGCAAAAATGTTTGCGCGTAAGTGGGAAACACAACGACCTGGAAGAGGTTGGCGTGGACACTTACCACCATACGATGTTTGAGATGCTGGGCAACTGGAGCTTTGGAAATGCGATAGCAGAACCGTCGCCGTATTTCAAAGAAGATGCGATCGCGTGGAGTTGGGAACTGCTTACAAAAATTTACAAAATTCCGGAAGAGAATTTATATGTTACTGTTTTTGAAGGTGATGAAAAAGAAGGTTTGCCACCCGATGAAGAATCATTGAATTTTTGGAAAAAATGGGTCGCTGAAGACCGGATAATTTTTGGAAATAAAAAAGATAATTTCTGGGAAATGGGCGATACAGGCCCCTGTGGGCCTTGTACCGAAATTCATGTTGATTGCAGAAATGAGAAACAAAAAAAATCAATTCCCGGCAAAGAGTTAGTGAATAATGATGATCCACAGGTAATCGAAATCTGGAACAATGTATTTATCCAATACAACAGGAAAAAAGATGGCTCTTTAGAATTGCTGCCGGCAAAACACGTGGACACAGGAATGGGATTTGAAAGATTAGTGCGCGTTCTTCAAAACAAACAAAGCAATTATGATACGGATGTTTTTTCAGGGACAATTGCAGAGATCGAAAAAATTTCCGGCAAAAAATATGATTATTCTGATACAAAAGAAGCAGTTGCTTTTCGTGTGATTGCCGATCATATCCGCGCGATTGCTTTTCCTGTTTCCGACGGACAATTGCCATCAAACACAGGAGCAGGCTATGTTATAAGAAGAATTTTGCGCAGGGCAGTGCGCTATTATTTTTCTTATCTTGATGTAAAACAACCTTTGCTTTATAAATTGGTTCCGGTGATTGCCGAGCAATTTAAAAATGTATTTCCCGGATTGATCCAACAGCAGGATTTTGTCTCCAAAGTAATTCATGAAGAAGAAAATAATTTTTTGAGAACGCTCGATGCAGGCTTGAAAAGATTAGGATTACTCGTTGCTGAAAATAAAAATATTGATGGCAAAACCGCTTTTGAGTTATACGATACTTATGGGTTTCCAATTGATCTTACCAATTTGATCGCCTCGGAGAATAATTTGAATATTGATCAAACAGGTTTTGAAAATGAAATGCAGCAACAAAAAAACCGTAGCCGCGCAGCAGCAGTTGTTGATACAGAAGATTGGATTGTTTTGAATGAAAACGAAAATCCGGCTTTTGTTGGCTATGATAGTTTAGAAGCTGAAACTGAAGTTTTAAAATACCGATCTACCAAAACAAAAGGAAAAGAACTGTTCCAGATTGTTTTAGACAAGACGCCTTTTTATGCTGAAAGTGGCGGCCAGGTAGGAGATACCGGAATATTGATTTTTGATGAAGAGGAAATTCCGGTTGTAAACACAAAGAAAGAAAATGAACAAATTTTACATTTTACAGAAAAGCTTCCTCAAAATATTTCTGAAAAGGTGATTGCGAAAGTTGATGTAGAAAAAAGAAGAAGTACCGCGGTTCACCACAGCGCGACGCATTTGTTACATGCCGCTTTGCGCAAAGTTTTAGGAACGCATGTGCAGCAAAAAGGAAGCTTGGTTAATAATGATTACCTGCGTTTTGATTTTTCTCATTTCAGCAAAATGACAAAAGAAGAAATTGAAAAAGTAGAGAAGATCGTCAATGGAAAAAT
>Ga0070658_10004569_pt1 | contig 11245 bp, 7 predicted proteins | sample KBSC13metaG_FD_64664 | JGI IMG/M metagenome (GOLD analysis project Ga0070658, IMG submission 64664) | Corn rhizosphere microbial communities from Kellogg Biological Station, Michigan, USA - KBS C1-3 metaG | ecosystem: Host-associated > Plants > Roots > Rhizosphere > Soil ... | reverse complement strand
GCAGCGGGATCCCCCACTGGTCCTTCTTCGTCTCGTGCAGCCGGACGTGGTTCGCTTCCTTCGGGATCGTCTCCCCCTGCATGTACATCCAGATCCCCCATTCGCCCGGCTGCGCCTGCGCATCCTTGTAATCGCCGCCGACGTCGTCGAGGCTCGGCGCGCCGCGCCCGCGATAGCCGTCGACGAACGTCGTGTAGCCGCCGACGAAATCGGTGTCCTGCTTGCCGAGGTTGCGGAAGTTGACCAGGATCGCCTCGGTCGGATTGCGGCCGTAGACATACTTCCCCTCGAGGCCATCGAGCGTCCCGCCGCCCGCTGCGCGATAGCTCTGGTGACAGACGTACTTGCCGAGCAGCCCGTTGTCGTTGCCGAGCCCGTTCGGGAAGCGCGACGACGTCGAGTTGAGGAGCACCAGGTTCGTGTTCAGCGCCGACGCGTTCATGAACACGATCCGCGCGTTGAACTCGTGCACCTCGTGCGTCTTCGCGTCGATGACGCGGACGCCGCGTGCCCGTCCCTTCTTCTCGTCGTAGAGCACCGAGTGCACCACCGAGTCGGGACGGATGGTGAGGTTGCCGGTCTTCATCGCCCACGGCAGCGTCGACGAATTCGAGCTGAAGTAGCCGCCGTACGGACAGCCGCGCATGCAGAGGTTCCGCGCCTGGCAGGTGCCGCGCCCCTGCTGGAGATGGATCGGCTTCGGCTTCGACAGGTGCGCCCACCGTCCCTGGACGACGTGGCGGTTGCCGTAGTGCTTGTGGAGCGCGTCGCGCATGTGCTGCTGCGCACAGTCGAGATCGAAGGGTGGGAGAAAGTCGCCGTCAGGCATCGCGTCGAGGTGGTCGGCGTTGCCGCAGACCCCGATGAACTGCTCGACGTGCGAGTACCACGGCGCGACGTCGTCGTAGGTGATCGGCCAGTTCATCCCGTAGCCTAACGCTTCGGGGGCGACGAACTCGTACTTGCTCCACCGCTGCGTCGCCCGCCCCCAGATCAGCGACTTGCCCCCGACCTGGTAGCCGCGGATCCAGTCGAACGGCTTCTCCTGCACGTAGGGGTGATCGGCGTCCTTTATGAAGAAGTGGGCCGTGTCCTCGCCGTATCCCGCCGCCTTGCTGATCAGCGGATTGTCGTGGATCATCTTCCGCGGGATCGCGCCGCGGTGCGGCAGCTCCCACGGCAGCAGGTTCATCGTCGGATAGTCCTTGATGTGCTCGACGTTGCGCCCGCGCTCGAGCACCAGCGTCTTCAGCCCCTTCTCGCAGAGCTCCTTCGCCGCCCAACCCCCGGAGATGCCGGAGCCGACGACGATCGCGTCGTACTCGTTCTCATCGCGCGCCATGCAGGCCTCGTCGGTCGCTGAATGCGCCGGCACGACGAGGATCGACGGAGCCGGCGGGAGGCGAAGCTATCCGCGCGAGATGAAGTTGGTAAGGTGCCGGTGCGCGCCGCGCGGCCGCCGGACCGCGCCGGCCGATCGACTTCCGCCCGGGCCGGGGCGCCGTATCTTCACGCCGTATCGTCCGTCGCCGCTCCCGGCGCGAACCCCGAGTCCCGCATCATCCGGCCTGCCCAATGACCTTCCTCGATCGCCCGGTCCTCCGCGCCGCCACCCCGCGCCGTGCCGTCGTCGCCGCTCTCGCCTGCGTCGCCTCGGCGTGCGCGACGGCGCCAGCGCCTAACGGTGCGGCACCGGGCAACCCGCGCGTCACCATCGACGCCGGCACCCTCGAAGGACGCGTCGATTCTGCCGGCCGCGTCCTTCTCTTCGCCGGGATCCCTTATGCCGCGCCGCCGGTCGGCGACCTCCGCTGGCGTCCGCCCCGCCCCGCCGCGCCGTGGCAGGGAGTGCGCGACGCGACCCGTCTCGGACACAACTGCATGCAGCACCAGCCCTACGGCGACATCGATCCCTACAAGGCCGGCGTCTCCGAGGACTGCCTCTACCTGAACGTCTGGACGCAGTCGACCGCCGGGAGCCGGCCGGTGATGGTCTGGATCCACGGCGGCGGATTCTTCGCCGGCTTCGGCGGCGAGGAGCGTCATAACGGTGCGCCGCTGGCGCGAAAGGGCGCGGTGGTGGTCACCATCAACTACCGCCTCGGTCCATTCGGGTTCTTCGCCCACCCCGCGCTCACCGCCGACTCGCCGCACCACGCCAGCGGCAACTATGGATTGCTCGACCAGATCGCCGCGCTCGACTGGGTGCGTCGCAACATCGCCAAGTTCGGCGGCGATCCGTCGCGGGTGACGATCTTCGGCGAGTCGGCCGGCGGGATGAGTGTCGGGGCACTCATCGGCTCGCCGCTCGCGACCGGACTGTTCCAGCGCGCGATCCTCGAAAGCGGGACCGGCACCGGCGGCTTCGTCGCCCGCGCCGACTCGGCGCAGGCGACGGGGGCGCGCGTCGCCAGCGCGTTAGGCGTGACCGGTTCGGATGCGGCGACCGCCGCGCGGCTCCGTGCGCTCCCCGCCGACAGCGTCCTCGCCGCCACGCTCCGCGTCGCCGGAAACCCGGGTCGCCCGATCTTCTGGCCGGCCATCGACGGCTGGGTCCTTCCCCGTTCGGTCGATTCGACGCTCGTGCTCGGTCATGGCAACGTCGTCCCGGTGATCGTCGGCAGCAACGGCGACGAGCCGCAGGAAGTCTTCGGCGCGCCAAGCCGCGCCTTCGCGCGATTGATCACCGCCCGCGGCGCGCCGGCGTACCTCTACCAGTTCACCCGCGTTGCCGAGGACAGCGTGAACGCGAAGCGCGGCGCGTACCACAGCGCAGAGATCGTGTTCGTCTTCGGACGGTCGCATCCCCTCGACCCCGGTGCGGGAAGCACCCCCTACGATTCGACGCTCGCCGATGCGATGAGCGATTACTGGGTCGCGTTCGCGACGTCGGCCGACCCTAACGGTCCACCCGCGGCGGGCAAGTGGCCGCGCTGGCCGCGCTACGATCCAACCACCGACGCCTACATGGAGCTCGGCCGGCAGATCGTCGCCAGGCCCCATCTGCGGCAGGCGCTCTACGATTCGCTCGACGTCCAGGCGCGCGCGCGGGGAGAGGTCCGGCCGTGAAATCGTCGGCGCCAGCGCCCTCGACGATCGACGAATACACCCGCGGGTTCCCGCGCGAGGTGCAGCAGAAGCTGGCCGAGCTGCGGGCGACGATCCGCCGAACACCGCCCGACGCTTCAGCAGTTGAACTGCAGTTACGCGGATCTCACGGAGGCGATGTCAAACATCCGGCACCAATGGGCTTCCGGGGTTGAGGGGTTCCAGGACGGATGTCAGGCGCGGCATGCCGGCACCTGGCGGCATTCGTGGGTCAAACACGGTGAACTGCGATCGCACGGATTTTACGGATTGCACGGATTGCTCCTCGGCATCGACAACTCCCGGCACCAAGGCCGAACCGCTTGGGGGCACGCGTGGCGAGATCATCCCACCCGGCGTGCCCAAGAGCTGTCCGTGAGAGATGCGTTCCGCGAAGGGAGCCCCTCCGCCACTCGGGGCAATCCGTGAAATCGCCTCTCAAATCCGTGTGATTGCAGTTCACCCTGCTGCGCTCGGATGTCGCGCAGGCACCGACGAGGCGCTCGTAACGCGAACGCGTCCCCCCACGACGCCTCCGCCAGGCGACACCGGGGTTCGAGACAGCATCCGCTGAGCTGGTGCCAGATGCCTTATGATCGCCTTCGCGACATCCGCGTGATGTAGTTCGCCGCTGATCCCGACTGGACGCGGCTCCAAGCCGGCCGCACCGATCTCCGCCTGCATTGTCGTCCCGACAACGATTTACCCTGGCTCGCCGTACCTTCCTGATCCCGCGCTGTCGAACATATCCGCCCCACGGAGTGTCGTGAGAACGTCTGCTCTCCCCCGCCTCGCTGTCGCGCTGGCCGCGACGGCCGCCGCCGCACCGCTCGCCGCACAGAGCGCTGCAATCCCCGCCCGCCGCGCGCCGCTCGACTCGACCATCGTCTCCGCCTTCCGCTGGCGATCGCTCGGCCCCGCCAACATGGGCGGACGCATCGCCGACATCGCCGGCATCCCGAGCCCGTCGAAGACGTTTTACGTCGCGACCGTCGCCGGCGGCATCTACAAGACCACCAACGCCGGGACGACGTTCCGGCCGGTGTTCGACGACCAGCGGGTGATCTCGATGGGAGCGTTAGGCATCGCGCCCTCGGACACCAACGTCGTCTACGCCGGCACGGGCGAGCAGAACACGCGCAACTCGATTTCCCCGGGCGGCGGCATTTTCAAGACGACCGACGGCGGAAAGACATGGCAGTTCCTCGGGCTCGCCGAGACGCAGCAGATCGGGCGCATCGTCGTCCATCCGACCGACCCCAACACCGCCTGGGTCGCAGCGTTAGGCCATGCCTGGGGGCCGAACAAGGAGCGCGGACTTTACAAGACCACCGACGGCGGGAAGACGTGGCGCCTCGTCAAGTTCATCGACGACAGGACCGGGTTCGTCGACGTCGCCATTCATCCGGCCAACCCGAACATCCTCTTCGCCTCGAGCTACCAGCGCGTCCGCGGTCCGTACTACCTGAAGAGCGGCGGCCCCGGCTCGGCGCTCTGGAAGAGCGTCGATGGCGGCGAGACGTGGACCGAGGTGAAGGGCGGTGGCTTTCCCGAGACTACCAAGGGCCGCATCGGGATCGCGATCTCGCGCAGCAACCCCGACGTCGTCTACGCGCTGGTCGAGGCCGATTCCCTTCACGGCAAGGATGCCGCGGCCCGTACCCCACAGCCGGCGAGCGACTCGCTCAATCCGCGCGCGCACCGTACGAAGCGTCTCCTCAACGGCCTCTATCGCTCGGCCGACGGTGGCAAGACCTGGCGATGGATGAACGACAAGGACGTCCGCCCGTTCTACTACTCGCAGGTCCGCGTCGACACGAAGAACCCGGACCGCGTCTACTGGTCCTCGACGCCGGTGAACTTCTCCGACGATGGCGGGAAGACGGTGCGCAACGCGACAGTCGGCATCCACGTCGATCATCACGCGATGTGGATCGATCCGAACGATCCCGAGCACTTCGTCGTCGGCGACGATGGCGGCGTCTCGCAGACGTGGGACCGCGGCGGCAACTACGACTTCCTCGACATCCTCGCGATCAGCCAGCCGTACGAAATCAGCTACAACATGGACATCCCGTATCGCGTCTGCATCGGGATCCAGGACAATGGCTCGTGGTGCGGACCGAGTCGGACCCGCGATGGCTCGATCACCAACGCCGACTGGTTCACCGTTGGCGGCGGCGACGGATTCTATACGGCGCAGGATCTCACCAACCCCGACATCGTCTATTCCGAGTCGCAGGGCGGGGCGATCGGCCGTTATGACCTGCACACCGGCGAGCGGATCGGGTTGCAGAAGCCGAGCTGGCGCCAGCGCTACGTCGAGTTCGAGGATTCGATCCTCGTCGAGCGCGGCGACACCGCCCGCCCGGCGACGAAGCAGCAGCAGCAGCGTGTCACCCAGCTCCGCGCGCGGCAGCGCGCCGACAGCGCCCTGCTCGATATCCGCTTCAACTGGAACACGCCCTTCCTTCTCTCGCCGCACGCGCAGTCGACGCTCTACATCGGCGGGAACCGCGTTCTCAAGAGCACGAATCGCGGCGACAATCTCGTTCCCATCTCCCCCGATCTCTCGAAGCAGCAGCGGGCGAAGATCGCCTTCAGCGTCGATTCGACCGGCGGCGTCACCCTCGACGCGACCGGCGCCGAGACCTATGGCACGATCACCGCGCTCGCCGAGTCGCCGATCCGCCCGGGCATCCTCTTCGCCGGCACCGACGACGGCAACGTCTGGCTCACCACCAACGACGGCGCGACGTGGGAGAACCTCACCACGCGCTTCCCCGGCGTCCCGGCCGAGACCTACGTCTCGCGCATCGAGCCGTCGCACTTCGACAGCAACACCGTCTACGTCGCGTTCGACAATCACCGCAACAACGACTTCGCGCCGTATCTCTACGCCAGCAGCGATTTCGGGAAGAGCTTCCACTCGATCACCGGCGGGCTGCCTAACGGCGGCCCCGATTACCTGCACGTCATCCGCGAGGACCCGGTCAATCGCGACCTTCTCTTCGCCGGCACCGACGTCGCGGCCTACATGTCCCGCGATCGCGGCCAGACCTGGCAGCGCTTCATGACCGGGCTCGGCACCGTCCCGGTCTACGACCTCCAGATCCATCCCCGCGACCACGAGCTGATGGCGGCGACCCATGGCCGGTCGGTGTGGGCGGTGGACATCGCACCGCTCGAGCAGATGTCCGACAGCGTGCTCGCCGCCGGGAATTATCTCTTCGCGCCGAAGACGGCGTACCAGTTCGGCGAGGCCCCCGGCGCCAGCACCGAGGCCGGCCAGAAGCGCTTCGCCGCCAGCGGTCCGGCGTACGGCGCCGAGATCGTCTATCGGCTCGCGTCAGGCAGCGCGCGCGACCGGGCGAAGATCGTCATCACCAACGTCCGCGGCGACACGGTGCGCACGATCGATGGAGCGGGGGGCGCCGGCATTCATCGCGTCACCTGGGACTATCGCGGCAAGACGCCGCCGGCCTCGCCGCTCTCCCCGGCGCAGAAGCGCGACAGCATCATGAACCTCCGCAAGCTCGACAAGATCATCGACAGCATGGTGACCGCGGGTTCGGGATCGCGCGAGGAGCTCGAGCGCATCAGGACACGCATCAACAGCGGCGACCAGGACCTCTTCCGTCGCGGCGGCGGCGGCCAATCGGATCGATTCGTCGAGCGTCCGGGCGAGAGTCCGCTGCCCGGTGCGCGTCGCGGCGGCCGCGACACGACGGCGCGTGACACCAGCGCGCGTGAGGCACGCGAGGGACGCGACACCAGCGAGCGTGCGGCGCGCGACACCGCGGGTCGTGCGCGTCGCGACACGAGCGCTGCCGGCGGCCGTCGTGCGGGCGGCGCTGGACGCGGCGAGTCCGGCGCCGAGCCGGAGATCGATCGCGAGCTGTTGAGCGACGTCTTCGACGCGATGCGCCGCGCCGGGATCCAGCGCGGCGGTGGGTTCGGCCGCGGCGGTCCGCCGCCGGTCGAGAGCGGCGACTACCTCGTCACCCTCGTCGCCGGCGACAAGCAGCTCAAGCAGGTGCTGCGTGTCGAGCGGACCGCGACCGCCCCCGGCGGCCAGGTTCGCAGCGAGGAAGTGGACGAGGACGACCTGCCCGACAGCCTGCCCGACGACCCGGAGCGTCGTTAGGCAGAGTGCAGTTCAGAGCAGTGACCTGATCCACCCGCCATCGACCGCGATCGACGCGCCGGTGACGTAGCTCGCCTGCTCCGAGGCGAGGAACGCGACCATCGCCGCGAACTCGCGCGGCTCGCCGAGGCGTCCCATCGGGATCTGCTTCTCGAAGAGCGCGATCTGCTCGTCGGCGGTGGTGCCGCGCAGCTGCGCGTTCTTCGCGGCGAGGCTCGTCACCCGGTCGGTGCGCGTGTAGCCGGGCATGACGTTGTTGACCGTGATCCCTGACGACGCGACCTCGTTGGCCAGCGTTCGCGCGAAGCCGGTCACCGCCGCGCGGACGCTGTTCGAGAGAATCAGGTTGTCCACGGGCTGCTTCACCGCGATCGACGTGATGTTGATGATGCGCCCCCAGCGCCGCTCCTTCATACCGGGGAGCACGGCGCGGGTGAGCTCGACGACACTGTCGAGCGTCTGCCTGACGGCGGCGTGCCACGCCTCCATCGAGTGACTCTCGAACGGGCCGGCCGGCGGTCCGCCGCCGTTGGTGACGAGGATGTCGACCCGTCCGAACTCCTCGATCGCCGTCGCCGCGACCTGGCTGACGTCTTCCGGCTTCGAGAGGTCGGCGACAATCGCGACGACCTTCCGCTTCGACGCCGCACGGATCGCGTTGGCCGTTTCATCCAGCGCGTCCTTCCCTCGCGCACAGAGGATGAGATCGCACCCTTCCGCCGCCAGCACTTCCGCCACCGCGCGCCCGAGCCCTTTGCTCGATGCCGCGACGAGTGCGACTTTGCCTGTCAGTCCGAGATCCATATCCGATTGTAAGGGGTCAGGGGTCAGGGGTCAGGGCCCGCCGCGTCAGGCCTAACCGCCTGATCCTGGTCCCTGACCCCTGACCCCTTCTGTTCAATGACTGCCAGCGTGCAGCGCGAGATGCAGACCAGGCGCTCCTGCTCGTCGCGGATCTCGATCGACCACACCTGCGATGTACGTCCGACGTGGATCGGGACGCCAGTTGCCCGAACCATACCGGCTTTCACCGCGCGAATGTGGTTGCCGTTGATCTCCTGGCCCACCGCGACGAACCGCTCGCGGTCGATCCGCCCCACCGCGCCGAGCGAGGCGACCGTCTCGGCGAGGGCGATCGACGCGCCGCCGTGGAGGAGCCCGTAGGGTTGCCGGGTCCGGTCGTCAACCGGCATCGTCGCGACGACGCGGTCGCCGGTCAGCTCGACGATCTCGATGCCTAACGCTCCGGCGAGCGTGTTCTGCGGGAGCGACCGGACCCAGTCGGGGAGCGCCGACATCGGCTACTTCCGGTGGAAGTAGCTGTCGGTGTGGTTCAGCCAGTCCTGCCTCGGCGGGCTGAAGACGTCGACGTCGAGCGTGTCCTCGAGCGCGAGCGCACGGTGCGGGACGTTCGACGGGATCAGCAGCACCTCCCCGGCGCGGACGATGATCTCTTCCTTCTGGTCTTCACCGATCCAGAAGTGGAGTGCGCCCTCGAGGATGTAGGTCAGCTGCTCGTTCTCGTGCGAGTGCTTCGGGACGACGCTTCCCTTGTCGAGGTAGACATGGGCGAGCATCATCCGCTCGCCGGTGACGAGGCGGCGCGAGATCTGGTCGGTGACGCGCTCCTTCGGCATGTCGGTCCAGCGGAAGAAGCTCACTGCCGGTTCGCTGCTCATCGCCTTCCCTCCTCGCGGTGTCTTCGGGAGCTGCGACGAGGGACGAGGAGTTCCCCGCTTCTCGCCACGCGAAAAGAGAAAACAGGCCCCGCCGGAGCGTTGGCCTGTTTCCTCGTCCTCTCATCTCCGTAGAGGCACCGGTCGGAATCGAACCGACGAATAGCAGATTTGCAGTCTGCCGCCTTACCACTTGGCCACGGTGCCGTCGTCGTCGTCGAGTATCAGCCGAATGACGAGCGTCTAAACTTCGCCCGCTACGCCCGGCGCCGCAAGCTTCGCCGGCGCAACGGCGCCTCGAGCGCGCAAGGAGTTGATGCCCGCACCGTCCGCGTTCATCTTGAGGCGTGCGGCCGCACTGCGCGCCCGCCGCTTCCCTCCTCGCTGCCCGCAAGCGCTCGTCATGCTCCTCGGCATCGCCGGCATGGTCGGTTCCGGCAAGACCACGCTGACCCACGCTCTCGCTTCCCGGTTCGGGCTGCAGCTCGCGCTCGAGTCGGTCGATGCCGACAATCCGTGGCTCGAGGCGTACTACGCCGACGCCGAGCGGTCGCGACGCGAGTTCGCTCTTCGACTGCAGCTGCACTTCCTCGCCACGCGCTTCGCCTCGATGCGGCGCATGCGTGGCATCGGCGGCGGATGGGTGCTCGATCGCACCTGGTACGAGGACGCCGAGGTGTTTGCGCGCGGCGCGTTCGAGCAGGGACTGATGATCCCCGAGGAGTACGATCTCTATTGCCGGCTCTACGGCGAGCTGCTCCATGCGCCGGCCGCGCGTCCGCCCAAGCTCCTCGTCTACCTGCATGCGCCGCTCGACGTCATCGTCGCGCGCATTGCGAAGCGCGGACGGCCAGCCGAGCGCGACACGGCGATCGACTACTGGGCGGCGCTGCACGAGCGCTACGAGCGGTGGATCTCCGGCTTCCGCCACTGTCCGGTGCTGACCATCGACGTCCGTGAGTACGACCTGCTCGAGGACCCGGGCGCGATCGAGGACGTCGCGGCCCGCGTCAGGCAGCGCGTCGAGAGGCAGCTTCCCCAGACCGAGCTCTGGCCGGCGTCATCCCGGGCGCGCGCGTCGTGACCCCGCTCGCCGGCGAGCGCCGCGATCGTCCGCGCCGGCGGTTAGGCTTTCTCTGGGATCCGCTCTTCGCCGCGCTGCGGGCGTCGGTCAACCACGTCCGGAGCTTCTACGCCGCGGTCGGGATCTTCATTACGGCCGGGGCGCTGCTCGCGCTCGCCGGCACCTGGGCGTTCGCCGCGCTCGCCGTCCACGTGCGGAGCGGCGCGACCCAGGCCTTCGACGACGCGATCCTGCGCTGGGTCGCCGCGCACCAGCTGTCGTGGCTGCACCTCGCGATGGTCCAGGTGACCGCGTTAGGCACCGGCGTCGTCGTGATGATGGTCGTCGCGGTCGCCGCCCTCTTCCTCTGGCTCACCCGCCACCGCCACTCGGCGGCGCTGCTGCTCGTCACGACCGTTGTCGGCATCCTGATCAACAGCATGCTCAAGGACGTCTTTCATCGCGACCGGCCGAGCATCTTCTCGGCGGGGGTCGAGGTATTCTCGTCGAGCTTCCCGTCGGGACATTCGATGAGCGCGGCGATCGTCTACGGCACGGTCGCCTATCTCGCGGCGCGGCTGCAGCGCCGGCACTGGTCGCGGGTGGTGACGGCGGTGATCGCGCTGCTGCTCATCCTCCTCATCGCGTCGTCGCGGATCTACCTCGGCGTGCACTATCCGTCGGACACGCTCGCCGGCATGGTGATCGGCTTCGCCTGGGCCGCCTTCTGCATGGCCACGCTCGAGGCGGTGCAGCTCATCGCACGTCGCCGCGCACCCCAGGCGCTCGAGCACGAGCAGCCGGTCGACGAACCGCCAGTGGCGAACGGGAGCAGCTGATCACGTGCGGGTGCAGAGCCCGCGGTAGCCATCGCTGACCGGGACGTCCGGTGCGAAGCCAGGCTCCCTTGACGCGTATTCCGGGTGGAGGATATTCGCTGTTCCACTCCTTCCGGGAGGCACCATGAGACGCAAGACCGGCACGTGTTCCAGCCTGCTCGCGTTCGCGTTCATTTCGTCCTTGGCCGTTCTCGCCTGCAAGGATACGGTCACTTCGGGAGGGCCGCGGGGAGGGGTGGGTGCGGGGAGGGACGACCCCTCGCTTGCGCTTTCGGCGGCAGCGATCGAAGTCTGCGGAGTCATTCCGGCGACACTCGTCATCACGGAGAACACGCGTCTCACATGTGACGTCGCCTGCCTCAACACCACTGGCCCATGCATCCAGTTCGGGCGCGACAACGTGACGCTCTTCCTCAACGGCTTCACGATGTCC
>Ga0070658_10004568_pt1 | contig 11249 bp, 15 predicted proteins | sample KBSC13metaG_FD_64664 | JGI IMG/M metagenome (GOLD analysis project Ga0070658, IMG submission 64664) | Corn rhizosphere microbial communities from Kellogg Biological Station, Michigan, USA - KBS C1-3 metaG | ecosystem: Host-associated > Plants > Roots > Rhizosphere > Soil ... | reverse complement strand
TTACCGTAGCCATTGTAGCCATTGTAGCCATTGCCATAGCGACCATAGCGATTGGCAGAAGCGTATTGGACCCGCTGCTCCAGCCGGGCCACCCGACGCTGAATGTCGTTGGCCTCATAGGGATCCAGTCCGTAGCGAGCTGCGCTGTTGAGACTATACTCGAGACGACGAGCCTCGTACCGAAGCCTGTACGCCTGTCCATCTGGTATGGCATTGTAGCGATCAAGACGGTTGATACGCCACTCCAGGCGATCGATCCGTGCTTGCAGGGCGCGCACCTGGCCATAGTCACCATATCCGTAGGGGACATATCCGCCATAAGGTTGCGCCGGATAATATTGGGCAGCCGCAGGAGTCGCGACAGCGAGAGCCGCGCCTGCGGTAGCAAGGGAAAGAAGAATCTTACGCATCATGGCTCTCCTACTTGAGCGGTTGATGCCGAAAAGTGCGCCCATCTGCTTGATGCAGGACTGAACGGCGCCGTCAGTCGCGGTTCAACTTTTGCAACCGCCTCATGGCTTTGGCTAGCGTCCGATTTCCACTGTCGTTTCAGGCGGTCGGCGCAGCACAGCCTTCAATCGCTCGGCTGGAGTTTCATACCCGAGCGCCTTGGGTGGTCGTCCATTAAGCCGTCGCTCGATCTCAACTGGACAAATAACTCAAAATCACCGGGGAACGAGGCGCGGTCGCGCTTCTGGCTCGCTAGATCGAGCGCAGCGTAGCCTCGCGCCTTTGCTCTTCGAGCACCGCGCGCAGGCTCTCGAGCTCTGTTGGCCCGATCGGCCGGTCGAATTTCATCGCGGCCTCGCCTGCAGTCACGCGGACAATGCTTCCGAACAGCTCGACGTCGGCGATCTTGAGGAGAACGTCCTTTCCCGCGCCTGGAAGATTTTGGCCGGCGATCCGCGCTCCGGACTGCGACACGTCGACCAGGGACACCACCCTGGACTGTGTGGTGGAGTAAAGGGACATCGAAATACCAAGCTGGTCGCGCTTCGCCCTGCGCCTTTCGATCGGCTCCTGCCGTCTCGTTCCAAAGGGCCTCTTGGGATCCATGTCACGCTCCACGAAAAGAGGTTCGCAATCCTCCCCGGTGCGACAATAGACCAACGCGCCGGAATTGTGACCAGCCAGGACGTGAGATTTCGAGCGAGCGGGGATGACCCTGGCAATTCCGTTGCCGGGGCCGCCCCAGGTCGTCGCACGAAAGAGGCGACGCCTGGTTCCTCATTATTATCAGCTTGTCACCCCATACCCGCCGCGACCGGCTGCAACGCATTGCCGGCACCCGAGCTGGCTCAATTCCAGTCGAGGGCCCTGGCCAGCGTGCCGGACGACATCAGCATATAGGTCAGGCATGCGGACAAAGCCGCGGTGACCAGCACCACGACACCGACAAATCTCCGCGATCCCCTGGAGAAAGCTGTCTCCCGATGCGCTCCGGTCCGAAGCTCGGCGCGCTGGAGCCGATCGCCCAGATAGAGTTCCAGCAAGCCGATGCCCTTGGGGGTCAGCTCGACCATCGACCTCGTTTCATCGGAAGGTTGGACATGCCGCGTGACGAGACCCTCGCTCGCCAGATAGTCGATCCAGCGGTTGCCCGTGCTGGGTGGCGCAAGGACGCCGTGCCGCAAGGATTCGGAGGATAGCCTGCTCGTCTCCGAGACGTACAGAATGAGCAGCATCCGCCACGGCATGTCATCGAAAACGAAGCGCGGGAAATACGAGTGGCGACGGTCCGCCTCATCGAGGATGAGGCGCGCCAGATCCTGGAGCCGCTCTTTCATGCCGTCGTCCGCCGCGAACGAAGAAGCAGCGATTTTCACCATCGACCCCCAGGGAAATTCCAATCCAACACGATCCTGCCACCATGGGGCCTATCGTCGGATAGTGCCAGACTTATCGATCGTTAAGCCGGTACATATCATTAGGTTAACACCATGAGATGCTCTATTGTGGCGATCGACCGAGCCGATCCCAACGCGGCGCAACGCCTGGCAATATGCACCATCCAACCGAGCCCCTCCCGATTGACCACAGCTGGCCGCTTCGCGAGGCAGGCCGCAGGTTCGAAATGGGCCTGATCCTGAACAGCGCCGCCATCGACCTGCTGGAACCGGGCGAGATCGGGGCGCTTGGGCCGCATCATTCCGGCTGCTGGGAGTGCGACCTTGCCGACAACTCCCTGTCCTGGACCGGCGGCGTCTATGACATCTTCGGATTGCCTCGCCTTGCACGAATTAGCCGTGACGACGCAGCGGCTTTCTATACCGAGGACTCCCGGGTCGCGATGGAGCGCCTTCGCGCTTATGCGATCCAGCACAAGCGCGGCTTCACCCTGGATGCCCAGGTGCGCGCCGCGGCGGTCGGGGAGTGCCGCTGGATGCGCCTGATCGCAGCGCCCGTCTGCAAGGGACGCCAGGTCGTCCGGCTTCGCGGCGTCAAGCTCATCATCTGAGAGGTGTCGCACGCGATCTCGAGCGACGATCCCCGGCTGACCAGGCCGGGCGCGCGCTTTTGGCCAGGACCGGCCGCGGCTCCCGCAACGAGGAGATCCCGAAACCTCCGGCGGCACGTCAAGGGTGGGCCTGGGCCAGTCCGCCGACAATCTGCGCCCCCGCTTTCTCCAGGGTCCGATGCATCGCGTGGACGACCAGGAACGAGGCCGCCGCAACCCCCAACCCGACCCAGGCGAACTCCACCGCGCGCCCGAGGAACCGGTTGCGCTCGGCGATTTCAGAATGGCGCCTGGGAATGCGTTTCCACTGGAGAGCGGCCATCTGTGCTCCGCCGTCGTCCTTCCGGGACGTGCTGCCGGACCGCGCCTGGGCCGAGAGCGCGCCAAGATCCACATCGTCCTGGGTGCGGACGCCGAAGCGCTGGCCCTGTGTCCAGACGACCTGGGCGACGATGCACGCATCGCCCCTGCGGATCTCGATATAGGTTCCGGGCACCGGCGCCCGAAGCGTCTGGAGCCCGAGGCCGCGCGCCGACACGTTGACGATGGACGTGTCCGCCCAGCTGGCGCCGCAGCGCATCCGCGCGCGGACCAGGACAGTCTTTCGAGGCTGACGAGGTTTCACTGGCCGGCAATTTCCAAAACGCTGAGTGTACCGAGCAGGACTTCCCTAGGCCATGAAGGTAATCGGGAGCTTGCGGATCGGTTCAGATCGGAGGGACTTTCCGGGCGCTCCGCCATCGCTGTCGACGGTCGTCCTCCCGACTCTATTTTCGCTCCGAAACGGATATTTCACAGGCCCTTAACCGGCAGCGGCCAAAGAGACCGGACAAGCCCGGCGGATGGCGGGCAAGAAAGGTCGACCTTGCGCCCCCACTCATTTCCCGATCCGAAGCTCGCACGCTGGCTCATCGCCCGCCGGCCGGACATCAGCCCGGCGATCGCGGACGAGCTCACCGGTGGCCTCTTCACCTCCATCCCGATCTTTCTTGGCGGAGTGCTCAACAGCATCGCCGTCGCCGCCGTCGCAACGGTCCGCCACCCCACGGCCTTGTTCTTTCTCTGGCTGTCCATCGAGCTCGTTCTGGGGATCGCGCGGCTCGGAGTCGTGATCGCCGGCAAGAGGGCACGGGCGCTCGGGCGAAGCCAACCGGTCACGACCGCAATGCTCCTGTCCTGCGCCTGGGCGGCGTCGGTCGGGTTCGGCGCCTATATCAGCCTCGCAACCGCCGACTGGCTGGTCGCCACCATCGCCTGCGTCTCGGCGGCCGGAATGGTCTCGGGGATCTGCCTTCGCAATTTCGGCACCCCGCGGCTCGTCGCGGCGATGATGGTGCTCAGCCTCGCCCCATGCGCCATCGGCGCCCTCCTCTCCAAAGAGCCCATCCTGCTCATCATCGCGGTGCAGCTCCCGATCCTGATGATCGCCATCGGCTCGGCGGCGTTCAGGCTGAACGCGATGCTGGTCGGGCGGATGACAGCCCAGGAGGCGCTCGAACGAAGCGAGGCCCTCAACCGGAGCATCCTCGAATCGAGCCCGGACTACACCTTGCTCCTCGATGAAAGCGGCACTGTCGTCCTGTGCAAGGGGCCGCCGGCCGACGAAGCCACGACCGAGGCCGTCCTCGGGCTGCGCTGGCTCGACATGCTTCCGGGCGACAGCCGGGCCGAGGGGGAGCGCGCGCTGGAACGGGCGGAGGCCGGCGGGACCGTCCGGCTGACGGTCCGCTCCGAGCGTTCCAAAAGCCCCCGCTGGTTCGACCTGGCGCTGTCCCGGATCGGCGACGGCTCGGGACGGATCCTCATCGTCGCGAGGGACATCACCGAGCAGAAGATGTCGGAAGAAAAGGCGCTGTGGATGGCAACCCACGATCCGCTGACCGGCCTTCCGAACCGAATCCTCCTCCAGGAGCATCTCGACCGCCTGCCGCGCTCGGGACCGACCGACTGCGCGCTCCTCGTGCTCGACGTCGACGATTTCAAGCTCATCAACGACACGCTCGGCCACGATGCCGGCGACGCCCTGCTGTGCGCCTTCGCGGAGCGGCTCTTGAGCGCCGTCCGGCCCGGGGACCTGGTCGCCCGCCTCGGCGGTGACGAGTTCGCGATCGTCCTTCGGGCGGAGTCGGAGGCGGACGTGGCCGCCGCCGCCGAAACGATCTTCGCCGAGCTTCGCCGGCCGTTCGGACAGGGCGGCAAGCTCATCGAGTGCAATGCGAGCATCGGCGCGTCGCTCCATCCGCGCGACGGGGCCGGCCGCTCCGAGCTGCTGAAGGCTGCCGACATCGCGCTTTATGCAGCAAAGGCCGCCGGCCGGGGACAGCTGAAGATGTTCAGGGCCTCGCTGCGCGAGAGCTTCCACGGCAGGACTTCGATGGTGCTCATGGCGCGCCGCGCTCTGGGGGCCGACACGATCGTCCCGCATTACCAGCCCAAGGTCTGCCTGCGCTCGGGCCGGATCACCGGCTTCGAGGCGCTGCTGCGGTGGCGCGATCCGTCGGGGGCCCTGTGCCTTCCGGACAAGGTGAAGGCGGCATTTGACGACCCTGCGCTCTCCCGGGCGATCAACGACCGGATGATCGGGCGATGCCTTGCCGACATCCGGGGATGGCTCGATTCGGGCGTGGAATTCGGCCATGTCGCGATCAATTGCTCTGCTGCCGCCTTCCGGTCGTACAAGCTCGCCGAGGAGCTTCTCGACAAGCTCGAAAGGTGCGCCATCCCGTTCGACTGCGTCGAGGTCGAGGTCTCCGAGACGGTGTTCCTCGGGCGCGGCGCCGACCATGTCAGGGAGGCCCTCGGCAGGCTGCATTCCGCCGGCGTGCGGATCGCGCTCGACGATTTTGGAACCGGCCATGCGGCATTGCTTCACCTGATGCAGTTCCCGGTCGACGCGCTGAAGATCGACGGGTCGTTCGTCGCCGGGCTCGGCCGCAATTGCGAAGCCGAGGCGATCGTCGCTGCGATCGTCAATCTCGCAGGCAGCCTCGGGATCGACGTCGTCGCCGAGGGTGTCGAGACTGCGGAGCAGGAAGCGGCGCTGATCGGGCTCGGCTGCCGGACCGGCCAGGGCTATCTCTATTCCAAGGCCGTGCCCGCCGCGACAGTGCCGCTCATGATTGCGGCGAAGAGCGCGCGACGGGCCTAAAGCAGCCAGCCCTGCGATCGGCCGGCGCCCTGACGGCGATCGGACGCGGCCTCCCGCGAGCGGCGGCCCGACCCAAGAGGTCAGTGGACGCGGGCGAGGACCCGGCGATGGCTCGCCTTGGACCGGCGGGCTCCAGCGCCGGTTATCGGCCCGGTGGGCGGGGGGGGCGCCGGTCCCAGGATCGGCTGACCGTCAATCGCCGCGAATCCTCCGGGCTCACCGTTCGAACGCCGGCGCTCCGGCACTCCATGTGCGCACCTGGCGGCCCGGTCCCCAAAGCTCGGCCTTGCGCGCTCGCCGCCAGCCGCCGGTCAACTCGATCGCGGTCTGGTCGTCGACCGCCCGGAACTCCTGCGTCTCCTCGATCCTGCGTCCGAAACGGTCGAAGATGAACAAGCGATAGAGCTGCATGAGGCACGGCTAACGAAAGTGAGTTAAGGAAGGGTACGGATTCCACCGGATCCGACCTTCATCGATTGTCCGCGGTTCCCACCGGCGCGGCTAGGCGGTGGCCGGGATCCTCTTCACGAGCCGGTCGCCATGCCAAAGCTCGCAAGGCAGGCCCGGGGCAAGGGCGCGGACGGCCTCGAGCGCTTCTTCGTCGTCCCGGGCGTGGATATCCTTCGCCTCGGTCATCCGGTTCACCTGGTCGAAGCAATAGAGCCTGTAGCCAGTCATTGCGGTCTCCCCCGCCGCCGGCCCTCTCATACTCCTTTTTGACGGGAAATCCGCAATCGCCACCGCAATTGGCTCATGAGCCAGTCCAGCACCCTGGGATCGATTCGGACACCGCTGGAAAATATCACCGCGGTCCCCGAAGCGTCAGCCATCGCGTGCGACTTCCACAACCGGCCGATCCTGTTCGATCCCAAGGCAGCGAGCCAGCTTCGCCCCGGACCGGGCCCGCCGAGGAGAGGGATTCCCATTCATTTCCAATCCCAAGGATTTGCGCTATTTTGGGGGATGAGGGGGTAGGCGCTTGGTATTCTTTGCGAACGACGACCGCGCCGTCAGCCTGTCGGAAGCCGAGGCGCTCCTCGGCGAGATCGAGCGCCTACGCGCCAAGGTGGCGACGCTCGAGGCGAACATCGGCGAGCTCGGCGAGCTTGCCTATCGCGACCCCCTGGTCGGCCTCGCGAACCGAAGGAGCTTCCTGGACAATCTCGAACGCCTGATCGCGCGTGTCGAGCGTTATGACGGACCGGCGGCAGTGATGTTCGTCGACGTCGACGGCCTCAAGCAGATCAACGATACGTTCGGCCATGGCGCCGGGGATGCCGCTTTGGTCCAGATTGCACGAAGCCTCGAGGCGACCGCGAGGAAATCCGATTGCGTGGCCCGGGTCGGGGGCGACGAATTCGCGGTCCTGCTCGAGCGCGCCGACGAGCTCAGCGCCTGGCAAATGGGCCTGCGCGTGGTCGAAAAGGTCGTGGCCCAGCAATTCTGCGTCAACGGGCGCTGGCTTCGGCTCAGCGTCGCGGTCGGAGTCGGCGCGATCCGGCCTGGCGACACGCCCGAGACGGTGATCGCCCGTGCCGACAAGGCGATGTACCGGGTGAAGGCCGCCTAGCGGGCGGAGGATTTCCGGGCCTCGGCCGGCACTGGTTGACCTGCAGTCAACCTTATTCCTTCTTTTAACCTTCATGGTCAGGCGTTTAAGACGGCGCTGGACATGTTTGACAGCCAGATTCCGATTCTCGGCCAAGACGCGAGCTGCGATGCGCTGGAAAAAGCCCTCCAGTCGACGCAATCGTCCCTTCGGCCGAGCTGTCCTGGATCGCGCGGGGAGCCACGGACGCATCCCCAGCCCCCGGGCTCCCCGCGCGCGCTGCAAGCCCGATGACGGGTCGAAAGCCCCGCGACCCGGCGCCGCCGGGCGGCTATGGCGCCGGCGTCGGCCAAAGCCTCGCAACCGCATTCCCGGTCGGCGACTGCGGGAGCTTCAAGGGCCTGTTGCGGGCGATCGACAAGGCCGACCGGAAGCGACGCGAGGAGCGCGGCTGAAGCCGCCGGAGTCGGGATCCGGGGCGGCGCCCCGGGCGCCGCACATGAGGCCTCAGGTGCGCCTTTTTCCAGAGCCCATCCTTGCGCTGGCGAGCGCGGCTTCGCGCGCCTCCTCGCTGTCCCGGAATCCTGGCTCCGAGCGGAGCGCCGCAAGCACCAGCTGGCGTGCCCTGGAAGCGGATACCCGATAGGTGCCGGCAATCTCGGCGAAGGTCGCGCCCGATCGGCGAAGCCGCAGCGCCCCCCTTGCCCGCTCCGATGCCATCCGCCTTGCCCCGCTTCGTCCTCGAAGACCGGACGTGCCTAAGCGAGAGCTGAGCGGCGGCCTAGTTAGCCTTCGATATCCTGGGCGGGGCGCAAGATCCCGCCCGGCAGCCCGCGTCGGGCGACGGCCCGGCCTGCTCGCCGCTCCGCCAGGCCTCACGTTCTCTTCGCGCGGAACGCCAGCTCGGTCCGGTTGCGCGTGCCCGTCTTCCTGTAAAGGGCGTTGAGATAGGTCTTCACGGTGCCCTCGGTCAGCCCGAGCTTGTCCCCGATCTCGCGATTGCGAAACCCCATCCGGAGGAGCTGGACGATGGAGCGCTCACGCGGTGAAAGCGACGGTTCGCTGCTTTTCACGGCCTCCCCTCCGGCGGACTGGACCTGGAGCGGGTCCGGACCAGCCGAGACTTACCAGAAAGATGGAAGGCGGCAATGGGCCGGATGGAAGGCTTCACCGGCCTTGCGGCGGGCGCGGAGATCGACGGCATGAGGCGAAGCGGCCGCGGCCCCCGCTCGACCGCTCCCGGGCCTCACTCGCCAAGCTTGGTCGCGCTCTCCGTCGCCCAGCGCTCGATGAGGGCGCGCTCCGCCGGAGTGAGCGGCGCGCAGGCGAACCCCGGGCGGCGCTTGAGCGGCGGCGCGAGACGGCGCTCGGCGGCCGGGATGTGGCGGAGCAGCTCGCTCGGCGAGAGCGGGGATTCAAAGGCGATCCCCGCGAAATCCCCATGAGCCCAGGCCACCCGGCTGGCGACGCTCAGCCCCTGGCGGCGGAAGAGGACACGCTGCGCTTCCGCCGGAAGCTCCGCTCCCTGGACGAGGGCCCCGTCGTGCGAGAGATTGCGAAGGGTCACCGCAAGCGAGACGTCGCCCGACTCCAGGGCCGCCGTCAGGAGGACGTTGGAGCGCTGGTGCCGCCGGCTCTCCGTCTGAGCGATCCTTCCCATTGCCGCAGCCTTAGGCCCTATCGGTAAAGCTTGGCTTAATGCCGCCCCGGTCCGGACGGGTTTCGCCGCCTTTCCGGTTGCAGGCCACCGGGGGCAAGGCGGGATCCTAGTCGGCTTCGTTGAAGGCCTTGACCAGGGTGATCGGGCCCCGGGCAATCATCTCCAGCCGGAGGTCGCCATCCGCCTGGAGCATCCACGCCCCGATCATTCCGCACAGCACCCAGAGGACCACCGCAAGGGCAAGGAAGGACCGCATCGCGCACCTCCAGTCGGCAACCGGGCACCCGTCCAGGCAATAGGGCAAGGCATCCTTACAACAAGCCCATCCGGTTCGGAAATGGTTCGGATGAAGGTCCAGGTCCCGCCGGAGCCCCGGGAGGACTCCACTTTGAAGGCTGCGTTAACCCTTGGTCCAGAGCTTTCGCCTTAGAATGGCCGCCGCACGTCCGAGGCAACGGGACAATCGAGCGAATGGCATTCGGGAAATCTGCCGGCGGCGGCCGGCGCGTGGACAAGCGGGTCCAGGCGCCGATGCCCGCGCTTCTCATCACGATGAGCGATCGCCACCCGGCCCTCCTCTTCGACATCTCGCGGACAGGGGCCCGGCTCCGGGCCAAGGATCCGCCGCCCAAAGGCACGGAATTGTTCCTCCAGGCGGGAGGCGTGGACGTCTATGGACAGGTCGCCTGGCGGGACGGAGACGCGGTCGGGCTCCTGTTCGACTCCGAGATCACCGACTGGGACGTCGAATATCTTCGCGCCAATGCCATGAAGGCCGGAAAAGCGACCCTGAGCGCTGCCGAAAAGGGCGGAGCCGACGACTGGAGCAACGGAGTGGCCAGGTAGCGGGCGCCCGCCCGCACGGGCGTCACGCAGCGTCCGCCGAAGCGGGAGCTCGAGCCTCGAGCATGGGATAGAGCAGGCTCTTCTCCAGGGCGACGATCCCGGCGAGCTTCTGAAGGACATGCGATTCGCCTGCTGCGTAGGTCCGCCAGCGCTCGATCGCGTCGGCGGGCTTCCAGGCGGCGACATGGTTGACGGTCGCCTTCAGGAGCTGGATGTCGCAGTCCTGGATCAGCCTCAGGTCCGCCTCGTCGCGGCCCCGGGCGACCGGGGCCAGCCGGGCAAGGATCCGTCCCCACAGGAGCCGCCTTGCAAGGCTGGTCCTGCTCACCGCGAGGCGGGCGCTGGCAAGCGCGTCCTCCTCCGGCGGCGGCCCGCTGGTGATCCGGTCGAGATCGGCGATCGCCCGCAGCAGGTTCGAGTGCGCAAGCTTCAGTTCGCCAAGGAGGGTCGGGACCGGCGATTCACTCGAGAGCATGGCGGCTCTCCTTTCTCGTTCCTTCTCCACTGGCCCCGGTTGACAACAAAGATTGGCAACGAGTGGTTCCCCTGGCCTGCCCGGAGTCCCGATCCGGCGCAGGAAGGATCGCGATCCTGCCGCCTGATGGCCGGTTCACCAGGGCCCGGCGGACGCGGGGCCGGTGAATATATTTGAAGCGTTCGAGGGGCCTTGCTAGCCTTCGAGGCGCTCGGAGCGGCGCTCAGGCATTTTCCGGATTGAGGGACGGAAAGCTCGCGCTCAGAGAGGGGGCGCTTCGGGACCTTGGGTGCTTGGACCACCATCCCGCGGCGGGGCCGAAACAAGGGGATGTTCAATCGAGTAGACAGGTTCGTCAGGGATATCGGTGAATTGGATTGCGAGGAGGACCTCGCCGGCGCGCTCGCCGAAATCAGCGGGGATCTGGGGTTCCATTATTTTGCGCTGACCCATCATGTCGACGTGCGCCGGAGCAGCGCCGCGATCCGGATCCACAATTATCCCGACGGATGGGCCGACTGGTTCGACGACCAGGGCCTTGGCGGGGTCGATCCGGTCCACCGGGCGAGCAATATCGCCGGCGTCGGCTTCGCCTGGTCGAGCCTTCCCGACATGATCGCGCTCACTCCGGAGGACCGGAGGATCCTCGACCTCGCCCGCAAGGAAGGGATCGGCGAGGGGATCACGATCCCCGCGCATGTGCCGGGCGAAGCCCATGGCTCCTGCTCCTTTGCCTGCGTGACCGGCGAAAGGCCCGCCGGCGGGAGCCTCCCGCTGCTGCAGCTGGTCGGAGCCTTCGCGTTCGAGGCCGCGCGGAAAATGGCCCGAAAACCGCTCGCACCGCGGCCGGTCGTCCTCACCGACCGCCAGCGCGAATGCGTGATCTGGGCCGCCCGCGGCAAGTCGGACTGGGAAATCGCGCAGATCCTGGCGATCAGCCGCGAGACCGTCATCGAGCACCTGAGGCAGGCCCGGGACCGTTATGGTGTCGGGCGGCGGACCCTTCTCGCGGTCCATGCCCTGTTCGACGGGACGATCGGATTCCTGGACGTGCTCAGGCGCTGATCCCCCCATTGTTTGTTATTTCGCGACCGCGCCAACTTGCCGATGCTT
>Ga0070658_10004566_pt1 | contig 11251 bp, 10 predicted proteins | sample KBSC13metaG_FD_64664 | JGI IMG/M metagenome (GOLD analysis project Ga0070658, IMG submission 64664) | Corn rhizosphere microbial communities from Kellogg Biological Station, Michigan, USA - KBS C1-3 metaG | ecosystem: Host-associated > Plants > Roots > Rhizosphere > Soil ... | reverse complement strand
GCCAGAGCAACCGCCGTCGCCGCGCTCGCGATTCCGGGCATCGAATGGTGCTCGGCCATCCAGTAGCGCGTGTAGCCGAGCCGTTCGGCGGTCTGCGCCAGCTCGGCGGCATTGCGAAGAGAGTCGCCCGCGTCGCCGCCTTCGACGATTGGCGCAAGATCGAGGACGGAGAGCTTCACCATCCGCACCAGATGGTCGGGCCGTCCGGCAATTCAATGTCGGGTGACCGGCAATGCCCTGGTTGCGGCGCAATCCTGTGGCGGCTAGCGGGTCGGCATGACCTATGCCGGGGTCGAGCTTGGTGGAACCAAATGCGCCATCCTGATGGCCCGCGACCCCGCGGCCATCGTCGAGCGCGAGCTGATCCCGACCACCAGCCCCGACGAAACGCTTGGGTCGATCGAGCGAACGCTCCTGCGTTGGAAATCAAGCCACGGTTTCGACTCTCTCGGGATCGCGAGCTTCGGCCCGATCGACCTCGACACGAACTCGCCCACCTGGGGGACGATCCGCGCGACTCCGAAGCGCGGATGGGCGAACGTCGACGTCGCTGCCCGGCTGAAAGCCGCGATCCATGTTCCCGTCGCCTTCGATACGGACGTCAATGGCGCCGCCCTTGCCGAAATGCGCTGGGGGTCGGGGCGCGGCTTCGACGACTTCGCTTATATTACCGTCGGCACGGGCGTCGGCGTCGGGCTGATCGTCAACGGCCGTCCGGTGCGCGGCTTCGGCCATTGCGAGCTCGGCCATGTCCGGGTGGCGCGGCTGCCCGGCGACGCGTGGCCCGGCTCGTGCCCCTATCACGGCGATTGCGTTGAAGGCCTTGCTTCCGGCTCCGCCCTCGAGGCGCGGTTCGGCCTTCGCGCCGACGCCATCGCGCCCGGCGATCCCGTCTGGGACGCGGTCGCCTCGGCCCTTGCCCAGCTTTGCCATGCGATCGTCTGTGCCGCCGCGCCGCGACGAATCGCCATCGGCGGCGGAGTGACTGCGGCGCAACCACACCTGCTCCGCCAAATCCAATCGAGGCTGGTGGAAAGTCTCGGGGGATTTCTCACGCTTCCGTCCGACGGCGACTATATCCGCGAGCCCGAACTCGGCAGCGACGCCGGGCCGCTGGGCGCGATCGCGCTGGCAATGACCGTAAGGCGCTAGCGCCGATTAACATCCGCGCGCCGTCGCTCTCCAGTCGATCTCCGGGCTCCAGCAGAAGGCACTCTCCGGCGCCCGCGACATCCTCGCCCGCCCGCACCTTGCCGGCCAGCGGAAGGATCCAGCGCCGTCGGTAGCGAAGCGCATCCTCATGGCTGAGCACCATGGTGAAGGCCTCGCCGTCCACCAGCACCCGATCGTCTGCCCCCGACAGATGTTGCACCCTCTCGCCATAGGGCCTCCGCTTCGCCACCGTGAGCGCGTCGTCGAGATGGAGGTCGCGCGGCCGGCCGTAATCGTAGAGCCGGAACGTGACGTCCGAATTCTGCTGGAATTCGAGCAGCGCCAGCCCGCCGCCGATCGCATGAATGGTGCCCGCCGGAATGAAGTAGAAATCGCCCGCCCGGACCTCTCGCCAGTCGAGCCGGTGCTCGATCGATCCGTCGAGCGCCGAGACGCGAAGCGCGTCGCCGGACATTTCCTGCTTCAATCCGAGCCCGATCGAGGCCCCCGGCTCCGAGTCGAGCACGTACCAGCATTCGGTCTTTCCGCTCGCCAGGCCCATCGCGCGGGCCTGCTCGTCGTCGGGATGAACCTGCACCGACAGCTTGTCGCTGGTGAACAGATATTTGGCGAGCAACGGAAGGTCCGCCGATGCTCCGAACCACACTTCCCCGATCCTCTTTCCCTCCGGGGCATCGAACCCCGCCGGCAACCGGTCGCGGCCCCAAGGCTTTTCGACGTAGCGGCGGGCAAGCTTCACCGAAACAAGTCCAGCGCCGCGCCCAGCCGCTTCAGCCCCTCGACGAAATGGTCCGCCGGATAGCCAAACCCGATCCGGAAATGCTCCGGCATTTCGAACCAGCGACCGGGAACCACGGCACTATCGAACTCATGAAGACGATCGTCGAGCCGCTCCGTGTCGCCGCCGGCCCAACGCGGAAAGGCCGTTATCCCGTGCTTGGCGGGGATGCAGTCGACGTCGTCCCGCTCTGTCACGAAGGCATTGAACGCCTCGCGATTGCGCCGCAGCATCTCCGGCGTGCGGCCGAGCACCGCGTCGATCCGGTCGAAGGCGATGCAGGCCAGCCGCTCGGCGGAATGCGCCTGGTTGACCCCGAAGAGGTCGTTCACCCGCCACATGCGCTCCGCGAGCGCCGGCTCGGCGAGGATCCACCCACACCTCAGGCCGCTCAGCCCGTGGACCTTGGTCAGGCTGTTGGTGACGACGAATTGGGGGCCGAGATGCACCGCGCTCCGCCGCGGCGGCACCGCGGAATCGAGATAGACCTCGTCGACCAGCACCCGGGCGCCGACGCGACGCGCAACCTCCCCGACCGCCGCAAGCTCGTCCTCGCCGGCGAGCGCGCTGCTCGGGTTATGGAGGTTTGTGACCAGGATGAGTCGGGTCCGCTCGTTTGCCGTCGCCGCGATGCGCTCGACGTCGAGCCGGAATCCCTCCTCAGGCCGGCGATCGAACCGGGTCACCGTCGCTCCGAGGAAGCTCGCCGCGGCCGGCAAGGGATCGTAAGCGGGCCGCTCGAGCAGGACTTCGTCGCCCGGCTCGACCAGGGCGGCGAGCGCGACGAAATTCGCCATCGACGTCCCGTCGGCCGCGACGACCTGCTCGGTGGAGACGCCATAGCGGCGCGCAATCCGCTCCCGAAGGGGCGCGTACCGCGGGTGGCTCGCCCCATCGAGGTCGAGGTCGGCCATCGTGATCGGCAAGGAGTCCATCCGGAAATGCGGCACTTCGCTTCCCGTCAGCCCGAAACGCACAGGCGCCTTGAACTTGGCCCAATGCATATAGTCCGACTGCATCGCCCTCATCCGCGCGCCCGCCGGTTCTTCGATTGCCAGTAGAGACAGGCCGGGATCCCGGCGAGCAGAATCGTGTAGCCGATCAGGCTGTTGACCGGGCTGGTCCAGACCGTCGCGATGACGACGATCGCGCAGGCGGCCACGAACAGCCCCGTCGTCAACGGGTGCAGCGGAGTTTTGAAGAAGACCTGCTGGTCGGGGAAGCGCCGCCGGAACACGAACAGCGCGGCCCCGGTCAGGCCGAAGAAGATGAAGTCGACCGAAACGACGTAGCTCAGGATCTGGCCGTAAGTGCCCGACAGCGCGATTGCTGCTGCCGCAAGCCCCTGCAGGACGATCGCGACCACCGGCACGCGAGTCACCGGGTGAACCTTGGCAACGCTTTTGAAGAACAGGCCGTCCTCGGCCATCGCGAAATAGACGCGAGGTGCCGTCAGCATTCCCTGGCTGAGGAATCCGAGCGTCGAAATCGCGATTCCGAGCGCGATCAAGGTGGCCCCGTGCGACCCGAGCGCAAGCCGGATAACGTCGCTCGCAGGAGTCGTCGATGCGCCGAGCCCGGCCGGCCCGAGCGCGTGCACGCATACGAAGGCGACCGCCGTGTAGAGGATCACGACGCCCGCGACCCCCATCAGCAGTCCGCGCGCAAGGTCGCGCCTGGGATCGCGCATTTCCCCGGCGACGAAGCTTGCCGTCTGCCAGCCGCCATAAGCGAACATGACCGGCGTCAGGGCCGCGCCGATCGCCGCAATCCCGTTATCCGACGGCTTGGCGGCCGGCGCCGCAACGGGCGGCATCGACGGCGCAAACCACCAGCCGAGAAGCACGAGCGCGACGATTGCGGCAATCTTGAGCACCATCAGGGCGCTCTGCACATTGCTTCCCGACCGGACGCCAAGGCAGTTGACGACGGTCAGCGCCGCAAGCGTGATCACCGCCACCGCCCCTTCCGCGAGCGGCATCGGCACAAGCTCCAGGAAATAGCGCGCAAACGTGATCGCGACCGCCGCCATTCCGCCCGACTGGATCACCAACAGCAGCGCCCAGCCGTAGAGGAACGCCGGCATCGGCCCATAAGCGTCGCGCAGATAGGCATATTGGCCGCCGACTTCGGGCCTTCGCGCCGCAAGCTCTGCATAAATAAAGGAGGCGGCGAGCGCGACGAGCCCGCCCGCGACCCAGACTCCGACGATCAGGAACGGTGTGGAAACGTGACGAGCGACCTCGGCCGGATTGACGAAGATGCCGGCGCCGATGATTCCGCCCATGACCAGCATGGTCGCGTCGAACACACCAAGGCGGCGCGCGAGCCCGTGCGGCCCCAGATCGCCCTCGTTCGCGCTCAAATGCGGATTGCCAGAAAGAAGGTCTCGGTCGTGCTGAGCTCGTGGGCCATTGCCAATCATTCCATCAAGACCGCTCGTCCGCAATCACCGCGCGAACGATTTGGCGTCTTCGTGAAACGGAGAGCAGGAAACAAAGCAAGATCATTGCACTGAATCATCACCGATATTCATTTGTCAGCGATTGCCCGGGAAGCGCAATTGGCGGGAATGAGCACTATTCCAGCCGACGCGCTCCACCTTGAGCCGTCGGACGCCGCCGATACGAGCGGCGAACATGTCGATCACAAGCCGGGCTTCTTCGTCCGCTGGTTCATGTCGACGAACCACAAGGACATCGGCACGCTCTACCTGATCTTCGCAATTTGCGCGGGGATCATCGGCGGCTCGATCTCCGGTATCATGCGCTGGGAGCTGATGGAGCCCGGAATCCAGGTGCTCAACCGCGCCTGGCCGCTCGGTTCCGGTACCGCGAACTTCGACGAATGGACCCACCACTGGAATGTCCTGGTCACGGCCCATGGGCTCATCATGATCTTCTTCACCCTGATGCCGGCGATGATGGGCGGGTTTGGAAACTGGTTCGTTCCGCTGATGATCGGAGCGCCCGACATGGCGTTCCCGCGGATGAACAACATCTCCTTCTGGCTGCTCGTCCCGGCCTTCATCCTTTTGCTTGGATCGACCATGGTGCCGGGCGGAAGCGGGCTCGGTGCGGGGACCGGCTGGACGCTCTATGCGCCGCTGTCGACGGCGGGCTCATCGGGACCCGCGGTGGACATGGTGATCTTCTCGATCCACCTCGCGGGCATCAGCTCGATCCTCGGCGCGATCAACTTCATCACCACCATCTTCAACATGCGCGCGCCGGGCATGACCCTGCATAAAATGCCTTTGTTCGTCTGGTCGGTGCTGGTCACCGCCTTCCTTCTCTTGCTCTCGCTTCCGGTGCTTGCCGGAGCGATCACGATGCTTCTCACCGACCGCAACTTCCAGACGACCTTCTTCGACGCCTCGGGTGGCGGCGACGTCGTGCTCTACCAGCACCTGTTCTGGTTCTTCGGCCACCCGGAAGTGTACATCATGATCCTGCCGGGCTTCGGGATGATCAGCCAGGTCGTCTCGACGTTCAGCCGCAAGCCGGTCTTCGGTTACCTCGGAATGGCCTATGCGATGGTCGCCATTGGGGTGATCGGCTTCGTCGTCTGGGCGCACCACATGTTCGTTACCGGCATGAGCATCGATACCAAGATGTACTTCACCGCCGCTTCGATGATCATCGCAGTCCCGACGGGCGTCAAAATCTTCTCGTGGATCGGAACGATGTGGGGTGGCTCGATCACCTTCAAGACGCCGTTGCTGTTCGCGATCGGCTTCATCTTCCTGTTCACCATCGGCGGCGTCACCGGAGTCGTCCTCGCCAACGGCGGTATCGATACGTACATGACCGACACCTACTACGTGATCGCGCACTTCCACTACGTGCTGAGCCTCGGCGCCGTGTTCGCGATCTTCGCAGGCTTCTATTACTGGTTCGGCAAGATGAGCGGCCGGATGTACAACGAGGTACTCGGCCAGTTGCATTTCTACATCATGTTCATCGGGGTGAACCTGATCTTCTTCCCGATGCACTTCCTCGGCCTCGACGGGATGCCGCGCCGCATCCCCGACTACACCCCGGCCTTCGCCCACTGGAACTACATTTCATCGGTCGGCTACATGGTCATGGCGGCCGGGATGGCCATCTTCTTCGTCAACATGATCTACTCGCTGATCGCGGGGCCCAAGGCGCCTGCAAATTACTGGGGCGAAGGCGCGAACACCCTGGAATGGACGCTCTCCAGCCCGCCGCCGTTCCATCAGTTTTCGACGCTTCCAAAAATCCACTGAAACCGGCGGCGTGGCACGCCCGGCCCTCCAGCGGCGTTGCACACGGGCATGAGCGACCCGCAGCCCATTTTCACGATTGGCCATTCGACGCGCTCGATCCCCGAGTTCGTCGACCTGTTGCGCGCCGGGCCGGCCGACCTCGTCGTCGACGTTCGGACGGTCCCGAAATCGCGCCGCAACCCGCAATATAACGAGGATGTCCTCGCCGCGGAGCTTGCCCCCTACCAGCTCGGCTACAGGCGCATCGCCGGTCTTGGCGGGCTTCGCGGCAAGTCGCGCGATGTGCCTAGGCAAGTGAACGGTTTCTGGGAAAACCAGAGCTTCCACAATTATGCCGATTACGCGCTGTCGGAGGAGTTCGCGGCCGCGCTCGACGAACTGCTCGCCCTGGCCTCGGACCGCCGCTGCGCGATCATGTGTGCCGAAGCGGTGTGGTGGCGCTGCCATCGCCGGATCATCTCGGATTACCTGCTCGAACGCGGGCGCGCCGTCCTTCACCTGATGGGTAACGAGCGTATCGAGCCGGCTCGCCTCACGCCGGGCGCGAAAGCGGAGGGGCGCAAGATCGTCTATCCCGCGGAGTGAAAGCCGGGTTGCGAACCGCCGCCGCAACCGGCAAGGCTCCCCGATGCGCCAAGGGGAAGTTCGAATGTCGGCACGCTGGAGCGGAATTGCGCAGGCGGTGATCGCGACCGCGGCGGGAATCGCCCTGCTCTATTTCCTCCGCGACATTCTCGTGCCGTTCATCCTCGCGCTCGTGCTTGCGGTGCTCGTCAACGCGTTGGTCCGGTTCATCGGCAATCGCTCGCCCTGGGCGCCGCGCTGGGCCTCCGTCCTGGTCGCCGGGCTCCTGGTATTGCTGTGCGCGGTCGTGACGGCCCTGATCTTCGTCCAGGGGGCCGCGCAGATGATCAAGCAGGCGCCGCAGCTTGCCGAGCGGCTCGACCAGATCGTCCTCCAGCTCGGCCAGGCGAGCGGCCTTCGCAAGCCTGTCCATCTCGCCACCCTTACCGGCAGCATCAATGTGCCCGAGCTTGCCGGAAACCTCCTTGGCAGCGTCGGCAATTTCTTCTCCGGCCTGCTCCTGATGATCACCTATTTCATCTTCATGATCGCGGGCCGGCGCCATGTGCAGGAGAAGTTTAAGCGGCTGGCCGATTCCGCGGAAGGCGGCCCCAATGTCGAGAATGCCGCACTGCAGATTTCCGACGATATCGAAACTTACCTGTGGGTGCAGACGATCACGGGATTGATGATCGGCGCTGTCTCCGCGGTCGCCATGTTCTCGGTCGGACTCGACCATACCTTGTTCTGGACGATCGTGCTGTTTCTGCTCTGCTACATCCCGATCATCGGAGTGACGGTCGGCTCCGTCGTCCCGGCGCTGTTCGCGCTCCTGCAGTTTCCGACCTGGTGGCAGGCGGCCGTCGTCTTTGGTGTCATCCAGGCCGTGGCCTTCGTCGTCGGCAATTTCATCTATCCGAGGATGCAGGCAGAAACCCAGAACATCGATCCCGTCGCGACCCTGCTCAGCCTCGCGTTCTGGGGCTATCTCTGGGGCCTGACCGGCGCTTTTCTGGCGGTTCCGCTGACGCTGATCGTGATGATGATCTGCGCCCATTTCCCGCGCGCTCGGTGGGTCGCGATCCTCCTTAGCAACGACGGCCAGGTCGCCTTCCCCGGCGAGGTCCCGAAAAGGAAAAGGCGCCGAAGCAAATCCTGAGCTCCGGCGCCTTCCTGCTTTTCAACCGGCCTGTTAGCGGCGGTTGATATCGATGTCGCGGATGTAGCCGCGGTAGTCGACGTCGCACTTGAACGACAGGTCGGCCGGCTGCGCATAGCCGTACCCGACCGAGCCATAGGCGCCGTAGCCGTACGGGCTATAGCCGTTGTAGGCCATTCCGCTGCTCGCAAGCCCGCGCACCCTAAGGGTCGATGCCGAGCGCTGCTGGACGCTGGTGATGCCCAGAATCCGGGCATTGCTGTAGGTGTTCGTATAGCCGTACGGGTTATAGCCGTAACCGCTGCTGTAGCCGTAGCCGCCGTAACCGCCATAGCCGCGACTATAGGCCAGCCGCTGCTGGACTGCGGCCGTGCACTGGTTCACCGCAACCTGCGGGTTCACCACGCCATAACCGCCGCCATAGCCGAAATTGCCGTACGGGTTCAGGATCGATTGAAGCACCTGGCCGATGATGTTGGTGGAATAGCCGTACTGGCCGTAACCGTAAGGGTTGGAGCCGTAGGGATAGCCGTATTGCGCCGCGGCCGGGGCCGAAGCGGCGACGAGCGCGGCAAGGCCGACGCCGCCAATCGCAATTCTTTTCAAAGCCTTCATGGCCTGTCTCCTTGAAACGTCTTTCATTCGCCGGGTAAAACGAATGAGCGGTGCGAAGGTCTATCGAATCCGGCGTATAACCGGCCTGAACGCGTCGTTTGCCGCCGTTCAGCAACGTCTGGCCGCGCATTTAGCGGTCGTTCATACACGGCCGCGGAGCTCCCAAGCTTGACTTTCCGTGCTTCCTCCGCTTGAGGAGCGCGGTCGGCGGGGCATCCCCGCTGCTTTTGTTTTCAAGGGTTTTTGCGCAGCCGCCCGGAGTGCCGCGTGGCCGGAGCTACCTTGTACGGGCTCCTGACGAACGGAGAATGGACATGCGTCATCGCGTTGGCGGACGGAAGCTTCAGCGCACCTCGAGCCACCGGGCGGCCCTGTTCCGCAACATGGCGGCCGCGCTCATCAAGCACGAGCAGATCACGACGACCACGGCCAAGGCGAAGGAGCTTCGCCCCTATGTCGAGAAGCTGGTCACGTTGGCGAAGAAGGGCGGGCTTTCGAATCGCCGGATCGCCCACTCGCGAATCATGGACGAGGCGCAGGAGCGCAAGCTGTTCGAGGTGCTGGCCGGGCGCTACGCGTCGCGCAACGGCGGCTACACCCGCATCATCAAGGCCGGCATCCGCCAGTCGGACGCCGCGCCGGTCGCGATCATCGAGTTCGTCGACCGCGACCCCGCCGCCAAGGGCCAGGATTCTGGTCCGGTAACGACCGAGGAAGAGTTCGAGGCAGCCTGAGCCTCGGAGCCGAAGCCGAACTTCTGTCGAAGAGAGGGCGGCTGGCCGGTCGCCCCGCAGCGAAGCTGACAGGACTGACCTCACGCGATTCACTCGCGTGACGGCCCTCGCTTACTCTCGAGAACCGCCCTGCCCTCTACGATCCGCCTCGCCGCAGGCTGGAACGACTTGCTCACTCGGACCTCCGAACCGTCCCGAAGGTGGAGCTGGAGCGATCCCCATTTCGTGCGCACGAGGCGTTCGATCCGGTCCGGATTCACGATCGCCGAGCGATGGATCCGAACGAAACCGAACGCTGCGAGCCCCTGCTCGACGGCGCTCATTGCCTGCCGCTCGAGGAACGATTCCTCGCCGCAATGAAAGCGGACGCATTCGCCCTCCGCACTGATCCAGTCGATCTTAGATACGTCGAGCCGAATGCGCGAGGGACCCCGGCGTACCCACAAATGCGGTTCGTCGGCTGCTTTGGCATGCGCCGCCTTGAGCGCGTTCAGCTGCTCCGCGACCTCGGCTAGCCGACGCCGCGCCTGCCGGTTTTCCACCGCGCTTCGCGCGCGGTCGATAGCCCGCTCCAGTTTGGCCGCGCGAACCGGCTTGGTCAGAAAGTCGATTGCACCGGTCTCGAACGCGTCGAGCGCAAATTCCGAGTGAGCCGTAACGAAAATCAATGCCGGAGCCTTCTCCCCCTCCGACCATGTCCGGCGCGAAAGCACGTCCACCACGTCGAAGCCGTTGAGCTTGGGCATTTCGACATCGAGCAGGAGCGCGTCGATCCCGCCTTTGAATTCGGCCAGCAGGTCCTCGCCGCTCAGGAAAGCGCCACCGATCTCGACGCCCGGAAGGCGCTTCAGCATTCGCCGCAGCCGTTCCACGGCCAGCGGCTCGTCGTCGCACAGAGCGACCCGAAGCGCGCTCACCTTTTCCTCCGGATCGGGATGGTCATCACGACTTCGAAGCCGCCGCCGTTCGCCGCGCCTGCCTCAAACCGCGCCTCGGTCCCGAAATGAAGATCGAGCCGTCGCGCGACATTCTCCAATCCGACCCCGGCCCCGCCAGCAGCTGCTGCATCCGCGTTGCCGCCATCGTCGCCGATCCGGATCTCGAGCTTCCCCGCCACCTCTCGGGCCGCGATCGTCAGGTGCACCGGACCGGTGCTTTGCGCGACCGAATGCTTGACGCTGTTCTCGATCAGCGGCTGCGTGATGAGGTTCGGGACGAGCACGTTCATCAGCTTTCTCGGCACCCGGGTCTCGACACGGAGACGGCTTGGAAACCGGATCTGCTCGACGTCGAGGTAAAGCGCCTGGAGCGCGAGCTCCTCGCGCAGGCTGATCTCCGCTTCCGCATCCAGCTTCAGCGTCGCGCGCAGGAAGTCGGCGAGATTTTCGAGCATCGACTCGGCGTCCGCATTGCGCTTCGCCGACACGAGGCTGGCGGCCGAATTCAGCGAATTGAACAGGAAATGCGGGCTGAGCTGGTACCGGAGCGCACTCAGCCGCGCCCGGTCCGCGTCGCGGCTGAGCTCGGCGATTCGCCGTTCGCGAAGGACCAGCTCCTCGCCGTAGGTCAGCGACAGGAGAAGCACCGTGATTGCCAGGTACACCCATGAGAAAAGATAGACGAGCAAAGGGAAGGCGCCGTCGAAGAGAGTGTCGAAGGGTCCGCCGCCTTGGTAAGGTCCGATGAACGCCAGGAAGACTGCCCAGTTGATCAAGCTGTGAATCGCCGCTGCGCCATAGGCCAGGGCCAGCGCAAGGATCGTTCGCTTGACGAAGCCCATGCCGATGCAGCGCCGGAGGACCGTCAATATTCCGAAGGATATGAGCGCCCCGATGGCGCTGACGACGGCTCGCGCACTGACGGAGGGCCAGCCTTCGAAATGCGGCGCGCGGAAAAGATTGTCTATCGTGAAATAGAGGAACTGGAGCGTCCAGAAGCCGGCGATGACGGCGATCGCGATCCGGCCGAAGCGGCCG
>Ga0070658_10004562_pt1 | contig 11258 bp, 12 predicted proteins | sample KBSC13metaG_FD_64664 | JGI IMG/M metagenome (GOLD analysis project Ga0070658, IMG submission 64664) | Corn rhizosphere microbial communities from Kellogg Biological Station, Michigan, USA - KBS C1-3 metaG | ecosystem: Host-associated > Plants > Roots > Rhizosphere > Soil ... | reverse complement strand
GTCCATTCCTTGCGCGGAATCAACGCCGCAATGTCTTGCTCGACCTTGACGGGATCGTCAGACGTCGTCCAGCCAAGACGGTTCGACAACCTCAACATGTGGGTGTCGACGGTGAGACCCGGGATGTCGAAAGCGTTGCCCAGCACCACGTTCGCGGTCTTGCGGCCGACGCCGGGAAGCTTCACAAGGTCGTCGAGTTTGGCCGGCACCTCGCCGCCGTGCCGCTCGCACAAGGCTTGGGCCATACCGAGAATCGAGTTGGTCTTGGCCCGAAAGAACCCGGTCGAGGCGACGATCGACTCGACCTCGGCGCGATCGGCACCGGCGTAGTCGGCCGCCGTCTTGTACTTGCCGAACAGCGTGGGCGTGACCATGTTGACCCGCTTGTCGGTGCATTGCGCCGACAAAATCGTGGCGATGAGCAACTCGAGCGGATTGCTGAAATCAAGCTCGCAATGCGCGTCGGGATACAGCTCGGTGAGCACCTTATTGATCTTGCGCGCGCGCCGGACGAGTGCAGTGTGGGTCTCATGGTCGAACGATCGCTGCGGCACGGGGGCAAGCCTAACCGCTGCTGCCAACGAGCAGCGGGCTTTGTCAGGCAGCTGCGGTGTCCTTAGCCCGCAACTGCCCGGCAAACCCTAGGTGACCACGTTCTACATGTCGTCGAGCGTGAAGTTGCCGGACGGCGGGGCAGCCGGTGGTGCTGCAGGTGCGGATGGCGCGCCGGGCGCCCCCATCGGGCCGGACGACGCCGGCGCTGTCGCGCCGGAAGCGCCCGGAGCCCCTGCAGCGGCGGCTGCTTCGGCGACCTGGGCGAAGTGGGCGTCGAGCGCAGCAACCGCGGCCTCTACGGCCGCCGGGTCGCCACCCTGCCGCTGCGCGCGATAGGTGGCCTCACCCAAGCTGCGGTACAGGTCGGCCTCCGCACGGCTTTGTTGAATCGCGCCGACCTTTGCCTGGCCTTGTTGCATCGCTTGGGTGGCGGTGGCTTTCGCCTTGTCGAGAAAACCCATGTCAGTCACGACCTCCGAACAAACTGCCGAGTGGATTGCTTGCCTTTTCTTCGTGGCCCATATGGGAATTCTTCACGATCGCATGGGCCAGCGACTCGATCGTCATCGACTGCAGGATCACCGTGCCGTCGCCTTCGAGCGTGGCCAGGTTGAAGCCGTTGCCGCCGAGCAGGCCCGTCATGATGGTCTGCGCGTTCAGCGCGCCCACCCGCTCGACGCCGTACCGCACGGTGTCTTCGAAGGCCACCAGGCAACCGGTGTGTACCTGGATTTTCCCGCCGTACTTCGCCGGATTCAGCTCGATGAAGTTGCCTGCGCCGGCGATGAACAAGGTGCCGACGCCGGTGAACTTCTCGAGGATGAAACCCTCGCCGCCTTTGAGCCCGCTCTTCAACCCGCTGAACGCAATGTCGAAGTTGACGCCGGCTTCGGCCGCCACGAACGCGTCTTTCTCGGCGAACCAGCCGCGGCTGCCGTCGAGTTCAATGGCCCGCATTTCGCCTGGCAGCGTGCCCGCGAGGCTGATCAGCCCTGCGCCGCCGTGCGGCGTGAAGTACTGGAAGGCGATCGATTCGCCGGCGAGCATCCGCTTGCCGACATTGACCGCCATGCCGAGCAACCCGCCACCGCCCCCTGCGCCGCCAGCGCCCCCCGAAGCGTTCGGACTGCTGATCCTGGTCTCGATGCCGACGTTGACCGTCTTCCAAAGGAACTTGCCCGCTTCGGCATAGATGGTCTGGCCGTCGTCGACCTGGCAGGTCACCATCTGCATCGCATTGCCGACGATCTTGTGAGAAACCGTCATGTCCTTGCCCCCTCCACCACTGACGATGAGATGACCGACGCTACCCAGGTTCAGGGCAAACGGGTAGCACTCCGCAGGCGTTCCGCTCGCCTGTCCGGGTGACGCTGCGCGTGATCGCCTCAAGCACTCCGCGATCTGCGCCGATGCGCCACGAGTAAACGGTCGAAATCCACGCCAGGGTGATCCGGGCGGGTCTTGGCGCTATCGGCACGAGCCGACGAATGGGGTCGCATTGAGCACGGGCAGCCTCGATGGCCGCGGCCGGACGACGGCACCTCGCCGCACTCCGGAACGCAGCGCTGCCTTCGCGCATCTGTCGATCGGTGACCTGCGCGCGTACCGCCAGGCACTGGCCGAGGAGGAGAACCGCGTCTCGTATTGGAGGCGCATCATCCAGGCCCGGCTCGACGTCGTCCGGGCTGGTGAAGCGGGCACGGTGCGGGTCGACAACCTGCGCAATGTACTTGCCGAAGCGCGCCTCAATAGCGGACGACGGGTGCTCATCACGGTCGGTCCGATCGAAGACATCCCCCCGCTACCCGACCTGGCGACACTGTGGGAACGCGCACCGCAGCCGGACGACCCGAATCACAACGAGGCACTGGCCCGCGACCTCGCGGGGGCCGAAATCCAACTGTCGGCCTATCGGGCCGCGTTGCACCGGCGGATCAGCGGGGCCACCGAAGAACTGATTGCGCGCTACCGCGAAGACCCGTCGCTGTGCCTGCTCGCGCTTCCGGCCAACCGGCAAGACGCCGAGCAGCGGCGTGCGCTCGCGGTCCTCGCCCAGCGCCGATAGTCGAGCAGGTCGCCAGCAGGCGAGATCGAGCAGCTGATCGAGCAGTTGATCACCGGTTCGCGCGCAACGCATCTACGCGACGTGTGAGAATCATCATGTGAACGATGTGCTGAGCGGGCTGCCACTGTTCGCGGCGCTCGACGAAGACGCGGGCGCTGCCCTGCGCGGGGCGATGAAGCACGAGCACTTCGCCCGGGGCGACATCATCTTCGATGAGGGCGATCAAGGCGACAAGCTCTACGCCGTCATCGAAGGCAAGGTCAAGATCGCCCGTACCGCGGCCGACGGTCGAGAGAGCCTGCAAACCGTCGTCGGGCCTGGCGAGATGTTCGGCGAGCTGTCGCTGTTCGACCCCCGGCCGCGCACGGCGGGTGCGGTCGCCATCACCGACTCGGTGCTCGCCTCGCTCGCCCATGACGCGTTGCGGCCGTGGATCACCCAGCATTCCGACGTCGCTGTCCAGCTGTTGCAAGCGCTGGTGCAACGGTTGCGGCGCACCAACGACGTGATGGCCGACCTAGTGTTTTCTGACGTGCCGTCGCGGGTGGCCAAGACGTTGCTCAACCTGGCCGAGCGGTTCGGGCAGCAGAGCCCTGAGGGCATCCACGTCGCCCACGACCTCACCCAGGAAGAACTCGCCCAACTCGTCGGCGCTTCTCGTGAAACCGTCAACAAGGCGCTCGCCGATTTCAGCAGCCGCGGCTGGATCCGCATCGAATCACGAGCGGTCGTCATCAAGGACGTCGACGGCCTCACCCGCCGCGCCAAATAGCCCGCCAGCTACAGCCGAACACTGCGGACGCCTTCATTCGCTAAAGGACTGACAGTGTCCACAACCTTGGGCGAACACACCGTCCTTGAACTACGCCACGGGTGCGAGCTCGCCGTTTTCCCTTAAGTAATCGAGCTGCGCCAGCAATGACCAGCGTGCGGCGTGCTGCAAATTCGCATCGACGTCGGCATAAACAACCGCCAACACGGCGTCAACGGTCGCGGCGCCTCCTGCGATCGCGGCGCGCACCTGGTCGAGCCGCCGTTCACGATGCACGCGGTACGCATCGAGCAACGCCGCCGCATCTTCACGCACCGGCCCATGACCAGGCAGGACGACGGAAAGCTCACGCATCTCGACCAGCAACCGCAAACTGCCCAGTGTTTGCAAGTAATCAACGAGCCGGCCATCAGGATGCGCGACCACCGTCGAACCCGCGCCGAGCACGGTATCTCCGGTGAGCAACGCATGATCGTCGGTGAGTACCAGACAGATCGAGTCGGCCGTGTGGCCCGGCGCGGCTACGACTTCGAGCCGAACTCCGCCCACGCCCAGCATCTCGCCGTCGCCGAGCCGTTCTCCCCCGAAGCACAACGACGCGTCTGCGGCCCGAACCACTGCACCGGTTGCTGCCGCGAAGGCAGCCGCCGACTCGGCGTGATCGGGGTGACCGTGTGTAAGCACGACGAGCGCTATCTCGGTCGCGCCAGCATCATGCGCTGCGTCGAGAATCGCCTGCAAATGCTGAGGAATCGCCGGCCCCGGATCGACGACAACCGCCGACGCACTACCCGGTTCGACGAGCACCCAGGTGTTCGTACCGTCGAGTGTCATCGGTGACGGATTGCCGGCACGCACCAAGGTGGCTCGCTCGGTCGTGCGCCCGCTCACGGCGTGGTCCGGAAGAAGAAGACCGGTGGATCGGCATCGAGGTCGATGTCGGTATGCCGTGGCGTGATCTCGCGACCGGCGGCCGCTTCGAAGACCGCACCCGCGCTCTCGAAGGGCAGCAACTCGCGCAAAGTCGCAGTGGTCGGCGGCATGAGCAGCCATTCATGTTTTTCGTGTGCTGCCAGGGCTTTCACCGGCGTAACCCATTCGGCAGCGTCGGATTCACCACCCATGTCACGCGCTTCGTGCCCGGGCTGCGCGAGCGCGACGAAGAAGTGCGTGTCGTAGCGGCGCGGCTCGAAATCGGGAGTGATCCAGCGCGACCACGGGCGCAACCATTGCAGCTGCGCAACGAATCTGTGCTTGGCGAGCACCGCGTCGAATGTAAGGCGGTGCTCGATGAGCTCGATACGATCAGCCTCGATGGCCTCGGAAGCAGCCACCGCGATCGCGCCGGGCCCGGCAGGAACACCAGCCGGATCGCCGCGAGCCAGCAGCACGCCGCTTTCTTCGAACGTTTCGCGAATAGCGGTGATCACGAGCGCTTCGCCGTCGTCACGCCCGGCTCGGTCGGCCGGATCAACACCGCCGCCGGGGAAAACGTACATGCCGCCGGCGAACAGCATCGACGCCTGGCGCCGGATCATGAAGACCTCCGGCCCTTCGGCGCTGTCGCGCAACAACATCACGGTTGCCGAGGGTTTCGCTGGCGCGGGCGATGCGCCAGCCGTCCGGAAAGCCCTTGCCCGGTCGACGAATTCGGCCGGCGCTACGAATGGCGGCATCGGCGACGGCTTTTCGTCGTCCGGCATCGAGGCCGCGGCTCAGCAGACCTGGTGAATGCGACCGGTGTGCAGGTCGTAGATGAAACCGCCGACGGTCACCTTGCCGAGATACGGCCACGACTTGATGCGCTGCACGTCGCCGCGAATGGCGTCTTCTTGGTCGCCGGTGGTGAGAAACGAGAGGCTGCGGCTATCGGGTCCGCCGGCATTCTCGATCGCCTCGTGCACGTAACTCTCGTCGCCCTGGGCCATCGCGCAACCGGTGTGCTGCACGACCATGATGCGATCGACCGTGAGCAAGTAGGTGGCTAAGACCAGCGTGCGCAAAACGTCGTCGGTGACCCGCGCACCAGCATTGCGAAGGATTTTCGCGTCGCCCGGCACGAGGCCGAGCATGCCGAGCGGATCGATGCGAGAGTCCATACAGGTGAGCACGGCGAGATGTTTCGCGGCGTTGCCTTCGAGCCCGGAGTGCTCGAATTTCTCAGCGTAGCCAGCGTTTGCAGCAAGTACATCGGCGAAAACGTCGTTGTCGGGCATGACCCCGAGCTTAGACTCCCGTCACTTCGACGACGAGTTCGACCTCGACTGGAGCATCGAGCGGCAGTGCCGCAACACCAACAGCACTGCGCGCATGAGCCCCGACGGCCGGCCCGAAAACCTCAGCGAGCAGGTCGCTTGCGCCGTTGACGACGCCTGATTGGCCGGTGAAATCGGCTGCGCTGGCGACGAACCCCACGACCTTCACAACCCGGACGACGCTCGAGAGCTCGCCGACGAGACCCCGTACGGCGGCCAGCGCGTTGAGCGCGCAAACCCGCGCCGCGCCGTTCGCCGTCTCGGGCGACACTGACGAACCGGTCCCGGTGCCGACCTTGCCGACCGCCACCAGGTCACCGGCAACGCTCGGCAGCTGGCCCGAGGTGTAGACGTAGTTGCCCGTACGCACCGCAGGCAGGTATGAGGCAACCGGCTTGGCGATCTGCGGCAGTTCGAGCCCGAGCTCGGCGAGCCGTTCCTCGGGTGTGGTCATCGCGAGGCCGACCTCCTTAGTCGCGCGAGCCCTTCGGCCGCTTCAGGTAGGCGACCAGCTGCTCGGAGTTGGGGCCAGGCACCACGCTCACCAGTTCCCAACCGTCGTCGCCCCAGTTGTCGAGGATCTGCTTGGTGGCGTGCACCAAGAGCGGCACGGTGGCGTACTCCCATGTGGTCATACGCCGGAGCCTAAACCGTGGCCCATCTCACGATCACCCGAGTCACCGGCCGAGCCGCGAATGCCCGGATACGCTCGGCTGGTGAGCCGAGATGCCGCCGCGCGCGACCGCGACTGGGAGGGCGTGCGCCTGCACGTCGTCACGGGCAAGGGCGGCACCGGCAAGACCAACGTGGCCGCGGCCCTGGCGCTCGCCCTCGCCACCGGCGGACGCCGGACCCTGCTCATCGAATGCGAGGGCCGCCAGGGACTCGCCCGGCTGTTCGACGCTCCGCCGCTGCCCTACACCGAGCGCCGGGTGGCGGTGGCTCCCGACGGGGGCATCGTCTACGCGCTTGCCATCGACCCCGAAGAAGCGTTGCTCGAATACCTCGACCTTTACTACCACCTCGGCCGGGCCGGGCGGGCGCTGCGCCGGCTGGGCGCGATCGACTTCGCCACCACCATCGCACCCGGGGTTCGCGACGTCTTGCTCACCGGGAAGGCATACGAAGCGACGCGTCGTCGTATCTCTTCTCGTGCCAGCCGGACCGCTGCCGCGCCGCCAGACTCGGCCGACCCCGATGCGTACGTCTACAACGCCGTTGTCATGGACGCCCCGCCCACCGGCCGGATCGCGCGCTTTCTCAACGTCAACAGCGAGGTGGCCGGGCTGGCCAGGGTCGGCCCGGTGAACAAACAAGCCGAGTCGATCATGCGACTGATCAGGTCAGCGCAAACCGTGGTGCACGTCGTCACGCTGCTCGAAGACATGCCGGTGCAAGAAACCATCGACGGCATCGACGAATTGCGGGCGCTCGAGTTGCCGGTCGGCGGTGTCGTCGTGAACCGCACCCACCGGCCGTTGCTTTCGTCGTCCGATCTCAAAGCTGCTGCGGCGGGAAAGATCGACATCGAGGCGATCGCGCACGGGTTGAAAGTCGGAGGCCTCACCGCCGACGAACGAACCGCAACCGCACTGCGCGACGAAACGGTCGCGCACGCACAGCAGCTGGCCATCGAACGCAAGCTGCGAACGAAGCTGAAACAGGTCGGTTGCCCGATCTACGATCTGCCAGAACTCGACCGCTTCGACATCGGTCGGCTTTACGTCATGGCTGCCGAACTCGGTCGGCAAGGCGCCGCCTAATATGACACCGCACTCGAAGTATCTCGATGTCGAGAGACTTGTCACAGACCCGAATACGCGCGTCATCGTGTGCTGCGGCTCTGGCGGAGTGGGCAAAACAACCCTCGCGGCGGCACTCGGATTGCGAGCCGCCGAGAGCGGACGCCGCGTCGTCACCCTCACCATCGATCCGGCCAAACGGCTCGCCCAATCGCTCGGGCTCACCCATCTCGACAACACACCGCGCAGGGTCGACGGAATCAAGACCCGCAAGCAAAATCCGGACGGCGAACTGCACGCCATGATGCTCGACATGAAGCGCACCTTCGACGAAATCGTCGAAGCGCACGCGAGCCCTACCAAGGCCGCACAGATATTGGCGAACCCGTTCTACCAATCACTGTCGTCGAGTTTCGCCGGTACGCAGGAATACATGGCCATGGAAAAGCTTGGCCAGTTGAGAAAATCGGGCCGCTGGGACCTCATCGTCGTCGACACCCCGCCGTCGCGCTCGGCACTCGATTTTCTCGACGCGCCGCAACGGCTGGGCCGCTTTCTCGACGGCCGCTTCATCCGCATGCTGCTCGTGCCCGCCAAGGCGGGCGGCCGTGGCTACGTGAAGGTAATGCAAGCGGGCCTCGGGCTCGTGACCAACACGATGACCAAACTCCTCGGCACCCAGCTGATCAGCGAAGTGCAAACGTTCGTCACCGCAATGGACACCATGTTCGGCGGCCTGCGCGAGCGGGCCGAAGCCACTGGCGCGCTGTTACGCGAACCCGGCACGGCCTTCGTCGTGGTCGCCGCCCCCGAACCCGACGCACTGCGTGAAGCCGCCTACTTCGTCGATCGGCTGGTCGAAGAACACATGCCGCTCGCCGGCGTCGTGATGAACCGGGTACACCGCAGCCGCGCCGCCACGATCAGCGCCGGCCGAGCGCTCGCCACCGCCGAGTTCCTGGACGGCGAAAAAACCCCCGCAACGGGAGGCAGCACCGAGGACGCGACGTCAGCAACGCTCACTGCCGGCGTGCTGCGAGTGCACGCCGAGCGGATGACCACTCAGGCGCAGGAAGAAAAGTTGATCGAGGGATTCGCGCTGTCGCATCCGAAAGTGAGCTTGGCATCGATCCCGGCGTTCGGTACCGACGTGCACGATCTCGCCGGCCTGCGCCGACTCGGGGCGGATCTAGTCGATCAGCCGGCGGCGGGGTAACGCTCGGCGTTCGCCCGCTCGAAGTCGCTCATCGCGGTGCTGAGCAGCCGCTTCCACGAGGTGACGTTCGGGCGGCGGCGCAACAATGCCCGGCGCTCACGCTCGGTCAACCCACCCCAAACGCCGAACTCCACGCGGTTGTCGAGGGCGTCAGCCAAGCACTCGGCACGGACGGGACACCCGAAACACACCGCCTTGGCCCGGTTCTGTGCTGCACCCTGCACGAACAGCGCGTCAGGATCGCTGCCGCGACATGCTGCACGTGTGGTCCAGTCGTTGGTCCAAGCCATCTGACGGCCCGTCCTTTGCTCTCGTGCGAGCGGTCTCCGAAGAACGTTCCTCCGGACGCCGATCACCACGGCCCCTGTTTCCTTGCGCATCGGCCATGCGACCTTCGAACTTCAATCGCTTGACTGCTTCGACGGTACGGAGCCACCCACCGTGCCCACCAGGCTCCGTTCGGCCCATTCGGGCTGGCCCAGGCGGGCCATACGGGAGCGTGACCATCAGCGCGGCGGAGCCGTCGTCCGCCCGCGGTCTTGGCTTGACCGGCTACCCTGCACAGGTGTCAGTGGTCTCGAATTCAAGGCGCGGCGGCGATGCCGACGACCGCATCGGCGCCGGCGGTCGGCTCGGCCGGGTCGTCGTCATCGCGGTGCTGGCCGTGCTCACCGGCGCGCTCGTTGCGGCACTCGCGCTGCCCGTTGTGGGTGGCGTCGGGGTCTTTACCCGAAACACGATCGGCAACATCGCCTTCACCGACCTGCCGCCCGAACTGCAGCAGCCGCCGCTGTCGCAACGTTCGGTGATCCTCGCGGCCGACGGCACCGAGCTGGCCACCTTCTACTACGAGAACCGACAATCGGTCGAGCTCTCCGAGGTCGCGCCGATCATGCGCCAAGCGATCGTGGCGATCGAAGATTCCCGGTTCTACGAACATCACGGCATCGACCCCAAGGGCATCCTGCGAGCCCTGGTGAAAGACAGTTCATCGGGATCAGCCGTGCAAGGCGCGTCGACGATCACCCAGCAATACGTGCGCCAAGCCCTCGTCGAGACGAATGCGGCCAACGACAACGTCGATGCGGCGCGGGCTGCGCGAGCGAAGAACCTCACTCGCAAACTCACAGAGGCGCGCTACGCGTTGGCGCTGGAGCAAAAGCTGTCGAAGGACGAGATCCTCGACGACTACCTCAACACCGTCTACTTCGGCAGCGGCGCGTACGGCGTCTCGGCGGCGGCGCAGCACTATTTCAGCGAATCGGCGTCCGACCTGTCGTTGGCGCAAGCCGCCCTGTTGTCGGGCGTGATCAACAACCCGAGCACCTTCGACCCGATCCTCAACCCGAAGAACGCGCTGAGCAGGCGCAACATCGTGCTGCAGCGCATGGCCGACCTCAAATACATCACCCAGGCGCAAGCCAACCAAGCAATCGCCGCACCGCTCGGGCTAAAGGTCTCTGACATCCCGAACGGTTGCGCCACCTCGACGGCACCGTTCTTCTGCGAGTACGTGGTCGACGATTTCTTGGCCGACAGCACCTTCGGCGCCACCCGTGACGCCCGAGCGAGCCTGCTTAGGCGGGGCGGCCTGGTCATCTCCACGACGCTCGACATGGCCACCCAAAAAGCAGCGCAGGACGCCGTCAACAACGTCCTACCGCCCGACCCGACGAAGAACGCCGGTCTCGCGGCCGCGATCGACATGATTGATCCGCAGACGGGTGCCATCAAGGCGATGGCGGTTGACCGCACGTGGGGCACCGGCCCCGGCCAGACCGAGCTGAACCTGGCGGCCAATGCGGCCCATGACGGCTCGAACGGCCGGTTCGCCGGATCCACCTTCAAGGTCTTCGTGCTCGCGTCGGCCCTGAAACAAGGCATCCCCGTCGGCACGACGTACTACTCACCGAGCCCGGTGACGATCCCAGCCGGCTCGACCACCGACTGCGACGGCAACCCGACCGGCAGCTGGAAGCCGCACAACTCGGCCGACAGCGAGTCGGGCACCTTCGACATGGTGCACGCCACCTGGTATTCGGTGAACACCTACTTCGCGCAGCTAGAAGTGCAGACCGGCCTTTGCGACCCGGTACAGATCGCCGAGTCAATGGGCGTCAAGCAGTCGAACGGCTTGCCGTTGTTGCAGATCCCGGCGTTTACACTCGGCGCCGAAAACGTCGATCCGCTATCGGTCGCAGGCGCGTTCGGCACGTTCGCGAACCAGGGCACCTACTGCACGCCGCAGGCGATCACGAGGGTGACCACCTCGATCGAGGGAATGGCCGAGCCTAAGGTGCCCGGCCCGAACTGCAAGCCCGTTCTCGACCGTAGCGTCGCGAACGGTGTCACCTCGCTGCTGCAAGGCGTCATCGATCAACATGGTGCTACCGGTGCCGGACTGTCGATCGGCCGGCCGGCCGCCGGCAAGACCGGTACCGACGACGACTACAAGAACGCGTGGTTCAGCGGCTACACGCCGAATCTCGCTGCTTCGGTCTGGGTCGGCAATCCCGACTCAGCGACGCCGATGAAGAACATCACCGTCAACGGCAAGCGACACGCCGAAGTGTTCGGCGCCACGCTGTCGGGTCCGATCTGGCAGCAGGCGATGAAGGCCGCGCTCAAGTCACTGCCTGCACAAAACTTCGTG
>Ga0070658_10004560_pt1 | contig 11263 bp, 6 predicted proteins | sample KBSC13metaG_FD_64664 | JGI IMG/M metagenome (GOLD analysis project Ga0070658, IMG submission 64664) | Corn rhizosphere microbial communities from Kellogg Biological Station, Michigan, USA - KBS C1-3 metaG | ecosystem: Host-associated > Plants > Roots > Rhizosphere > Soil ... | reverse complement strand
CATGCCAATATCGAAGAATCAAACATACCACGGGCGATTCGACTCTTAGGGAAACACTTGAAACACGTCCACATGAGCGAGAACGATCGCGGGCCTCTCGGTCGGGGCCATGTTCCTTTCGGTGAGATTATTTCAGCCCTGAGGAACATTGGCTATCGTGGCTATTTAATGATTGAGGGATTTGGCTATAACCACGATCAGACGAGTGCGCCGGGATGGTTATGGGCATCTACTGACGTCACGCCCGAAGTATTGGTCGAGGAGAGTACACAATATCTAAGAGGCATTCTGGCGGATTGTTCGGCGCAATAGGATATGCGCTGATGTAGCTATGCGCGGTATAGCCAGAGTCGCTACTGATACGCCACAGTTAAGGGGAAATATGCAAACAGCCATCGTCCGCGGGACATAAGCACCTCTCATTCGCCTGACTGAGACCTTACTGAGTGTGCTGGTCTTGGTTGACCAGTTAAGAAGTAAATATCGCTATGACGAATCGGTTATTAGTAGGTCTTCAATGGTATAGACAAGATTGTTACTACACATCTTGACATCTGCACAATCAGCTTCCTAATATGTGCCTCACAGATAGCTATCTAACCATCCGGACCTTCAGCCGGAGGTGGGCCAATAGCCATTCGGAGCTCTGCGTATCTGAGGCAAATTAGCTAATGAATGCGCCCATTCGGAGTTGTAGTCGACCGAGGAGAAAGCTATCAGTGGGCCCGATCATCCACCCTCCCTAGGCCGGCCCTAGAAAGTAACCGAAAGCCGCCGCGATCAGTGCCGCCGTTGTGGGTACTTACGACAGATTTGTGGAGAATATTTGCGTGGCTCATGTGAGATTAGCCTCTCAAGATATCTACCAAAAGATCTTGCCGCTTACCCGAGAGCTACGGTGGCCAAAACAACAGGACGACAGGGGGTCCATTCGCGCGGCCGGCACCCGCCGGATGATCCCTCCCGCGAGAGTGGCCCAGTTATCGGAGGTTAAAATGAGAGTATTATCTATCCTGCCGTGGGCTGTAGTCTTGGTAGCGGCGGCCACAATTGGTCAGCAGAGTATCGCTCAGACTACATCTGCAACGGTGACCGGCACTATTGCAGACCAAGACGGCGCGGCACTTCCCGGCGCCGCCGTCGTCCTCGAGAATCTGCAGACCCATCTCCAATCGACAGTTCATGCTAATTCGGAGGGATTCTACAGGGTGTCGGGCCTTATTCCAGGTACTTATCAGCAAACGGTTAGCCGACAAGGTTTCAAGTCGACCGTGCGTGACGGAATTGAACTTCACGGGCAGGACCAGTTGGCGCTCAATTATCGGCTCGAGCTAGGCTCCGTGACCGAGAGCATTACTATCAAAAGTAGTGAACCGCTGCTCCAATCAGAGTCGGCCACCGTCAGCACTGTGATTGAGTCGGCACAGATTCAAAACACACCGCTTAATGGCCGGAACGTAATGAACCTTAGTGCTCTCACGCCAGGGGTGGTTCCTCAGGGAGCAACCAGCGGCAATCCACTCAATAATCAGGCCGCGATCGGAAACTATACAAATCCGGCGGGCTGGGGAAATTATCAGATCGGCGGCGCAGTGACCGGCCAAAACATAACCTACGTAGACGGCGCTCCGGTGAACGTGGTGGGTCAGAATTGGATGGGCTTCATTCCTGCCCAAGATTCCATCCAAGAGTTCCGAGTTGAGACCAACTCTATCAGTTCAGAGTTCGGTGAATATTACGGTGGCGTCCTTTTGTTTTCAACCAAATCCGGAACCAATGCTTTCCATGGATCCGCATACGAGTACTTCCGAAATACCATCTTTAACGCAAACAGTTTTTTCAACAATCGTACCAAGGTGCCTCGCCCGCCCGTTATACAAAATCAGTATGGCGTGGCCCTCGGCGGGCCACTAGTGAAAAATAAAGCATTCCTCTTCGGAAATTGGGAGGGCTTTGCGAATCGAACTGGGTTGCCCTACGTGACAGTTGTGCCAACGGTCGCGGAGACCATGGGTGACTTTACAGCGGATCCAGCAATTTACTATTCAGGTGTTAGGGACGCAAACGGCAATCCGGTGCAAATATCATGTAACGGGGTTCTCAATAAGGTTTGTCCCGATCCAACCTCACTCTACATTGCGAGCGGATTCAAGTACTGGGCGCAGCCAAACATTCCCAACGTTCCCCACGGGGGAAACAATTTCTCGACGAATGCCTCTTCAGGCGGCAACAGCAACCAGTTGGTTGTCCGGGGCGACTACAACCTTGAGAAGCAGCAACTGTTTGCACGATACACCTACTGGAAAACGAATACTCTGGGGACAAACTACTACCACAATAACGTGCCTCAACCCCAAGTACTCAGCACGACGAATCAGGCTGTCGTCGGGGATACGGCAACGCTAAACTCCACGACGGTGGCCGACGTAAGAGCTTCATACCAACGGTTTAAGTTCATCTCTCAGCCGCCCTTTATGGGCCATGTTGACCTGTCAAAGTTCGGGCCCGCCTATGCAGCTCTCGCCAACCAGGTTAGCTGGAATACGATACCAATACCGTTGTTAGTGGGGTATGGTAACTCGTTTCCTATATCCATTATTAACGTCATCCAATACTACAATTACAACATTTACGATCTATCGGGCAGTATCACGAAGACGCTGGGAAGGCATGCATTAAAGTTCGGCGCCGAGATGACTCGAAAAGAGGCTTACTTGGCGGGAGGCGGGCAAGGCCCAGTAGGAGCCTTCACCTTCACGGTCAACAATCCTACTACAGATATTTTTGCAAATTTCATGCTAGGGGCCGACGTCCCAGTTACCAGTAATATCGTAACCTCGCGAAATACCTCTTCAGTGAACTATATGCAGGGCTATTATGTGAATGATATTTACCAGGCGAACTCACGCCTCACTCTTACCGGTGGTGTCAGGTGGGATATGCCCGGGGGGATCCTCGAGAAGCACGACGTTAACACGGTATTTCTGCCGAAGGTTGCTAGCCCTTTGGGCTCAATTGTGAATCCGGCGACAGGTGCTACTCAGCAGCTCGTGGGTAATCTGGCCCTCGTGAATACTCCTGGCTACCGCAGCCGTTACGATGATATTCTCCACCACAATCTTTTTGCACCCAACCTTGGAGTTACTGTAAGGATGCTACCTGCCGTGGTTTTGCGTGGCGGGTTCGGCATGTCCTACATTTCGTATACTGCCTTTTCGGGGCTTCCGTCTCCGTACAGCTCACCCATCACGCAATTCACGACGCCCGCTACCGGTCCTCTGAGCAATCCATTCCCACAAATCAATGGAGTGCTGCCACAGCCAATCGGCCGCAATCCCAACTTCTCTTCTCTGGTTCAGGGGCTGTCGATCTCCGGGATCGTAGCAGGAGCGCAATATCCTTATGTTACGCAGTGGAACATGAACGTACAGCACCAGATCTCCACCAATTCCGTCTTTCAGCTTGGATATCAAGGCTCCAAGGGCACTCACATCCGTGTTAGCCGGAACCTCAATCAGTTGCCAGACTTATACGCCGCCCAGGCTGCCGCACAGTATCAGTCTTTGATTGGATCAGGGCTCACGCCGGCACAGGCTGACGCCCAGACTTACCTTAATGTCAAGGTTGCAAATCCGCTCGCCGGCAAGTTGTCCGCGGCCAGCGCCTACAACGGTGCGACTATCTCACAAGGTCAACTGCTAAAGCCTTATCCCCAGTTCGCCACGGCCGCGACCAATACCTCTAAAAACGACGGCGTGTCTATCTATCATTCTCTGCAAGCAAGTTATCAGCTACGCTTGCGAGCCGCTGGGAATGTCTACATTGCATACACTTGGGCGAAATTGATTGGTACGGTGGACTCTACGACCGGCTTCCTGGAAGGGAACACTGTAGGGGCCATTCAGGACGGCAACAACTATCGTGCGGAACGGTCTCTTGAATCCTTTGATGTGCCCCACCGTCTGGTGCTCAACTACTCTTTGACTTTGCCCGTCGGCAAGGGCAAGCGATGGATGCACAATTCAGGAGACGGGCTAAATCGAATGATCGGCGGGTGGAGGCTCAGCAGCATCACTACATTCCAAGTAGGCTACCCACTCGCGCTGACGGCTCAGCCCAACGATCTACAGACAGCGTTTGGGGCCGGTACGATTCGCCCAAACCGCGTACCCGGGTGCGTGTCCAGGCGTGACGGACCGGCCACCTCCCGGTTGAGCAAATGGTTTGACACGGCATGCTTTGTGCAGCCCTCGACCCCATTCAGCTACGGCAACGAAAGCCGCGTAGACGGGCAACTGAGGGGACAAGGTGTCGACAACTGGGATATGGCGGTTGCCAAAGACTCCAACATCACGGAGCGGTTCCACCTCAAGTTCGAAGCTGAGTTTCTGAACGCGTTCAATCGGGTGCAGTTTGGCCCACCTGCTTTGAGGGTCGGCAGCTCGACCTTCGGCGTAGTCAGCAGCACGCTCAATCAGCCGCGGGCTGTGCAGTTTGCCACGCGACTTGAATTTTGACGGGAATCGGATGCTTTGTTCTCAGGTCGCAAGTCGCCGTGGCAGTTTGTCGCGGAAATCGATAGGTGGCTATTCGGCATAGCTATTTCACGAGATTAGGAGAGTGTGAGATGTTGGTCCGCAGGTGCATTACGGTTTTGACTGGGGTGGGGCTCAGTCTTGTGTTGGCACAGAGCCCCGGGCGCGCTCAGGCGGCCTCAGTGGTTCCTACGGATAAGGTAATGGTTGGATCGGATGGCACTGTAGAGGCGCCTGCACGTTCCGTTCCACCCTCCTCTTTTCTGAGTGAGGCGGGAAAGCGCTATATGGCCGAACATCTACATGCTATGCAGGATCCCGATCTCCTCAAGTCAGACGGGGGTGTCCCGCGCTTCATGAAACATTACGTGGAGCGGGATAAGGCGATGTTTGCTCTAAACCGTAAGGATATCCAGATAGCAGGTGTGCATGTATATGACTATGCTCCAAAGGCCGGTGTTGCGGTAGGCAATAGGAGAAGAGTGTTGATCAATCTTCACGGAGGGGGATTTTCCGGTTGTTGGCCCGGGTGCGCGGAACTGGAATCAATGCCCGTGGCGGCGCTGATGGGCATTCGCGTTGTCAGTATCGATTACCGCGAGGGGCCCAAGTATAAATTCCCAGCCGCAAGCGAGGACGTCGCAAAGGTCTACCAGCAGTTGTTGAAAACTTATCCCTCAAAGAATATTGGGATCTATGGCTGCTCGGCGGGAGGCATGCTCACAGCGATGTCTTTGGCGTGGTTTCAAACTCATGGACTTCCTACCCCTGGAGCCGACGGCATCTATTGCGCGTCTGCCGGGAGCTTTGGTGGCGACGCATTGTTTATAGCCTATCCACTTGGTGAGGCACGCATCCCGTCAGCGGCTCCGTCGCAAAGCCGGCTCGGGTATTTCAGCGAGGTCGATATGAATGATCCTCTTGTGTCTCCTACCGCATCCCCCGCGATACTCGCAAAATTTCCGCCAACGCTGTTGGTTACTGCGACACGCGATTTCGCCATGAGCGGGGCTCTCAATACGGATGTCCGGCTCACCAAAGCGGGAGTCGATTCGGAACTGCACGCATGGGACGGACTCTTCCATGGTTTCTTCTATGATGCTGATGTACCCGAATCCAAAGAGGCGTTCAACATCATGATCCGGTTCTTCGATCGTCATTTAGGCCGGAACTAACCACTATCTTCGTAAATGAGTATGCGAGAAGTCAGATGAAATTCAAATTCCTGGGAAGTATGCTGCTGCTGGGCCTAGCAGCGGTTCCGACGGCAAGAGCGGCTGCTCAATCTGCGAATAGCTCGGGTCACTGGGTGGGCGGGTGGAGCACGGCGGTACACACGCCACGGTCAGCGCCCGGTGCTACTTCAACCCTTACGTTCGATAACCAGACAGTTCGCATGGTGATTCGCATGACTCTCGGGGGAGAGCGGTTGCGCATTCGGTTCTCAAACGAGAACGGCGCGACACCGATTGCCATCGGAACAGCTCACGTTGCAGTCATCAAAGGCGGCGGAGAAATCATTCCAGAGTCTGACCGGGTCGTAAAATTCGGTGGAGTCACCTCTGCGAAGATTCCTGCCGGCGCTCCCATGCTCAGCGATCCCGTGGATCTCAAGTTTGCGCCGCTCGATGAGATCGCCGTCAGCATCTTCCTTCCAGAACCCACTGCTTCCTCTACATTCCATCTGTTGGGGCAGCACGATACCTACATATCGGGTCGAGGTGACTTCACGTCTGCGAAGACTATTGACAATCCTAAGATCACGAACTCGTGGTATTTCCTGGGCGGAGTTGAGGTTTGGGCAAATAGTCGGACAGCGGCCATTGTGACCTTAGGCGATTCAATCACTGACGGGTTCGGTGCGAAAGCCCAATACGGAGACTGGCCGAATCAACTCGCGCAGCAGCTCGTAGCCACTAAGGGCGCATTTACCCTCGCCGTCGACAACGAGGGAATTGGGGGAAATCGCATTCTTTACGACGGTGCGGGTATCGATGCTCTTGCCCGGTTGGACCGTGATGTGATCTCGCAACCTGGAGTCAAGGACCTAATTGTTTTAGAGGGGATCAACGATATTGGCTGGGCGAATATGAAACCTCGAAAGACACCGGATGGTTCCATTCGCGAAAACCCTTGGGCCAAGGAACAGGTCAATGCTGAGGACGTGATAAAAGGTCTCACGCAGATCGTGGATCGCGCGCATGAACACGGACTTAGGGTGTTCGGCGGAACTATAACGCCATATGAAGGGGCCGATTACTTCACGCAGAATGGCGAGTCAGTACGGCAGGAGGTCAATCACTGGATTCGAACAGGTGGCGTATTCGACGGCGTGTTCGACTTCGATGCTGCAGTGAGGGATCCAAAGCATCCATCCAAGTTTCGAGAGGATCTGCAAACCGGAGATTTTCTTCATCCGAACGCGGCGGGCTATAAGGCCATGGCAGCTTGTATTGATCTCGCGGCGCTACGCGGGAAATAGAGAGGTACTTGATTGAAAATTTGTTCGTAACAACTGTACTAGTGGCATTCTGCGCGCTTGCGACAGCACATTGCCTTTGGTCAGGCTGAATCCCGTAGAGGGCAGCGCAGACCCGGTCAACTGAGGAATGGGTCACGACGTGGGCTACCTCGCGGGAGATGGCCCCCTTCGGCTCCTGACCGTCCGGTGATCCCGTCCGATATGAAACGGCCTGACTTCCGGAATATGAAGGGGCCTCGACCATCAAACGATCCCCACAATTGGCGACGATCAGACGATTCGGATGATCATTCACACAAGTATTGGCGGAAGACGATTCAGGGTGGAATTATCGAATCCTTTGCTAAAGGCACGGTCTCAATCGGCGAAGCGCATGCAGCCATCCGAACGACTGAATCGTCAATTGATCCCAAGAGTGACCGGAAATTGACGTTCAGCGGCACTCAAAACGTCGACCTGCGGCCTGGTGTTGTTATCGTAAGCGACCCCGTTGAACTTGATGTGAAATCGATGGCCGCGATCTCCCTCTTCGTTGCGAAGTCTGATGGCGTGCCCTCAAGCCATACCATCGGCCTGCATACTTCTTACATCACAAAAGGAATTACGGCTGCCTCGCAATAACTTCAAGATGCGGCTGCTACGACCACATATCTTTGGCTACGCAGCGTTGACGTTACGCCTCTGCTGGCAGCTTCGCCATCGTCTGCCTGGGGGATTCGATCACGGATGGGTTCGGAACCTCGAATGACCGCCAATCAGGCCTGGCCTACTCTGCTTGCAACCAGATTCGCCGCGACAAAGGGCGGCCCCAGAGTCTCCGTTCTGAACGAGGGCATTTCGGGAAATCAGGTGTTGCGAGATGGGCCGGGGTCAGCGCGCTCGCTAGGATGGATCGCGACGTTCTAAGTCAACCTGGAGTACGGTGGGTTGTGTTACTGGAAGGTATCAACGACATTAATTTCCACGGACAGATCACAGAGCCCGGCGCCTTGACTGCTGAAGATCTGATCCGGGGCTACCAACAGTTGATTACCCGTGCGCACATGCACCGCGTTATGATCGCCGGTGCGACTCTCACGCCGGACCAAGGTGTGTGGCTGGCCGGGCCGGTCGGGGAAGTGACTCGCCAAAAGGTAAATCAGTGGATCAGGAGCAGCGGCTCATTGGATGCTGTGGTCGATTTCGACGCGGCGGTCCGCGACAAAGATAATCCGGCGAAACTGAGGAAAACTTCGTTCAGGTGATCACATCCACCCCGGCGATCGTGGCAATGCTGTGATGGCGGAAGCATTCGACTTGACGCGCTTTATGAAATACGTCCATTAGCGTAAGGTTACGAACGGAGTGCTGCCGAAGATGCCGAATCAGTGGCGCCGAATTGGTAATCTGAGATAGCTCGCCTTCTGTGATGCTCAAGCTCCCAATTTGTCTTCACCGCCCAGGTCTTGAGGCAGACCACGTCAGAGGTGCGTTGTCTGTATAGGGAACTTTTGCGCTGGGATGCTTGCGCATGGCCGCCCGAACTCCGAAAATTCGCTCAGGAAAGCAACATGAGATTCTACGACCGCCTAATCGATGAATCTGCCCCCGGCGCTCTGCAGGCCGTTCCGGCCACCACAAATGTGCCAGCGTCGGAATATCCGCGAGTCTATGCGGATGGTCGCGTAACCTTTCGGGTTCATTTCCCCGCAGCAAAATCCGTCCGGTTAGAAGGCGGCCAGGGCCTATGCTCTGGGCCGGTATCTCTGGCCCAGGATGGTGCCGGCTATTGGACCGTAACTCTCCCGCCGACCGTTATGGGGTTTCATTACTACTGGTTCAATGTCGACGGAATGCTGGTAAATGATCCTGGCAGTCAGACATTCTTCGGATATAGCAAGCAGACGAGCGGTATAGAGATACCGGACCCACAACTCATCTCTTCCGATCTTGTGACCGCACCGGTGATACCCTTCTACGCTCCCCATCCGGGTCCTCAGGGGGCGCTACACGAACATTGGTACCACTCTCAACTGACGGGGAACTGGAGGCGTTGTTTTGTCTATACGCCTCCCGGATATTTCGGAGTCGATCATGCAGCAGCTCGTTACCCCGTTCTGTATCTACAGCATGGCGCTGGAGAAGATGAGACAGGATGGAGTCGGCAGGGCGGGATCAACTTCATCATGGACAATGTGATTCTCGGAAATGTCAGCAGCTTCTTTGCCACTGCTGCGGGTACCGCGAAAGCCAAAGAAATGATCGTAGTAATGGACAATGGCTATGCCACTTATGCGGATCCCCGGCCCGTGCAACCAGATCCGTCTGAAGCCTACTTGCGACCTGACTCGAAGGCTTTTGGCGCGGTCCTTACCGGCGAGCTCATTCCCTTCATTGATCGCACGTACAGGACCGTGGCCAATCGCGATGGCAGAGCGATCGCTGGACTCTCAATGGGTGGCAGCCAGGCGATGGCTGTCGCTTTTACGCACCTTGACCAGTTCTCTTACATAGGGACGTTCAGCGGATCACAGTTCTCCACGGCACGAGGCCCCCAGGCAGCTGTAGCGGCCAGCATGCCGCCTTTCAGTCCTAAAACTTCCTATGGCGGTGTGTTCGCCGGCGCAGACGAATTCAATTCTAAGGTTCGACTGCTTTGGATGGGCGCGGGTACAGCCGAGTTGGCGTTGAATGAGGCGCTACGGGAAAACGCAGAGAAGCTCCGTTCGGCCCGTATCCGCCTCACTGAATATCATTCGCCCGGGACAGCTCATGAGTGGCAGACCTGGCGGCTCTGTCTGAACAAGTTTGCCCCGCTGCTGTTTCAGGAATCACGGATTGATCGCTAACAAAGCAACATAAAGGAGCACGGCTGGTAAAAGAGGACGGTATATGAGAAGCAAGTGTGAGCTAGAGAGTGGATTGAACCGACGCGATTTCATCAAAGGAGCGGTGGCTGGCTCTGCGGTAGCCGTGACGGGGATCCCCAGCCTTTTGGCTGCCGGAGGCGTGGCTCCCGCGGAGCGCGCTTATGCTGAGTTTCGCAGCTTGCCGCCCGGAGCAGTCAAGCCAGAGGGATGGCTGAAGTTACACATGGAGGGGCAAGCCAGGCTGGCGAGCGCTTTGCCTGAAATTTCGTACCCCTTTTTCAGTGGCACTTTCTGGGAGGGCGAAGAGAATTCACCCGCATGGTTTACCTGGGAACAAAAGGCATATTGGGTCGACGGAGCCACTCGGCTTGCATTGGTGCTCGGTGACGACAGACTTCTGGCGAAAGCGACTGCCTCCCTCGATTACACATTAAATCACGCTTCCAGCAATGGTTTCTTAGGGCCAAAATTTCTCGAATTCGGCGACGATAATGGCGGCCTAAACCGTTGGCCGAACACGGTTCTGAATCGGGGTTATATGGCGCTCGCCGACGCCCAGCCAACTCGAGACAAAGGGAATTCCGACCAGATTGTTTCCCGTTTGCGAACTCACTATCTGCAGGACAAAGCGTCACTGACGGGTGGTAGCCGTAACATCACGAACCTGGAAGTAATTCTCTGGTGCTATGAGCGAACAGGTGACAAGAGATTATTGGAACTTGGGCAGAACAGCTGGGATAAATATCTCAAAGACGCCGAAGACGAATATCAGCGAGCTACTCATGACTCTTCTGCAGGGGCGGCTGGCAGGAGGCGCTTTTCCCGCCACGCAGATCTTGCCCCATCCCGGGTATTTGCCAATCTGCCGGTTCAGTCGCATGGGGTGTCTTACGCCGAGATATCGAAGCTTCCAGCCATTCTGTACCTCTACACCGGACAGGAGGAATACCGCAAGTTCGTCGCGGCCGCGCAAAAGCGAGTTTTTGATCACCATATGCTGATTGACGGCATACCCTCCTCCTCAGAGGCATATGCGGGTACGACGGCACTCGACGAGCATGAAACCTGCGACATCACTGATCACGCATGGGCCTGGACTTATGCTCTCCAGGCCACGGGCGATGGCCAATATGGCGATGCGATCGAACGAGCATGCTTCAACGCTCATCCCGGTGTTACTCGGCCTGACTGGAAAGGAATTCAATACTTCGGGAGTGCCAATCAGGTGTTGGCAAACCTGAACTGCGACCATGGCACAACACGGTGGTTCGGGAGTCGCCGAATGGCTTACCAGCCCAACCCGGCTCAGGTCATCGGCTGTTGCGGCGGCAATAAACACCGATTCCTTCCGAACTACGCGATCAGCATGTGGATGCGGACTAAGGAGAACGGCTTAG
>Ga0070658_10004559_pt1 | contig 11263 bp, 9 predicted proteins | sample KBSC13metaG_FD_64664 | JGI IMG/M metagenome (GOLD analysis project Ga0070658, IMG submission 64664) | Corn rhizosphere microbial communities from Kellogg Biological Station, Michigan, USA - KBS C1-3 metaG | ecosystem: Host-associated > Plants > Roots > Rhizosphere > Soil ... | reverse complement strand
ACCGTGCCCGCGGCCGCGGTCACGCCGGCCATGCCGCCCCAGCCCTTGCTGGTGTCGGGATTGAAGAACGGATGCAGGTTCTTCGAGTCGAAGCCGGAAAACGCGATCACGACGAAGAACAGCAGGATGGCCAGCTTGATCAGCACCATGGTGGTGTTGACCGCCGCCGACTCGGTCGTTCCCTTGATCAACAGCAGCACGCACAGCACCACGAGGATGATCGGCGGCAGATTGAACTGACCCGGATGGAATTCCGGGCCGTTGGCGCCGGCGACCAGCATCGGGGAATGCAGCCACGCGGGAATCTGCCAACCCGTCGCATTGAGCAGGAAGTTGTTGAGATAGTCGGACCACCCGATCGCCACCGCGCTGCCCGCCAGGCCGTATTCGAGCAGCAGGCAGGCGGCCATCGAGAAGGCCGCGAACTCGCCCAGCGAGGCGTAGGCGAACGAGTAGGACGAGCCGGAGGCCGGGATGCGAAACGACAGTTCCGCGTAGCAAAGTGCAGTCAGGCCCGCCGTGATCGCGGCGATCAGGAACGACAGGATGACGGACGGCCCCGCCTTCGGCACCGCTTCGGCCATCGTGAAGAAGATGCCGGTGCCGATCGTCGCGCCGACGCCGATCATCGCCAGCGAGAAGATGCCCAGCGATCGCTCCAGGGCGGAGCCGATCGCCTGCGCGCGGACGTCTTCCGCAGGCTTGAGGCGGGTCAGTTTCTGGACGAGCGTCGGGATCATGCGCGGCCCTCGTGTCGGCGAGGGGTCGCGGCGGCGAGGTCATCCAGCGGGAAGATCGTGGGAGTCATTGATTGCGTTTGGTTGATGCCGCGCCGTCGCCGGTCATGAATATTCTTCGGTGGCGAGGGGAAAACGTAGCGAATGCGCCTTCCACTCGCGGGAAGCGCGGATCGTATCAACATCGGCTCGCGCGGCACAGGGTGGCGACCCGGAGCGCGGCGACGCTTGCGCCGGGTCGCCGGGCGCGCCGGCCTCCGCGAATCGAGCCGCAGATAGTGTTTGCCACGCAACGGTCAGCGTCACGGCGGCGCCCGCGCTGATAGCATCCATCGACCCGCCAGACCTGACGGACGCCTGTAGTCCGCGCAGACGCCATTCCACGACCACCACCACCGACACACAGAAGGGGCGAGATGTCCAAGAAGATCGTCATTGCAGCCGGAGTTGCCTCTGGCCTCGTTTGTCTGATGCCGCTGACGGCGCTCGCCCAGGCCGCCGCGGCCGCGGCCGCTCCGGCGGCCTCCACGCCGAGCGACCAGATCGCCACCGTCATCATCACGGCCCAGAAGCGCAAGGAGGACATCCACGACGTGCCCATGAGCGTCTCGGCCATCTCCGGCGAGCAGCTGCAGGCAGCGCAGATCAGGACCATCGAGGACCTGACGCGCAACGTCCCCAACATCTCGTTCTCGTCGCAGGGGGGCCCGGGCCTGGGCACGGTGGAGATCCGCGGCGTCAGCTCGCAGGCCGGCGCGGCCACGGTCAGCATCTACCTCGACGACGTGTCGCTGACCACGCGCAACCTGTACAGCCAGGGCACCGCCGAGCCGCGCTTCTTCGACATCCAGGACATCGAGGTGCTGCGCGGCCCGCAGGGCACGCTTTACGGCGCCAGCTCGATGGGCGGCACGATCAAGTACATCGGCAAGCAGCCGGACCTGAAGTACTTCTCCGGTTCGGCGACCGAGACCTGGTCCTGGACGGACGGCGGCGGTGCCAACTATGAAGTGCAGGGCATCCTGAACATCCCGATGGTCAAGGGCCAGTCGGCGCTGCGCATCGGCCTGGTGCGCGGCCACCAGAGCGGCTACATCGACCAGGTCGACCAGACCACGCTCAAGAAGATCGCCTCGAACATCAACAAGAGCGACTACACCGTCGCCAAGGCGGCGCTGAAGGTCGACATGGGCAACGACTGGAGCGTCACGCCGGCCCTGTTCGTGCAGCAGACCAACACCGCCGACATCGATGCGACCTACCTGACGACGCAGGGCGGCACGCCGCTGGGCCGCTTCCAGACCAGCAAGACCGTGCGCGAGCCCGGCCACGACCTGCTGATGGTGCCCAGCGTGACGCTGTCCGGCGAGACCTCGCTGGGCAACTTCACGGGCGTGTGGAGCGGCTACAACCGGCGCTTCAACCGCATCCAGGACGGCACTTCGATCAACGATCCAAGCTTTGCGGTGCTCACGCCGGGGCAGCAGGGCGCGGACCTGGTCGCGGCCCTCGATTCGCTGTCGTCGGCCGTCCAGCTGAACAACCGGATCGACCAGCAGGCGCTCGAGCTGCGCATGACGTCCAAGGACTACGACCCCAAGGGGGGCAGCCCGATCACCTGGATCGGCGGCCTGTACCTGCAGGACGCGCGCACCTCCGTCTATGACAACGAACCGGTGTTCGGCGTGAATGCGGCATTCGCGGCCGCGGGCGTGGATCCGGGCGACTCGGCGCAGCTCGATGGGGGCTTCCCGGGCGACTTCGCCAACGACAGCTCGTACTACAGCGCGCGCCACTACCACGACCGCCAGGCCTCGGTCTTCGGCGAATTGACCTTCCACGTGTCGCCTGCGCTCGCCTTGACGGCCGGTCTGCGCCGCCTCTACGCGGACCAGACCTTCACGCGCGAGGCCCTGCCGCTGTTCTACGACGGCCTGGACCCGGCCACCCCGGGCTACGGCGGCCAGCCCCCCGTCAAGGCGGACTGGACGGCCAACACGCCCAGCTTCAAGTTCAACTGGGAGACGTCCAAGGACGTGTCGATCTACGGCAATGCCTCCAAGGGCTTCCGCCTGGGCGGCGCCAATCGCCCGGTGCCCGACACCCCGCTCGTCGAGAAGAACCTGAGCGACCTGGGCCTGCCGCCCGGCGTGCCGGCGGCCTTCGCTCCCGACAGCCTGTGGAGCTACGAGCTTGGCAGCAAGATGGACCTGATGAACCACCGCATGACCTTCAACGTGGCGGCCTTCCTCGTCAAGTGGAAGAACATCCAGCAGGACATCACGCTGAGCGACGCCGGCTTCGACTTCGAGACCAACGTCGGCAAGGCCACCAGCTACGGCCTCGAGGCGGAGCTCAGGGCACGCGTCACGAGCGCCCTGACGCTGTCGGCGGCACTCGGCTACACGCACGCGACCTTCGACTCGGACAATCCGGCCTTCGGCCTGGCCGACGACGGCAAGCCCAACATCCGCAAGGGCGACTACATCGAGGGCGCGCCCAAGGCCAGCGCCAACCTCGGCGCCGACTACCACTGGGCGCTCACTGACTCCGTGAACGCCTTCGTGCGCGCCAACGGGCAATGGACCGGCAAGAGTCACGGCACGGTGTTCCGCGGCGATGCCGACTACAACCGCGCGGCGTACTTCACGGCCGATGCCAGCGCCGGCGTGAACTGGGACAAGTGGGAAGTCACGGCCTTCGTCAAGAACCTGAACAACAACCACACGACGCTGCAGCACCCCAACGTGCAGAACGTGAGCGAGGCGTACTACCTGCGCCCGCGCACGATCGGCGTGACGGCGAACTACGAGTTCTGAGTTCCGGGGCGCGGGCGGGTGGGGCGGTCACCTCGCGCAGGATGACGAGGCACGTACCATCGCGGGGTGCAAACCCTCCGACAACGTTCCCTGGCCGTCCTGCTGGCGTCCGACCCCTGGCAGAAGGCCGAGCTCGCGCGCGGGCTCGACACCTTCGACGGCATCGGCGCCGATGAAGACATCGCCGAGCCGCCCGGCATTCCCGGCCGGCCGGCGCGTCCCGCGCTGGTGCCCCACACCGAGATCAAGCAGCGCTCGATCAAGTCGCCCGACGGCGTGGCCGCGCTGATGCACGCGCTGGCGCACATCGAGTTCAACGCGATCAACCTGGCCGCGGACCTGACCTGGCGCTTCGCCGGCATGCCCGAGCAGTTCTACCTCGACTGGGCGCGGGTCGCGCGCGAGGAGGCCTGCCATTTCGGCCTGCTGAGCGAGCGGCTGGTCGAGCTGGGCCACGCCTATGGCGACTTCCCCGCGCACAACGCCCTGTGGGACATGGCCGAAAAGACCCGGCACGACCTGCTCGCGCGCATCGCGCTGGTGCCGCGCACGCTCGAGGCGCGCGGCCTCGACGCATCGCCGCCGATCCGCAACAAGCTGGTCAGCGTGGGCGATGCGCGCGGGGCCGACATCCTGGACATCATCCTGCGCGACGAGATCGGCCACGTGGCGATCGGCAACCTCTGGTACGGCGTGCTGTGCGCCCAGCGCGGGCTGGATCCGGTCGCCACCTACGCCGCGCTGGCCGAGGAACACGGCGCCCCGCGGCTGCGCGGGCCGTTCAACCTCGAGGCCCGGCGCGCGGCTGGTTTCAGCGAAGAAGAACTGTTGAGACTGGGCTGATCGTCCCCATGTGTGCCGGTCGGGGCAGGCGCATTGGCCCGCGGGCGCAGGGGGCGCCGCCCCGATCCGTAAAATCACGAGTTCATTCCCGGAGAAATTGCATGGCCCTGTACAGAATCGGCGACGACGTCCCGCGCGTGGCGCCCGACGCCTGGGTGGCGGAGTCCGCCACCGTCGTCGGCCGCGTCGCGCTCGCCGCTGGCGCCAACATCTGGTACGGCGCCGTGCTGCGTGGCGACAACGAGTGGATCACGATCGGCGAGCGCAGCAACGTGCAGGACGGCAGCGTGCTGCACACCGACATGGGCTCGCCGCTGACCATCGGCGCGGACGTCACGATCGGCCACCAGGTGATGCTGCATGGCTGCACGGTGGGCGACAACTCGCTGATCGGCATCCAGTCCATCGTCATGAACGGCGCCCGCATCGGCCGCAACTGCATCGTCGGCGCGGGCTCGCTCGTGACCGAGGGCAAGCAGTACGCGGACAACTCCCTGATCGTCGGCAGCCCGGCGCGGGCCATCCGCACGCTGACCGACGAGCAGGTCGAGAACCTGCGCACGGGCGCGGCCCATTACGTGACCAACGCGGCGCACCATCGCGACAACGTCGTGCGGATCGACGAGCCGGCCGAGCGGGTCGCCAGCGGCCGTGGCCCGAAAGGTGCCTGAAGTCATGAGCGAACTGCAGAAATTCATCTTCGACGGCATGCCCGTGCGCGGCATGATCGTGCGCCTGACCGACAGCTGGCAGGAGGTGCTGCGGCGCCGGTCCGCCAGCGGCGAGTGGCCGCCCGCGGTGCGCGACATGCTCGGCCAGATGGCCGCCGCCGCCACGCTGATGCAGGCCAACCTCAAGTTCAACGGCGCGCTGATCCTGCAGGTGCACGGCGACGGTCCCGTGAAGCTGGCCGTGGCGGAATCGATGTCGGACCTGCGTTTTCGCGTGACGGCCAAGGTGCAGGGCGACATCGCGCCCGACGCGCGCTTCGACGACCTGGTCAACCGGCATGGCGAGGGACGCTGCGCCATCACGCTGGATCCGAGCGACCGCCAGCCCGGCCAGCAACCCTACCAGGGCGTCGTGCCGCTCGAGGCGCCCGATGGTGGCCCGGTCGGCGACGTCGCGACGATGCTGGAACACTACATGCGCCAGTCCGAGCAGCTCGAGACGCGCATCGTGCTCGCCGCCAACGGCGAGGCCGCCTGCGGCCTGCTCATCCAGCGCCTGCCCATCGAAGGCGCGGGCAACCTGGCCGGCGCCCAGCAGGCCGAGCTCGACGAGGAGGCCTTCACGCGCATCGCGCACTTCGCCTCGACGCTGACCGCCACCGAGCTGCTGACGCTGGACACGCCCACGATCCTGCATCGCCTGTTCTGGGAAGAACCGTTGCGGGTGTTCGAGCCGCAGAAGCCGGTCTTTGCCTGCAGCTGCTCGGTCGATCGCGTGCGTGCCATGCTCAAGAACCTGGGCCGCGACGAAGCCGAATCCATCCTGGCCGAGCGCAAGGACATCGAGATCGGCTGCGACTTCTGCGGCACGCAGTACCGCTTCGACGCGGTCGACGTCGGCGCGATGTTCGCGGCGGTCGACGCCCACGCGCCGGCCAGCCAGAAGGTGCACTGAGCCGCCCTGGGGCGCCCCAATGCGCCCCGGCGGCGCCCCGCCCGGGAGGGCCCGGCGCCGGCCGTGCCGCTGATCGGTTGAAATCCGCCGTTCATGCCTTTGGCCGCGGGAGGTCTCCGCGCGGCGGATAGTCTTACATTGCCGCCGTTTCCCCGTCACGGGCCACGGTGCGCAACTTCGCATCCAACCTCCGCCATACCGATGAACCACGCCAGCAAGTCACCAGCGATCCCCGCCCGGCCCCGCGCTGCCGGTTTCACGTTGATCGAACTGATGGTTACCGTCGCGATCGTCGGCATTCTGGCGTCGATCGCCTTGCCGTCCTACAAGAACTACGTCCGTCGCGGGCAGCAGCCGGAAGCGTTCAACGCGCTTTCCGATTACCGCACGAAGATGGAGCAGTACTACCAGGACAACCGCAACTACGGCAGCGCCGCGACCGCCTGCGCCGACAACGCGACCGCCTCCAGCTGGAACACCTTCGTGCCTGCCGGCGCCAAGTACTTCTCCTATTCTTGCGCTGCCGACACGACGGCGGGCGATTCCACGCAGCAGAGCTACACGATCACCGCCACGGGCGTCGCCGGCGCCGTCGCGGGCGACAAGTACACGATCGACCAGAACGGCAACCGCACGACGACCGTGTTCAAGGGCGCGGCCCTGGGCACGCCCGCCACCTGCTGGCTCACCAGCAGCACTGCCTGCTGACCGGAACGAGCATGTCGATGCGCCAACGCGGGTTCAGTCTGATCGAGTTGATGGTCACGGTCGTGATCCTGGTGCTGCTCGTCCTGGCGGCGGTGCCGAGCATCGGCACATGGCTGGACAACACACGCATCCGCAACCAGGGCGACTCGCTCATCGGCGGGCTTCAGGCCGCGCGAGCCGAGGCGGTGCGAACCAATCAGAATGTTTCGCTCTGGCTGGTCACCTCCACCAGCACGCCCGGCGCGCTGGACGACACTTGCGTGCTATCGAACACGAGTGCGTCGTGGGTCACCAGCGTGGCTTCGCCCGCGTCGCATTGCGCCGGCTGGCAGACCACGTCTCCGGCGTTGATCTTCTCCAGCCGCGCCATGGGCGGCGACAACGCAAGGGTGTCGGTCAAGGCGTGGCAGTCCGATGGCACGACCGCCGCCACCAGCGTCACTTTCAACGGCTTCGGCCGTGTCTCCGGCAGCACGCCCATCGCCAAGATCGAACTCGACGGCACTGGCGGCGCAACCTACCGGAAGTTGACCGTCCTGGTGTCGTCGAGCGGCTCGGTGAGCATGTGCGACCCGGCCGTCACCAGCAGCACCGATCCCCGCAAGTGCCCTTAGAGATGACACGTATGCGCACAAATTCCCCCACGAGATCCGGACGGCGGCCGAGCGCGCGCCGCCACATGGCCGGCGTCGTGCTGATCGAGGTGCTGGTCGCGATGCTGATCTTCATGTTCGGCATCCTCGGCCTGGTCGGCCTGCAGGCTTCGGTCACGCGCGCACAGACCGACTCCAAGGTTCGTGCCGATGCGGCCTACCTCGCGGGCGACATGGTGGGCCGCCTCTGGTCGGATCGCAAGCACCTCAGCAGCTACGACAGCGCCAATTGCTCCTCGACGCAGTTCTGCAAGGACTGGCAGGCCAAGGTCGCCTCGAGCCTTCCCAACGGTGCCACCGTCGTCACTGTCGCCGCGAGCGGCAACGTGACGATCTCGATCTCCTGGACGGGGCCCGATGGCCAGACGCACCAGTACATCACCAACACGACCATTGTCTGAGGACCCGCCGAGATGTTCTCAATGAAAGCCGTCTCGATCCGCCAGCGCGGGTTCAGCTTGATCGAGCTCATGGTTGGGGTGGTGATCGGCCTGCTCACGGTGCTGGTCATCACGCAGGTCATGGCGCTGGCCGAAGGCAAGCGGCGCACGGTCAGCATGGGCAGCGACGCGCAGATCAACGGCGCCCTGGCGCTGTTCTCGATGCAGCGCGATATCGAACAGTCCGGCTCCGGCATGGTGACGGTCCAGGGGTCGCTGGGATGCACGGTCAACTACAAGTTCGGCTCGGCAGGGACGGCGGGTTCGTTCACGCTGGCGCCGGTCGTGATCGACGACGGAGCGGCCGGTGCGCCCGACACCATCCACGTCCTGCAGGCCAACACCACCAGTTTTTCGGCGCCGATGCTGTTGACGGGCATCAGCTTGCAGACGGACGACCATTTCACGGTCAGCTCGTCCCTGGGCGCGGTCGCCGGCAACCTGATGATCGCCGTCCCGCAACTGCAGGACGCCGCCGACCAGTGCACGCTGTTCAGCGTCACCAACGACGCGGCGTCGCCCGCCACGACGACGACGCTGACCAATACCAACGTGCCGCACGTCACCGGCGCCGACGGCGCCCAGTGGAACCAGAGCAGCGTCCTTCCGGTCTCGGGCTACACCAACGGAAGCTACCTGCTGAACATGGGCACGATGGTCTATCGCACGTACTCCGTCAATTCGACGACCCACAGCCTGCAGGCCGCCGAGTTGTCGCCCACCGACGGGACGGGGCTGACCACGCCGAAGGACCTGTATCCGCAGATCGTCAACCTGCAGGCCCTGTACGGCAGGGACAGCACCGGCGGCGGCAGCGTCGACACCTACGACAACACCACGCCGACGACCAACGCCGGTTGGATGCGGGTATTGACCGTCCGCATCGCGGTGGTCGCGCGCAGCAACCAGTACGAGAAGAACGTCGTGACGTCGAGCGCGCCGCTATGGGATCTCGGCAGCGGGATTGCGGTGGCCGGAACGGTCGCCTGCAACGGCGGCAGCCAGTGCCTGCAGCTCGACGTGAGCACGCTGCCCGACTGGCAGCACTACCGCTACAAGGTCTACGACACCATCGTGCCGTTGCGCAATGTGTTGTGGCACTTCTGAGTGATGAGCATGCACTTTCCAACTCCTGATCCTCGGGGAAGCCGGCGCCAGCGCCGGACCATCCATCGTGCCAATGCGCAGCGCGGCGTGACCTTGCTGTTCGCACTGATCACGCTGGTGGCGCTGCTGCTGGCCTCGCTGGCGCTCGTGCGAAGCGTGGACACCAGCTCGATCCTGATGGGCAACATCGGGTTCAAGCAGGACGCCACGGTGACGGCCGACCAGGCGACACGGCAGGCGGCCAGTTGGCTCGACGCCAATCGGACGGTACTGAACACTGATTCGGCGGCGGATGGCTACTACGCCAGCACGCAGGAAGACGGAACTGCCGCCAACCCGCCGGTCGATGTCACCGGGCAGCAACTTGCAGGCACCAGTTCCCGCCAGTTGATCGATTGGGACAACGACAGCTGCGCTTCGTACAGCGGCACCTTCAAGACTTGCCTGAAGACCGTCAAGCCGGTGAGCGTCGCCGTCAGCGGATCCAACACTGCGCAGTACGTGGTGTTCAGGTTGTGTTCGGTGCCTGGCGACTTCACCTCCACCGGCTACACGGGCACCTGTGCCAAGCCGCTGAGCGGCAGCGTCGCAGCGGCCGCCAAGAAAGGCGAGCTGAGCTATGCCGATTCGGAACGCTTCTCTGGCCAGTCCGGGCCTTATTACCGCATCGTGTCGCGCGTGCGAGGCGCGCGCAACACGACCAGCTTCACCGAAACGATCGTTCATTTCTGATCCGCAGCGCGCAGCGCCGCTGGCAGAGGAGTCCCGTGCCATGAGCCCAGTACAGACCGCCCATTCGACCCGTCAGACCGAGCGGTGCGCGCTTGGCCTGCCGTTGCTGCCCCTGCTGGCCGCGATCCTGACGATCGTGCCATCGGCCTGGGCCGCGACGACGGACCTTTCCAACCAGCCGCTGGCCACCTTGCCGTCGCTGACCAAGCCCAACCTGCTGTTCGTGATGGACAGTTCCGGCTCCATGGATTCGGCATACATGCCCGATGACATGAACAATACGGGCACGTACGGTTACTGGTCCGCACAGTGCAATGGTGTCGCCTACGATCCGTCGATCACCTACGCGCCGCCGATCGACTCCACCGGTGCGTCGTACCCCAATGCCTCGCTGTCCGCCGCCAAGAACGATGGCTACAACTCGTCGAGCGCCACCACCGACATCTTCAACGCTGCCAACAACTACAACGTCTACTACACCTACAGCGGCAGCCAGCCGAAGATGGGCTGGGTCTACACCTCGAGTGGCCCGACCAGCAACACCTTCAAGACCGAGTGTTTCACGAGCACGGGATCCAGCAGCAGCGTCTTCCACAAGGTCACGATGACCGCCAGCTCGACCGACGCGCAGAACTATGCCAACTGGTATTCGTACTATCGCAAGCGCTACCTGTTGATGCGCACGGCAATGGGGCGCGCCATCGCGGCGCTCGATGACAAGTACCGGGTCGGGTTCAGCACCATCTACGACACCACGGCCAAGGACGGCGACGCTACCACCCATTTCGTCGACGTCAAGGACTTCGGCGCGACGCAGAAGGCCAACTTCTACTCGAGCCTCTATACCGTCATGCCCAGTGGCGGCACGAATCTGCCGGATGCGCTGTCCGAGGCCGGGCGCTACTACGCGCACAAGATCTCGGGCCAGACCGAGGATCCGGTGCAGTACTCCTGCCAGCGCAACTTCACGCTGTTGTCCACCGACGGCTACTGGAACACCAACAGCAAGGACTACGCACTTGACGGCACGACGCGGGTCGGCGAACAGGATGCGATCGAGAAGCATCCCATGAAGGACGCGGGCGTGGTCGGCACGACGACCACGAAGACGACCTATACGGCACCGGCAACCGGAACCTATGTGTCGAACACCCAGACCCGCACGGTCGATTGGACGCGCAAGACGGTGTCTTCCACCGGTCCCGGGTCTACCTCGGGCGGCAGCACCACGGTGTCAAACTGCACCAAGACAGGCTATTACCTGGTTTCGACGACCACGCAGACGGCCACGGAAACGCAGACGCGCTATTCGACCGCCCCGGAGAACGGCACGGCGACCAAGACCGAGACCGTGGTGACGGACGCCACCGGCGCGGTCGTTTCGGACACCACGAGCACGCCCACGATCGCGTGGACGACGCCGAGCAGCAGTACGTTCTCCTACGTCTATACGTCCGACACCAGCACCGCCACGCCCGCTTCCGACGGCACCCCGGTGGTACCCAGCAGTTTTCCGTCGGCCAGCCCGGTGAAGAGTTGCGTGAAGCCCGCTCCTGCCAGCGGCACGACCGATACGAAGAGCATCAACGCCTGGTCGA
>Ga0070658_10004558_pt1 | contig 11265 bp, 10 predicted proteins | sample KBSC13metaG_FD_64664 | JGI IMG/M metagenome (GOLD analysis project Ga0070658, IMG submission 64664) | Corn rhizosphere microbial communities from Kellogg Biological Station, Michigan, USA - KBS C1-3 metaG | ecosystem: Host-associated > Plants > Roots > Rhizosphere > Soil ... | reverse complement strand
CAAAGAATATTTCACTACACGCTCCTGCAGCGCTATGACCGCATCATGGCCAGACGACAGATCGAGGGCCGCGTGCCGTACCTTGACCAGGAGCTTATAGAACTTGCTGCCGGTATCCCGCCGAATGTGAAAATACGGCATCTGCCGTCCGGTCACGTTTCCAAGCTGCCACTCAGGGATATGGCCAGGCGGATCGGGCTGCCGCCGTATATATACGAACGCGGCAAAGAGAAAATGACGGTCGGGGCGACCGGACGAGAAAACAGTACTTCCCGCCACGGGTACCTGGAGCAGGAGGCTCTGGCAATGACCGACAAGACGTTCCAACAGCTTGTAGATGAGTACTACCGGCGGCAGTTCGGCAACACGCTGGTTGCCGGTAATGAGTATTACACGGAGGAACAGGTCATGGAGTTGGCGGCGCGGTATCGGGCGAGTAATCTAAACAGCCACAAGGAGTCTATCGCCGTATGAACACAATAAAAGACGGTTATTTCGGGGAGTTCGGCGGCCGGTATGTTCCAGAGGTGCTTATACCGGCACTGGAACAATTGGAGGCCGCGTATCTGGAGGCGAAAGCCGACCGGCGGTTCGCCGCGGAGTTTCACCACATACTCAACACGTTCTGCGGAAGACCGACGCCGCTGACCTTCGCGGGCAACCTGACCGCTCAACTGGCCGGCGCAAAGATCTACTTCAAAAACGAGGGTCTCAATATAACCGGCGCCCACAAAATAACGCACTGTGTCGGCCAGGCGCTGCTGGCAAAACGCATGGGGAAAACCAGGCTTATCGCGGAGACCGGGGCCGGCCAGCATGGCCTGGCGACCGCTACGGTCGCCGCGAAATTCGGTTTTGCCTGCACGATATATATGGGTGAGGTGGATGTGCAGCGGCAGCGGCCAAACGTCTTTCTGATGGAGCGTCTCGGCGCTACGGTCGTACCGGTTCACGCCGGCAGCCGTACGCTGAAAGATGCCGTCAATGCCGCGCTCAAGGACTACATAGCGAGCAGCGGCTCGACGCACTACCTCATCGGGTCAGCTCTGGGGCCGCATCCCTATCCGACGATGGTCCACGACTTCCAGTCGGTGGTGAGCCGGGAAATCGCCGCGCAGCTGCATGAGGCCGAAGGGAAAGCGCCAGACTACGTGGTGGCCTGTGTCGGGGGTGGTAGCAATGCCATCGGGGCGTTTGCCGAGTTCATCGATCAGCCTGCAGTGCAGCTTGTCGGTGTTGAAGCGGGCGGCGTAAACGACCGGGCCGGTCACCATGCCCGCCGGTTCCCCGGCGGCAGTAGTGGTGTCGTTGAAGGCTACAAGTCAATATTCCTGCAAGACAGCGACGGTCAGCTGCAGCCGACCCACAGTATATCCGCCGGCCTGGATTACCCAGGCATCGGGCCGGAGCTGGCCGATCTGCGGGCAAAGAAACGGGTCACGTTTACCTATGCCCGCGACGCGGAAGTCATCAAAGCGTTCGATCTGGTGGCCAAAACCGAGGGTATCCTGCCGGCGCTGGAGTCGTCACACGCGCTGGCGTACGCCATAAAGCTAGCCCCGACACTCGCCAAAGATAAAATCCTGGTGGTAAACGTGTCAGGGCGCGGCGACAAGGACCTCTTTATACTGGCTGAGGCATGCAAGGACAAGGATTTCTACTCATTTCTAAAATCGGAGGCGGCACGTAATGGCCAATAAAATTGACGAAAAACTGGCTGAACTTCGCAGCGCGAAGCGGAAAGGGCTGATGACACACGTGGTCGTAGGCTACCCGTCGCTGGAAGCAACGGCGGAGCTTGTAACGGCGATGGCAGATGAGGGTGTTGACTTTGTCGAGCTTCAGATACCATTTTCTGACCCGCTCGCCGACGGTCCGACCATTCAATCGGCGTGCGAGCTGTCGCTGGCACGGGGCACGAAGGTCCGGGATGCCTTTTTGGTCGCCGCCAGACTCACGAAGTCGGTCGATATACCCTTGCTGTTCATGGCGTATTTCAATACCGTGTACAAATACGGGGTCGTGCGGTTCTGCAAGGACGCCCAGGGCGCCGGGATTGCCGGGCTGATAATTCCGGATATTCCGCTTGAGGCCGCCCGCCACGAAGGTTTTCTGAAAGCCTGTAAGGCCAACGGCCTGCACAATATCATTACGCTCGCCCCTACTTCCACCCGGGAACGGCTGGTTAAAAATGCCGCCGTTGCCACGGGTTTTGCGTACTGCATGTCCCGCGAAGGCGTTACGGGCGCGCAATCCGGCCCCGGCTCGGACCTTCCCGCCTATCTTACGGGCGTTGCCGCCGAAATGCCTGTGCCGCTGGCGGTCGGTTTCGGCATTTCAAACCGTGAGCGGCTCAAAGCCGTATTGCCATACTGCGACATCGCCGTCGTCGGCAGCGCCCTCGTCGAAACGATAGCAAACGCTCCCGACGGGGAAGCGGCCACGCGGGTCGCCGGCTTTTTGCGGGAGCTTATCCCTGTCCTGGATGACTATGGGGACGGCACCGGCATACATCGATGACCGCACTAAGGAAACGCTACAGTATTGTCTCTAAGCCCCGCCGCCCTTGCAGCATACGCCGGACAATCATGGTGTCGCCGGCAACAACGTAGAAAATCAGGTAGTCGCCAACAATAATCCTTCGGTACGGGTGTTTCCGCTCGCTGATCGACTGATAGATCACAGCCTGCAATGAATCCGTGAGGCACTACTTTAGCACGGTCTCGACATCATTGATAAGCGCTATGACCGCGCGCTCGTTTTTAAGCTCATGCAGAATATACTCTGTGATTTTGTCCAAGTCAGCGTAAAACAGCGGCGAGTAGAGGAGCCTGAAGCCTTTAGCCATTCAGCTTGGACCTGAGCTTGGAAAACACCTTGTCATGCGTCATATTTTCAGTGTGATACTTCGCGTACGAATCCGCCTCATCAAGCGCTTGTTCCACCCACCGGCTTCCTCCGCGGTATTTCATTACAACTTCCTTTATGCTCGTCAGCTGCTGCTCTAAGCAGACTCGATCATGGCTCGTACTGTTTCAAAAGTAGCCCGGTCTTCGCGCCGTGCTCGTCGTGCATCTTTCCGAAAAGGTTTTTCTAAAACGATGCTATGTTTCTGCCTCTGTTCCTGGCCCATCTCAAGGTAAGCCGGTGGTCGTTTCCAGTGTTTGAGCACCGCCAGCAACATTTCGCCCTCAAGCGTCCGTGCCGCGGCCTCGGGGGATTTCATAAAAGCCCGGTTAGCCTGCTCGGTCGTTTGCGCGATAGCCGGATTGCGCTTTGCCTCATCTTTACGTCCCACCGAAAGGTGCACCGACCTGATGAGTCCGGCGGCCGCCAGCCGTTCACATAAGGCAAGCGGGTCTTCGAAGCTCTGCATATGCGCCACGTCCAAGGTAACGTACGGAAGGCCATGCTGCCGCATGACCGCGCGAACCTTTTTATGCCGCTATATTCGGTCAACCCCCACAAGTTAAAGTGCTCAGATTTCGGCTGGACCGTATTAACCAGGAACGGTGCATAGACCAGCTCAGGGTTTTCGTCGGCGTCTGATTTGGAGTCGGTGTAGTCAACCGGCATGCGTTGCCGGAAAGTAGGATACAAAACCGCCAGCAAGTCCTTGCCCGTCGCTCTCTGGATATAGCGCATCTGCTGTACTGACTCCGGCCAACGCGGAAAGAATAGTGCCGCCGGTCCACTGTCTTCCACTTCATCTCGAAACGATTGATGCACAGAGTGTACCAATTGTCTTATCGCTTCTGCGGCGTAACCCCGCTTCGGCGCCGGCACATCAAGCGCTCTATCGATAAGATCGTGGCCAAGGTGCCCAGTTGGCCCACGCGCTTCCACCGGCGCATGATTGCGATCGTAATTTTCCCACGCCGCGCCATACCTGGCGATCCGGCGAACAAGCGGACTCGCCACTGGTGTGATCTGCAAGCCATCGGCGCCCACTTCTCTTAACCAGGCTTCATGGGCCCGCAACCCTCTGGCAAATATGTACTCAAACGGGAACGACAAATTGGACTCAACAAGCTTTATGCCATACATCGGATCCGCCCCAGCACTTTCCGCCATACAAATCTCCTATAGTTATATCGTGGGCCTGGACATACACATGGCTAGCCACTACATTTCATGTAAGACGCCATTCGCTTTCCCATCAAGCTGACAACCCTAAAAAACTTTATGCTTAAAATTTGCCCGATACTGAGTATAATTTGCTTATGATTAAACAGCAAAATGGCTTTCATGTCTTGTACGTTCTCCTTTTGGTAGCAGTATTGGGCGTTATCGGGTTTGCGGGATACACCGTACTACATGCCCACGACAATCCCGGTAATAATAGCGCCCCGCCAGTCCAAACCCCGGCCACTAGTACCAGCCAGACGAGAACCGGCCCGAATTACAAGGCTCTGGCGAACTGCGGCAGCAACAAAGCAGTGCTTAATACGGTGCCGGTAGACACCTCCAAGTTCTACCAGATTATGCCGCTGGGGAACCAGGGTGTACCCGACCACACCATGCCAGCCGACCATCTGTACTTCGCGTACATAACCCCCGGCGAAACGGCGGCGCTGAGCTCTCCTGGCAAGATAGTTATTACGGGCATTACTTACTCGGGCGAGAAGTCAGCCGGTGGTATTAACCGTGCGAACGACTATGAAATCATGTTTTCGGCCTGCAAGGGTGTCGATTTTGACTTTGCGCACATAAGCTCGCTGGCCTCGGCCCTGCAGGCGGTCGCACCCAAAGACAGCAATGACAGCTCGTGTAGCCACGACAGCCAGGCCGCCGGCGTTCAGACGTTTTATTGCAATAAAAGCCTTGACCTGTTGATGCAGCCTGGCGAGCCTATCGGCACGGTCGGCGGGCCTAACCTCGGCGCCTTCGACTTTGGCACGCACAATAGTTCGTACAAAGACCCCGGCTATGTTGACACCGACTGGCATGTTGATCAGACAGCCGTTTGCGGTCTGGATTACTTTACCCCGGATGCGCAAGCGCAGCTGTACACACTGGTAAAACGTACCGCAGCGCCCCGCTGCGGCCAGATCGGGCAAGACAAAGCTAACACGCTGCAGGGTGATTGGTTTGCCACGAATGACCACAGCAACGCCATGACGGAGTGGAACAAGCATTTGAGCATCATCCACAACAACGTCGATCCGACGGTTGGCGAGCTAGCCGTGGGCGGCACCCTCGGTGCCCCAGCGATCTACCTGTTTAACCCGACCCACTCCGGCACAACTAACCACGAACCAGGCGAGACGGCTGCCGGCAAAATATACTGCTACCAAAACGAGACTACAAGCGTGCAGAATAACCAGCCGGGCAACGGCAAAATACTCTTACAGCTGATTAGTAACCACGAGATGAAAGCTGAGGACAAAACCGGTGCCTGCACATCAAACGAAGCCTTCGAGAGCCCGACGACCTATTACCGGTAGTTCTCTGTGCCGATAATCCAGCCATTTCCGTGCCACCCCATACTTAAGTGATTGCTCCAGCGGGCGTGACTGTGCTTCACTATAGACGTGACAAACAAGAAAAACATCCTTATCTTATTCGGTGGGAAATCCGTTGAGCATGAGGTGTCAGTCATCTCCGCCCGGAACATCGTGGCCGCGCTTGACGATACCAAATATAATGCCCTGCTTGTCGGTATTGATCACGCAGGCCGGTGGATCCCTTACAGCAAGAAGGCCTTGCTAGAAAACCCGACCGTCACCGCCCTGCCCGATGACACCGCACACACCAGTGTGGTACCGTACACAAACAACGGCGGCCTTATGATCAAGCACGCTGACCGCTCCCTGGCTGTTGACGTAGTTTTTCCGGTACTGCATGGCACTATGGGCGAGGACGGCACCATGCAAGGACTGCTTGAGCTGGCAAATATACCGTACATAGGCCCTGGCGTCCTGGGCTCGGCGATTGGTATGGACAAAGACGTTACGAAACGGCTGCTCAGTGAAGCAAAGTTACCGACTGCGAAATATAAAGTGTATAAATCGCACCAGAAAGATCAGATTGTTTACAGCGATATAAAACGCTCACTGGGCATGCCGTGTTTCGTAAAGCCCGCAAACGCTGGGTCTTCCGTGGGCGTAAGCAAAGCGTACGATGAAGCCAGCCTTACTAAGGCGGTCAATACGGCTTTCTTATACGATACGAAGATTCTTATTGAAACCTATATAAAGGGCCGTGAGGTTGAGTGCTCGGTCCTTGGGAACGAACAGCCCATCGCTTCTGTACCTGGCGACATAGTCGTCACTGGTGAGTTTTACTCCTACGATGCGAAATACCTGGACGAGGATGGCGCGACATTAACCATCCCCGCCCAAATTTCTGATGATACAAAACAGCGGGTGCAGCAACTGGCCCTTCAAACCTTTGAGACGCTGTGTTGCGAGGGCATGGCGCGTGTAGATTTCTTTGTTACTGAGGACGAAGACGTATATATCAACGAGATAAATACTATACCGGGCTTTACCACGATAAGCATGTACCCAAAATTGTGGGAGGCAAGCGGCATTTCGTACGCAGAGCTGATCGACCGTCTGGTGCAATTGGCGTTAGACCGTTCCCGGAAGCGGCACGCGCTGCGTACCGACTATTAAAGCCGCCCTCACTCGGATCTGCTTACGCTGCCGGCAAAATGGTAAAGAAAATCCCTGCAGTGAATCGCTTTTAGCGCTAGAGAGCGCTTAAGCAGATTACCTCAGGGAGTCTCTTAACGATTTTGAGCGGTCAGTCATGATTGCTCTCAAATCAACCATAAGCGTAGCATATTTACGGCCAGTGCGCCAGCACTTATCCACAGTGCCGGACGCAGTGGTTTAGAATTGACGCTTGCGGCGGAAGGCGTGGTGCCGGCGATTTTGGGCCGCGACTACGGGGTCCGGGCTCTGGTTCAGCGGATCGCCGAGCGGCAAGGGCGATGTGCCCTGCTGAGCTGCCAGAAATGCGGCACGGTGTTTGCGGAAAATGAACTGGCGGTAAACCAGGAAGCCTGCCACTACCACAACGCCGAAGATAGCTATGGTGTCCCCAGCGCCAGTTTTCGGCAACGACGGGGGTGGCGCCACCGGACATTGATTAGCCGGTACGCTAGTGTCGGTGGGACACGGGGTACACATCGGGCTGCCAACCGGTATGCCAGGCTTACATTCCGGTGTTGGCGGAGTCGTAGCCGTGACCACGGCCGGACAAGCCGCTGCGGTCACATCCTTGCCATTGACGTTAAAATGCAGGACAGCAAAGGCATTGAAGGTGGCGGCACTGCCATAGGCATGTGTAACTGTCACACTGTTAGGCGAGCCAGTTGTCGGCTGAATACCGCTTTGCGTGTGACCGTCTCCGAAATTAAAGCTGGCGTCTGAGAAGGTCGCACCGTTGCCAAAACTGGCGGTGGCAGTAAAGGTGAAGGTCATCGTACTCTTATCAACGATGGCGCCGGTCAGCTCTGCGCACTTATAAAACGGCGCAGGCGCTTTCGGGGGCGGTGGCGGAGGAGTCTTTTTGGGAGTGGCGTTGACAGGGTTGCCGCAACTATGCAGTATGGCGTGCGCAAACACACCGTTCTTCATAATAACCATGGCGCTAAGTTTGCTGTCCTGGAAGGACACGCTCGTAGGACGCTGATAGAAGGTCGTGGCACCATAGTGGTGAACGATGCTGCCTGCAATATCCTGCCGGCCGGCGGTCTGGGCGCCGGTAGCAACCAGCGTACTGCCAACATACACATCGCCGGTCTTGGTGACATAACCTTCCTGGGCATCACTGCTCATGGCACTGATGTCGCTGGGAGCCATACCAAAAGCGTGGTAGACATCTTGGATCGAGTAGGCTTTGTTGCTGTGCGTCACGCCGCCCGATACACAGCTGGCGCCATTGGTGTATTTTTGCTGCAATGCGGCAACACTGGACGCGCCGCCAGCAATGACCGCGTTCGCATCGCAGTTGACTGCCTCCGCGTGCACGGTGCCAAGGTTAAACACCGAAATAACAAGTACGCTTACCCCTAGTACTGCTCCGATGACAAATGTCTGTCTGGTTCTGTCCCTACCGCGAGTACGGCCGATCTGTAACATCTGTTTCCCCTCTTCGTGTTTATTATCATAATTGTCGCATATCCCTGGTCTCGCTGCAACAATGTGCGCGCCTGTGTTTTTGTTTCCGGGCTATTCTCCTTTGCCGCCATGGAGTATCAACCGGCGGTACACGAAGTATCCGAGCGCGGTCACCGCCGAGAACAATCCGATCACGTCACCGGCGCCCGTGCTCGGCAACGCCGGGGGTGGAGCAGGTGCCGGAGGAGTTGGGGCTGCAGCAGGAGTGACAGGTGGAGGTGTCGGCATAGTAGGCGCGACCGAGGCGAAGCACGCTGGTGCGCTCACCGGCGTCGTTGAGCTGGAATTCGGCACGGAGAAAAACAAGACCGCATTGGCAGTAAAGTTGCCCGACTGGCTATAGGTATGCGTGACCGCCGTCGATATGGCGTCACTGCCCGGGGTTACGTTTGTCTGGCTTGTTCCATCACCAAAAGTAAAGTTAGCAAATTCAAATTTCGCTCCGCCGCTCGATTGCGAGGTCGCGACAAAGGTAAACGTGGTAGTGGAGCCGTTTACCGGTGATGCTGTCAGTTCCTTGCAGGCAAAGGTCGGGGTTGGCGCAGGTGCCGGCGGCGGCGTCGGAGCAGGTTTTGGAGGCGGGGTCGGCTTGGGGGGCGGCGGCGCTACTGCGGCTGGGATCTCCGGGTTACCGCAGGAAGGCAGCACGGCGAATTGGAATACGCCGTTCGAATTAAACAGCACATCTACCGGCAGCTCGGTAACACCTGCCGCAAAGACCTGGTCGTTTGTATTCCCGAAGTAATTCCGGCCGTCAATAGTGACAGTAAACGGGTTGCTTCCCTGGAATGACTTGTCCCGGCCGACGCTCATCGCGCCCGAGGCGACGACTTTTCCGTTCACGACAATGTGCCCGTTACGCATCGCCTCCCCATGGACCGCATGCACGGCAAAGTTGGAATAATTAGCGCTCGTCAGTCCATAGTGCGCGTAAATAGCCTGTAAATCGGGCACGTTATTAACACCGTTATTATTGGCCTGCACTTTGCTAATAAAGTTACTCGGCGAGCTATACCCACACTTGAGAATGTCGTTATTCGTACACGTTGCCGCAGAGGCGCTGTGAGCACCCAGCGGGACTATGCCGATGATCGACACGAAGACGCTCACCAGACCGGCATATGTCAGCCTTTTCAGTCTTGGACCATCCGATCGTCGCTGGTGTCCTATCATACCGTCCCTCGTGTCTAAGCATTACTCTTTTAAGTTACGCTCCTGTGCTTCTCCTGCTGTAAGGAACGTTACAGGTACACAGGATTTGAATATGATATAGACTGACCATGAACGTACTCAAGGTAGGTTATCGCCACGTTAGTAGAACTGGGATTTATAGTGAGGCGGCCGTCATCAAACGAGCTATAGGATAGAGGCATCTCACACTAAGAGATTTTCTTAGCCGCGAGATGGTTAGTCGTAAATCCTTCTAGTTATCTATGTATGCTTTTCATTCTTGTTGACAATATAGCTAATTTGATTTACAGTGCGGCCTACGGTCGCTATTTGACCATTTCGCACCTTTACCTCATTACTCCGGTAATACCGACATTCGGAACATTCAGAAAGGGCAAACAATTATGTTTGCATCTCTCCGTCGCACTTCGCGGCGTGCAAGGATCATCCTTGCTAGCGCTCTGATCGCCATCGGCATCGGAGGCGGCGTACTCGCTACAGGCGGTGTAGCCCATGCAAGCGGCATGAGCTGCGCGCGGTGGGGATCACTCACCATCCCTGGCGAGAACCTAACCATCCCCTCAGGACAGTACTGCTTCAGCGTCAGCGGCAGCGGGCTCACCGTCTACAACACCCAGGGCAGCGAGTACACGGGCTGGATCTACAACTACGGGGAGACCATCCGCTTCTACAACAACAGCGGCCAGAACTACTTCACGTACAGCATCCCGACACACCTCGGGTGGGCCTACGGGTGGAAGCTCTGGACGACCGGCATCAACGGCCGAGCGCAGGCCGGCAGGGCATGTGGGACGCTCACATCGGCGGGGGCCGAAGTCGCCACCACCTGCGTGGGCATTTACCCCTGATACTGCTGGCTGGCAATAAGAGGTAAAGGGAAAGCGAATGCCGGAGGCATGTTCTGGTTCCACCAGATCACGACATGTCTCCGGCGCTTTTCATATCGAGGGCTAATAATTTATAATTTTTGTATTATACTTAAGAGAGGAGGCCGTATGCCATTTTTTATACAGATGCTAATCGGGTTGCTAGCTGCTGGGTTAATCGTTCTTGACGTTCTCATGTTTATAACATGCTGGCGGCAGATCATGGCGACAGAAAAGCCACGCCTATCTCGAGTCCTATGGATCATCGTAACCCTGCTGTTTATCCCGACGCCCATTGGTGTGCTGATCTACATGGTATACGTAGCCGACTTTAAGGACGGCCGCAACAAAAAACCTAAGAGCCTTAGCTAGTTTCCTACCGCGTGATAGCCGCTCCAGCCGGTAGCAGAAGTGTGAGACGAAAATTTGCACACAAAAAAGCCCCGTCATTCTAGACGGGGCTTTAGGTTGTTTAGATTGTTAGCGGTCAGTCTGGTGTTGGTTTTAGCGGCGGGCGAGCTTGCGGCTCAGGAACAGGCGGGCGGCAATGGTAGCCGTGGCAACGGCGCCAACGAAGATACCGATGACGTCGCCGGCGCCGGTGTTCGGCATTACCGGAGGCAAGGTGAAGTCGACAGCTGCCGTGCAAGCAGTACTGTTGACCGAAGCCGTACCGTCAGGAGTAGTGAACTGCCCGATTGCCGTGATGGTGTACTTCTGGTCGGCGGCAAAGGTGTGGTTGAGTGTAGTCGCGTCAGCGTAAGCAGCCTGGTCGTGGGTGCCGTCACCCCATTCAACCATCACCTGAGTAGGAGTAGCAGCGTTCGGGTTGGTGCTTGAAGCGTTGAACCCGGTCACCTTGACCACACGGTTCGTGAGGTCCACTACCTGGACAGTGAAGAGGTTACAAGTGTAGGTGAAGCAGTTGCTGCTGCCAGCCTGGACACCAGGCTTACATTCGGGCGGTGCCACTGTGAAGGTCTTGGCACAGCTGGCGCTGGACGGAGCCACAACCTGCTTACCGTAGTTGTCGGTGCCGTCGACTGCGAGGGTGACGTTATAGTTGCCCGGGGTCA
>Ga0070658_10004555_pt1 | contig 11267 bp, 11 predicted proteins | sample KBSC13metaG_FD_64664 | JGI IMG/M metagenome (GOLD analysis project Ga0070658, IMG submission 64664) | Corn rhizosphere microbial communities from Kellogg Biological Station, Michigan, USA - KBS C1-3 metaG | ecosystem: Host-associated > Plants > Roots > Rhizosphere > Soil ... | reverse complement strand
CAACTCTGGGAAAACATCGAGGGCCAACTGGCGAAGCTTCAGAGCCGCTCCGTGGATCACGCCGCCATTGAACAACGTTTCAACAAAATCGCCGAAGCCGCCCGCGCATTGGCCGAATGCGCCTCCTCCCCTGTAGAAATCCCAGCCTCCCCCCGCTGATGTCTGCCATACTGACCCCCCTTCCAAGTTCTGATCCCCGCGCGGTGCAGCAGCAGAAGCCGGTGCCTTCTCCGCTGGCTCCGCTGCTGTTTTCTGAATTTGTTCCGCCTGGGTCCCGCTCCTCTGCCCAAGCCAGAGTGCCCGGTTTGGCAGCCCTGCCATCATGGTCCGCCTATGCGGAGCTGGAGGCTACGGACTTTCCCTCATGCTGGCCCAAGCCGCTCTCGCTGCTGCCTGCCATGGATCAGGCCACCCCACCTCCCTTCATCCCCGTGGCATCCCTCATTCCAGATGTGGAGGAAGAGGCAGCCGTGGCAGCCATGCAGGAAACTGCGGCATCCCTGCCTGCGGATTACACGGATGAAGATCTATTCCAGGCCTTTGCTCCCATCATAGAAAGCGCCCTGCGCAATACGCTGGATGGGCACCGCAGCGGGATCGATCCCCAACTGGAGCCCATGCTGCGTGCGACGATTCGCCGTGCCCTGGCCGAGTATTCTCCCGGGCAGCGCCCTTTCCGGGCACCCGGCTCCTTTGATCGCCTCCTGTGGCGGATGCAGGCGCTTTTCAGCAGCCGCTCCTACGACGAAATCGTTTTTGAAAAAACCCACCGTTTCCAAGTGGAAGAGGTTTTCCTGCTCGATGTGAAAACGCTCGCGCTCATCTCCTTCGCCAGTTGCGATCCGGCCCGCCATGCTTCCGCGCACCGCGTGCAAGGCACTCTCCAACGGCTGGCCCTCCAGATCAGAGGAGAAGATGGCGAGCTCCGCTCCCAGTTCACCCTGCCCGATCAACGGACCGTGGTCAGCCGCAGTGGCCAGCATATCATTCTGGTGGCCATCGTCCGGGGTCCAGCCAATGAGCTGATCACCTCCGACCTCGATTTTTCCATTCAGCGTATCGAAGACCGTTTTCGTGAAGAACTCCAGAAGGAGGGCACACCGCTTCTCCAGACCCTCCAGCCTTTCCTGGAAGATTGCCTTTTGATCCAGTCTCCCGCCCATGCCGCTTGAATGGTGGTTGACCGCGCCTTCACACGCCTTTAATACAGCGCCCGCATGGGATTTGACACACTTGGGCTCTCCGCAGCCGTCCTGGAAGCCATTGAGGAATCCGGTTACACTACACCTACTCCGATTCAGGCGCAGGCGATTCCTATTATCCTGGAAGGAAAGGATGTCATTGGCGCATCGCAGACCGGCACCGGCAAGACGGCAGCGTTCGCTCTGCCATCGCTTTCCAAGATTGAGAAACTGGGCAGGCCGCAGATCCTCGTACTGGAGCCTACCCGCGAGTTGGCCCACCAGGTGGCGGAACAATTTGAAAAATATGGCAAGCACACCGGCATGAAGGTGGCTCTGCTGTACGGAGGCGTCGGTCTTGGCAAGCAATCGGAAGATCTGGCTGCCGGTGCAGACATCGTGGTGGCCACACCAGGCCGCCTGGTGGACCATTTCTACCGTGCCACCATGCGCTTCGGCGATTTGAAGGTGCTCATTCTGGACGAAGTGGACCGCATGCTGGACATGGGATTCCTCCCACAGGTGCGCAAGATCGTGAATCTCTGCCCATGGGAAGGCCGCCAGACGCTGTTCTTCTCCGCCACCATGCCTCCGGCGATTCAGACCTTTGCCCAATGGTGCCTCACCGATCCTCAAAGCATCGAGATCGCCCGCACCTCCATTCCTACCAGCGTGACCCATGCTTTCTATCCGGTAGCCATGGACCAGCGCGATGAGCTGCTGCTGGAACTGCTCAAGCAGACGGAATATCACTCCGTGATGATCTTCACCCGCACCCGCAAGGAAGCGGATCAGCTCACCTCCCTCATCAAGGCCAATGGCCAGCCTAAGGTGGCAGCCATGCACTCGGACATCAATCAGGTGGACCGCATGAAGGCCCTCGCTGGCTTCAAGGCTGGCGATTATGAAATCCTCGTCGCCACGGATGTCGCGGCGCGCGGCATCGATATTTCCGGAGTCTCCCACGTCATCAACTACCGCGTCCCGGAAAACGCGGAAGACTACGTGCACCGCATCGGCCGTACCGGCCGTGCCAAGGCAGAGGGAGATGCCTTCACCATCCTTACTGCGGACGAACTGGACTACGCCAAGTCCGTGGAAATTTTCATCGATAAGACCATCCCGCGCCGCAAGCTGGAGAACTTTGATTACATTTACACTGCCCTGCTCGACGACTCTCCGATCAAGCCAGTCCGCCGCAAAAAAGTCGGCGGTGGTGGCAAGAAGCGCAGGTAAGAAATAAGGAGGAGGGACATTCCTGTCCCTCTGTCAAAGTCAGAAGACGGGACTTCCTTGTCCCATTTTTCCTCATTTCCTTTGTGGATTGATTTTAAATAAAATCTTCCTTACTCTATCCTCATGGCTGTGACCTTGGATTTAGCTGAAATGACAACCTTGGACAAACTGCGTCTAATGGAAGATCTTTGGCAAAATCTTTCGGCAAATGAAACCGAATTGGTTTCCCCCTCCTGGCATGGGGAAGTTTTAAAAGAACGCGATCGCTTGATAACAAGCGGAGAAGAAAGCTACATCGATTGGGAAGTGGCGAAAAAGCAATTGCGTGCGGAACTGCAGTGAGGATTTCAATTCAGCCGTCCGCCCTTTCTGATTTGAAGGAAGGATATGATTTCTACGAGCAGCAAGAGCCAGGTTTGGGTAACTATTTTATAGATACCTTATATTCGGATATTGATTCACTTCAACTTTACGGCGGCATTCATCGCACGCACTTTCAACGATTTCATCGTCTTCTATCTAAACGTTTTCCATTCGCGATCTATTATCAAATTGGTGAAACCGATATTTTCGTGAATGCGATTCTTGATTTGAGACGCGATCCCACTTGGATCGTTAAAAGGCTAAAAGGACTGTAACCATGCGAGTTCTCTCCATCGATCCTGCCGTTAGAAACACCGGATACGCTGTGTTGGAAGGAGATCCACGCCGTCCTACGGTGCTGGCATTCGATGTCATCAACATCCCGCAGAAGATTCCACAATCCGCTGCGCTCTCTGCCATTCGCACGCATTTGGTGAACGTGATCACCAAATACCAGCCCGATGAAGTGGCGGTGGAAGGCATCATCTACGTGCAGTCCCATCAGACGGCCATCTCCATGGGCGCAGCTCGCGCCGCTGCACTCATCGCGGCTGCCGATCACGGGCTGCAAATTTACGAATATTCACCTAAAAAGGTAAAACTCTCTGTCGTGGGAAAAGGCACCGCGGATAAGCAACAAGTTGCCTTCATGGTCCGTGCCCTTCTCGGCCTTGCCGAAACCCCTCCCTCAGACGCCGCGGACGCACTTGCCATTGGCATGGCCCACCTACAAGCTTCCGATCCACTGAAGGCGAAACTTCTGGACCGCCGTCTGGTGTGACCCTTTGCACAAATCCACCCATGCTGGACATCATCCATCTCCCGGAACTTCTCAACTATGAAGCAGGACTCGCTCTGCAGCAGCGGCAGGTGGATGCCATTCTCAATGGTGAGGGAAACGACACGATCTATCTGCTGGAGCACCAGCCTGTTTACACCATTGGCCGTCTGCGCGACCAATCCTCTCTGCGGGACGCCGCTGCCCTGTCCTATCCCGTGCACGAGACGAATCGCGGTGGGCAGGCGACCTACCATGGCCCAGGCCAGATCGTAGGCTATCCGATTCTGGATCTCAATCCACGTGGCCGAGATCTCCATGAACACCTCCGCCTGCTGGAGGAGGCACTCATCCGTGCCTGCCATCACTTTGGCGTGAAGGCTGGACGGCGTGAGGGGCTCACCGGTGTGTGGGTGGAAAACCGCAAGCTGGCCTCAATAGGCGTTGGTGTTAGAAAATGGATTTCCATGCATGGCTTCGCCATCAACATTACGAATCAAAGCCTGGGCCCGTTTTTCGCTATCACTCCTTGCGGGATCGATGGGGTGACGATGAGCAGCTTGGAAAATGAAGCGGGCCGACCTATCAGCATCGCTGAAGCCTCAGCAGCGATCAGCGCAGAATTGAGGTCCCTCTTCGCTCCAGTCTAAAGGAAGTCGAACGTGCGGTTAGAGGCTGCACATTCGGCAGTCACTACACGTGACGTCCCAGAGCATCCGCTACGATCTTTGGCACGCGTGGCATTTCGTGGAAGTCTCCCTTCTCACAGCAGCGAACAAAGCACTCGGCATAGCTTTTCAGCGCATCCCAGCATTTGCGGATGTCCTGCGCTTCCTCCTTGGTCACGGAGTGATCCAGCGCGGCCGTGGAAATCTCACTGAGCAGCAGGGAAAAATGGCTGATGATTTCTTGCGTGGCAGGGATGACGTGATCGATCTTGTGACCACTCACATCCGGATCTGTTACGAAGTGTCCGCCCTGCTTGCGGCACAGCCAGTCCACAATCCCGGTATCTCCACTCAAATCAATGATCTGCTGCAGTCGATCCAGTGGATTTTTGCTGCCGGAACCAAGGTCCGTCGGTTTCTCAGCCCATTTGTAAACGAGTGAGAGTGACACGCCCAATTCGGCGGCCACCGCCTTGGGCGTAGTCTTCCGCAGCGCATGTCTCAAAACCTCATGACTTTCCATGGGCGTGACGCTGGCAGGTTTCCAGCGGAATGAAAGCAAGGACTATGATCCCGCCCTCTTCTGGAAAATAACCCGGGGTTCGCAATCTGGCCTCTCAGTGGCTAACTGTTTCCACTTCCAGCGTTTCCGCCTTACTGATGGAAAAGGCAGCCAGATCCTCCACCTGGGCGACGGATCCCACATGACAAAGTTTTCCACGCAGTTCCTTGGCACCGGGGAAGCCTTTGCAATAGGCCATCAGGCGGGAACGCATGGCTGTGAGCGTCTGCACCTCACTGCCATAGCGATTGCTGCCCACTGCCAGGCGGCAATGGCGGAGCACCAGCTCCCAGCGCTCCTCGATGGCGACTTCCGGCAATACCTTGCCCGTCTCCAGAAAGTATTTTGCCTCGCGGAAAATCCACGGATTCTGCATCGCCGCACGACCGATCATCACGCCGGACACCGCGGTTTCCGTCTTCCGTTTCAGCAGATCCGCGCCACAGGTGATGTCACCATTTCCGATGACCGGAACACTGACTGCCTGCGCCACGGCATCGATCACCTCCCAGTTTGCCTCACCACCGTAGCCTTGGGCACGCGTGCGACCGTGAACGGCGATGGCCTGCATGCCACAATCTTCCAGAATCTTCGCCACCTCCACGGCATTGATGCTGCTTTCATCCCAGCCGATCCGCATCTTCGCCGTTACCGGTACGCGATCTCCCACTGCCTTCGCCACACCGGATGCGACGGATGCCAGGATGGGGCAACTCCTCAAAAGAGAGGAGCCGCCATTGTTCGAGACCACCTTGTTCACCGGGCAGCCGAAGTTGATATCGATGAAATCCGGCTGTTTCCAATCGATGATCTTCCGTGCCGCCTCGCCCATCCGCTCGCCATCCGCGCCGAAGAGTTGCACACCCACCGGCCGCTGCTCATCAGTGAATTCCGTGTACTTCCGCGTGCGATCATCCGCCTGCATGATGCCCTCTGCGGAGACAAACTCCGTGACCATCACGTCCGCGCCCAGTTCCTTGCAGATTTGGCGGAAAATCACGTCCGTCACGCCCGCCATCGGCGCGAGGTAAAGAGGAAAACGATTGTCTGAAAACCAGGGAAGCACGCCGGGAGCTTAGGCGTGCAGGGAATTACGGCAAGCTTGGGATGAATCGAGCCAACTCCTCATTCTCAGCAAGTTTCCTTACTGTCTCTTCGATAACTATACGATTCACTCGGGGAACAACAATCAAACAGGAATCACTGAACAACCGAGGCTTGAGATGTCGTGAGCAATTTCCAGCCGGAGCCCTGCCTCATCATAAAAGACAGGTGTGGATTTTTTCCCGTCCAAGGTGATTTCCAATCCTGTGAACCAGCCTTTGGATTCAAGTTCCCAAACATAATCCTCAAAGTCAGAGGGCCATTTTAAAGAGTAGCTGGGCATAATCAGCGTTTGCTAGGAAGATCACTTCACCCACCGTGATTCACGCCACGCAAGAATCGGCAGAGCCAAGCCCATAAGAATCAAAGGCGTGCCAATCATCGCATGGATGCGTAAAGCAACATCATTATGGGTTTCCCCTATCTCGGGATCCCAATACTGGCCGGAGCTAGGATCTTGAGGAAGCGATGATCTGTAAGCAGAAATCTTGCAGAGTTTGATACCCACAATCATGAATACCGTGCCAAAAACAATGGAGAGCAAAAGTTTCATGGCAATGAATCAACTATGTCGGATCACTGTATCCCGCGCATTTTCTTCTGCTCGTCCAGCCAATCGGAATCTTTCTCTGAGAGCAGATACTCCTTGGTGCGGGAGCGGGTACCGTCCGGCTCGATGAGAACCATGTCGCCATTTTTGGCGTATGATTTGAGTTTGGCAAAAACCTTGCGCCCCTTGCGATCCTGCCATTCACGATAGCCCTTGGCCTCCAGGCTGGAGCGCCATGATTGATACGCGCGGGCCGCCACATCCTGGCTGTGTTTGATCTGTCCCCAGAGAAACGCAGCCCCTCCCCGCTTGTAGCCACGGTAGCGGCCGATCACTTCCCCGCTGGGTTTCAATACCAGCACCACAGGAGCGCCCATGATGTTGTAGCGCTTTTTCAGGCCATCCACATAATCCTTCAGCTCAGTTTCACGATGAGTGCGGCTGTCCATGTCCAGGGATCCATCGGTGATCTTGATGTTGGAATCCACCCGCAGGCGGATCAGCTTTTCATCCGCCCATTTTTCGAAATCAGGTGTGGAAAAAAGCTCCTGACTGAGAGCTCCACTCATCGGATTGCGGAGGGAATCGGTAAACCAGATCAGGATCGGTTTTCCTTCCCGCATGGCGCGCTGCTTCGCTTTCGCTTCACTTTCCTCCCAGGACTTTGATTTGGGTGCTTCCAGAATGGCGGAAAGTTCAGGCACTCCAGCGTCTGGATTATCCGGATCGGTGAAAAGGATGTCTTCCTCAGGAGTGATGTTTTTCGGCGCTAGAACCGTGGGTTGATTGCCACCTGGAATGATCGGCGTTCCTTCCTCCGATTTCTTCCCAGCCAACTGAGGAGGGACGCCGCTGGGGCCGAAGGGCGATGGTTCTTTTTGAGCCGATTTCTTGGGGGCGAAACAAGAAGTGATGACAAAGGGAGTCATCAGCAGGACGCAGGCTAGCGTGCGGGTCATGAGGAAAAGGTGAACGAAAACAGCAGCCGCGAAACTGCTAAATTATTTTTTCAGACGTACCGGCGTGCCGCAATAGCTGCAGCGGAACCAACGGAAAAGAAGGATATGAAGGCACAACGGTACGATGTAACCGAAACCGGGAATGTGGTGGGCCTTCGAATTTTTAATGCAGTGCCGTGGCCAGAACAACCTCTGCCTGCAGATGCGGCAGCTTCCTGCCTGTGCCCAGATCGCGTAAAAAATGGCTACCACAGGTAACGCGATGGGAAAGGCCAGCAGCCATCTGGGCACCCAGTGAAAGTGCTCCGGCATTTGATCGGAAAGCAACAGAAGCCCGGCAGAAATGATCGCTGCCGGGGCAATGATGAACAGCAACAGGCTGATCACCGCTGCAAACCAGATGGAGACCGGGTGGGTATGCAATACTCCCCGGATGTAATTCCTGGAATCCGGATTTTTCCCGCGATTGGTCTTTTCCAAGGGAGAACGCAGCACTGACAGGCGGTTTTCGGAATCAAAGGTGACAGGAACTTTTGCCCCCTCCGATGTCATTTCCGCCGTGGAACGCAGGCGTGATAAATCAATGCCCACGGGACCGGTGGCAACTGGAGTCGAAAGATCGTTCTTCACGGGTGTTTGGGATTTTTTTTCCTCAGGAAGAATGGCGGGCTGCTCGTCAACGACAGGGACCATCCCCTCGATCCGTACTTCAAGATCCCCGGAATAGCGGTTTAGGAAAATGGCAGTGGGAATATCCGCCACCCCCACACCGTGCTCCACCAGTTGCCGGGCAGGAAATGGCAACGCCAGCGGCGCATTTTCCAACATCTCCAGCACCTGCGGATTGCCTTCATAATTGACCGGCATGACAACCTCTTCCGCAGGTTGCTCATGGAATCCGGTGAGCGCCCTCGCGGATTGTATCCATTTTCCCACATTCTTAGGCTTGGGAGCCCGTTTGGCGATTTTGAGAATCTCATTGGCCCGCGCCAGTTCCAGAGTGAGCTCCTCCACACCCGCTTGGGCAAGTGATTCCACATCAAGGAATCCCGCAACTTCGAGAAGTTCCAGAGAGGTTTTCCCGATGCCGGGAATGCTACTCAGTTGGGCCATGAGCTATTGACGCTATCTAGTGGGTTTTCCGGACGCAAGCACTCAAGAGAAAGATGGGTTTGTTTCACTGCAAATGCCGGGGGGATGCAGTGGCTCCCATTTCCCTATCAGATTTTATTCGATAGGAAAATGGGCAATATTCGATACAGCGAACGATGGCTTACCAAGCCCTCATGGAGAATCAAGCCAAAGCAGCCAGCATTTCTCCAAGTTGGACAAGCTTCGCCTTCCAATCTTCCAAGCGGGCCTTTTCCTGCACCACCACCTCGGCCGGAGCACGCTCGACGAAACTGGCATTCCCCAGCTTGCCTTCGCATTTCTTCACTTCGATCTGAATGTTGGCGATTTCCTTGGTCAGGCGGGCTCGTTCTGCCTCCACATCGATGAGGCCTTCCAGCGGCATGTAAACTTCACCGATCACCGTGACGGCAGCAGGAGTTCCTTTTGGAGCGTCATAGCTGGGATCGAGCGCGATTTCCTCCGCACCTACCAGAAGGGCGAGCACAGGGAGTTCGGAAGCAATGTCCTGGGAGGGCTTGAGCACAAAGCGGATATCCTTGCGGGAGCCGAGCTTGTATTCCGCCTTCAGGTTCCGCATGCGGCCTGCAGCTTCGTAAACTGCTGCGGAAATGGTCTGCGCGGCTGAAATTTCCTCTGCGGAAAGCGAGCCCAGCAACAGCGTCGATGGCAGCTCTTTCTCCATGAGGAACTCCCCTTGCGCGATGTATCCCATGCGGGCGGAAAGCTCTTCCGTAAGGTGAGGCATGTAAGGACTGAGGAGCTGCAAATAGCGGCCCATGATCGCATCGAAAACGCCCAGCGTGATGGCGCGTGCCTCTGGTGTGGCGGAGTCACGCAGATCCAGCTTCACCGCTTCCAGGAAGCGGTCACAGAAATCATTCCAGAGGAACTCATACAGGCGATAGGCGATTTCACCGAAGCGATACTCGCTGTAAATTTCCTCAAGATCCGTAGTGAGCTGATCCAGCTTCGCCATGATATTGAGATGATAGGGGCGCAGCCCGGCCAGGCTTTCCAGCGGCTGGAAGGTGGTGCCGCTCATCTGGCGGAGGCGGCAGGCATTGTAGAGCTTGTTGGCAAAGTTCCGGCCCTCTTCCACGGAGGATTCATCGAAACGCAGGTCACTGCCCACCGGTGCGATCCGCATGAGGCCGAAGCGGACGCCATCCGCACCGTATTTTTCCATCAGATCGATCGGGTCCGGCGAGTTGCCGAGAGACTTCGACATCTTGCGGCCCTGGAGATCGCGGATGATGGAGGTGAAATACACGTTTTTGAACGGCAGTTGTCCCTCGAAGCGATAGCCCGCCATGATCATCCGGGCCACCCAGAAGAAAATGATGTCCGGGCCGGTCACGAGATCATCCGTCGGATAGAATTTCGCGAGAGTCTCCGTGCGTTCACCCACATCCGCCATGGTGGCGAAGGGCCACAGCCAGGAGCTGAACCAGGTGTCCATCACATCCTCATCACGGGTCCAGTTTTCCGCATCGGCTGGAGCTTCCAGGCCCACGTGGATATCACCGGAGGAGAAATCCGTCATGCCGAGGGATTCCGCATTTTTCAGAACCTCCAGCTTGTCCTTGCGATACCATACCGGAATCTGGTGGCCCCACCAGAGCTGGCGGCTGATGCACCAGTCCTGCAGATTTTCCATCCAGTGGGCATAGGTCTTGGCCCACCGCTCCGGGCGGAACTTGATCTCGCCATTGGCCACGGCATCCGCCGCTTCCTGCACGCATGGGTATTTCAGGAACCACTGCATGGAGATACGTGGCTCGATGGGCACGCCGCCGCGCTCGGAGTAGCCGACGTTGTTGTCGTATTCCTCCACCTTGATGAGCAGGCCGCGCTCTTCCAGCATGACGGCGGCTTTCTTCCGCGCCACGAAGCGATCCAGGCCGTGAAGCTCCGGCACCTCCGGGCAGTTGATATGGCCGTCCGGAGTGAGAACATCGATGATTTCAAGAGAATGGCGCACGCCGATCTCAAAGTCCGCTTTGTCATGAGCCGGAGTGATTTTCAGCGCACCGGTGCCGAACTCGATGTCCACATGCTCATCCGCGATGATCGGGATGGCAGCATGCGGGAAGGGGCGGGCTACCGTGCGGCCCACGTATTTGGAAAAGCGCGGGTCCTTCGGATTCACGGCCACGGCCACGTCACCCATCAGGGTTTCCGGGCGGGTGGTGGAGATTTCCAGAAACTCACCGGGAGCATCCGTGAGCTCGTATTTCATGAAGTACAGCTTCGAGCGCTGCGGCGTCATGATCACTTCCTCATCGGAAAGTGCGGTGAGGGAAACAGGGCACCAGTTCACCATCCGCTTGCCGCGATAGATCAGACCTTCCTTGAAAAGTTCCACGAACACATGGCTCACCCACTTCGTGTAGGACTCATCCATGGTGAACCGCTCACGGCTCCAATCACAGGAGCAGCCGAGGCGCTTCAACTGGTTGATGATGATGTCGCCATGCTTGTTTTTGAAATCCCACACGCGCTCAAGGAATGGCTCACGCCCCAGTTCGCGGCGGGTCTTGCCTTCCTTTTCGCGGAGCTCGCGCTCCACCTTCGCCTGGGTGGCGATGCCTGCGTGGTCCGTGCCGGGCAGCCACAGCACTTCCTTGCCCTTCTGGCGGGCACGGCGGGCCAGGATGTCCTGCAGAGTATTGTTCAGAACATGGCCTAGGTGCAGGATGCCGGTGACATTCGGCGGCGGAATGACGATGGAA
>Ga0070658_10004554_pt1 | contig 11267 bp, 10 predicted proteins | sample KBSC13metaG_FD_64664 | JGI IMG/M metagenome (GOLD analysis project Ga0070658, IMG submission 64664) | Corn rhizosphere microbial communities from Kellogg Biological Station, Michigan, USA - KBS C1-3 metaG | ecosystem: Host-associated > Plants > Roots > Rhizosphere > Soil ... | reverse complement strand
CGTTTCTCGTGGCGGAAACCGGTCTCCTCGATCATCGGCAGGCGACGACCACGTGGTGGCTCGCGCCGCTGTTGCGGCAGCGCCACCCGAACATCCTGGTCGATGAGTCGCGCATGCTTGTTCCATCGGACATAGGCGTGACCGCCGGCGCAGCTATGGGGCATCTGGACCTCGCGCTCTGGTTGATCCGCAAGGGCAGCCCCGAGCTGGCCGCCCTGGTTTCGCGATACCTTCTGGCCGACATACGCTCGCTGCAGGCGCCGTACATCATTCCCAATCACCTGGCACAGGCAGATCCGCTTATCGAGCGGTTCGAACGATGGGCCCGGGACCATCTGAAGGCGGGATTCTCATTGCAGGATGCGGCCAGTGCACTGACGACAAGCCCGCGCACGCTGCAACGCCGTTGCCAGGCCGTGCTCGGCAAATCACCGCTGGATTATTTCCAGGATCTTCGCGTCGAGCGCGCTCGCTCGCTTGTCCAGGGCAGCGCGCTCGACCTCGAGGCTATCGCCGCCGAAGTGGGATACGCCGATGGCGCTACGCTGCGAACCCTATTGCGTGAACGTTTGGGGCGCGGAGTGCGCGATCTCCGCGCCGATCTGCAGTGAGTCGTGGACAGCCGCCACCCCCTTGCGTCGTGCCCATTACCGCTGCATCCTGCGCCGATGAAACCCACGGCACCCACCGCAGCGGAACTGACGATCTTGCGAGTGCTCTGGCGCCGGGGGCCGTCCACCGTGCGCGACGTTCACGAAGAGGTCTACGCCGAAAACGAAACCGGCTACACCAGTTCATTGAAGATCATGCAGAACATGCTGGCCAAGGGCCTGGTGACGCGGCAAGAAAATGCCAGGCAGCACATCTACAAGGCGGCCGTTTCCGAACGTCCCACGCTTAACCACCTGGTGAGTGGCTGGATGGACAGTGCTTTCGACGGATCGTCCCTGGCGCTGGCCATGCAGGCGCTCGACGCGCGACCAGTGGCTGCCGAAGAACTCGCACAGCTCAAAGCCCTGATCAAGAAGCTCGAGAAAAACGTGTCGTGAGCTTCTTCACCTTCGCCTACCTGGTTCGGCTTGGCGTGTGGGGATTGGCGGCCGCACTGGTCCAGGGCGGACTGCTGGCGTTGTCCTGGCTTGCCTGGGAACGGGTCATGGCCAATACGACGGCTGCCTCGCGGCATCGCATGGCCTGTATCCATTTTGCTGCACTCGTTGTCCTGCCGGTGTTGACCGTCGTGGTCGTGAACTGGACAGTTGCAGGCATGGGCGTTCCTGCCTTGCCCGGCTCGCCCGCGGCCGAGCTGCCGTTGCTCATGGCCAGTTATCGCAAGGCCTTCTGGCTCTGCTTGTCGCTGGTCATGCTGTGGTTTGCCGGGGCATTGTGGATGCTGCTGCGGTTGGCCATGGATGCACGCCGAATGGCTCGACTCCATCGCAGACGCGCGCCCGAGGCGCTGGTCGAAGCGGTGCACCGGCTGGCTCGCGATCGGATGAGGGTAACGGTGCAAGACGTCCAGATAGCCGATGTCGCCACACCGCAGATCATCGGCGCGTGGCGGCCGGTACTCCTGATACCGCGAAATCTGGCGTGCGTCCTGTCGATGGCGCAATGGGAAGCCGTGCTGCTGCACGAACTGGCGCACGTGCGGCGAGGCGATTTTGGCTGGAACCTGCTGCAGCGCTTGCAGCTTGCGCTCCTGTGGTTCCATCCCGCGGCCTGGACGCTCTATGGCCGCGTGTCGCGGGAACGCGAGGTCTGCTGCGATGCCCTGGCGGTGCGCCACGGTGCGTCGTCTACTGGCTTGGCCCAGGCGCTGGTTTGCCTGGCGGAAAACCGTGTCTCGCCGCATTTGGGCATGGCGATTTCAAGTCAGGGCGAGCTCACCACCCGCGTCCATCGGCTGCTTGGCGTTAGCCGTACAGGCCCGCTGCCAGCCGGCTTGCGCTTGGCAGCCATCGCAACCTCGATGCTTTGTCTACTGGCGCTTGGGGCAGGGCGGCTGGGGCTCGTCGAGCCATCGATGGCCGATGCCTACAACGCAAGCGCCTTCGGGCCCATGATCCTGGTCGACGCCCATGACGACGCAGGGTCGTTTGCGCTTCGCATCAAGCAGGGACGGGTGATCGAAGCGTCGGTCGGGAACCGGCAGCTGCCGAGCAACCGCATCGTGCAGGAAAACGAACGCGTCGTCCTGATGAGTGCCAGGCGGCAACCCATCGTGGCACTGACGGTGACGCCGCAGGCCCGGATCGAATGGGAAGGCCGGCGCTGAAAATTCCCGCGCCGGATTGACAAGGTACGATGCTCGTCGTACAAAGCTACGACGCTTATCGTAGAGGTGCCGTCATGCCTGCTGCCCGTGGTTCGATTTCGCGGATGCTTGCCCTATCCATCAGCCTGGCCGCGCTGGCGGCGACACCCGCGATCGCGGCCATCAACCCCGACGATGCCGCCAAGGTTTTCGACGAGGCCAAGGTTATTTGCAAACGCGATGCGGGGGCCCTGTGGGGGCACACGCTGTGCGGTCCGATGCTGCTGGTCGACGCGGCCGATCACTCCGCGGTGGCCAACCAGGCCGATGCCGGCGGCGTGTTGAAGGCCTCCGGGCCGGTATTCATTGGAGTTTTGCCACCGTCGGAGATCCTGGCCAATACGTCGATCCAGTGGTCGGGAACCCGCTGGAGTGAAGTTCTGTGGCCCCTGCCGGAAGACACTGAGAAACGACACGTGATGATCGCGCACGAGTCGTTCCACCGTATCCAGCCTGACCTGAAGATGGTGCTGCACGAAGGTGACAACCGGCACTTGGAAACCCTGGAAGGGCGATATCTATTGCAGCTGGAATGGCGTGCCCTGGCCAAGGCGCTGAATGCGACGACCAGCGCCGACCGCAAGGTGGCGATCGGCGATGCGCTTTTATTCCGGAGCGAGCGATATCGAATCTTCCCGAACGCGGCAGAAGGCGAGGGCGCGCTCGAGTCGAACGAAGGGGTGGCCGAATATACCGGCGTGAGGCTGGGGCTTCCGACGCCGAAGGCTCGCATCGGCTACGCCATCGGCGACCTTTCCGCTTTCGTGGAGGCCCCGAGCTTTGTCCGTTCCTTCGCCTATGCCACCGGTCCCGCCTACGGCCTGATGCTTGACCAGGCCGATCCTGACTGGCGCCGCAAGCTCGCCTCCGGCCAGCGGCTGGACCAGCTGCTGAGTGCGGCACTGAAGCTTCCTTCGCCGGCATTCGCCACCCTCAAGGCCCGCGAGGCGATCTACGATGACGGAACCTTGCGGGCCCGCGAGGTGAAGCGTGAGCAGGCCAAGGTCGCGCACATGGCGGCGTTGAAGGCCAAGCTCATCGATGGCCCCGTGTTGACGCTGCCACTCAAGCACAGCAACTACCAGTTCAACCCGCAAACCTTGCAGCCGCTAGGTGATCTGGGCATCGTCTATCCCACCATGCGCCTTACCGATGAATGGGGTGCACTTGATGTGGATGGCGACGCCCTGGTCAATCAGGAGAAGAAGGTGGCGGCCGTCTCGGCCGCGGGCATCGATCCGTCGAAGCTTAAGGGTGCAGGCTGGAGCCTCACTTTGAACAAGGGTTGGACCGTCGCGCCCGGTGCGCGCCAAGGCGACATGATCGTGCAGAAGGTTGAAGACCCAGGTCACTAGCATGTCGGCCCCGATAGAGGATCCAGGGCATGCGGTGCTGGGCAAGGGGTGCCTGAATTGCGGCGCGAACCTGCACGGCCGCTATTGCTCGGTCTGCGGGCAATCATCCGATGACCATAAGCGCCCGATCCTGCATCTTCTGCGAGAAGGCTTGGAGGGGCTGGTTCATCTCGATGGACGGTTAATCCGGACGCTGCCGCTTCTCTTCTTTCGTCCAGGGCAGCTGGCGCGCGATCACATGGACGGCCGCCGCGTGCGCCACGTGCCGCCGTTTCGTCTGTTCCTGGTAAGCCTCTTCCTGTTCATGCTGTCGATGGAAGTTGCCGTGCATGGAATGCCTCATGGACATGGGATGACGATCACCGTGCATGAAGGGAATGTCACCCGGGTTGTCGAGGCAACGCCGGGCCAGATGGCCGATATTCTTTCAGGTGAGAAGACACCGGAGCAGGTTACCAACGGAGTCGGTGTCGCGCGCCCTGGTTCGGACGGAGAAACACAGGTCGCGCCGAACGAACATTTCTGGTCCGATCCTAGGTCATGGATTCGTGGACGCCTCCAGCGCGCGCTGGCCAGTCCCGAATACTTCGAGCTGCTGGTGTTCACTTGGGCTCACAGGTTGGCCATCCTGTTTCTGCCGATCTTCGCCGTCGAACTGATGCTGCTTTATTCGCGGCACAGGCAGTTCTACGCCTATGACCACCTGATGGTGTCGATGCAGTTCCTGGCCTTCGTGTTTCTCGTCACGGGCCTGGCCTGGTTGGCGCCCGGCCCGTTACGCGGCGCTGCGATCTTTGGCGCAGCGGTGTGGGTTCCTTTCAACCTGCACGGGCTGCTCCGCGGCGCCTATGGCTCAGGCTTCGCGGGGGCTCTTACCCGGACCATCGGCTTGTGGCTTGGTACCCAGATCGTATTCATCGTGCTGGTGGTGGGCCTGTTGGCCTTTGGCCTTCAAATGCTTTGACGGGCGGCTTCGGAAGTCAGCCGTCCGAGCGCAGCTTGCCGCCCTTGGCCCAGGCGTCGCGCGCTACTTCGGTGATGACGATTTCAACGGTGTCCGGCGGACATTGCAGGGTTTCCACGGTGACACGGGTGGCTTCCTGCACGAAGGCACGCTTTTGCTCAAGCGTGCGACCGGGATGCATTTCCAGGCGTAAAACGGGCATGGTGACGCTCTCATGGATGCCCTGAAGGTGGGCGGTGGCGACATGATGCGCGTGGGCAGGGCACCGATAAACGTGCGGAAATTCCGCATGCGGTGAACCTACAGGTTCGCAATTCGCCATGGGCGATCACCACGTATAACGCAGCCCCGCATTCAGGTTGAAGCCTTCTCGCCTGGTGCTGGTCGTGTTGCCCAAGTCATGCTCGTAGCCCAGTGAGCCATACACGCTAAGACGAGTCCGAAGCTTGCCGGTGACGCCGCCGGCGAGTTCGGCGCGCCGGCCTTGCACTGTCAGTGGCGCCACGCTTGCGCCACCGTCTCCGCCGCCGAACGTCGTGGCGGCGCGACCACCCCAGTCACGCCAGAGGTTGACCGCCACATAGGGCTCCCAAAGCTGGCCGCGCGGCGTGGTCAGTTGCCATTTGCCACGCAGGCCCACGCGTCCGGTGCCGCCGTTGGTGCTGCCCAATGCAACCTCGCCCAGGCCATCGCTGTTGGGGCCGAAGCGCACCTCTTGCCAGATAGCCTGTACCTGCGGCTCAACTACGAAACCGGTGCCTAACTGCGGCAGCGAAAAGGGATAGCCAAACTCCAGCGAGCCCATGAAGCCCACGCCCTTGGTGTCGAGCCTTGAGTCGGCCGTGCTGGCGTCGCCTCGATAGGCGCTCGCTTGCGCGACACCATCGATGTACCAGCCGCCCGGGCCATAGTGCGTCCAGTAGACACCGGCCGATGCAACATTAAGGCTCAGCGAACCGGCGCGTTGCATCACGTAGCCGGTGGCCTCGGCATTGGTGACCAGGCCCCGCACGCGGATATCGGCGTTGCCATAAGCGACATAACCGCCGAAGCGGTCGACATGACCGGGCAGCAGTTCACCTTGCCAGAGGTCGCCGCCGGCCTGGAAACCTGCCAGGTTGCCTTTTGTATGCGGTGCCGCAAAGGCGCGGTAGGTATTGTTGCTATTGATGGCGAACAGGCGGCCCCATGCCGAGGGGCCAGGGTCGGTCGCGGCGGTGGACGAAGCCATCAGGGCACTGTCGCCGATACGCCTGTCCTTGGTGCCGAGCGTGAGCAGGCCCAACTCCCGCGCCACCGGTTGTACGGCGCCGTAGGTGGCCACTTCCGGTCCGATGATGGGATAGATGCCAGGCGGCAGGTCTTCTTCCGGTGGGGGATTAGGCGGAAGGTCTGGATCCGGCGGCGGGGGTTCAGGTGGCGGCTCGGGTCCTATGATGAATTCGTCGCGCAAGTACCAGCTGTCCGGGCTTGAGCCATCCAGGCTGCCGCGAAACAGACGATAGTCCAGTGCACCGCTGCGCGTCTGGCCAAGCAGGTTGAAAGCATCGGCGGTGGTTGTGGCGCCATTGATCGCCGTGACTACGAGAATGCCGTTGCCCATCGTTGGGGCACTGCTGCTGGCGGTGTTGTGAACGATCACACCGGTCGTGCCCGTGACAGCGCCGCCATCGATGGCAAGCACACCGGAGGGTGAGGTGTCTGTGCCCAGGTAGGTGTTGAGTTCAAGCAAGCCACCCTGGCCTACGTAGTTGCCGTGCATGGTGAGCGTGCCGTAGTTCGTATCACCTGGGATCGCATGCCCTGGCCACACCGTGCCTTGGTTGCTCACATCGGTATACAGATGGCCGAACCCTGAAAGCGTGGCGCCCGGTGAGATCGTTGTCGTGTCTGACTGAATCGAGCCATTGACGGCGAGTGTGCCCGCCAGGATGTTGGTCGGTCCGGCATAAGTTTGGACGCCCTCCAACTGTAGTGTGCCGGGGCCGAGCTGGGTCAATCCGCCGGTACCGCTGATGACGTTCGTGTAGACCATGGTATCGGAGCGATTGAAGGTCAGCGTGCCGTTGTCGGTGATATCGCCGGCAACGCTGCCGGTTGTGCCGCCATGGCCAATCTGCAGCGTACCTGTCTTGATCAAGGTCCCGCCGGTGTAGGTGTTGTTACCTGTTAGAACGGTGGTGCCAGTACCGTCTTGCGACAACGCGCCATTGCCCGATATCACCCCCGGCAATGTCACCGTATCGGAACGATTGACCGACAACGTGCCGTCATCAAGAACGTCGCCAGCGATGCTGCCTGTCGTGCCGCCATCGCCCAGTTGCAACGTGCCAGAACCTGCGGTGATCGTGGTAACGCCGGTGTAGTCGTTGTCGGCAGTGAGGATGGTGGAGCCTGGACCCAGTGTTGTTACTCCACCTGTGCCTGAGATCACGCCGCCAAAAGCCAGCGTGTTGGAGCGATTGAAAGCGAGCGTGCCGTTATTGACGACGACATCGCCGACGATGCTCCCGGAGGTTCCGCCATTACCCAACTGCAGTGTTCCAGCGCTTATGTTGGTAGCGCCGGTGTAAGTGTTGTTGCCACTGAGGGTCAACGTGGCCGGGCCGCTTTGGGTGAAGGCAAGGCTGCCGGCGATCGTCCCGGCATACAGCGAATTTATGGTGGTGTTGGTGTTGAGCGATTCATTGGCTGCGGTGCCCGTGATCGACGAACCTGCCACGCCGCTGAGGTTGCCGATAGTCATCGCCGTATTGGCGCCAGCGATAACGACCCTGGCGTTAGCGGCGTTCAGCGCTAGCGTTGCCGCCGGAGCATTCCAGTTTGCATTGACCTGGACAGTCGATCCGGTGCCCGCGTTCACACCCTTGATCGAATCAAGGCCGCCGGCGACCTGGTTGATCAGCATCGAACTGGTAAGCGTGACCGTGCCGGTGCCCAGTGCGTTGACGGCATTGGCAATGAGTGCCGCCTGGCGATTGGCGTTGGTATTGGTGGCCGATACGTTCCAGTTGCCGGTGTAGGGATTGTTGGGACTGCTGACAGTCATGGACTTGATCGGGGCGCCAGGCTGCCCGGCGGCGTTGAAACGAAGATTGATATCCGCGCCACCGCGAAGCACGGCGGTGGGCGCAAGCACGAGACTAACGGTGAAGCCCGAAGCATTGTTGTTGTTGACCAGGGTCACGCTGCCGGAGCTTGCCAAATTCAGCTCCCTTTGCAGCGTGAAGATGGTGGTTCCTGCATTCGTGACCAGCGTTAGATTGCTACCGGATTCCAGGGTCAGGTTGCGAATGATGTAGTTCCCGCGTGACGTGGTGCTGGTGTTGTTGCTTCGCAATTGCAACGTACCGCCCGACTGCACGGTGATCGAGTCGCCGCCGAATGTGTAGTTGAGCGTTGTTGCATTGCCAACCGGTGGGGTATTGACCACGAACCCGTTGCCGATCACGTAGTTGTTGCGGACATCGGGCGCCGCCCCATTACTCCAGGTGGCGGCCGCATCCGCCTGGCCGCTGACGACCGCATTGACGGTTTGCGCGTGCGTTGAATTGCCGAAAAGGCCTAGTGCAACTGCAGCGGAAATACATGACAGAACCCGTTCGCTGCGCATGAGGGGAACTCCGCCAAGCCGTAACCCCAAGTCCTTTTGCCCGAAACATGGACGCCCATCGAGAACGCCCACAACAACGAAATCCGGGTGATCGAATTCGGAAACCAGTGCAGACGTGACGCCATAGTACGCGCGCCGTGTTATGCGCAACAGTGGCTCTTCTCGCCTGGGTCGGGTAGTGCCCAAGCGATGCCCGCTGGCAGGGGCGGGCCGTAAGGGTAATGCAACACCCCGCGCAGCCTGGAGGAGCGGTGAACCTATAGGTTCTCAATCAGCTCGAAATCATCACCTTCTGGACGATCTTCCACGTTCCATGAACCTTCAAACATGACAGCATGTCCGTGAAGACACGCGGCGGGACCTGCAATGTCACCTTCAAGACCGCGAGGTTCTTCTCAACATCAATGGAAAGGATCTGGTCATCGCGCTGGAAGCCCTGGTCCTTCGGAGCGCTCATGTTGCGTACGGCCGCCAGCCACGTCGCAATAGGCGTCACGCTCACGTTGCCGTCATCACCGATCCTCGTCACCGAACTCGATGGATGAAATAGGGGTGCAAATTTCTCGGCATCCATTTCATAGGCGGCGTCGAAATAGGCCTGGGCGATCGATCGCAAAGCGGAAGTATCCGAATCCATGGCTGCCCTGGAATGTTTTGACGAATCACCAAGCCTAGGACTGGATTTCTCAGGGGACTAGCCCTGTTGCGAAGGAAGGAGTCATGAACAGTGTTCATGAGCCATGAAAAACAAAACACTGCTTTCTTGGCATCATCTTTCAGATCAGAAGGAAGGCTTCGTGCGAAAGCCTTCTGGCGCCCCACGGCATCGCGAGATAACGATCATGCCCAATTGCTACATGTAAATCCCTCGGCACGACGTAGGTCACATCCACCACAAAAGGCCAAGTCACCTCCGATCTCACAGGAATGGACTCCGGCCCCACGGTGAGGCCGTCGAAGGTAAATCCCTCAACATGATTCAAAACCAGCTGCCGCGATGTCTCCCTCATGCAGTCATTCTTTGAGGCGACTGCCAGGCCAAAGCCAGCGACCGCCAGACATACGACTGCCAGGGCACCAACGCCGCTCCATTTCATTGTTGCCGCCATCCGGCTCCCCCCTCGTCTTGTATCTTTCAAACAAGCCCCGGATATAGCTCGAGGTCACCGGCGTAAAGTCGCCCAAGAGATGCCCGCTGGCAAGGGAAGGCCGTAGAGGTAGTGCAGAACGCGGCGGGGCGTGGAAGATCGTGGCTTGCTGGAGGAGTGGATAAGCAGCGGGCTTCCGGGTACGACCTCAAGCGGCCCGGTTTCCGAGGCGTGATCGTCCAGTTGAAGGCGCACGGCGACCAGCTTTTCAAGGATCGATGTGGGTGGCTGGACAAACCACACGTTCTCCTTCCTTGACCATCCGGACCAGCCAGGGGCCTCGACACGGTCGGAGACAGGAATACTCCGGTCTTGATGGGGCGTTACCGACCAGGTCGCATCCACTCCCTTGGCGAACAACGAGCACTGCACGACCTGGTGTGCTTCGCTCATCAAGCCCATGGCGATGAGTCGCCGTTGTAGTTCCGCGGCTGCTCGATCGACAGCTGGCAAACCCAGCAGACTGCGTGAACCCGGTTTCCCCGGAGCTGTTGTCGAGATGGTTTCGATCAGTTCATCGCACGCTTGAAGCGAAATGAGCTCCGGCAATATGACAAAGCCACCGTCTGGAAACGCCACGGCGAGTCCTTCCGTTCAATATTGGCCGCCTTTATGACCGCTTTGTGATGTGGACTCAAGCGACAGCATTGCATCCAACCCGACATGGACAGAAGAACACGATTCCTTTGATCGAAATTCGTGCTCAACTTTGAGACGCTTCTGATGGAAGTGCCGATGCGGATTCGGGAGAATGTACACGTTGCCAGCACATCGGCAACTGGGTGTAGCAGCCCACTTTTGGACCCCTCGAATGTCGCGGCCAAGCTGCGGCATTCGACTGCCCCCTTATGGCGGGCGGCCAGGCGGACTTCGGTCCGGCCGGGTGGGGTTCAACGGTCTGCTACCCTGGTTCGCCCGCCGCTCCTTCTCGTGTTTACGAGGCGGCGTACGAGCCTTGTGGAGCGGCATGGACGCATCGGGCAGGTGACAATGTCCCGGGGTACGCTGGTCGGGAGCGTGACAACGACCGATCTCGCTTTGTCGGCGCAAGCCGAGGGCGTCCATTCCGTCCCAACCGTTGTGGGACGCGCCACCCGGGGCATGACCCCACCTGAACGGAAAGGAACTATTCCAGGCCACCCGTTTATCCGGGCGCAAGGAATTGCAAGGCACACTCGAGCCGGTAATAACCCCGGCCTCGTGCCTTGTACGGAGATAAACCCCATGCGCAAGCCCGCCCTGCTACTGGCCACTTCCCTTGGCCTTGTCCTGGCCTCGCACGCCTTTGCTTCCGACCGGCCGGATCCCGGCAAGCTCACCACCCGCTGCCTGGATGCCGCAGCGAAGAAATTCGACGTCAAGAACGACTACATCCAACTGCAGCCGGTGCAGGCTGCCGACAGTGGCGCGGGCTATTCGATCGCCGGCGTCGCCGACGCGGGTATGGATGGCAAGAAGAATTTCACCTGCCAGTTCGACAAGAAGGGCAAGCTGGCGAACCTCGTCCCCGAGGGCAAGTAAGCGAAACCTCCGCGCCGCGCGCAGGGCGCGGCGCGGAGATCGTCCGGCTGATCAGTCCTTACCACCCGACGAGCAAGGTTTGACGATCGGCTTGAGCGTTTCCTCAAGTTGACCTTGATCATCCTTCTGCGACAGGTCGTCGATGAAGGGGATGCGATCAGCAGGGTGCGCGGCGATCATCGAGCGGTAGGCAAGAATCATGCTGTGTACGCCAGCCACCTGGTTTGTCAGCAGCTGGCCCTTCCGCGTGGGGTCGATCAACTGCGAGGCTGCGCTGCCGAAGATGTATTGGCGCATCAGCTGCGAGGCATTGGGCGTCTTCTTCGCCATCAAGGGAGTGACGACACCC
>Ga0070658_10004552_pt1 | contig 11270 bp, 9 predicted proteins | sample KBSC13metaG_FD_64664 | JGI IMG/M metagenome (GOLD analysis project Ga0070658, IMG submission 64664) | Corn rhizosphere microbial communities from Kellogg Biological Station, Michigan, USA - KBS C1-3 metaG | ecosystem: Host-associated > Plants > Roots > Rhizosphere > Soil ... | reverse complement strand
CTTTTTGCAACATCAGGCGAAGGCGACGACATGACGGATCTGGAAACCGCCCAACAGTTCGGCGCACCGCTCGGTCAGGCGCTCGTGCGTCGTGGCCGGCGCGTCGGTGATCGTGACGACGGCCAAGGTGCCGTGCGTTGCGTCGTTGCGCACGATCACCTCGGCCTTCGCGCCATCCGCGCGCACGGCTTCGAGCGCGGCGTCGAAGGCGCGCTGGGCGGCGTCGAGGCGCAGCGCCGGCTTGAAGATCTTGCCGACGCCGGTGAGCGGCATCACCGCGATCGGCACGACCTGCACCGGCACGGCGGCGCGTTCGGGGATCTCCCGGCGGCAGAACTCACGCAGCTCCTCGGCGGTGACCGTGGCGTCGGGGCGCAGTTGCACGAAGGCGATCGGCAGCTCGCCGGCGTAGGTGTCGGGCAGGCCGACGGCGGCGGCGGTCTCGACGGCGGGATGGCGCACCAGCGCCTCCTCGATGACGACGGGGTCGATGTTGTGGCCGCCGCGGATGATCAGGTCCTTCGAGCGGCCGGTCAGCCAGACGTAGCCGTCGCGGTCGAGCCGGCCGAGATCGCCCGAGTCGAGCCAGCCGTCGGCCAGCATCGCGCCCTTGTCGTGGCGTGGGTCGAGATAGCCCGGCGTCACCTGCGGCCCGCGCATCAGCACGTGGCCGATCTCGTCCAGCGGCAGGTCGCGGCGGATCGCGCCGTCGGGGCCGACGTCGGCGATGCGCACCTGGGTGTAGGGCAGGCGCAGGCCGACCGAGCCCGGCCGGCGCTCGCCGTGCAGCGGGTTCATCGTCGAATAGCAGTGCACCTCGGTCATGCCGTAGCCTTCGACCACGGGCACGCCGACCTCGCGCTCGACCCGGCGGATCAGGTCGACCGGCACCGTCGAGCCGCCCGAGACGAAGGCCTTGAGCGAGGAGGTGTCGTGGCCGTCGCGCGGCACGTTCATGATCGCGGCCAGCGACGTCGGCACGGCGCCGCCCACGTTCACCCGGTTGCGCTCGACGATGCTCCACCAGTCGCGCACCACATTGGGATTGCGCGCGCCCAGCGGCGTCGGGATCACGATCGTCCAGCCGTTGGCCACCGGCGACAGCGCGCCGACCAGCGATCCGCCGACGTGGAACTGCGGCAACGGGTTGAGAAAACGCGTGCCGGCCGGCAGGTCGAACATCAGCAGTTGCGTCCACGCCATCAGCGCCAGTGCACCGTGCGTGTGGCGGGCGAGCTTGGGCAGGCCGGTCGTGCCGCCGGTGTGGAACAGCGCCGCCACCGTGTCGCGCTCGAGCCGCTTGGGCGCGATGAGCGTCTCGCCCGGCTGCCTGGCTGCTTCCGCGACGAAGTCGATGATGCCCGGCGGCGGTGGCGTGGTCCCGCCGACGCGGAACACCTTCAGACCGGGGATCGCGTTGCGGATCTCCTCCACCTTCGGCCAGATGTCGGCGAAGAGCGAGGCGTCGGCGGCGATCAGCGCCTTGGCGCCCGCCTCCTTCATGATGCCGGCGATCTGCGAGGCGTTGAGGAAGTAATTCACCGGGTTGGCGACCGCGCCCACCTGCGCGCCCCACAAGGCGAAGAACGTCTCGGGCACGCTGGGCATCAGCAGGGTCACGGTGTCGTCGGGGCCGATGCCGTGGGCATGCAGCAGGTTCGCCGCCTGGAGGGTGTGGCGCAGCACCTCGTTGAAGGTGATGTCGCGCACCGGGTCGGCTTGTGTCGTGCCGGAGAGGTAGCGGATGGCGAGCCCGTCGCCGTGCGCGGCCGCGGCGTCGCCGAGCAGGTCGAGGACGTTCTTCTGCCGGATGCGCTCGGCCACCGGCACCTGCTCCAGCATGTCGATGTCGGCCTGTGTGCGAACTCTCACTCTTTCCTCCCGGCTTCCGATATCCTAGCGCGTTCGGCCCGCCGCGCCTAAACTCGGGCGCCGCAATTTTTGCATCGAGGTTCGTGTGCAGCAGCTCAGGATTCCCGCCGTCTACATGCGCGGCGGCACCAGCAAGGGCGTGTTCTTCCTGCGCGACGACCTGCCCGCCGACACGGCCGCGCGCGAGCGTCTGCTGCTGCGCGTCATCGGCAGCCCTGACCGCTACGGCAAGCAGACCGACGGCATGGGCGGCGCCACGTCGAGCACCTCCAAGATCGTGATCCTTGCCAAGTCCGAGCGCGCCGACTGCGACGTCGACTATCTCTTCGGCCAGGTGGCGATCGACGCGCCGGTGATCGACTGGTCGGGCAACTGCGGCAACCTCAGCACCGCGGTCGGCCCGTTCGCCATAGGCGCCGGCCTGGTCGCGGCGCCGGCCGACGGCACGGCGACGGTGCGCATCTGGCAGGCCAATATCCAGAAGCGGATCATCAGCCACGTGCCGATGAAGAACGGCGAGGTCGAGGAGCTGGGCTGCTTCGAGCTCGACGGCGTGGCGTTCCCGGCGGCCGAGGTGCGGCTGGAGTTCCTCGATCCGGCCGCCGATGACGGTGAAGGCGAAAGCGCGGGCGGCACGATGTTCCCGACCGGCAACCGGATCGACACGCTCGACGTGCCGGGCGTCGGCGCGGTCGAGGCGACGCTGATCAACGCCGGCAATCCGACGATCTTCGTCGACGCCGCGCGGCTCGGGCTCGAGGGCACCGAGCTGCAGGGCGACGTGAACGGCGACAAGAAGCTGCTGGCGTTGGCCGAGGCCGTGCGCTCGCACGCCGCCGTCGCCATGGGCCTGGTGAAGACGGCGCAGGAGGCGACCGAGAAGCGGCCGCACACGCCCAAGCTCTCCTTCGTGGCCCCGCCGGCGGCCTACACCGCGTCGGACGGCCGCAAGGTCGGTGCCGACTCGATCGACCTGCTGGCGCGCATCTTCTCGATGGGTGTGCTGCATCACGCCATGACCGGGACCGGTGCAGTGGCGCTGGCCGCGGCGGCGGCGATCCCCGGCACCGTGGTCAGCAGGGTGGCGCCGGTGGGCGCCGACGGGCGGGTGACGTTCGGCCATCCGTCGGGCGTGCTCAACGTCGGCGCCGAGGCGCGTCGGGATGGCGACCAATGGACCGTCGCCAAGGTGATGATGAGCCGGTCGGCGCGCCGCCTGATGGAGGGCTGGGTGCGGGTACCTGCCTAGCCCGACTGTCTGGCTCAACCGATGCACTTTCAGTAGATTGCCCGCATGCACGACGACGACGAGAAACTGTTGCTGCGTCAGGTTGCCATTGCACGCGGGGCGCTGCCGTCGTGCGATTGGGCGGCGGTCGGCAGCCGAATCGCCCAGGACCGCACGTCCTGGGAGAAGCGCCTGCGCAAACCGGCGCACGAGATCGACACCTATTTGGAACCGGGTCTCGACGCGTTCACGCGCGACGGCGTGATCGTGCACCCGATGAAGCTCGACGCCGCCAAGATCGCCGACATCCACCGCCATCTCGAGACGCAGACGGTGCACAAGGGCTTCTCGGTCTACTGCTCCGACCGCAAGCAGTGCTCGCTCGACGAGGCGCGCCAGGCCGGGCCGTTCGCCGGCTACACAATGGACCAGCTGATGCGGACGCCGCATCTCATCGACTTCTTCAACCATCCGGCGATTGTCGATTTCATCGAGATGTCGCTGGGCTGCGTGCCGACGCTCTACTCGATCAATGCCTGGTGGTCCTTCCCGGCGACGACGCCGACCGGCCACGGCGCGCAGTTCTTCCATCGCGACAACGACGACTGGCGCTTCGTCACGATGTTCCTCTACCTGACCGACGTCGACGAGGAGTCCGGCCCGCACCAGCTCATCAAGAGCTCGCACACGCTGTCGGGCATGACCGCGCTGATCGACAGGGCGCGCGGCCGCGGCGAGGACGTGCCGATCGATGCGCTGGCGAGCTTCAGCGACGAAAGCTATTTCACCGGCGCCTTCTCCGGTACCTGCGAGCGTGCCTTCGGGCCCGAGACCACGAACATCGTGGGACCGGCCGGCACGATCTTCATGGCCAACACGGTGGCGGCCCATCGCGGGCTGATGCCGACGAAGAAGCCGCGGCTGGTCGCCTGGGCGCGCTACGGCATGGGCCCGAATACCAACTCCGCCGACCTCGAGCAGGGGCCGCTGGCGCATCCGCAGGTCCGCACGGCGCTGCGCGACACGCCGCGCAACCGCTACGTCAATCGCCTGCTGTTCGAGTTCGACCGCCGGCCTGGCCTGCGCGAGGACTTCCCCGCCCCGCGCAACAGGCTGCTGCGCGTCGTCGACAGCCTGCGACGGCTGGGTTAGCCGCTATTCGGGCTTGATGCCCTTCTCGCGGATGATCTTGCTCCAGCGCGCCGACTCCTGCTTCACGAAGGCGGCGAACTCGGGCTGTGGATTGCCAATGGCCTCGGCGCCCAGGTCGGCGAGCTGCTTCTTCGCCGCGTCGCCCGTCAGGATCTTTGCCAGCGCATCGTGCAGCTTGCCGACGATGTCGGGCGGCGTGCCCTTCGGGACAAAGATGCCGTTCCAGCCGATCATCTCGTAGCCCGGCACGCCGGCCTCCTGGATCGTCGGCAGGTCGGGCACCAGCGCCAGGCGCTTGGCGCTGGAGATGCCGAGCGCGCGCAGCTTGCCGTCCTTCACGAACGGCAGGGTGCCCGGCACGTTCTCGATGGTGAAGGCGAGCTGGCCCGCCACCAGGTCGGCGAGCGCCGGCGCGCCGCCCTTGTAGGGCACGTGCACGGCGTCGAAGCCCGCCATCGACTTCAGGAGCTCGACGGCCAGGAACGGCGTGGTGCCGATGCCGCCCGAGCCGTAGTTGAGCTTGCCGCCGTTCTGCTTGGCGTAAGCCACGAACTCCGTCACCGACTTGACCGGCAGCGAGGGGTGCACGACCAGCATCAGCGGCGCGGAGTTGACCATGGTGACCGGCACGAGGTCGGTCATCGGATCGAAGTTCATGTGCGCGAACAGGTTGGGCGCCACCACCAGCGCGGTGTTGCCCATCATGATCGTGTAGCCGTCGGGTGCGGCCTTGGCCACGATGTCGGCGCCGACATTGCCGCCGGCGCCCGGCCGGTTGTCGACGACCACCTGCTGGCCGATGGCCTCGCTCAGGTGCTGGGCCACGATGCGCGCCATGATGTCGAGGATGCCGGCGCCGGCCGCGAACGGCACGACGTAGCGGATCGGACGCGTGGGCCACGCCTCTGCCCTGCCGCGTCGCGCGGCGAAGACCAGGGGGGCTGCGGCGGCGCCGGCGAGAAGCCGGCGGCGGGCGAGGGTCGGCACCTCTCAGGCGCTCTCGTTCGACAGCACGTCGCCGAACAGTGCCCACTTCTCGCCATCGAACCTGGCCAGGCGCACCGACTGGATGGGATAGAAGTCGGTGGCGCTGGTGTTGATCTTGATGCCGGGCAGCAGCATCGGCACCTCGAGCTGGTGCATGCTGGCGGCCTGCTTCATCAGGTTGGCGCGCGTGAGGGTGTCGCCGCACTGCGTCAGCACATAGCGCATCGTAGCCGACACGGCGTAGGCGTAGACGTTGCCCGAGTCGGCGGGATTGGCGTCGGGCTGGTACTTCTTCATCCACGCCATCCATTCCTTGAAGTCGGCGTCGTTGGCCCACTGCGGATCGGTCGCGTCCTTGAGGTACGCCGCGGTGATGATGTCCTTGCTGTTGTCGAAGCCCGCGGGCTTCAGCACGGCGGCAACCGATGCCGAGACGTTGGCGAGATACTGGGTGGGCTTCCACTGCAGGTCGGCCACCTTGCGGATCGCCTGGGCGGCGGCCTTGGGCGCGCCGTCGTTGAAGAAGACGTTGGCGCCCGAGTTCTTGATCTGGATGATCTGCGAATCGACGGTGGGATCGGTCACCTCGTAGCTCACCTTGGCGGTGACGAGATGCTGGTTCTCCTTGCCCAGCCCGTCGAGGAAGCCACCCGAGTAGTCCTTACCGGAGTCGTCGTTCTGGTAGAGGATGCCGATGCGCAGGTCCTTGAGCTTGTCCTTGTACATGGCCAGCGCGTGCTTGGCGTAGATCGCGGCCTCGGTGTGGTAGTCGGGCTGCCAGCCCATGGTCCACGGGAAGTCCTTGGGGTTGCCCCACTTCGAGGCGCCGGTGGCGACGAAGAGCTGCGGCACCTTCTTCTGGTTGAGGTACTTCTGCACGACGGTGTTCGTGGGCGTGCCGAGCAGCTGGTAGATCGCGAAGACCTGGTCGTCCTCGACCAGCTTGCGCACCATCTCGACCGTCTTGGGCGGCTGGAAGCCGTCGTCGTAGGTGATGAAGTTGATCCGGCGGCCGTTGATGCCGCCGCTGTCGTTGACCATGTTCCAGTAGGCGCTGATCGCCTTGCCGATCGTGCCGTAGGCCGACAGCGGACCCGAGTACGGGTTGGTGTGGCCGAGCTTGATTTCCTTGTCGGTGACGCCCGGATCGTACTTCTTCTGCGCGTAGCCGATCGACGGCGAGGCGAGGGCGAACGCGGCACTGCCGGCCGCGAACGCGCGGCGATTGATCCTGACCATGTGTTTCCTCCGTCTGGCGTTCTTGTCTAGAGCAGGTGGCCGGCTCTTTCGGCTTTGGTGCGCAGGTAGTTCTCGTTGTGGCCGTTGGCGGGGAAGGAGTGCGCGACCCGTTCGACGACCTCGATGTCGTGACGGGTGAGGCCGCTGATCTTCTCCGGATTGTTGGTCATCAGGCGCACGCGTTTGATGCCCATGCGCGCCAGCATGGTGGCGGCCGGCGCGTAGATGCGCTCATCGGCGTCGAAGCCCAGCTGTTCGTTGGCGTCGATCGTGTCGAAGCCGTCGTCCTGCAGTTCGTAGGCGCGCAGCTTGTTCACGAGGCCGATGCCGCGGCCTTCCTGCGCGAGATAGAGCAGGATGCCCGAGCCCTGCTTGGCGATCTCGGTGATGGCGCTGCGCAACTGCACGCCGCAGTCGCAGCGCAGCGAGCCCAGCAGGTCGCCGGTGAAGCATTCGGAGTGGAGCCGGATCAGCACGGGCTCGATCGGGTTGATCTCACCCACGACGATGGCGAGATGCTCCTTGCCGCCGTCGCTCGGACGCCAGGCGAGGATGCGGGCGTTCTCGGCGCCCTCGAGCGGCACGCGTGCCTGCGCCACCTGGTGGAGGTTGCGCGCCGCGCTCTCCTCGTAGTCGAGCACGTGGGCCGCGTCGACATAGACCAGGTCCTGCTCGCGCGCCCACTCGCGCCGCTTGTTGCCCGGGTCGGCGCTGAGCGGTCCCAGCACGACGGCAGGCAGCAGTCGGGAGAGTTTGGCCAGCTCGATCGCGGTCTCGGCGATGATCGCTGCGTGACTCGCCACCGGGCGCGACAGGTGACGCAGCGCCACGTGGCGGCCGGCGTCCTCCGCCCCGTGGGGCCGCAGGATGATGTCGACCGGCACGCCTTCGGGCAGGTTGAGCGTGATCGGCTTGTTGATCTCGCCCATGCCGCCGGCGATGTGCGGCGGGATGTCCATGCCGATCGCCTCGGCGCGCCGGCGGGTGGTGACCAGCACGGGGGCCTCCTGGGCGAGGCCCTGCAGGCGCTGCAGCGCCTGTGCGCTGCACGCTTCGGCGGCGATCACGAGGCCGCCGGTGCCGTCTTCGTGCCGCAATACCACGATTCCACCGCGCCGAAGCTCCGCCAGGGCGCGCTCGACGGCGGCCAGCGATGCGGCGGCGGGGGTATGTAACTGACCCTGACCCATGCCTTCCTTCTTACCATGCCGGAGCTTAAAGTAGATATATGGACGTCACAGGCACGACCGGCACCTCGGTCAACAATCGCGGCAAGAAAATCCTTCTGGTCGACGACGACCAGGCGTTGCGGACGGTGCTGGCCGAACAACTCGACCTCTACGACGGCTTCACCACCATCCAGGTCGGCACCGCCGCCGAGGGACTGGAGAAGGCCAAGCTCACCCACTACGACGCGGTCCTGCTCGACATCGGCCTGCCCGACATGGACGGGCGGGAACTGTGCAAGCTGATGCGCCGCCAGGGCGTGCGTGCCCCGGTCATCATGCTGACGGCGGCCGACAGCGACGCCGACACGATCCTCGGCCTCGAATCCGGCGCCAACGACTATGTGACCAAGCCGTTCCGCATCAACGTGCTGCTCGCCCGCCTGCGCGCGCACCTGCGCCAGCACGAGCGCAGCGAGGATGCGGTCATGGCGATCGGGCCCTATGAATTCCATCCTGCGGCCAAGGTGCTGATCGAGAAGGGCGGCAAGAAGAAGGTGCGGCTCACCGACAAGGAGGCCTCGATCCTGAAGTACCTGTTCCGCGCCGGCGACCGGCCGGTGGCGCGCGACGTGCTGCTGAACGAGGTCTGGGGCTACAACGCCGGCGTCACCACGCACACGCTCGAGACGCACATCTACCGCCTGCGCCAGAAGATCGAGAAGGATCCCGCGGCGTCGGCCATCCTGATCACCGACCGCGGCGGCTATCGCCTGCAGCCCTAGGACGGCAAACCAGACGGAGGACGACCATGTCGACCCAGCGTATCTATGCCCTGCCGGTCGAACTCACCCAGTGGAAGTTCGACGGCGCGACCGAGATCCAGTTCAATTGGGAATACGACGACGGCTCGGCGCCGCTGCTCGAGCTCTACGAGAAGGGCAAGCAGCAGCAGTGGGACGCCAGCACGCGGCTCGACTGGAGCCTCGAGCTCAATCCCGACAATCCGATGGAGCTGAAGGACGAGGCCATCTCGATCTACGGCACCGAGTACTGGAACAAGATGACCGAGAAGGAGCGGGCGTGGCTGCGCCTGCACCTGCAGTCGAACTCGATCAGCCAGTTCATGCATGGCGAGCAGGGCGCGCTGATCGCGACCGCCAAGATCGTCGGTACCGTGCCCGACATGAACGCCAAGTTCTATGCCGCCACGCAGGTGATGGACGAGGCCCGCCACGTCGAGGCCTACAAGCGGCTGCTGCACGAGAAGTTCAAGGTCGCCTATCCGATCAATCCGGCGCTGAAGTCGCTGCTCGAGCAGACCCTGACCGACCGGCGCTGGGACATGACCTATCTCGGCATGCAGGTGCTGATCGAGGGCCTGGCGCTGGCGGCGTTCCAGTCGATCCGCGACAAGGCGGGCAACACGCTGGCCGGCGCGGTCAACGCCTATGTCATGCAGGACGAGGCGCGCCATGTTTCGTTCGGCCGTCTGGCGCTCCGTGAATATTACCCGCAGCTTACCGAGGCCGAGCGCGACGAGCGCGAGGAGTTCGTGGTCGAGGCGCTGCACTTCATGCGCGACCGCTTCAACCAGTCCGAGGTGTGGAGCCGGCTCGGCCTGCCGCAGAAGACGCTCGACGACATCCACTACAATTCAAAGCAGATGAATTCCTTCCGCGGCCGGCTGTTCAGCCGGGTCGTGCCGACGGTGAAGGACATCGGCCTGTGGGGCCCGCGCGTGCAGAAGGCCTTCGCCGAGATGGGCGTGATGGACTATGCCAAGATCGACGTGGCCGAAGTGCTGGCCAACGACGGCAAGGTGGCCGAGGACTTCGACCGGAAGATGTTCGTCGAGAAATCGATCGCGGCGGAGTGACCGCGCCTAAACCACGTCGTAGGTGATCTCGACCTCGGGGCCGAAGCAGTGGCCCTGGCAGGTCAGGATCCAGCCGTTGGCGATATCGTCGTCGGTGTAGATGTCGTTCTTGGCGAGCACGACCTTGCCCTTGACCTTCTTGGCCGCGCACGAGGCGCAGAAGCCCTCCTCGCATGACGACAGCGGATTGAGGCCGGCGGCGCGGGCCGCCTCGAGGATGGTCTGGCCCTTCTTGTAGGGCACCTTGTGCGTCTTGCCTTCGAAGTGGATCGTGATCTCGGCCGGGATCACGTCGCCTTCGGCCTGTTCGACCGGCACGGCGTCGTTGCCCGAGGCCTCGAAGCGCTCGAGCCGTACACGGTGGCGCGGCATGCCGGCGCCCAGCAGGGCGCGCTCGACCATGTCCATGAACGGACCGGGACCGCACAGGAAAGCCTCGCCGTCCTCGAAGCCCTTGAGTGCCGCCACCACTTCGGCCGGCTGCGTCAGCCCCTGGTCGGCGTCGAGATGATGGATCACCTCCAGCCGGCTGGTGTGGCTGGCGATCAGCTCCAGCAGTTCGGCGTCGAAGATGATCGAGGGCTTGTCGCGGTTGGCATAGAAAAGACGGATGCGGCGCGCGCCACCCTTCAGCGCCGCCTTGATCAGCGACATCATCGGCGTGATGCCGCTGCCGCCGCCGAACAGCAGCAACGGCGCCTGGCCGTCGTCGAGCACGAAGCGCCCGGCCGGTGGCATCACCTCGATCGTGGCGCCTTCCTTCAGCGCATCGTTGAACCAGTTCGATCCCTTGCCGCCGTTCACGCGCTTGACCGTGACCTTCATCTGGCCGTCGGCCTCGGGCGCGCTCGACAGCGAATAGCAGCGATTGAAGGCGCCCGAATCGTGCGGCACGCGGAAGGTCAGGAACTGGCCGGCGCGATACTTGAAGGTGCCGGCGAGATCGGACGGGACGTCGAAGACGAAGGACCGGGCGTCGGGGGTCTCCTGGATGATCTTGGCGATGCGCAGCTGATGGTAAGCCATTGATAAATCCGCGTTCATGTGCCGTGCGATTTCCCCGAGGACTCGCCCATCGGATTATGATAGGTTCCCCAAGAAAATGAACGGAGCGTCAACTTTGGCGCGCCGCAGGGGATGGGACCCTTTTCAGCGCAAAGAGGCAATACCCATGATGAATCAAAAGAGCACGCAGAAGATTTATCAGCTTCCGGTCGACGTCACGCAGTGGAAGTTCGACGGTGCGACCGAGATCGCCTTCAACTGGGAATACGACGCCGGCTCGTCCGACCTGCTGGCCCTCTACGAGAAGGGCAAGCAGCAGCAGTGGGACACCTCGACCCGCATCGACTGGTCGCAGGAGCTCGATCCCGGCAACCCGATGGGCATGGCCGACGAGACCATTCCGATCTTCGGCACGGACATCTGGAACAAGATGACCGAGAAGGAGCGCGAGTGGCTGCGCTTCAACCTGCAGTGCCACTCGATCTGCCAGTTCATGCACGGCGAGCAGGGTGCGCTGATCGCGACCGCCAAGATCGTCAACACCGTGCCCGACATGAACGCCAAGTTCTATGCCGCCACGCAGGTGATGGACGAGGCCCGCCACGTCGAGAGCTACAAGCGGCTGATCCACGAGAAGTTCAAGTCGGCCTATCCGATCACCGAGTCGCTGAAGTCGCTGCTCGAGCAGACCCTGACCGACCGGCGCTGGGACATGACCTATCTCGGCATGCAGGTGCTGATC
>Ga0070658_10004551_pt1 | contig 11271 bp, 7 predicted proteins | sample KBSC13metaG_FD_64664 | JGI IMG/M metagenome (GOLD analysis project Ga0070658, IMG submission 64664) | Corn rhizosphere microbial communities from Kellogg Biological Station, Michigan, USA - KBS C1-3 metaG | ecosystem: Host-associated > Plants > Roots > Rhizosphere > Soil ... | reverse complement strand
CAAGGTTGCCAGCCCGCTGGCCCACCTCTAGCTTCCCCCCAATCCGCATGATTTTCTCCTCCCGTTTCCGCGCGTGGTTTCTGTTCCTCTTGGTGTGCTTGCTGGCGGCGGGGTGCCAAAAAAAGGATCCCCTGGCCGAGCGGAAATTCCAGCTCCTCACCGAGGAAAGCGCCCGGCTCCGGCAGGCGGTGCAGGCGCTGGACGCCTCCAAAGTCCCGACGAAGCTGGTGCCGGCCACCTATTCGCCGCAAGCCATGCAGGCCGTTTCGGCGGAGAACGACCACCTGCGCGAGATCGTTTCCCGGCACGAGAAGGACAAGGCGCTCGCGGCGAACAAAGTGCAGCGGGAGGCCATCGAGAAACAGGTTACGGAGATTCGCGGGCTCGAGTTCAAGGAGCCGATCAGCTACCAGGTCCTCAATCGCAAGGAGATCAAGCAGACCATCGCCGGCAAGCTCGCGGAGGTCTTCTCGGTGGAGGAATTTCGCAATATGGCCGACGCCATGGCCGTCGTCGGATTGCTTCCTCCGAAGTATCCCCTGCGCGAAAAGTACATCGATCTCCTCGGCGAACAGGTCGCCGCGTTTTACGACCAGCACGCCCATAAGCTCTTCATGTATGAGGACGCCACGCTCGATAACGCGCAGAACCGGGTGGTGCTCGCCCACGAACTCACCCATGGTTTGCAGGATCAGCACTTCGGCCTGAAGCGGCTGCCGCTGGAACTCAAGACCAATGACGACCAGGCGGCTGCCGCCAGCGCCCTGGTCGAGGGCGACGCCACCCTCGTGATGAGCGAGTTCATGATGAAGAACATGTCGAAACAGATGTTCAAGGACAGCATGGTCGCGAGCTTCACGCAGAACATGAAACAGCTCGAAACGGCGCCCCGATTCCTGCGGGAGATGCTCGTTTTTCCTTATCTCCGCGGACAGGAATTCTGCGCGGCGCTCCTCGGCCAGGGTGGGTATGAAGCCGTGTCGAAAGCGTATGCGCATCCGCCGAAATCCACGGCTCAAATCCTTCATCCGCAGAAGTATATGTCAAATCCGCGGGAGGAGCCCATTCCCGTCGAGTGGGCGGACACCAAGGTGAAAGGGGAAGCGCCCATCGGGGACAACACCGTGGGTGAAATGGGCCTGCGGATCCTGCTGGCCGAGTGGCTCGACGCGGCGACCGGTGAACGCGTGGCGGCAGGCTGGCGGGGCGACCGGTACCTGTATTTTGGAGGCGGCGAGGCCATTGTGTGGAAAACGGTCTGGGCCGGACCCGCCCAAGCGACGGCGTTTTTCGAAGCGGAGAGGAAGCTCCTCGAAAAGCGGCACGAGCTAACCAATCCGCAGGTGGCGGAACACAGCTACGCCGCCGACACAGCAAAACGCTCCGTCCGTATCCGCCAAACGGATGCAAATGAAGTGATCGTGATCGATGCGAAGAATGTGGAATGGTCAACCGCTTTGAGCGAGTTGCACTGAGCGCCCAGTTTGCAGATGGCGCCCTACGTAGCCGGCGAACCGAGCGGAGCGAGATAGCCTGCCGCAGGCAGCCCGTAGGGCGGAGCGGATGCGATGGCAATTCATTCGCCGCTACGTAAAGGATCGCCGCTGCGATACGCCAACTACGAGCAGAATATCCGGCGCAGCGCCACACAATCCTCTGAAGCCAAAGGTACGAAAACTTGCAATGAAACCCCCGCTGCGCATGCTGACGGCCCAATTCTTTTCAGCCCGAACCGATGGATAAATCCGAAATGCGTCTCGACCCGCTTACCCAGGCGTGGACCATTTTTTCCGCGGCTCGGCCGGTCCTCCCGGCCTTCGGATCCGTGCGCGACCAGCCTCCGCGCGAGAGTCCGTTCATGGCCGGTTCGGAGCGGTTCGCCCCGATGGCCCTTCACACTGCGCCCGGCCCGCAGCAGTGGCAGGTGCGGGTCGTGCCCAATCGCGCCCCTCTGGTCCGCGTGGAAGGAGACGCCGCGCGGCACAGCGACGGGTTCTACGATCACATGGACGGGGTGGGCGCCCATGAGGTCATCATCGAGGACCCCGGCAGCAGCCCTTTTGAAGAACTGGCGCTGATCCAGATCGAGCAGGTGATCAATGCCTGGAAGGTGCGGATGCTGGACCTGATGCGTGATCCGCGCATGCGGTCGTTTGTCGTCGTGAAGAACGTCGGCGTGGCGGCGGGCGAACGCGTCGCGCATAGCGTGAGCCAGCTCGTCGCGACGGCGGTCATCAATCCGCTCCTGATGCGCAAGTTGCAGACCGCGAGGGCGTTCTACGACGCCAGGAAGCGCTCGATCTTCGAAGACATCCTGAGCGAGGAGGTGCGCACCGGCACCCGGCTGGTCTACGAAAATAACGGGTTTAGCGTCTTTTGCCCCTACGCCTCCCGGGCCCCTTTCGAGATGACAGTCTATCCCAAGCGTCAGAGCGCGGACTTCCACGGGATCACCCAGCAGGAGACCACGCAGCTCGCCGATGTGCTGAAAATCGCCCTCGGCAAGCTGAACCGCGTCCTGGATCACGCCCCCTACAATCTCATGCTCTTCACCGCACCCACGCGATCGGGCCGCTCCGACCACTGGACGACGATCGATCACGATTTCCGCTGGCACATCGAGATTCTCCCCCGGCTCTACCATCGCAGCGGCGTGGAACTGGCCACGGGCTGCTGGCTGAACAACGTGTGGCCCGAATTCGCGGCCACGAACCTGCGTTCCGCCGAGATTTCCGGATGATTGCCCGCCAGATTTTCTACGAGGGCCGGGTCCAGGGCGTCGGCTTCCGTTTCACATGCAAGCAGATCGCCCGGGGCTACGAGGTCGTCGGCTGGATCCGCAACCTCTCGGATGGCCGCGTCGAATTGCAATGTAGCGGCGAACGCGACGAAGTGGATGGCTTCCTGGAGGGAATCGCCGAGAGCCAGCTCAAGAGTCACATCAAGAGCGTCACCGCAATTCCCATCCCGCCACTTGCGGGTATGCGTGGATTCGAGATTCTGTCTTGATGTCAGTTTTCCGCCATTCGGTAACAAATCCATAACATTCCTGGAAAATAGTCCCCCATGGCTACCCCTGCGATTTCCATTCAAAACGTCACCAAAGTCTACCCGATCCCTTTCAAACGGGAGAAGGTGACGGCCGTCAAAGATCTTTCGCTGACCGTCGAGCCCGGCCAGGTCTACGGTCTGCTCGGGCCGAATGGCTCGGGAAAATCGACCACCATGAAAATCGTGCTGGGGCTGGTGTCGCCGACCTCGGGTACGACCGAGATTTTCGGGCGCGATTCCACGGCGGTGGCGAGCCGCGAGGAAGTCGGCTTCCTGCCCGAGAACCCTTATTTCTACAAATACCTGACCGGCGAAGAGACGCTGAATTTTTACGGGAAGCTCTGTGGCCTGAGTCGCGCCCGGATTCGCGAGCGCTCGAAGGAATTGCTCAAGCTCGTCGGCTTGGAAAGCGCCGCCGACCGCCGCCTGGGCGGCTATTCGAAGGGGATGCTCCAGCGCATCGGGCTGGCCCAGGCCATGATCCAGGAGCCGCGGCTGCTCGTGCTCGACGAACCGACCGCGGGCGTGGATCCGGCTGGCTCGCGCGAAATCCGCGATCTCATCCTCGATTTCAAGACGCGCGGGATCACCGTGCTGCTCTGCTCGCATCTGCTCGAGCAGGTCCAGGAGATTTGCGATCGGATCGGCATCCTGCACCGTGGAGCGATGATCCGGGAAGGGAAGCTGGAAGACCTCATCTCCATCCAGAGCCAGACCGAATTGATCCTGGAAAATGCCACCCCGGCGCTGCTCGCCGAAATCCAGGCCATGATCGCCGCTTCCCCGGCCAAACTTATCGAGCAGCGAAAGCCCCAGAAGACCCTGGAGCGCTACTTCCTCGACGTGACGACCGACCAGCCTTGAACGGACTCCCATGACCGCCACCGCCCCCGCCCCTTCCCGTCACCAGATCTTCTCGTTCACGCGCGTCACGGCCATCGCCTCCAACACGCTGCTCGAACTCATCCGGCTCAAGGTGTTCTACTTCCTGCTCATCTTCGGATTCATTGTCATCGGCATCTCGTTTTTCACGTCGAAGATGACCTTCCAGGAGCAACACCAGGCGCTGAAGAGCGCCTCGCTGGGCGCCATGTCGATCTTCACCTGGCTGCTCGCCGTCCTGGCCACGGCCATGCTGTTGCCCAAGGATATCGAAGACCGCACCCTCTATACCATTCTGGCCAAGCCGGTCCCAAGGTTTGAGTATCTTTTGGGCAAATTCGTCGGGGTGCTGCTGCTGCTCTTTATCGCGCTCTCCTTGATGAGCATGCTCTTCCTGGTCGTGCTCTATTTCGCCGAGCAGGGGGCGATCGAGCAAACCATCCGCACCACGCCGAAGGCGGATCTTGCGGATGCGCTGAATCAAGTCCATCGCAGCACTTTTAACAGCGATCTGCTGCCAGGCATCATCGTCATCTATTTCAAGTCCGCCCTCTGTGCCGCGCTCACGCTCTTGATTTCCACCTTCGCGTCTTCGTCGATCTTTACGGTGATCGTCTCGGTGATCGCGGCCCTGATCGGGCACATTCAGCCGATCGCGCGAGAGGCTTATTTGAGCAGTGGAAACGCCGGGCCGCTGGCGAAAGCCTTCTTTGCCTTCGTCGCGCTCACCATGCCGGATTTGCGGGCGCTGGATCTGGCCGATGACGTGATCGCCGGCAACGTCATCCCCATGCTGCTCTTCTTGAAAACGATCGGCCTCGGCAGTACCTATATCGGTGTCTATTTTCTGGTAGGTTACTTCATGTTTGCGGGGAAGGAACTATGAGACGCCGCATGATCATTGCGTTCCTCATGCTCCTGGCCTTTGGAGCCGCGAGGATGCGCTTCGAGGCCAACCTCGAAGCGGAACGCAAGGCCCTCTATTTTCATGGCGCGAAATTCAATCTCAGCCTGGAGGAACGCATCGGGCAGATGGCTTTTGTCGCAGCGTTGAGCGGTTTCCGCGGGCCGATTGCCGACGGGCTCTGGATCTATGCGCACGTGCTTTGGGAAGACGTCCAGTGGGGCCGCATGAAGGTGGCCATGGATGGCGCGACCGAACTCCAGCCGCGCTGCGTCGTCTTCTGGGAAAATGCCGGCTGGCACATGGCTTACAATGCCAGCGTCGCGGCCATGGACGACAAGACCCAGCCGCGGCTGGCTCTCCGGGTCAAGGCGCAGCACGAATACTGGCGGATGGGAGAAGACTACTTCCTGAGGGGGATCCAAAACAATCCCGACAGCGCGATCCTCTACACGCGCCTCGGCTCCTTTTATAAGGAGAAACTGGAAGACCATGCCAAGGCGGCATGGGCCTATGGCGAAGGCGCCAAGCTTCCCAACGCGCCCGTGTTTTTGCATCGTTTTGCCGCCTATCAAATCGCCAAAATCCCCGGACGAGAACGGGAGGCGTACGACCTGCTCAAGCAGTATTATCTCAATGGCGAAGAAGAACAGCTCCCCACCCTTCTGACAGAACTCGGTAGATTGCAGGAAAAATTGAAGATTCCCCCCGAGCAGAAAATTGCTATTCCTTCGGCTCCCCACCCCTGACATGCGTTTTGCTATTTTTGGAGATATCCACGCCAACCTCGAGGCGCTGAAGGCCGTTCTGGCCGACGCCGAAAAGCACGAGGTGACGCACTACGTGTGCCTGGGCGACGTCGTCGGCTACAATGCCAACCCCCACGAGTGCCTCGAGATCGTCCGCAATCTCGATTGCCCCGTGGTGAAGGGCAACCACGACGAGCAGGCGTCCATTTCCCAGGAGCTGGAAGGGTTCAACCCGCTCGCCGAGGAGGCGATCAACTGGACCCGCAAGCAGCTCACCGAGGAGGACAAGCAGTGGCTGCGCGAGCTCAAGATGGTCCGGCAGGTGCGGGATTTCACCATCGTCCACGCCACCCTCGATACCCCGCACAAATGGGGCTACGTCTTCAACCAGCTCGACGCCGCCGCGAGCTTCAACTACCAGCACACCCAGCTCTGCTTCTACGGCCACACCCACGCCCCGCGTGCCTATATCCGCGAGGGGTCGGTGAAGAGCCAGTTCCTGGAGAAGCTGACCGTCGAGCCCGGCAAAAAGTATTTCATCAATTGCGGCAGCGTCGGCCAGCCGCGCGACGGCGACTGGCATGCGGCCTATGTCCTTTACACCCCTGCCAAGCAGCTCATCGAATTGCGCCGCCTCGAATATGATATCTGGACGGCGCAGGACAAAATCGTCGCCGCCGGGCTCCCACAGCGACTCGCGGACCGGCTGGCGCTGGGAAAATAATTTCCCGCCGGGTGACGGTCCCGGCGGGACGGAGTAAGATCGTGCCCGCACCAGAACCGACCGCCGAAGCTCCGCGAGACATCCTCGTCATCAAGCCCAGCTCCCTGGGCGACGTGGTCCATACGCTGCCCAGTGTCGCGTTGTTGCGCCGGGCGTTTCCCCAGGCCCGCATCCGCTGGCTGATCAATACGGAATGGATGCCGCTCCTGTCCGGGAATCCTTACATCGATGAAGTGATCGAATTTCCGCGTCGCAATTTCCGGGGCGTGCGTGGGGCGCTGCGCATCGCTCCCTGGGCACGGCAACTTCGCCAGCGCGTGACGGCCGATCTCATTCTCGACTACCAGGGCCTGCTGCGGAGCGCGCTGATCGCCAGGCTCTGCCGCGAGGACAAGTCGCGGGTGATCGGGCTTTCCGACGCCCGGGAAGGCGCGCGCTTTCTGTATGATCACGCGGTGGATGTTTCCGGCGTAGCGCATGCCGTGGATCGCTATCTGACCCTCACGCGGCACGTTACCGGCCCGGCTGGAATCTCCGCCGCGCCAACCTCGGCTCCGCCCGCCGCCGTGAAAACTGTCTCCGATCCCGCCATCGGTCCGTGCCTGCGCGACTGCCCTCCGCCCTGGAGCTGGCCTTGGGGGGAAGCTCCCAGCGGCTTCAAGCCCGAGGACCGTTTCATCGTCCTGCACCCCTTTTCGCGCGGCTCCGGGAAGTCGCTTACCATGGAGCAGGTGCGCGAATTTTGCAGGGCGTTGCCCGGCGAAAAGATCGTCATCGCCGGCCGCGCCGATGTGCCCTTGCCGCCCATGGACGGTGCCGTCGACCTGCTGAACAAGACCTCGCTTCTGGAACTTGTCTGGCTGCTGCGATTCGCGAAATTCGTGGTCAGCGTGGACAGCGGCCCCATGCACATCGCCGCCGCCGTCAGCGAGCGGCTGGTCTCGATCCACACGTGGAGCGACCCGGCCAAGGTCGGCCCGTATCAGCCAGACGCGTGGGTGTGGAAGGATGGCGCCCTTTTTCAAATGAAGGACCTCGCCGATCCCGCGAAGCGCCAGCCGGCAGCGGGGATTGCGGACATCGCGAGGCATGTGGCGGCGGTTGCCGGCCGGCCCTGAATGCGGTGACGAAAAGGAACGCCGAGACCTGTCACGACAGAGCCGCGCCCAAAAAGTATTTTATTTAGACGATTCGATCAGCCACGATGCGCTTGTGCCATCTGGCGAGCGCTCCCCACCCGTCATTCTGAGGAACCAAACGCGACAGGCCGTGATCATTAGTGCGGGGATGACGAGTCTGTAGCGGCGGTCTGTGACCGTCGGTCGCCGAGGCTGCTGCGTTGATTTTCAATGAGTTACAAAACGCGTCATTAGCAGCGAAGCGAAGAACCTCTGATCTCTGCCTTTCCACACCAGCGAGGCGTCAGATGTCGGAAGAGGTCGGCTCGCCCGAAGCAAGGCACCGGCCTACCGCTTGTCCCGTACGCCGCCACCTCGGAGGTTCTTCGCTTCGCTCAGAATGGCGGGGTGGGGGAGGCGTGTTCTGAACATCCGCGTTCGCTCCCAACTGGGCCAAAGGCCGTACGCAAGACAGCCCAGCGAGGAGGCGGAGGGGAATAGGGATGTCGGTAGGTGGGCGAGAAAGCGAGCGAGTGTCACGAGCACCGCATCCGCGGGCGAAGGGCCGATCGCCTGAGTCATCTAACCAACCTGTTCCAAGAACCCAGGACACTCCAGCTTGGCGTGCGAGGTGCCGCTGCCACGACGGCAGCCATGATCAGCGCGGCACAACGCACAACGAATGGAGGATCGGACGTTTCATGATTTCGGACGGGTGGGAGCGGGCGTGGCCCCGAGTTGCTCCCGCAACCACGCCGCCATGTAGCCGAGCGGGTGGGCGCCGGCGCCGTTCTCCTCCCAATCCCGGGGTGGCCAGTTGAGATACGTGAGCAGCAGTTGGCGGGCGCGCGGGTTGCCTTTGATCGCCGGCAGGATTTCCGCGCGGTAGCGTTCGTCGGCCAGTTTGTCGAAAAGCGCGGCCAGGCGTTCGTAGGCCGGATCCTGCAAATCCAGCCGGTGCGGATCGCCGATCTGTGCGAGGGTCATCTCTAGCGCGGGTTTCCACTCGTGCAATCGCAGCGCGACGGCCGCGCGATAGTCGCGGATATCGGCCGCATAGCGGCCGTCGGGGAAGGCGTGGTCGTAAGCGTCGAGGGCGGCGCGCACGCGCTTCGCGTCGAATGGTTCCTGTGCGCTCCAGGTCGTGACGTAGCCACCTACCCAGCGGGTGGCCTGGGGCCACGTGACGAGGTTCCGCACCGGCACCTCCTCCGAGCTGCGGAAGATGGCGCGCGCCTCGAGGAGCAGAGCCGCTTCACGCTTCCTGCTGTCGGGATATTTTTCGAGAAATGCCCGCGTTTTCCGTGCGAGCAGCGGATAGTTGTGCGTGCGGTAGGTGTGATCGTCCTTCTCTTCCTGGAACGAGGCTTCCTTGCCGGCTTCGACCTGGTTTTCCTTCACGAACGTGAAATGGTTGGCAATCACCGCGAGGTTCAGGAACTCGAAAAAATCCGCCACGGGTTTGGTCCGCGGGTCCGCCAGCGCCGCCGCGATTTCCTTTTGCAGGTCAGCATCCGGGTGATCTTGATGCTCGATGAAATCGGCGTTGTCGAACTCGCTGCCGACCGCCGATCTTTGCAGGAATCGCACGCGCATCCCGACATACTGTTGCCGCACCTCCACCGTCGTCCCGGGCACCGAGAAGAACAGCGCGAGGTCGTCAAAGAAATTCAGCCAGCGGGCATCGTAGAGATCGGAGAATTCGTTCCTGGTGGTCTCGCGCAATTTCTCCATACGCGCTTTCATGGCTTCGGGCTTCGCAGTGCGCGTTGCGGACAGGATGTCGGCCAATGATGGTTGGGCGCGCTTGACTCCGAACTGCGGCGTGGAATCGGCGCCGCCCAGCGCCTCCACCACGCGGATGGATTCGTTGGCGGCACTGCGAGCCATGTAGCCCTGGTAGTCGCCGGCGGCCCTCTTTTTTGGGGCGGGAAATTCCCAGAAGACCGCGTCCCGTTTCGCCTCCGCGGAGTCCGGGATTTCGGTGCGCAGGCGGTCGTAGAGCTTGTGTGAGACTTCCCCCCACTTGCGGGTCACGGCGCGTTCGTAGGTAAAGGGGGAGACATCGGCGATGAGCGGCATGGCGCGCAGCGCCCGCCAGAGCGCGGTAGCCGTGGTGGCCGCGCCGGGCTGCGCATCCGAGGCTTCGACCCACCAATTAAAGGCGTGTCGCAGTTCATCCCGGTTCTCGAGATCGAGCCGGAGATTGCCGCCGTACCCGAAGATGGCTGCGGCTTCAAGGCGCCGCGCATTGGCATTGGCCGATTCGCCGGTGTAGACCTCACCGCGGTACTTGTCCGTATCCAGCGGGTAGGTGAGCAGCTTGCCGCGCGCCGTGGCCCACGCATCCGCCAGGGCGAGACAGGCCGCCGCCCGTGCCGCGGGTTCTTTTGCGTCATGCGCGGCAGTCGTCAGCTTTGCGATCGGACCGGCGACGAGTTCAAACTGCGCCGGCGTCATGAACTTCCGCGCCTCCTCGAACTGCTCCTTCGCCAGGAGGCGCTCGGCGATCGGCTCCGTGAGGCGCAGCCGCTTCAACGGGTCGAGCCCGGGCGCGGACGCCGGCGCCGCCAGTTCCTCGATGGGCGCGAAGTTCAGCCATTGATCGATGAGCTGGCGCACGGCGTTTTCCGGCACCTCGGAGTAGATGGGAATGACGCCTGACTGCTCGATCGGCTCATCCTTGTTGTCAGGTGCACCGGGGTCGACGGGCTTGGCGATCAAGGAATCGAGTTCCAGCACGGCCTGGCCGGCCTGATGATCGTCGGCCAGGGCGAGCCCGAGGCGCAGCCGTACGCCGCGCGCCAGCGGGCTCTCGGGAAATTTCTCCAGCAGCGTGCGATACGATGTGATGGCTTCCGGGTTGCGTTTGGCGCGCTGAAGCACGGCGCCGCGCGCGAGCAGCAGGTCGTCGGTTTGCGCGCCGGGGCCGGCGGTGTCGAGGAGCTTGAGCGCTTCGTCCTGCCGGCCCGCGCCGCTGGCCGCCAGCGCGAGAGTGGACAGATAGCGGGGACGCCACGTCGTATCCTGGTAAAGCTTCTCCTGGCTCGCGATGGCCGCGGCCACTTGCGGCAGCAGCTTCTTCCGCCACGCCCTCACGTCGTCCACGGGATCGAGCTTGCCGTTGTAGTTGTCCGACTCGGCGGAATTGATGAGCAGATAGACGAGCGCCTGCGCGGCCATCGGATTCTTGGCCACGCCGGCCCAGGCCTTTTCATGCGGGGCCGACACCATGTGGGAGAGCGTCTTCTCGCACATGTCCACCGCGGAGATGGTCAGTTCGGGATGGCCGGGGTAGTCGATCTGGCGCAGGTAGAAGGGCAGTGCCTCGGAGTAATTCTTGCCATCGTAGTGCCAGGCCCCCAGCCAGCCGAGGACGTCGCCCGCCCAGCGGCCGTTGGGATATTTCGCGAGATATTCCTCGAGAAGCGCCCTGGCCCGTGCCCGCTTGGCCGGATTCGTGACCGGCTGATAGTTCGTGTACTCTTGGGTTCGCGACTGCGAGATCTGGCAGCGCGCCGACATGAACAACGCCACTTCCGCGCGGGGATGCTTGGGAAAATCCTTCAGGATCTGGTCGAACCATACCTGGCTCTTCACGTCCCGGCCTTCGTTGTTGGAGTCGTGGAAGACGGCCGCACCGCGCAGGTAGAGATAATGCGGGCGCAGCGCGGGGGAGGCTTTCTTCAAGCGCGCATCGATCTCATTCACGTCCAGCTCCGGCTTGCCGGTGCGCCAGGCGACATACTCGGCGGTTTCGGCGGCATTGGCCGGTCCGGCGTAGAGATCGCGCAGGTCGTTGAGCAGGTTGAGCGTCTCGATGTCCTGCGTCGCGCGGGCCTG
>Ga0070658_10004547_pt1 | contig 11276 bp, 12 predicted proteins | sample KBSC13metaG_FD_64664 | JGI IMG/M metagenome (GOLD analysis project Ga0070658, IMG submission 64664) | Corn rhizosphere microbial communities from Kellogg Biological Station, Michigan, USA - KBS C1-3 metaG | ecosystem: Host-associated > Plants > Roots > Rhizosphere > Soil ... | reverse complement strand
GCGCTGCCGATCGCCGAGCAGGCGCGCGTCTAGCGCCGCCTCAGGTGCACGAGGTCGTGCCGTAGGTCGGCGCGGTGATGCGCGGCATCATGAACATCTGGTCCGACAGCGTCAGCGTGCCGGTGATGGTGTAGCCGACGATCGGCTTGTAGGCGTAACTGACCTGGGCAAAGATCAACTGCGTGCTGGCGACCTTCAGGTCGGTCGGCACCGTGAGCGTCATGCCGGTGCCGCCGTTGCGCGTCGCCGTCCACTTGGTGGTGACGTTCTTGTTGGCGTCGATGCTCAGGCACGACACCGTCATCTTCAGGTTGCTCGCCGAATAGGGCGCGATGATCGCGGTCGAGGCGTCGAGCACATTGTTCATGTCGGTGGCCGACAGGCTCGTCGATTGCGCCACGAGGTTGGCGAGCGCCGCCGCGGTGAGGCTGACCTTGCGATCGGCGGCGACGCCGTCGGAGATCTCGACGCAGCCGAAATACAACGCGATCATCATCGGCGCGACCAGCGCGAACTCGACGGCCGAGACGCCGCGCCGGTCGCGGGAAAAACGCATCAGGCGTGCGGCGGCGCGCATCATCAGCAGGCACCCGTCGTCGAATAGGGCTCGTTCTTGAACACGGCGCTGGCCGACAGCAGGCGGTAGTCGCCGTCGAGGTTGGACAGGTTGTTGCCGAGCAGCGACACGACGATCGGCCACTGATAGTAGAGCGAGACGACCTGGATGCAGCCGGGGCCGGCGAGCGAATAGCCGACCTTGGTCGCATCGAACTTGTTGTTGGTGACCGGCGAGGCCGAGCTGATCGCACCGAAGGTCGAGTAGCTCTTGACGTCGACATACATGTTGCCGGCGCAGTCGAACAGGCCGGCGATGCGGTTGCACACCTGGGTCTTGAAATCGGCGGCGGTGTAGTTGGCGTTCTGCGCCTGCCCGGTCATGATCAGCCGCGCCGAATCGGCGACCGCGGCCTCGAGCGTCTGCCCGGCGAAGAACACCAGAGCGGTCTCGAGGATGGCGAAGATGAGCGCCAGAAACGGCACCGCCACCAGTGCGAATTCGACCGCCGCGGCGCCATCCTGCCGGCGCCCGAAGCGGCGCATGAGCCGCACCGGCACCATGGCGAGCATGCGGCGGGCGATCCGGCGGCGCGGCGAATTAAACATGGGTCGTCTCGGACGGGTGAAATCTGGATCGTTCTAACAGACGGAACTTGGATTTCCGTTGCTCGACTGCGGCGAAACAGGAGACCGCCGTTCAGCACCCGTTAACCGCGTTTATTTCGGCGGCGTCGCCGCCTCGCGATTGCGCGTGCCGCTCTGCGACAGGGCGTTGTTGAAATAGGCGGGCGAGTCGCCGAGCGTGATGCGCCGCTCGCAGACCGGCGCGCAGCTGTAGGATTCGCGCTCCATGCCGCGATAGACGACGACCAGGTCGGCGCCCTTGGCGCCAACCACTTCCACGGTCTTGTTGGTGACGACGCGGCCGGTGCGGTCGAGCGCCAGCAGGTTGGTCGCGCCGAAGCCCTTGCCGGTGAGGACGAGGATGCCGCCGGACTGCAGCGTGGCGTCGGCGATCAGCGGGTTGCCGATGACGACCGTGGCGACGCCCTCGGGCAGCTTCATGATGCGCGCTTCGTCGACGTTGACGGTGATGCTTTCGGCGAAGGCCGGGGCGGCGCTCAGCGCCAGCGCCAGAACGGCTGGCAGCCGCAGACGGCACCACCAACTGGCCAGGGACACGGCCGACATCACACTCTCCGATACGCTTTACAAACGCGAACACGGGACAGCGGGACATACGGTCCCGCCTACGGCGATTTGACTGCAAAGAGGTGAACGAAGTGCAAAGGATGCCGCCGAATGCCGGCCGCCTCCCGCCTCACTGCTTGAACGGATAGACCATCTGCGCCGCAAAGCCCTCGGGGAAATTGCGGTCGTCGATGCCGTAGGCCTGGGGCAGTTCGTTCTTCGGCATGTACCAGGTGCCGAACAACAGATCGAGAACCGGGAAGGTGCTGGCGAAGTTCTTGTTGCCGCCCTTCTCCAACGGAGTGTGATGCCAGCGGTGGAACACCGGGCTGGCCAGCACGTATCTGAACGGTCCGAGGTCCCACTTGAGGTTGGCGTGCACGAAGGCGGAATGCGCCGTGGTGAAGGGGCCGATCCACAGCATGACGTCGGGCGAGATGCCGATGAGCAGCAGCACGACGTCGACGGCGACGCTGCCGAGAAACAGGTTGATCGGGTGGAAGCGCGCCGCCGAGATCCAGTCGAGATCTTCCGAGGAATGATGCACGGCGTGGTACTTCCACAGATGGCTGCCGTGGAAGAGCCGGTGATTCCAGTACATCAGGAGATCGGACAGGACGAGGAAGACGATCGCCTGCGTCCACAGCGGCAGGCGCGACAGCGGCCCGTGGCCGTTCTCGTAGAAGTCCATCAGCCCCTGGGCGCCGTAGATACCGAAGAACAGCGCGGCGCCGACGATCAAGAGACCGATACGCACGAATCGCGCGCCAAGCGGGATCATGAACCAATAGGTGACATCGGTGACGATCTCGCGCTTGCGCCACCACGGCTGGCCCGGATTACAGGCCGACCAGTGCGTCAGCACCGCGAAGACGACGCCGAGGGCGAGCGAAATGGGGAGGATCTTGAGGACGGTCTCGCCGGCGACCTCGAGCACGCCGAGCAGTTCGAGAAACATGGTTTTCGGTTCCGTGCCCTTGTTGGCTGGGAATTGGATATGCGCCGCCGCGGTTAAGATGGCATGAACCTGTTGCACGCACAGGCGAAATTTCAAATTCCACGCGAGTCGGTAAGCAATCCTTAACCACCATGGCGGCCACTCGTTCTGTGCGCTGGCGAACGGGGCCGGCGACGACATATGAGGCGGAGCGCAATGCGCCGCGATATCAGGCGAATTGCAAAAACCGACGACCGGCGCAGCGCCGGCATCGGGCCCCATCCCAAGACTTGCCGTTAAGGAGTTGTTAACGAATGAAGACCCTCGTCGCGCGTTTCGCGAAGGACTGCTCGGGTGCGACCGCCATCGAATACGGTCTGATCGCTGCCGGTATCGCCGTCGCCATCATCGCCGTGATCAACGGCCTCGGCAGCACGCTCAACAGCAAGTTCACGAGCATCTCCTCACAGCTCAAGTGACGGCGCGGGCGCGCCGGCGCAGAGCCCCGGTTTACGGTAGGTAAAGAGGTCGCGCGCTAAAGCTCGGCGCACGAACGGCGCTTTCGGCGCGCGGAGGAGTGGATGCTCACGGACGCGATCAGGCTGCTGCTGTTTCCGGCGCTGATGGCTTTTGCCGCCTCGAGCGACCTTTTCACCATGACCATTTCCAACCGGCTGTCGCTGGCGCTGGCCGGCGGCTTCGCGCTGCTGGCGATCGCCACCGGCATGAGCCTGCCGGCTGTCGGCCTGCATCTTGCGGCCGCCAGCCTCGTCCTGGTCGTGTCCTTCGTCTTCTTCACGCAAGGCTGGATCGGGGGCGGCGACGCCAAGCTCGCGGCCGCGACCGCGTTGTGGTTCGGCTTCGACTACCTGCTCGACTACATGATCTACGCGTCGCTGTTCGGCGGCGCGCTGACGCTGCTGTTGCTGCAATTCCGCAAGCTGCCGCTGCCGCAAGTCATGGCGCGTCAGGAGTGGATCCAGCGCCTGCACGACCAGGCCGGCGGCGTCCCCTACGGCATTGCGCTCGCGGCAGCGGCGCTCGCCGTCTATCCCGAGACCGGCTGGATGTCGGCATTCGGTCTCTGAGCAAGGCTCGCGGCAGCGGCAATACGTCATTAACTCGATTTAGATACCGCTGCTTAACCATACCTTGACCATTAGCTGCTGAAATCCGTGTGAGCGGTCGTGTGCGCCGCCACGTGCTATGCGCGGCCAGTGCGGCCGCCCTGTGAGCTTTGAGAGTGAGCGTATGAAAGCCGCGCGTCTTGTCGTCCTGACCATCGCCCTCGGAGCCGGCGGCGTCGCCGCCATGCTGGCAGGCCGATCGGAGAAGCCGCCGGAGGTCAAGCAGGCCGCGGCGACCAAGCCGGACACGGTCGACATCCTGGTGGCGAAATCCGACATCCCCATGGGCCAGCCGCTGACCCCGGCCGAGATGCAATGGCAGGCCTGGCCGGCGAGCGCCTCCACCGGCAATTTCATTCGCAAGAGCGACCAGCCGAACGCGATCGAGAAGCTCGTCGGCAATGTCGCGCGCGCGCCTTTCGTGCTCGGCGAACCGATTCGCGAAGCCAAACTGGTCAACGCCAAGGGCTCGGGCTTCATGGCCGCGATCCTGCCGGCCGGCATGCGTGCGGTATCGACGCAGATTTCGCCGGAAACCGGCGCCGGCGGCTTCATTCTGCCGAACGATCATGTCGACGTGATTCTCACCAAGAAAGACGCCGACAAGGGCGGTGACGGCTCGACCAGCGAGACCGTGCTCACCAATGTGCGCGTGCTCGCCATCGACCAGAACATCGAAGAGAAGGGCGGCCAGAAGGTCGTCGTCGGCAAGACCGCGACGCTCGAACTGACGCCCAGCCAGGCGGAAACGCTGGCCTTGGCGCAGCGCGTCGGTTCGCTGGCGCTGTCCCTGCGCTCGATCGCCGATGCTTCCAAAACCGACAAGCCCGACGCCGACGGCCATTCGCGCGGCGGCATCAATGTCGTGCGCTTCGGCGTCGGCACCACCGCGACGTCGCGATAACAGCGAGGGACCAGACAGACATGACGACCGGCTCGCTGATCCGCACCGCCACGCTCGCGACGCTTCTCGCCGCATCCGGTCTCGTCCCGACGGCGGCGATGGCCGCCGACGCGCACGTTCCCGTCATTCAGGTGGCGGCGAGCGAGGCCACGTCGCGCTTCATTCCGCTCGGCATCGGCAAGTCGGTCGCCATCGACCTGCCGGCCGACATCAAGGACGTTCTGGTCGCCGATCCGACGGTCGCCAACGCCGTCGTGCGCACCGCCCGCCGCGTCTACATGATCGGCGTCAAGGTCGGGCAGACCAACATCTTCTTCTTCGACGCCCAGGGCCGGCAGATCGCCGGCTTCGACATTGCCGTGACGCGCGATCTCAACGGCATCCGCGCGGCCCTCAAGCAGGCGATGCCCGACGCGGATATCCGCATCGAGGGCGTCGGCGAGAAGTCGGTCATGCTGACCGGCACCGCCTCGAGCCCGGTCGAGGCGCAGCAGGCTTTCGATATCGCCGCCAAGCTGGTCGGCGGCACCGAGCAGGTCGTCAACGGCATCACCGTGCGCGGCCGCGACCAGGTCATGCTCAAGGTGACGGTGGCCGAAGTCTCGCGCGACGTCATCAAGCAGCTCGGCATCGACCTGTCGGGCAGCCTGAACTACGGCTCCGCGGTGGTGAACTTCAACACCACCAACCCGTTCTCCGCGACCGGCCAGGCGCTGTCCAGCTCGTCGCTGGTCGGCAAGTCGGCGCTCAACGGTCTCGGCGTGCCGAGCGTGCAGACGACGTTGCGCGCAATGGAGCGCGCCGGCGTCATCCGCACTTTGGCCGAGCCGAACCTGACGGCGATCTCCGGCGAGACCGCGAGTTTCATGGCCGGCGGTGAATTCCCGATCCCGAACGGCCTGTCCTGCGACACCACCAAGTCGCCGCCGGTCTGCCAGGCGCAGGTCGAGTTCAAGAAGTTCGGCGTCAGCCTGATGTTCACGCCGGTGGTGCTGACCGAGGGCCGCATCAGCCTCAAGGTCATGACCGAGGTGTCCGACCTGTCGAACCAGAACTCCATGACGATGGGCGTACCGGGCGCGAGCACGACTTTGACCATCCCCTCGATCCGCACCCGCCGCGCCGACACCGTGGTCGAGATTCCCTCGGGCGGCTCGCTGGCGATGGCCGGCATGATCCAGCAGCAGACCCAGCAGTCGATCGACGGCATTCCCGGCCTGATGCAGGTGCCGATCCTCGGCTCGCTGTTCAAGAGCCGCGATTTCGTCAATCACCAGTCCGAACTGATGGTGCTGGTGACGCCCTACATCGTGCGCGCGGTGTCGCAGAAGGAATTGTCGCGGCCCGACGACGGCTTCGCCGACGCCAGCGACCCGTCGACGGTGCTGCTCGGCCGCTTCAACCACATCTACGGCGTCGCCGGCAAAGCCGAGCCGAAGCCGGCCGGCAGCTATCACGGCAAAGTCGGTTTCATCCTCGATTGAGCGGCGGAGACGATCTCATGACACGCCTTGGAAAGACGATCGTCGGACGCAGCGCCCGGCCGACGGCGAACTTCGCCGCGATCGCCGGCCTCGCCGTCATGCTCGGCGGCTGCTACCAGCACACGACCGCCGTCGCCGAGACGCCCTACCCGACCGACTATCGCGAGCGCCATCCGATCACCTTGCGCGAGGGCGACCGCACCGTCGAGATCTTCGTCGGCCGCAACCGCGGCGGCCTGACGCCGGCGCAGCGCGCCGACGTGCTCGCCTTCGCCCAGCAATGGCGGCGCGAGGCAACGAGCGGCGTCATCATCGACGTGCCGAGCAGCGGGCCGACCGCGCACGCCGCCGCCGATTCGATGCGCGAGGTGCACTCGATCCTCAACGCCTCCGGCGTGCCGGGCAAGGCCGTCTATGTGCGCGGCTATCGGCCGCCGCCGTCGGCGCTGGCGAGCATCAAGATCCGCTACACCAAGTTGACGGCGGAAGCCGGTCCCTGCGGCCAGTGGCCGCACGACATCGGCCCGTCGATGGACGGCAGCGACTTCTCCAACCGTCCGTACTGGAATCTCGGCTGCGCCACGCAGCGCAATATGGCCGCCATGGTCGCCAACCCGGCCGACCTGGTGCAGCCGCGCGGCGAATCGCCGGCCTATGAGCCGCGGCGCTCGGTCGCGATCGACAAATACCGCACCGGTACCAGCCCCGCCGGCGCCTATGCCGATTACGACAAGGGCAAGATCAGCGATCTCGGAAAATGATCAGAAACGCGTATCAAGTCGCCGTCGCCGAAGACCACGGACAGGCCGCCGCTGCGGACCTCGCCGCGGGCGACGATCACATTGCGCCGGCGCCGCGCGTTTCGGTGCAGGCCTTCTGCGAGACCGTGGAAACCGCCGCCGCCGTCCAGGCCGCCGGCGAGGACAGGCGGCTCGCCAAGGCGCACGTCAAGATCCAGATGGGCGGCATCACCGCCGCCGTCGAGGCCTATCGCCATTCGGCGACGCCGAACGTCATCGTCATCGAGGCGGAGAACCGCGCCGAGGAGATCCTCGGCGGTCTGGATCAACTGGCCGAGGTCTGCGACGCCGGCACCCGCGTCGTCGTGGTCGGCCGCATCAACGACGTGACGCTGTATCGCGAGCTCACCCGCCGCGGCGTCAGCGACTACCTGATCGCGCCGGTCGGCACCATCGACATCGTGCGCTCGATCTGCGGGCTGTATTCGGCTCCGGACGCCAAGCCGGTCGGCCGCATCATCGCCGTGGTCGGCGCCAAAGGCGGCGTCGGCTCCTCGACCATCGCCCATAACATCGCCTACGCCATCGGCCGCGATCTCGGCATCGATTCCGTCGTCGCCGATCTCGACCTGCCGTTCGGCACCGCCGGGCTCGACTATAACCAGGACCCGCCGCAGAGCATCGCCGACGCGGTGTTCTCGCCGGACCGCATCGACGCCGGATTCGTCGACCGGCTGCTGTCGAAATGCACCGATCACCTCAGCCTGCTCGCCGCACCGGCGACGCTCGACCGCGTCTACGACTTCGGCGCCGAGGCGTTCGATTCGATCATCGACACCTTGCGCAATTCGGTGCCCTGCATCGTGCTCGACGTGCCGCATCAATGGGCCGGCTGGACGCGGCGGCTGCTGGTCAGCGCCGACGACATCCTGGTCGTCGCCTCGCCCGACCTCGCCAATCTGCGCAACGCCAAGAACATGGTCGATCTGTTGCGCGTGGCGCGGCCGAACGACCATCGGCCCTATTACTGCCTCAACCAGGTCGGCGTGCCGAAACGGCCGGAAATCACGCCGGCCGACTTCGCCAAGGCGCTGGAAGACCAACCGCTGGCGACAATCCCGTTCGACCCGCAACTGTTCGGCACCGCCGCCAATAACGGCCAGATGATCGCGGAAGTCTCCTCCAGCCATAAGACCGCGGAAATGCTGCGCCAACTCGCGCAGGTGCTGACCGGGCGCGCCGAGGCCAAGCGCGCGCGCGGCGGCCTGCTGACGCCCTTGCTGGCCAAGCTGATGAAGCGGTCGGCGTGATTTAAGTTCGGAGTTCAACACTCGTGTTCGGCAAGCGCAGCGGCAGCGACACTCAAGCAACGGTAACGGCGCCGCGTCCGGCGGCGTCCGCCGCGGCGCAGCCACTTGCGATGCACGAGGCGCCGCCGACGGCGCCCGTGTCCGACGCTCCGGTCGAAACCGGCCGCACGCCGTTTCCCTCCGCCGGCCTCGGTGCGCCGCTGGTCTCGGCGCCGTCGCCGACGCGCGCCCCCGCCTCGGTGCAGATGGTGCCCAACGCCACCGATTCGCGGCGCTCGGAGGCCTATTACGAGACCAAGTCGACCATCTTCGGCGCGCTGATCGAGGCCATCGACCTGTCGCAGTTGGCGCGGCTCGACGCCGATTCGGCGCGCGAGGAAATCCGCGACATCGTCAACGAGATCATCGCCATCAAGAATATCGTGATGTCGATCTCGGAGCAGGAAGAGCTGCTCGACGACATCTGCAACGACGTGCTCGGCTTCGGCCCGCTCGAGCCGCTGCTGGCGCGCGACGACATCGCCGACATCATGGTGAACGGCTCGGGCACGGTCTACATCGAAGTCAAGGGCAAGATTCAGCGCACCGGCATCCGTTTCCGCGACAACCAGCAGCTCCTCAACATCTGCCAGCGCATCGTCAGCCAGATCGGCCGGCGCGTCGACGAAGCCTCGCCGATCTGCGACGCGCGCCTGCCCGACGGCTCGCGCGTCAACGCCATCGTGCCGCCGCTGGCGATCGACGGCCCCGCGCTCACCATCCGCAAGTTCAAGAAAGACAAGCTGACGCTCGATCAGCTCGTCAAGTTCGGAACCATCACCCAGCAGGGCGCCGAAATCCTCCGCATCATCGGCCGCTGCCGCGTCAACACGCTGGTGTCCGGCGGCACCGGCTCCGGCAAGACGACGCTGTTGAACTGCCTGACCGAGTTCATCGACGACGACGAGCGCATCATCACCTGCGAGGACGCCGCCGAGCTTCAATTGCAGCAGCCGCACGTGGTGCGCCTGGAAACGCGGCCGCCCAACCTCGAAGGCGAGGGCCAGGTGACCATGCGCGATCTGGTCAGGAACTGCCTGCGCATGCGGCCCGAGCGCATCATCGTCGGCGAAGTGCGCGGACCCGAGGCCTTCGATCTGCTGCAGGCCATGAACACCGGCCATGACGGCTCGATGGGCACGCTGCACGCCAACAATCCGCGCGAGGGGCTGTCGCGCCTCGAATCGATGATCACCATGGGCGGCTTCTCGCTGCCCTCACGCACCATCCGCGAGATGATCACCGCCTCGGTCGACGTCGTCATCCAGGCCGCACGCCTGCGCGACGGCTCGCGCCGCATCACCCACATCACCGAGGTGATGGGCATGGAAGGCGACGTCATCATCACCCAGGACCTGTTCGTCTACGACATGGTCGGCGAGGACGCGAAGGGCAACATTATCGGCCGCCACCGCTCCACCGGCATCGGCCGGCCGCGCTTCTGGGATCGCGCCCGCTATTACGGCGAGGAACAGCGCCTCGCCGTCGCCCTCGACGCCGCGGAAGCCGCGACGGCCGAGATGCGCACGTGAGCGGCGGAGGGTCGCCCGCATGAATATGATGGCGGTAGCGTTCCTGGCGGCCATCGCGGTCGGCGGCGTCGCCTATGTGTTCCTCTATCCGCTCCTGTCCGGAGAGCGTCAGGCCGAAAAACGCCGCGCAAGCGTGGCCCAGACGGCGCCGGCCGCCCGCGCCGTGCGCGGGCAGCAACGCTCGCGCCGCGACGTCATCGAGACCACGCTCAAGGAGTTCGAGGAGCGCCACAACAAGAAGGCCAAGCTCAGCCTCAATACCCGCATCGCCCAGGCCGGCCTGTCGTGGTCGAAGCAGCAGTTCATCCTGATTTCGGCGGCCATCGGCTGCGGCCTGTTCCTGGTCGCCCTGGTCCTCGGGCCCGGGCTCCTGCCCGCGGTCGCCATCGCCTTTGCCGGCGCTTTCGGCGTGCCGCGCTGGCTGCTCTCCTATCTCAAGAAGCGGCGCGAGCAGAAATTCCTCGACGGCTTTCCGGACGCCGTCGACATCATCGTGCGCGGCGTCAAGGCCGGCCTGCCGCTGCTCGACTGCATGAAGATGATCACGCTGGAAGCGCCGGAGCCGATCAAGTCCGAGTTCCGCGTCATCGTCGACACGCAGGCGATCGGCATGCCGCTGGGCGAGGCCTGCGGCAAGCTGTACGAGCGCACGCCGGTGGCCGAGGCCAACTTCTTCGCCATCGTCGTCGGCATCCAGCAGAAGGCCGGCGGCAACCTGTCGGAGGCCCTCGGCAACCTGTCGCGCGTGCTGCGCGACCGCAAGAAGATGAAGGCCAAGATCCGCGCCATGTCGCAGGAGGCCAAGGCCTCGGCCGCCATCATCGGCGCGCTGCCGATCGCGGTAATGACGCTCGTCTATCTGACCAGCCACGACTACATCACGCTGCTGTTCACCGATCCGCTCGGTCACCTGATGCTGGCGGCCTCCGCCATCTGGATGACGATCGGCGTGCTGGTGATGAAGAAGATGATCAACTTCGACTTCTGACGCGCAGAGAAACGGCCGCCAATGCTCCAACTGCTCGAAAGCTCGATCAACCCGCAGACGCTGACGATGGTGCTGGCTGCCGTCGCCGCGGCGGCGACGGTGCTGACCCTGGCGATGCCGTTCGTCTTCGCCAATCCGCTCGACAAGCGCATGAGGTCGGTGGCGCTGGAGCGCGAAAAGCTGCGTCAGCGCGAACGCGAGCGCATGAACCAGGAAAAGCAGAAAATCTCGCTGCGGCAGTCGCCGAAGCTGGCGATCCAGACCATCGTCGACCGCTTCAACCTGACGAAATGGGTGGGCCAGGAAGAGGCGCGGCTGAAGCTGGTGCAGGCCGGCTATCGCGGCCAGGCGCCCTACGTGACCTACCTGTTCTTCCGCATGGTCACGCCGGTCGCAGGCTTCCTGTTCACGGCGTTCTATATCTTCGTCGTGCTCAAGCTCGACTATCCGCTTTCGGTCAAAATCG
>Ga0070658_10004546_pt1 | contig 11276 bp, 9 predicted proteins | sample KBSC13metaG_FD_64664 | JGI IMG/M metagenome (GOLD analysis project Ga0070658, IMG submission 64664) | Corn rhizosphere microbial communities from Kellogg Biological Station, Michigan, USA - KBS C1-3 metaG | ecosystem: Host-associated > Plants > Roots > Rhizosphere > Soil ... | reverse complement strand
GCGGCGAATCCGGGCCGCGCTGGCAGTTCGGGGAGCGAAGCTTCCACCGCGGCCACCTTTCTCGCCAGCTCCGCACGGTCCCAATCCGTCCACGTGCGCTCCTCCTCCGCCTGAAACCCGCCGCGTGCGGCCCAGCGGGATTCTCTTTCGCGCGCCGGGAACCAGCGAGCCTGAAGCCACTCGGAGCCGCGTCCCAGATTCAACGTTTGCCGGCCGCAGAGTCCGATGTGTCTGGCCAGCAGGCGTACTTTTTCGCGGAAAGGCAGGGGCGCTTCGACCACCAGGCGGCAGGCCATGGCGGTGTGGCGGGCATCGTGCCAGTAGGCGGTGCGCAGAGTGGGCGGCTCCTCGTCCACATGTCCGAAGCGGTAGTCCATGAACTCGATGACCACCCATTTCAAGCGGGTGGATTTCAGGGCGAGGAACTGGCGCAGAAAATAGTAGCTCTCCGGCAGCCACATCCCGGCATAGCCGATATCGATTGAGTGCGTCGGGACGCCCTTCGCACTGGCTTCGGCGTCGAAGGCCGCAGGCATGATCTGGTGCCGGAACCGGCTGGAGCCAATGAAGAGTGTGTCGAATTGATCGCGATGCTTTTCGTAATAGCGAAGGCGCGCCGCCAGGTCCGGCACATTGGGAAAAGGCAGACCACGCCCGAACGCCCAGCCCGAGACAAACAACGTGGTGAGGAAAATGAGGCCATTGACCAGCCACCGCCCGGGACCGGCGGGGGCGGTGCGTCCGGCGGGGGCATGAGGGCTGGTCACTCCGGAGGCTACGGAGTCCCGCGGCGCCCGGGCAAGGGATTTGGTGATTTAGGAAGTAAGATTTAGGATTCAGGAAGTCGCGCCGATTCGGGTCGCATTGCACTTCCTAAATCCTAAATCTTACTTCCTAATTCCTTACGCGGTCTTGCGCTCGAAATCGTGGAAGATCACGCGCGGGCGGCGGGGGAGGGCGATGACTTCGGCGACTTTGCGGCCGAGGGCGTCGATCTCGTAGGGCTTCGCGATCATGCCGCAGAAGCCGTAGTCTTCGTGCCGGCTCATTACTGGGTCATTGGCGTAACCGCTGGAGACGATGGCGCGAATGTTGGGGTCGATCTCGGTGAGGCGCTTGATCGTTTCCTGGCCGCCCATGCCGCCGGGGATTGTGAGATCGGAGATGAAGAGGTCGTAGGGCTTGCCGTCGTCGAGGGCCTTTTGATAGGCGGCGATGGCCTGGGCGCCGTCGTTGGTTTCGGTGACTTCGTAGCCGAGCGGCTCGAGGGCGCAGGTCACGAGCATGCAGATCGCTTCTTCGTCGTCGAGCACGAGCACGCGGGCCGAAGACACCGGCGCCATGGGCACGGGGTCATTGGCCTGGACCTTGAGTTCATTCTCCGAGGCGGGCAGGCAGATGGTGAAGGTGGAGCCTTCGCCGGGTTCGGAATCGACGGCGATGACGCCGTGATGGTTCTTGATGATCGAGTAGGCCGTGGCGAGGCCGAGGCCGCTGCCCTTCGGCTTGGTCGTGAAATACGGATCGAAGATCTTCTTCACGTACTCCTCGGGGATGCCGATGCCCTGGTCCTGGATGGCGATGCGCACCCAGCGGCCGGCGCGCAGGCCGAGGCCCACGCTGTCGCTCATGAGCTGGAAATTTTCCGCGTGCACCCGCAACACGCCCCCGGCGGGCATCGCCTGGTCGGCGTTCTGCGCCACGTTATTGATCACCTGGCTGATCTGGCCGGGGTCGATATCCACGGGCCACAGATCGTCGGCGAGATTGAATTCCGTGTGCACCTTCGAGCCGTGGAGGGTGAGGCTCATGGTGTCGCGCAGCAGCTGCTGGATGGCGGCGGTCTGCTTGATCGGGGAACCGCCCTTGGCGAAGGTGAGGAGCTGCTGAGCCAGCTCCTGCGCGCGGTTCGTGGCCCGCTTCGCGGCGCCCAGGCGCTCGCCCACTTCTTCATCGAGATCCTTCTTGAGCAGGGCCAGCGAGAGATTGCCGAGGATGGCGGTGAGGAGGTTGTTGAAATCGTGCGCGATGCCGCCGGCGACCACGCCCAGCGATTCCAGCTTGTCGGCCTTCTGCTGCTCCTCATCCATGCGCCGCTTTTCCGTGACGTCGCGAAAGACGACGACCGCGCCCATGCGCCCGCCGGAACGGTCGCGGATGGGCGCCGCGTTGCTCTCGATGAGCCGCTCGGTGCCATCGCGGGCCAGCAGGATCGTGGGACCGTCGAGCCCCTCGGCCGCGCCCACTTCGACGATGCGCTGGAGGGCGTGCGAGCAGCTCTTGCGATTGCGCTCATTGAGGATCCGGAAAACGGTGGCGAGGGGCTTGCCGGTGCCGTCTTCCTGCGACCAGCCGGTGAGCTTCTCGGCCACGGCGTTGAGCATCAGCACGCTGCCGCTGTTGTCGATCGTGATGAAGCCATCGGCCATGGAGCGCATGGTGACGGCGAGGCGTTCCTTCTCGGCGGCGAGCGCTTCTTCCGAGCGTTTGCGCTCGATCTCGGCGGCCGCGCGCGCGGCGAAAATCTGGAGCGTGGATTCGGTGATCTGGGTCTCGGTGAGGGGCTTGCGGTCGAGGACGCCGATGAGGCCGATCGTGCGCCCGCGGTGATCGACGAGCGGAGTCGCGATGAAGCTTTCGATCGCGAGTTCGTGCAGCGTTTTGTCCTCGATGAATTTCCATCGCACCCCGCCCAGGTAGCTGCGGAAGCCCTTGGCCACGGATTCGGCGAAGGCCGTATGGGTGAGGTCGCACTGGCTGCTGCGGATGATATTGCCCTGCTCGGCGATGGAGAGCGTGGTAAACTGCTCATTGCCGCGGCCGCTGAGCTCGACCAGGAAGGCGTAGTCGTTTTGCAGGGCTTTCGAGAGCTGCTTGAGCAGGGAGCGCAGGAACTCTTCGCCGGTCGTCGTGGAAACGCCGAGGCTGATCTGGCGCAGGGTGTCCTCGCTCTTCTGGCGCTCGCTCACGTCGCGCACGATGGCCACGAATTGCTTCCGGCCCGAGACCTCCATCATGCTCAGCGAGATTTCGATCGGGAACGTGTAGTATCCCTGGCGCTGCCCTTCGGCCATGATGGCGCCGCGCCCCGCATTGGTCATGTCGTGGAAGAAGAGCCGCTGCGGCACGAGCAAAGACACGTTCTGCCCGATGACGTCCGACGCCTTTTGCACGAACATGCGCTCGGCTGCCGGGTTGAGCGACTGGATGTATCCGCGTTCATCCACGGTGATCACGCCGTCGAGCGTGTTGTCGATGATCGCCCGGTTTTGCGCGGTCGCCGCCTCGGCCTTGTCCAAGTGGGCACGGAAGGCCCGATAGCTGCGCCAGCTCGAAGTCACCAGGAAGCTCATGGCCATCGTGCTGAGCACGGCGAAGCCGCAGGTCTGCAACAAGCGCCGCCAGCGGGTGAGGTCGCTGAGCGATTCGAGTTTGTCGTGGGAGGCACGCACGAAGCGGCTCATGTCGGCCCGTGTCTGGTCGAAAAGGCCGCTGTCGGGCCCGCGCAGAATCATCGCGCCGGCGTCGTGGCCCTGTTTGCGCAGCGCGATTTCCGGGCGGGCGGCGTCCTGAAGCCATTGATTGAATTCCGCGCTGATGACGCGGACCGATTCGCGCCGGGTCGAATCGATGTGGAGTATGGGCATCAACGACGAGAGATACGCCTGGAAGGAATCGCGGCGCCGCTCGAATTGCTGCAAGGCCACCGTCTGGCCGGTGAGCAGGTAGGTGCGGTGCGCGGTTTCGAGCGCCGCCAGGTCGGTTTCGGCGGAGGTCGCCGCGCGCATAACGGTGTATTCCAAGGCGCGCGCGTCGTCGGCTGTGTGCTCGCGGATGGCGAGAGTGAGAAAAACAACGGCCAGGATGAGGATTACCGCCACTCCCAGGACGGAGGAACTGATGTGCCGGGACGCCAGACCGTCCTCCGCGTCCAGCCACTTTCGCAGCCTGCTCAGAGTGGGCAGGTAATCAGTAGGAGGTGGCGCAGACATGTCTGCGCCTATGGATAGCTAAAGGCGTGCCTGTGGACTGTTTAACGGCCCCCTTTGCCGGATTTGATAAGTTGTCCTACTGTGCACTCAAAACTGGAGGAAGGCGCGGACGGAATTCGTGGGTAGATTTTTCCGGCCGTTGAGGAACCCCAACTCGATTAAAAACTGGGCTTCCAAAAGGACGCCGCCCATGATTTCGATCAGCCGGATGGCGGCGGCCGCCGTGCCGCCGGTGGCCAGCAAATCATCGATGAGAACTACGCGTTCTCCCTTATAAAGGGCGTCGGTATGCATCTCGACGACGGCCTCCCCGTATTCCAACGTATATGCGGCGCTTTGGCATTGGTAGGGGAGCTTACCCTTTTTGCGGACCGGCACGAACCCCAAGCCCAATTTATAGGCGACAGCGGCGCCAAAGATGAAACCGCGGGCGTCGACCCCGACGATTTTCTGCGCGCCGGCCGTCTGGGCCGCTTCGGCGAAGCAATCGACGGCGATTCGCAAAAGTGAGGCATCGGCGAGCACCGGCGTGATATCCTTGAAGACGATCCCCGGCTTGGGAAAATCGGGCACGTCGCGGATGCCGCTGCGGAGACGCTGGAGATCGGAGTCGGAAGGCATGGGGTAGGGTTTGTGGCAAAGGGTGGCTCCGATGACAAGCGTCGGGCGGATTTCGTGCCGGAATAATCTGGAAGCGCGGAAGGAGGGGAGGCCAGCGAATCACGCGAATGAAACGAATAAAGGCATCTGCATTGTTGTGTCATCTTGAGCGGAGCGCAGTCGAAAGATCCGGTGGCACCACCAGTGGTCGAGCCACGAACCAAATCATTTGGCGGCATGCTCCGCCCCCCGCGATGGAGAACCATTCTGCTGTTCTGTGGCGTCGCCGTTCTCGTCGCCTTCGATCTCCTGTTTTTCAGCACATGGACCAGAATCGGGGAGGAAGCTGGCTTCGACATCGGATTTCTCTGGCTGATCGGGGTCGTGTCTGTCCTCCTCACCAGCTTCCATCCCTCCCCATGAAACTTTCCCGCCTCATCGTTGCGTTGCTTGTGCTCTGCTTTCTTCCGGTGGCGCGCGCCGCCGAGACGAAGCCGAATATTGTCATCCTGCTGGCCGATGATCTCCGGTGCGATGGCCTCGGCGGACTCGGGCATCCGGTGGTGAAGACGCCGAATATGGATTCGCTGATTGCGACGGGTTTCGTTTTCCGCCGCGCCTACACGATGGGCTCGATGGTGGGCGCGGTGTGCCTGCCCAGTCGCACGATGCTGATGACTGGGATGTCGATGTTCCGCGCCATGAAGGCGGTGCCTGCGGGCCGGGGAGCGATCGAGCCGGATAATACGCCGGAGACTTATTCCTTTCCGCGCGCGATGAAGGCGGCGGGCTACGTCACGCTGCACACGGGGAAGAATGACAACTCGCCGAAAGCGGTGACCGCGGAATTCGATGAAACCTACGACCCGGGCGAGTCGATGGCGTGCGCGGACCGGGCGATCGATTTCATCAAGCGGACCGCGGGGACGAAGCCGATGTGTCTCTACATCGCCCCGCACGAGCCGCACGATCCGCAATACGCCACGCCCGATTTTTACGCGCACTACAAGCCCGAGGATGTGCCGCTGCCCAAGGCCTTCGCGGCATTTCACCCCTTTGACAATGGCGACATCAAGGTGCGCGATGAGATGACGCTGCCCTGGCCGCGCACGAAGGAGAATGTGAGCCGCAAGATCACGCGCTACTACGCCTCGACGGAATACTGGGATGCCGCGATGGGGCGAATCGTCCAGGCGTTGCGCGATGCAGGTCAGTTTGAGAATACGATCTTCATCATCGCGGGAGACAATGGGCTCTCGCTCGGTGAGCACGGTTTGCTCGGCAAACAGAATCTTTACGAATTTGGGGGCATGCATGTCCCGCTCGTTGTCGCGGGCAAGGGGATCCCGAAGGGCGAGACGCGGGCCATGGTTTATCTCATGGATGTCTTTCCGACGATTTCCGAGCTGACCGGGACGCCGATTCCGTCCCGGGTCGAAGGGCTGAGCCTGGCGCCGATCATTCGCGGGCAAAAGCCGGGGGTGCGGGAATACATGTTCAATGCCTATCGCACCTGCCAGCGCTCGATCAGCGACGATCGCTGGAAGGTCATTCGCTATCCGCTCATCGATCGGACGCAGTTCTTCGATCTCGCGGAAGATCCGCACGAGGAGAATGACCTTTACGGGCGTGCCGAACATGCCGCCAGAATCGAGCAAATGCTGGGCAAGCTGGCGCAACTGCAAAAGCAGTACGACGACCCGCATCCGCTCGCCGTGGCGGATCCCAAGCCCGGGGTGTGGTCCCCGGCCTTGCTGACACCGGCGGACCTGGCCGCGCAGGCGAAGGAGACCGCGGTGACATTTGAACCGCCGCCATACCTGGGCGGCGGGAAGAGGAAGAAAGCGGAGTAGGGAAAGCTAGATCGCGTCCTTCTTCGGCAACTGTTTGATGGCCTCCATCAATTCCGGGACAAAGCGCAGGATCGTTTTCGCGACCTCGATGTCCTGGATGCTGGTCGTGGAAATCCGCAGCTTGATGATGTAATTCCGGGCGCCATAAACCTGGATTTCTGAATAATATTCCGTGTCGACGCCGCCGTCGGTGCGCGTGAGTTTGTAGGTGGCCTTCAGCATTTCCTGACCCGGACCATATTTTGCGGTGCCGTCATCGAGCGCCTTCGACTTGGAGTAGATGCCTTTCTTCAACGCGAACTGGATCTCCTGCTTCGCGTTTTCGAAGGCTTCCTTGGTGACCGGATCGGTGATGCCATCGGCAACGGCCTCATTCCCCAAGTCATAGACATAGACCGTGATGTGCAGGCTCTGCCGATCGTAGTCGACGGAACTCCCGAGTTTGCCGCCATAGTTTTGCGGTCGCTTTTTCTGACAGTCGGCGATCGTGGTGGGGAGAGCGGCCAGCAGACTCTCGGGCTTTTCCTTCGCGCGCAGCGAGGGACCAAAGAAGAGCGCAAACAAGAACACGGCAAGGAAGGCTCGGCGGGGAGGGTTCATGCGAGGAACATTTAGGGTATCATTTCCGGGAAATGCGAGAGTGATGTTGCCGGAAAAGCGGACTGGGACATGTTAGCTACGGGCAGGAAGTCGGCGACTTGCGCCACACCTACGGCAGGCTGCTGGGGAGGCTCAATCGCCACGGAACGGCCAAAGGCGCGCTGCTCGAGATCGGGTGCAGCAACGGATTTTTTCTCGAGGAAGCGCTGGCCGAGGGGTGGCGCGATGTGCGCGGCGTCGAGCCCGGCGGGGAGACCATCGCGAGGCGGGTGCTGCTGACCGGGGGAAGCGCGAGGCGTCAGATGCCGGAAGAGATCACAGGTTCTTCGCTTCGCTGCTAATGACGGGTTGGGAGAACCCGCCAGATGGCACGAGCGCACCGTGGCAATTGAATCCTCCGGGATCCTCCCCCCGCGCGGAGCGCGTCCCTCTGCGGTCCTCTCATTCTTCTCTGCTTCTCTGCGGTCGCCTTCTTTTGCCGAAATCCGGTTCGGCGGGGCTTGGGGCACCTGGCGCTTGCGTTTGCCAAACCGCCGCGCTGCCGATATATCACCCTTTCCCCTGACATGGATCGACTCCTGTTGGTCATCGCCACATTTTGTTTTCTGCTCGGTTTTGCATACACGATGCACGCCTTGGGAGCGCGCGTGTACCGGGCCTCGGGCATGAATTTCTTCGCGATCCTCACCGGATTCCTCTGTCAGACCGGTTTTCTCTACCTGCGGGGGCAGCAGGTGGGGCGGTGTCCGCTGACGAGCCTCTTTGAGGTGATGATCTTCCTGACGTGGTCGCTGGTCCTGTTCTACCTCTTGATCGGGCCGGCCTACCGGCTGTCGCTGTTGGGGGCCTTCACTTCGCCGCTGGCTTTTGGGCTGCAAGTGGTCGCCCTGCTGCTGCTCAAGGACACCCCGGTGAAGGTGAATGCCCCGGTCAACTCCTGGCTGGAACTGCACGCCGCCATTTCGATGGTGGCCTATGGGGCGTTTGCGCTCGCGGGGGTCGCGGGAGTCATGTATCTGGCCCAGGAACGCCAGCTCAAGACCCACCACATTCGTTCGATCTTCTATCACATGCCGCCGATCCGTGACCTGGCGGTGGCCAATGGACGCCTGATCCTGACGGGGTTCGCGCTGCTGGCGGTGGGCATCGTGGCCGCATTCATGATGGACAACTGGCAGGCGCACGCCAGCAAGGTGGCGTGGTCGGTGGGGGTCTGGGTGATCTATGGGGCGATCATCGCCATGAGCAAGGGTCACCGCCTGAGCCCGCGCCGGGTGGCGTGGCTGTCGGTGGGGGCGTTCAGCGTGGCGCTGCTCTCGCTCTCGGGCATCTCTTTCATCACGGAAACGGGGGGCCACTGAGGACCATGGAGATTCTCTGCTTTGGACTCAGCCATCATACCGCGCCGGTGGAACTGCGGGAAAAGTTTGCCATCCCCGATGGCGAGGTGGCGGCGCTGGCCGCGCAGCTGCGCTCCGCCCCGGGCGTGCAGGAGGCGGTGATCGTTTCGACGTGCAACCGGGTGGAGTTTTACGTCGCCGCCGAGCAGGCGGCGCAGGGTTTTGCGGCCGTGGATGAAGTGGTCGCCGCGCGCGGCACGGCGCCCGACGCCGAGGGGTTTCTGCGCATGACGACCGCCGCGTCGATCCGGCATCTCTTCCGGGTGGTGAGCGGGCTGGACTCGATGGTCCTCGGTGAAACGGAGATTCTTGGGCAGGTCAAGAAGGCCTACGCCGCGGCCAGTGAGGCGGGCGCCACCTCGAAGCATCTCAACAAGCTTTTCCAGCGCTCCTTCAACGTGGCCAAGGAAGTGCGGACCAAGACCAACATCACGCGCGGTTCGGTGAGCGTGGGCTCGGCAGCGGTGGAACTGGCGGAGAAGTTTTTCGGCAGCCGCCTCAAGAAATGCAATGTGATGATCCTGGGCGCCGGGGAGATGAGCGAACTGATCGCCGGCGCGCTCGCGGCGCGCGGGGTGAGTTCGATCTTCGTGGCCAATCGATCCTACGACCGGGCGGTGGCACTGGCGGACAAAATGAAGGGCAAGGCGGTGCACTTCGACGAATGGCCCCGGGAGTTTCACGAGGTGGACATCCTGATCGGGTCCACCTCCGCCCCGCATTATGTCCTCACCGCGGAGAAACTCGCGCCCATCATGCGGACCCGGCAGGACCGGGTCCTATATTGCATCGATCTCGCGGTGCCCCGCGACATTGAACCGGCGGTGAAGGACCTCGAGAGTGTTTACCTGTATGATATCGACGAACTTCAGGGCATTGCCGCGCAGTCGATGAACGTGCGGAAGCAGGAGTTGGTGGTCTGCGAAGAGATGATCGAGCGCCACGTGATCGAGTTTTCCGAATGGCTCGCGGGCGGCTGGACGCAGGCCGGCGTGCGCTATTCGACGGTGGTTTCGGGAGGGCAGAGTTGAATTCGCTGATTCTCGGGACCCGCGGCTCCGCGCTCGCCCTGGCCCAGGTGGAATTGACCGCGAAAGCACTGGCCGCCGCCTTTCCCGACCTGGCGACGGAGAGAAAGGTGTTCGTCACGCGCGGCGACCAAAAGCTCGATCTCAGCCTCATTCGCGCGAATGAAGCGGGCGGCAAAGGCCTCTTCACGAAGGAACTCGAGGATGCCCTGCTCAGCGGGGCGATCGACGTGGCGGTGCACAGCCTCAAGGACCTTCCCGGCCACAATCCGCCGGGACTCGCGGTGACCGCTGTGCTCGAGCGCGCGCCGACTGCAGACGTGCTGATCACGAAGCAGCCCGGGAGCCTCCGCGACCTGCCCACGGGGGTGATCCTCGGGACGAGCAGCGTGCGTCGCGCGCGGCAATTGCAGTGGATCCGGCCGGACGTGCGCATCGAGGAATGGCGCGGGAACGTGCAGACGCGCTTGCGCAAATTGGCGGAGCGGGACGACGTGGCGGGGATCATCCTGGCGCAGGCCGGACTCGTGCGGCTCGGGCATGACCTGAGCGGCGGGATACTCGCGATCGATCCGTGGAAATTTCATGTGGCTTCGCTAGCGGAGGATCTCCTCCCCGCGATCGGGCAGGGGGCCATCGCCCTCCAGAGCCGGGAGGACCGCGCGGAAGTGACCGCGGTGCTGCGCGGGATCGATCATACCGGGACGCATCTGGCGATCCGGGCGGAGCGGGAGTTGCAGCGGTTGCTGGCGGGCGATTGCGCGCTTCCGGTGGGGGTGCGGGTGACGATTTCCGGAAGCGTGATCAAGATGAAGGCGATTCTCTTCGGGGCGGAGTCGGAGCCGCCGGCGGTCGCCGAAGCCGAGGCGGATACGCCGGAAGCGGTGGCGGCGGAGGTTTTCGCGAAGCTTGGGAAATAAGCGTGGAGCGGTTCGCGGCCGAGCGTCGTGTGACGACGACTTGTGATTACGTGCGGCGCCGCGCCTGCGTGTGGAGTGCGGTGATTTATCACCGCTTTGGATTGCGGCGGAGCCCCGCCGGTCGAACTGCCAGCGGCGTTCATAACGGTGCCGACGATTGATTCGAGGCCCCAGCGGCGCTCCGCGCCAACCAATGCGGCGATAAATCGCACGCACTCCATAACGCTGGCGCTATCGGCCATGCGCCTTCTGCTGTGGTGGACTCAAGTCATGCTTGTCCGTAGCCTTCGCCGAATGAGCGGAAGCATCCCCGTTTACTTCTCCGATGAAGTTGTCTCCGATATTGCTTCATACAGCCCCAGCGCGGGCAAGCCTGCGCTCGTCGTTGCTGCCTGGCGGGAGTCGGGGTTGCCCATCGAGGTGCGGCCGATTGTGCCCGTGACAGTCGAACAACTCGGTGCAGCGCTTCATCCCCAATTCGTCGCGGACGTGCTGGCCTGCCGTGTGGTCAACGGTTTCAAAAACAAGAGTCCGGCGGTGGCCAGGTCGCTGCCGTACACGAGTGGTGCGATGCTTTGCGCCGCGCGGGAAGCGCTGACTGGCGGTGTCGCCTGTGCTCCCGTCAGCGGATTCCATCAGCGAAGAACCTCTGATCTCTGCCTTTCCTCACCAGCGAGGTTTCAGATGCCGGAAGAGATCAGTGGTTCTTCGTTCCTCAGAATGACCGATTTGGGGGAGCCCGCCAAATGGCACGAGCGCACCATGGCAATTGGGCTAAACCGGCCCGCGGGCGATGGCTTCGAGGACCTTGAGGTAGAGTTCATCGACCTGCGCTTCGTGGTCGGGGCCGTGGGCGGCGTAGTGGTCCAGGCCGGGGGAGGAG
>Ga0070658_10004545_pt1 | contig 11277 bp, 9 predicted proteins | sample KBSC13metaG_FD_64664 | JGI IMG/M metagenome (GOLD analysis project Ga0070658, IMG submission 64664) | Corn rhizosphere microbial communities from Kellogg Biological Station, Michigan, USA - KBS C1-3 metaG | ecosystem: Host-associated > Plants > Roots > Rhizosphere > Soil ... | reverse complement strand
GATCATTCTGGGATAGAGGCGAGGATACAGATTCCTGGCAGCATCTAGCGGATCCCAGGCCGGGACCAGCATCCCGAAGGTATTTTTGTAGGCACCGGCTTCGGCCGCGTGCCTGAAGGCTTTCAAGGTTTCAAGATTGACCCAGACTTCCGCCATCTTTTCGTGAACGTGCTGGAATCTCTCGAGCCCTGATCCTTCGATCATCAAGGAAACTAGGCCAAGGAGAAACTCGGTTTTGACGATATTCTTGCAAACGACTTGGTAAGCCATGTGTGCGGTCGCACCAGTGGCCATGTAGGCCATATTGCAAATTTCGATATCGCGATAGCAGAATACTCGTTCCCACGGAACAAACACGTTGTCGAAAATTGCGACCGCATCCATTTCCTCGAATCGTGCGCTAAGCGGGTGGTCCGTTGTGCCAAATCCGTAATCTACCGAGTCGCGGCAGATGAAGCGCAGGCCGGGGGTAGCGGTTGGAAGTGAGCAGCCGAACGCGTATGGCTTTGATTGGTCAGAATGATCCATCAAGCGCGCTGGAAAGAGAGCTATCTCGTCGGCGAATGGCAGAGTCGCTAGCAGACGTGCACCGCGTATCACGATACCGTCGTCACGCTCCGCGCATACATGAGTGGCTGCAGAGGAGTCGACCTGGGACGCCGGGCCGACCAAACGGTTGGGGCGCGGGTTGAGCAGTGTGTGAGTCAGGGAAAGGTCATTTTCGCGAATGAAATCGTGGTATCGGACAACATTCGCGCCATATGCTCGATCGGAAGTGCCGAACATAGCTGCGCTTCCTGAGAAGGAGGATATTGCTCGATTGAGATAAGCGGGTTCGCGTCCGAACATGCCCACACTGTACCGAGCGCTGTGTTGGAGTGCGTTGCCAAGCGCAACGAGGTCGGAAGGTGTGCTGGGAATACCGAATGATCGATTGACTATCGTGCCCTCGGGGCCAGCTTCAAGCATGATTTCCCCCGAGTTCCATTGATAGTCATATAGTCCAGCCAAGGTCGTTACTCCATTCTTGAACGCTGGATCGACGGTGACATCGGTGACAAGTGCTCCGCGGTGCCAGATTTCGGCAGGATGCTTGCGCAAGCGCCCAATGACATCGGCGCTACGTCGCGCACCTGTGAATAGGTGGTCTGTCGCTAGAAAATCTTTCATAACTATCCGAGTTGACGATAAACCGATTTCAGAAAATTTCTAATCTTCTCTATTCGAGATTCCGTTGATTTACTGTTATTTCGTTTTCACGCTCAGTCTCGTCATAGCAAAGTGCGGCGATTTGCCACCGATTGTCGTGGACCAGCCATAGCTCCAGAAAACTAAACCAGACGAGTATTCTTTCATCACGCCGCATCGAGCCATTGCCGGAAATAGAGGCCCATTCTCGACACTCGATAATTTTGGTGGCCTCATTGTGGACGTGCAGGCCAAAATGACACCAGGTGTTTTCGGATAGATGTCGTTGTATATACGATATTTGTTGATTTTTTGTCAAAACTCTATCTCTTCGTTTTACAAAGAAATGAGGGCTTTCCACGAAATTCAATTGATCGACGTCGCCGTTCATGTACGCGTCGATCCAAACATTTCTCATTTGTGATAAACCGTACTTAGGTTTCATGAGTCTTTTCCGGTTCTGTGGTCAGGTAGGTTGATTGTGGGGCGCCGCTTCTGATGGAGTGCAATGGCATTTTTCATGCATTCTCCAAAGTCAAGTTCCCGGATCGCGTTGATTAAATTTTCGCGGAAAGAATATAGTTCGGGTGAATTAATGGAGAAATTTATGTGCCCACGAAAAATTTCATTTAATCCTAGTTTGTTGATCATGGCGCGAGCAACATCCAATTTACTAGGAAAATCGAGTCCCAATGTTATGTGTAGCGAGTAGGTCGAGATAGTTTGCACGTCATGCCAGTAGCCCGAGGGAAGGTACAGGCTGGATCCCGGAGACAAGTTTTCCACGAGATCTGGTGCGCTGGTCGGCGGGTTGAGATAAAAACTCTTGTCTCCTCTGTTGGGTGAAATGTAGGTGGGTTTGTAGATGTTCCATCTTTTTGTGCCGGATAATTGCACTGAAATAATATCGTGATCGTCAAAGTGGCATCCGAAGCCGGTGCCGCATTTAGCGGATATGTAAATATTCGCCCACGATTGGCATTTAAAATGGTTTTCTATTTCATTCGTCAATGCCAGGACGGACGGAAAGTAGTCCTGACACCCATCGATAATGATGGTGCACCCATCATCCAGCGCACGATACAAGAGATCGGGAATGATCGTTGCGAACCTTCCGCCGCGTGGATTTGAGCTATATCTCAAAAATCCACTGTATCCTCGGGAATATTCCGCGTCAGTGCTGCTGATTCGTATTCTAGGATAATCAAGCAAGCCGCTTTCCAGTAGAGCATTCACATTGTCCCAATTAGGTAGATTTTGATGGGCTACTGCGCCGAGCGGGCGGGGTTGGGTATGAAGCACTTTTTCGATGAAGAACTCAAGATCGAAATTCTGGAAGAGCGTGTTATTCACGAATAATCTCCAATGTTTTGAAATCGGAATTCGTCATCAGAATGAAGGGATTGAGCGGCGTACTCGAGGTGTCGAATAATCTGTGAGGGTTCTGGTGCAGAATAAGCAGGACGTAGACACGGTGCGATAGATCTGCGATTAGTGAGGCCAAGCTAGTTGCGCTGACCATGTCTAGCCCGGTGAACGGTTCGTCGAGGATAAGCAAATCACCATTCTGCAAGAGCGCTCTTGCGATTCCCAAACGCTGCCGCTCGCCTCCGGACAGTAGGCCCCCTTTTTCGCCGACGACGAAATCGAGGCCATCTGCCGAGCTGAATTTGCCCAAGCCCACGGCAGTAAGCATTGAAATCAATTCACTGTCGGGGGCGTCTGGATTCCCATATTGCAGGTTGCTGCGAATGGATTCATTGAAGATGATGTTTTCTTGCGAGGTGGAGGATATCGATTGGAGCAGGGAATCACGCTCAATATACGAAATGTCGGTGCCGCAAAAAAAAATCTTCGATGCCGGTGGAGTGATTTCACCCCTCATGATGCGTGCGAGTGTACTTTTCCCGATTCCACTTTCACCCCTCATCGTATTGATGTGGCCTTTTAGAATAATAATATCGCCAGTAATGGAGGGGGATTGTTTGCCTCGGTAATTGGGTAAATCGAGATTCTGGATCCTGTAATGAATATGATCCATTTTTGATATGACGGGCGCAGGCGCTTCACCCTGAGCTATATTCGTCTGAGCAAGCGCGCCTGATATCCGGTCGATGTCAATTTTGGCATGCAGGATGTTCCTATAATTGAATCCAAGCAGATTGATCTGCGAAATCATCTGAGCCAATCCAGTAGACAGCATGATAGTGGTGCCTATGCTTCCGATGCTGTTATCGTCGAACCACGATAGCGCGACGTATGCCATGCCCCCACAAAGCATGGCCGCCCAAATACTGTCTGTCAGGAGATTTTTTGCGTGATTAACGCGCTTTCCCGCTAGGCTTGAGAGTAGCAACGTGTGCTTTTGCGCGCGTACTGAGATTGCCTGCGGGGAAATTGGCGTGGCGTTAATGAAGCTGTCGTGCATGAACGCGGAGCAGGCTGCATCTGCTTCTGCAATGTTTCGAATGAGCGGCACTCGGGTGCGAGTGACCTTGATGATGTAGACGGAATAAATTACGCCGCATAACACGAGCGCTAGGCTCACGTCCGGACCAATCAAGAAAAGTGTGAAAGCGGCGATCGAAACGAATTCGAGAGTGATGGATAGTGTGGAGCGCAGTGTGTTGTTCAGGAGTGAACGCACAGAGCCGATGGCGTCCTGGAGTCTCTTTTGTAGCTCTCCCGAATTCTTCCGTCTTGCCGAGTCGGAATCTAGCTCAACGACATGCTTATACCATGCATCTCTAATATCATTTTCCAATCTGACGGCCAGAACATTGGATGAGAATGTCGTAATCCCCCCGCTGATTGGGAGAGCAAGGCGTTGAATAGAGAAAAGTAATATGAATGCGTGAATGCTTTGCGTGCTGTTACTTTGCATGCTTTCTGTCAGCCATTTCAGAAGCGCGCCTAATGAACTGTTAAGCGCTGCAGTGGTGGCAGATGCGATGAAGATGACGGAAAGCAGGCCGCGATATCGATTTATCAGTGGCAGCAGGCGAGACGTATTTTTGTTTTTTCTGTTCACGGTGTGCGTGATAAAGGAGATTGTCAATTGAGTTGCGTCATGAGAAAGAGGTCATATCTAGCTGTGCCGCCGAACGCCGGCGACGAGCAATGTTGCCACTGAAGGTTTGCTGGATATGAATAGTCTACTCATGACGCGTGTTGATCGTGAAAGACGATACGCCAATCAGGAATACAGACTCTTGTTCGAATTACACGAGCAATAGACGCCACAACCGTGCCCGCCACAATACATAGATGGATTCTGTCGCTGGATGATTCCCTCAATCAATTGGGGCGGCGTCAGGGATTCGGCGGTTTCCAGATCCATAGGGGACCCTATGTGGACAAGATCTTCGTGATAGACGAGGCGCTGGAGGATGTTGAGTTTTTGTAGGGAATAGGAATTGCCGAACTCGACATACCATTTTTTTACGGTTTCGATGCCGAAGGTTTCGTGGATGATGTCGATTTGTTGCTGAAGTCGATTACGCTTGTATTCGGACAGGCTGATTCCGAGAGTGGATAGATCTCTAATTTTTTCGACGAGATGTGCCCTGCAGAATGGGGTGTGATGCAACATTCTTCCAAAAAAGGTATCGCAGAAACCGGCATATTCTTTGGTGAAGAGAATGAAGGTATGCCACATCTTGTCGATGATAAGAACGGACTCGTCAATCTCGAAAGTGATGCAGCGTTTCTGTGCGTGATTCGCTAGAAAAAGAAATTTCTTTGTTTCCTCAAAAATTTCCTGAGCCGCTTGCTCGCTTACGCTCCACTCGTCACGAAATTTTTTTACTACACTGTCGTTTTGATACTCGGCAAGTTTCGTTGGGAAATGGACGTGCCTGCCGTCCGGATTGAATGACAGGTCGTCTTGATGCATCGGAATTGCATTGTTCATGATTCCCTCGCGATGTTGTGGTGCATGCACCTTTGTGAATGGGTTGTCGTTTGATCCTTTGCTTGGGTTGGAAAACTAACGTTTACTTTGGTCGATTGATATGGGACTTGTATGAAATTTTACCCGCATGGAAAACAAAGGCGCCGAGCAAGGCGTGGATCTGATGGGCCATTTTGTCAAGTTGTTCGGCATGAAAAACGAAATATTGACCTGCAATTTGATTCCGGGTCTTCCGTTTTTAGGGGGGCGTAGCTGATTTGTGTGCTAGTTTGATCTGTATGTTCCGCATGTCATAGGCTCATTCTTGTTGTTGTCGTATTGCGGATGACGGGAACGTAATGTCGCGCGTGGCTGGCTAGCGCTAAACAAGGACGATGATTGGTGCAGGAATTCATACTCGAGAGAGATCAATGTCGAAACACCAGCGATCGGGTTTTTCGTTGGTTTCGGGCGAATCGCGACCGTATGTTTCTGTGTATCGATTGCCGCTCAATCGTCGACCTCATTCAATCCAGGTGGAAAGCAAAGCTGAAACGGCATCGATAGCTTCGCAGGATAAGTTCGCTCCCGCCGCGCGCAAAGCTCCTATAGTCGGCTCTCTCGCAGCAATGCCCGCATTCGAAGGAGAGCCGCATGCACCGTTTCCGCTTCATCCGCCGCGCCGTCGTCGCGCTGACCGCCTTTGCCGCGCTCGGCGCGGCGCACGCCGAATCGCGCGAAGTCGTGATCGCGTACCAGGACATGGTCGTGCCGTGGCGCTACGCGCAGGCGAGCGGTGAAGTGGAGAAGGCGACCGGCTACAAGGTCACGTTCCGCAAGCTCGATAGCGGCGCCGACGTGATCCGTGCGCTCGCGTCGGGCTCCGTGCAGCTCGGCGAGGCCGGCTCCAGCCCGATCGCGGCCGGCCTGTCGCAAGGGCTCGACATCTCGCTGTTCTGGGTGCTCGACAACATCAACGACGCCGAGGCGCTCGTCGCGCGCAACGGCTCCGGCGTGAGCAGCATCGCCGCGCTGAAGGGCAGGAAGATCGGCGTGCCGTTCGTGTCGACGTCGCATTTCCATACGCTCGTCGCGCTGCAGGCCGCCGGCGTGAATCCGAACGACGTGAAGATCGTCAACCTGCGTCCGCCCGAGGTCGCGGCCGCCTGGACGCGCGGCGATATCGACGCGACCTACATCTGGGATCCGGTGCTCGCGAAGGTCAAGCAGTCGGGCACCGTGCTGACGACGTCGGGCCGGGTCGCGAAGGAAAGCGGCAAGGCGACCTTCGACGGCTTCGTCGTGAGCCGCAAGTTCGCGCGCGAGAATCCCGAGTTCGTCGCGCGCTTCGTGAAGGTGCTCGCGGCGGCCGACGCCGATTACCGCGCGCACACCGCCGCGTGGCGGGCCGGTTCGCCGCAGGTCGCGGCGGTCGCGAAGGTGTCGGGCGCGAACGCGCAGGACGTGCCGGCAAGCCTCGCGCTCTACGCGTTCCCGACGCCGGCCGAGCAGGCGTCGCCGACGTGGCTCGGCGGCGGCGCGCAGTCGGGCGCCGCGAAGTCGCTCGCGGCCACCGCCGCGTTCCTGAAATCGCAGGGCACGATCCAGGCGGTGCTCGCCGACTACTCGGTCGGCGTCGATCCGCAGTTCGTGCAGAAGGCCGCGCGCTGAGCGCGGTAGTTCAGGCATCCCAGGCCACTCATCGCGGAGCCCTCGATCATGAGCACGCTGGAAGTCCGTCAGGTATCGGTCTCTTATCCGGGCGAACGCGGTCGGCCGACGACGCAGGCACTCGCGCGCGTCGACCTGCGCATCGACTCCGGTGAATTCGTCGTGGCGCTCGGCGCGTCGGGGTGCGGGAAGACGACGCTGCTGAACTGCATGGCCGGCTTCGTCGCGCCGACGACGGGCGACGTGCGCGTCGATGGCGTGCCGGTCACGGGCCCCGGCGCCGATCGCGGCGTCGTGTTCCAGAAATATGCGTTGCTGCCGTGGCTCGACGTGCTCGCGAACGTCGCGCTCGGGCTGCGTTTCGCTCACGTGTCGAAGGCCGAACGCGAGGCGCGCTCGCACGAGATGCTCGCGCTCGTCGGCCTCGAGCGCCATGCGCATGCGCGCGTGTACGAACTGTCGGGCGGGATGCAGCAGCGCGTCGGCATCGCGCGTGCGCTCGCGAGCGATCCGCGCGTGCTGCTGATGGACGAACCGATGGGCGCGCTCGACGCGATGACGCGCGGCACGATGCAGGCGCTCGTACTCGACGTGTGGGCGCGTACCGGCAAGACGGTGTTCTTCATCACGCACGACGTCGAGGAGGCGCTGTTCCTCGCGACGCGACTCGTCGTGATGACACCCGGCCCCGGCCGCATCGCGGAAACCTTCGAGCTACCGTTCGCGCGGCGCTACGTCGAATCGCGCGATGCGCGCGCGGTGAAGTCGTCGCCGGATTTCATCGAATGGCGCGAGCGGCTGATCGCGTACCTGCATCGCGACGAGGCGGTCGCGGAGAGCGCGTGATGCATGATTTCGCGCGACAGGGCGCGGCCGTCGGGCGCGGCCGGATCAGACCATTGCACAGGCAGGACGACATGAGCACGCAGGATTCGCGGGTGGCCGATCGAGCGGCCGCGGAGTTCGGGCAGGATCGGCGCGCGACGCAGCGTCGCCACGCGGCGCGGCCCGCGCGCGCATCGCATCGCTACCGGTTGCCGGGGCAGGGCAGGACGGCGGCCTTGAGTGCGGCAACGGTCGCGGCGCTGGCCGTGCTGTGGTGGGTCGCGACGCATCGGCAGTGGCTGCCGCCGCTGTTCCTGCCTGCGCCGGAAGCAGTGTGGGCGGCGTTCGTCGACGCGTGGCACGGCCGCATCCAGGGCGGCCTGCCGTTGTCGGAACATCTGTTGTGGAGTGCCGCGCGCGTGTTCGGCGCATTCGTGCTCGCGGCCGCGATCGGCGTGCCGGCCGGCATCCTGATGGGCGTGAGCCGCATCGCGCGCGGCGTGCTCGATCCGCTGCTGGAGTTCTACCGGCCGCTGCCGCCGCTCGCGTACCTGCCGCTCGTCGTGATCTGGTTCGGCATCGACGAGACGGCGAAGCTGGTCGTGATCTTTCTCGCGTGCTTCGCGCCGGTCGCGATGGCCGCACGCGCGGGCGTGCGCGCGGCGACGGTCGAGCAGATCAATGCCGCGTATTCGCTCGGCGGCAGCTTCGCGCAGATCGTGCGCCATGTTGTGCTGCCGGCCGCGCTGCCGGAAATCCTCACCGGGCTGCGGATCGCGATCGGGTTCGGCTGGACGACGCTCGTCGCGGCAGAGATGGTCGCCGCGACGGCCGGGCTCGGGCAGATGGTGCTCAATGCGTCGAGCTTCCTGCGCACCGATATCGTCGTGATGGGCATCCTGATCATTGGCGCGATCGCGTGGCTGTTCGATCTCGCGATGAGGTGGGTCGAGCGGCGGGTGGTGCCGTGGAAGGGGCGGGGGTGACGCGAAGCAGGCGGCGCATGCGCGCCGCCGCTACCGGCCAGCCTCAATCCCCCATCGCATTCCCTTCGCGCCGCGGATCCGCGCCGCCGAACCACACCGTCTGCCCCTGCACGTTCAGCCGCTGGATCCCCTGCAGTCCCGAGTTCATCTCGACGACCTGCACGTCGTGCCCGCGTCCCTTCAGCCCGTCGACGAGCGCGGCGGACACGCGGCCGCGCTCGAGCTGCGTCGGCCCGTTCGTCGACCCGACGTTCGGCAGCGCGATCGCCTGCTGCATCGTCATCCCCCAGTCGAGCACGCCGATCAGCGTTTTCGCGACGTGGTTGATGATCGCGGGGCCGCCGGCCGAACCGACGATCATCGTCACCTGCTTCGTCTTCTGGTCGAACACGAGCTCCGGCGACATCGCCGAGCGCGGCCGCTTGCCGGGTTGCACGCGGTTCGCGACCGGCCGGCCGTTCTCGCTCGACACGAAAGAGAAATCGGTGAGCTGGTTGTTCAGCATGAAGCCGCGCACCATGAGCCGCGAACCGAACGCGTCCTCCACGCTGGTCGTCATCGACAGCGCCTGACCGTAGCGGTCGACGATCGCGATGTCGGAGGTCGACGGCAATTCGGGGCTGCGGTCGTCGGCCAGCGCGAGCGTCGCGCCCTGCGGCGTGCCGGCCTGCGCGACGCCCATGCTGTTGTCGCCGATCAGGCGCGCACGCTGCGCGAGATAGGTCTTGTCGGTGAGGCTCGCCCAGCTGCCGCCCGGCAGCGGCGCGAAATCTGGATCGGCGACGTAGCGCGCGCGGTCCGCGAACGCGAGGCGGCCTGCCTCGCTGAACAGATGCGTGGCGAACGGCGTCGGCTCGTAGCCGACTTCGTTGCGCACCGGCTTCTGCGCGCCGATCTGCTGCCAGTCGGGCATCGCCTCGAGGATGCCGAGCATCTGCGCGATCGCGAGGCCGCCCGACGACGGCGGCGGCATCCCGCACACCACCGAGCGCCGGTAGTCGGTACACAGCGGCGCACGCACCTTCGCCTTGTAGCGCGCGAGATCCTGCAGCGACAGCAGACCCGGATTGGTCGGGTGCTTTCGCACCTTCGAGACGATGTCGCGCGCGATTGCGCCGCTGTAGAACGCGTTCGCGCCGCGGTCGGCGACCTGGCGCAGCACGGTCGCGAGCGCGGGGTTCTTCAGCACGGTGCCGGCCGCCTTCGGCGTGCCGTCGTCGTTGTAGAAGTACGCGCGCGCGGCCGGGTCGTTCATCAGGTACTTGTCGTTCGCGATCAGCATCGCCAGCCGCGGGCTGATCGTGAAACCGTGCTCGGCAAGCCGGATCGCGGGCTGGAACAGCCGGCGCCACGGCAGCTTGCCGTGCGCGCGATGCGCGGCGTCGAGCATCCGCAGCACGCCCGGCGTGCCGACCGAACGCCCGCCGACGACACCTTCGTAGAAGCGCATCGGCTGGCCGGTCGGGCCGTAGAACAGGCGCTCGGTCGCGGCGGCCGGCGCGGTCTCGCGGCCGTCGTACGCCTGCGTCGCGTGGCCGTCGAAATACAGCATGAACGCGCCGCCGCCGATGCCCGACGATTGCGGCTCGACGAGCGCGAGCACCATCTGCGTCGCGATCGCCGCGTCGATCGCGGTGCCGCCGGCCTTCAGCATGTCGTAGCCGGCCTGCGTCGCGAGCGGGTTCGCGGCCGCGATCATCGCGTGCTGCGCGGTCCAGCCCGGCTTGTCGGTCCAGCCCGACGACAGTTCGGGCGCGTGAACGCCGGGCAGCGGCGCCGCGGCGCCCGATGCGGCGGCGACCGGGACGACGGCGCCCGACGGCGCGGACGGTGACGTGCAGCCGGCACCGAAGGCGACGAGTGCGAATGCGACTGCGGCGGCGAGCGTCCAGGGACGCGAATGCGGACGAATCCGATCGAACATTGAACCCTCGGCAACGGTGAATTCGAAGGCGGCGGCGTGTGCGCGGCACGCGCCCCGCACGGGCGGCGCGCTATTGTCGCCGTGCGGGCGGCGGGTTGTCATCCGACAGGAAACCCTGACGCATCGCGCCCGGCCCGCCCCGGCCGGTCTTTCCGGCCTGTTCGAGGATGAACTCTATGAACGTTGCGGTCGCACGCGTGTGGTGCCGGTTCGGCATGTACAGCATGTACATGTGCGTGCCGAAGATGCTGAGCCGGTACGCGTCGAGCGACGTGACGACCGTGCCGCGCCGCATGTCGTCCTGCACCACGTAGTCGGGCACGATGCCGACGCCGATCCCGGCGAGGATCGCCTGGCGCAGGAACAGGAAGTTCTCCGAAATCAGCGTCGGCTCGAGCAGCACCTCGTGGCGCTCGTCGCCGAGATACGCGGCGATCCGCAACTGCCGTCCCATCACCGTCGCGGTGACGACCGGCGCGGCGGCCAGAGCGCCGAGGCTCGCCGGCATCCCGTGCGCGGCCGCGAACGCGGCCGACGCGCACGCCACGTAGCGCACCGCCCCCATGTCGCGCGCGACGAGGTTCTGCGGCGGCTCCGGCATCACGCGCACCGCGATGTCGATCTCGTCGCGCATCAGGTCTTCCACGCGATTCTCGAACACCACGTCGAGCACGATGCCCGGATGCAGCCGCTTGAACGCGAGCAGCCAGTCGGACATCACCATCTGCCCGTAGCCGCTTGGCACCGACAGCCGCACGCGGCCCTGCAGGTCCTGGCCGAGCGTCGTCACC
>Ga0070658_10004544_pt1 | contig 11278 bp, 9 predicted proteins | sample KBSC13metaG_FD_64664 | JGI IMG/M metagenome (GOLD analysis project Ga0070658, IMG submission 64664) | Corn rhizosphere microbial communities from Kellogg Biological Station, Michigan, USA - KBS C1-3 metaG | ecosystem: Host-associated > Plants > Roots > Rhizosphere > Soil ... | reverse complement strand
GCCGTAAGGGTCGTCCGGCGCCGCCGGTACGCAACCGGCGCCCGTACCTCATCGTCGCCGGGCTGGCGCTGAGCTTCAGCGTCTTCACCCTGCTCGGTACCCTCGTGCTCAAGGCGCTGCCGCTGCCCGCCGACATCATCCGCTGGGCCGGCCTGGTCGTGCTGGTGCTGCTCGGCGCCGGCCTCATCTGGCCGCGACTGCAGCACCTGCTGGAGCGGCCGTTCGCCGCCATACCGCCGCCGCGGAGCTTGTCGGAGCGGCGCCCTGCAAGCGCTCGACAGCGTGGCGTGTCGGCCGACCGCAACGGTTTCCTGCTCGGCCTCGCGCTCGGCGCCGTCTACGTGCCCTGCGCCGGGCCGGTCCTCGCCGCCATCACCGTGGCCGGCGCGACCGGGCGCATCGGCACCCGTACCCTCGTGTTGACGCTCACGTTCGCCGTCGGTACGGCGCTTCCGCTGCTGATGTTCGCGATCGCCGGGCGGACCGTCACCGAGCGGCTGCGCGCCTTCCGCCGCCACCAGCGGGCCATCCGCACCACGGCCGGTGTCGTGATGGTGGGGCTGGCCGTCGCGCTCACCTTCAACGTCACCGACGCGGTACAGCGCGCGATCCCCGACTACACCTCCGGGCTCAACAACGCGCTGAACTCGGCCGGCGACGTGTCCCGGGCGCTGGCGCCCGCCGACCACGCGAAGCTGGACGCCTGCGCGCAGAACCCGGACGTCAGCGGGCTGTCCGACTGCGGTCCCGCGCCCGCGATCGGCGGCATCAGCCAGTGGTTCAACACCCCGGGCAACGCGCCGCTGACGCTGGATTCGTTGCGGGGCAAGGTGGTGCTGGTCGACTTCTGGGCGTACTCGTGCATCAACTGCCAGCGGGCCATCGCCCACGTCGACGCCTGGTACTCGGCCTACCGGGCGGACGGGCTCGAGATAATCGGCGTGCACACGCCGGAGTACACCTTCGAGCACGTACCGTCCAATGTGGAGGCCGGCGCCAAGCGGCTGGGCATCGCCTACCCGGTCGCATTGGACAACGACTACACCACCTGGAACAACTACGACAACGACTCCTGGCCCGCCGAGTACCTGATCGACGCCGCCGGCAACGTGCGGCACGTCGCGATCGGCGAGGGGGAGTACCAGGTCACCGAGCAACTGATCCGTCAACTGCTCGCGGCGGCCTCCCCGACCGCCGCCCTGCCGCCGCAGACCCAGGTCACGGACGCGACGCCGACCGACGCCAACCAGACCGGAGAGACCTACCTGGGTGCGGGCCGGGCGCAGAACTTCGCCGGGGACGCGCCGCTCACCGCGGGTACGTCGACGTTCACCGCGCCGGCGAGCGTGCCGGACGACGCGTTCGTGCTGTCCGGTACCTGGCAGGTGAGCGACGAGTCGCTGACCGCCGGCGTTGACGGTGCCATCGTGCTGAACTTCACCGCCGACGACGTGTACCTGGACGTCGGTGGTACCGGCACGGTGGTGGCCACGGTCGACGGCGTCTCCACGACCTACCCGGTGTCGGGCGCACCCAACATCTACACCGTGTTCCACCGGGACAAGCAGGAGCACACTACGCTGCGGGTTACGCTGTCGCCGGGGCTGGAGGCCTACTCGTTCACCTTCGGCTGACAGGCCGGCGACGCTGGGTGGACGGAGCGCTCGGCGGCGGCTGTCCTTCACACATGGCCGCGAGTACACCGAATGGGTCGAAGGTGCGAAGAAGGCCGAGACCCGGGCGCGAGGGGTGACTCGGACACTGCAGCGGCTGCGATCCTCGGTAGGGCATCCGGCGCGCGGCGAGGTTAGGCTCGCGACAGGGTATGGACGAGGGCGCCGATACCCGAGGAGGTAGGCCATGACAGGCACGACGATCGTCGGGATAGACATCGGGGGTACCGGAATCAAGGGCGCGCCGGTCGACCTGACCACCGGGGCCCTGACCGCCGAGCGGATCCGGATGCTGACTCCGTCCCCGGCCACCCCGTCCGCGGTCGCCGCGGTCGTCGTTCCGCTGCTGGACGAGATCGGTGTCGACGGCCCGATCGGCGTGACCCTGCCCGGGGTGGTGACCGGCGGCGTCCTCCGCACGGCCGCGAACATCGACAAGAAGTGGCTCGGCATGGACGTGGTGGAGTTGTTCGAGAAGGCGACCGGCCGACCGGTCGCCGTCGTCAACGACGCCGACGCGGCCGGCATCGCGGAGATGAAGTTCGGCGCGGGCGCGGGCCGCCGGGGCGTGGTGATGATGATCACTCTCGGTACCGGCATCGGCACCGCGCTGTTCGTGGACGGGGCGCTCGTACCCAACACCGAACTGGGTCACCTGCACCTGCACCACGGCGAGGCGGAGCACTGGGCGGCCGACTCGGCACGGGAGCGCGATGACCTGTCGTGGGAGGAGTTCGGGGAGCGCGTCAACCATTACCTCGCGCTGATCCAGCGGCTGTTCTGGCCCGACCTCATCATCGTGGGCGGCGGAGCGAGCAAGAAGGCGCAGAAGTTCTTCGCACAGTTCACTGTGGACACCGAGGTGGTACCGGCGGCCCTGCAGAACGAGGCGGGCATCGTCGGCGCCGCGATGCTCGCCCCGTCCGCGGCCCGCTGAACGCGCTGCGGGCCAGCGCGCGAGCGGACGGTTGTGGACAGGAAAACAGAATCATGCGGGCCGATGAATCTGCCGTAGCGTCCAGCGTCGACGGGCCAACAGACCGACGCCGCCAGCGAGCCGATGCCTGATCAGATCAGCCGTCCATATTGGACATACGACCGTCGGGAACCCTGAGCTGACGGCGCCGGGCGGCGTAGGAGCGCAGTGCCCTGAGGAAGTCGATCTTCCGGAAGCCCGGCCAGTACACGTCGCAGAAGTAGAGCTCCGCGTTGGCCGACTGCCAGAGCAGGAACCCGGACGTCCGGCGCTCGCCGCTGGTGCGGATGACCAGGTCCGGGTCGGGCCTGCCGACGGTGTTCAGGTGCTCGGCGATCGCCTCCGGGGTCAACCGCCGCGCGACGTCCTCGATCGTCGCGCCCGCGCGTGCCCGCGCGGCGAGCAGTGACCGGACCGCGCCCGCGATCTCCTCCCGGCCGTCGTACCCGATGGCCACGGTGAAGTGCAAGCGCGTGTCGCGGTCGCGGCTCGCCTCCTCGGCCAGCTTCAAGGCGTTGCGGGTCGAGTCCGGCAACACGTCCAGCCGCCCGGCGAGGTGCAGCCGCCAGAGCGTGGTCGGCCGCGCGAGGCGCTCCGCGACGACCTCCTCGATCATCCGCATGAGGTTGTCGACCTCGTCGGCATCGCGCTTGCGAAGGTTGTCGATGGATGCGACGAAGACGGTGACGTGCTCGATGCCCAACTCGGCGCACCACCCGAGCACCTCGTCCACGTGCTCCGCGCCGTACCGGTGACCGATCTTCGGGTCGTCGAAGCCCATCTGCCGGGCCCAGCGCCGATTGCCGTCCATGACGACGGCCACGTGCCGGGGGAGCGCGGCGGCGCTCAGGCCGGCGCGTAGACGGTGGGCATACAGCCGGTACGCGGCCCGGCGCAGCGGTTGCGTCATCGGTGCGACGCTAATCCGGGAAACCGGCCACCAGGCGCGGATCCTGTGAAGATTCGGTGCGGCTCCGCGCGGCGGCGATCCAGCGTGCCAGCCGGTCGGCGGCGGCGCCGGAGTCGATCGCCCCGGCGCAGCGGGCCATGGCCGCCGGCAACCGATCCACCAGCCGGTCCTCCGTCGACTCCATGGCGACCAGGGCCGCGCCGGCGTTGAGCAGTACGGCATCGCGTACCGGGCCGGGCTGCCCGGCCAGCAACGCCCGTACCACTCGCGCGTTGGCTTCCGCGTCGCCGCCCCGCAGCGCATCCTCGGCGGGCCGGGGGATGCCGAGCACGCGCGGGTCGAGTACCTCGTGTCGCGCGTGGCCGCCGCGGATCCTCCAGACCTCTGACGTGGCCGCCGTGCTGACCTTGTCCAGGCCGTCGTCGCCACGGACGAGGAGCGCGCTCACCCCGCGCGCCCGGAGCACCTCGACGATCACCGGCAGGAGCCGCGGGTCGGCCACCCCGACGAGCCGATGGGTCGGCTCCGCCGGGTTGATCAACGGGCCGAGAACGTTGAAGACCGTGGGTACCCCCAGGCCCCGACGCACCGGCCCGGCGTACCGCATGCCGGGGTGTACCTGCGGCGCGAACAGGAACGTGATCCCCACCTCGCGGGCGACCGCGACCAGCTCGGACGCCGGCAGTTCGAGGGGAACGCCGAGGCTCTCCACCACGTCGGCCGATCCCGCGCTCGTGGCGGAGGCGGCCCGGCCGCCATGCTTCACCACCGTGGTACCCGTCCCGGCGACGACGATCGCCGCCATGGTCGAGATGTTGACCGCGTTCGTACCGTCTCCACCGGTGCCCGCGATGTCCAGGGTCGGCCCCGCGATGCGCACCGACGTGGCGGCCCGCAGCATCGCCGAGACCAGGCCGTCGATCTCGACCGCCGTTTCGCCCTTGGCTCTCAACGCCACCAGGAACGCGGCCAACTGCGCCGGTGACGCGTCGCCGCGCATGACCTGCGCCATGGCCCACGCGGCGGCATCACTGGTCAGGTCTTCCTTGGCGAGCAGCCGGGCCAGCAGCGCGGGCCACGTCGGCACTGTGGATGTACTCATCGGGGTGTCCCTCCAGGGTCGGGCCTGTCAGGGCGCCGCACCCGGTGGACACGACAACGGCCGCCCCGAAAGGCGGCCGTGTGTTGCATGAGTGCGGACCGCCTAGGAAGCGGGCCACCAACCGGTCATGCAACTCGTCACGGGCACACCCTAACGACGGGCACCCGCGGCGGCAACCGCCTTGACCCGAGGCGGGGTGGGCGGTCAGGGGAGCGCGGCCTGGACGCGACCGTCGACCACACGGGTACGCAGCATCGGCTGCGAGGTCGCCGCCGGCCCGGACACCACGCTGCCGTCGTCCAGCCGGAACGTGCTGCCGTGCCACGGGCACACCACGCAGTCCGACCCGTCCACCTTCGTGAACTCGCCGTCCCCGAGCGGGCCCGTCTGGTGGCCGCAGTGCTCCAGCATCACGTGGACCGAGCCGTCGGTACGGGTCACCAGTACCCGCGTCTCGCCGATGTGCGACACCACCGGCTTGCCCTCGGTCAGCGACCCGTACCCGCACAGGTCGTGCCAGCCCTCCGGGATGCGGCGCAGCATCGGCGCCGCCTCGTTGACGCTGGCCGCCTGGCGGTAGGCGAGGTGCCCGCCCACCCAGGCGCTCGCGCTCACCACGCCCAGTCCCGCGTACGACAGTCGCTTGCCGCGGGTCTCGTGGCCTTTCAGCCGCGCGACGAGCGAGGCGGTGAACAGTCCCACCGCGACCGCGTTGACCGCGGCGTGGATGACGCCGACCCGCCGTTGCTCGGGGCTGAGGTCGGCCCAGTCGTTGAAGCCGGTGATCGCCGCCGGTACCGCGGTGGCCGTACCGACGCCGACGAGCACGGTGGCGGCCGGCTCGCAGCCGGGCAGGGCGTCCAGGATGCCGGCGCTGGTCCAGGAGCCGAACGGCACCTGCATGACCGCCGGGTGCAGCGGATGGCCCAGCCACTTGCCGTGCAACAGGTCGCTCAGCCGGCCGTGGAAGAGCGTCCGTACCGCGCGCATCAGCGGATCGCCGACCCGGTCCAGCGCGTGCGCCCGCTCGGCCCGGTCCAGAAGCGTCGAAACCACCATTGTCAGCGGCTACCCACGACGCGACGAGACAAACCCTGACAGGCGGGAGTGCAGTGTCGGTTGCCGCAGAACGGTGATCCGGTCGCCGCGGGTACGCACGTGCACGCGGCCGTGCCGTCCCCGCCGTACGCTCAGGTCGAAGGTCGCGCCGCCGACCTGTACCCCCAGCAGCCGCACGTCCGGCAGCCAGTCGGGCAGGTGCGGATCGATCGCGATCGCGCGCAGCGGGGCGAACGGCCGCAGTACCAGCAGCGCCTGTACGAGCGCGACGATGCTGCTCGCCGACCACGCCTGCGGCGAGCAGGCCTGCGGGTACACGCCGGGGTAGGGGTGCTCCGCGTCGCGCGGCAGGCCGCTGATCACCTCGGGCAGCCGGTCGTCGTCGAACAGCGCGGCGGCGGCGAAGGTGGCCTCGGCGAGCCGGTGCAGTTCGGCGGTCCTGCCGTACCGGGCGAGGCCGAGCCCGATGGTCGCCGCCTCCACCGGCCACACGCTGCCGCGGTGGTAGCTGAACGGGTTGTACGCCGGGTGGTCCGCGGACAGCGTGCGGATGCCCCAGCCGCTGAACATGTCCGGGGCGAACAGCCGGGCCGTGACCCGGCGGACCAACCGCGACGGCACGATCCCGCTGGCGAGCAGGTGCCCGTCGTTGGAGCCGACCGACCGCACCTGCCGCCCGTCCGGACCCAACGCCATGGCGTAGCAGCCACGGTCGGGCATCCAGTAGGCGGCGTGGAAGCGGCGGCGCAGCGCGGCGGCGCGGGCCACCAGTCGGGCCGCCGTCTCCGGTTCGCCGAAGGACGCGAACAGGAACGCGGCGTACCGCAGCGCCGAATAGTGGTACCCCTGCAGTTCGCTGCTCGCGATCGGCGCGTCGACGTTGTTGCCGTGCTCGTCGACGATCGCGGTGTCCGAGTCCTTCCAGCCCTGGTTGCGGCTGCCGCGCGGGGAGCGCGACCGGTACTCCAGGAAGCCGTCGCGGTCCTCGTCGCCGTAGCGGTCCAGCCACTGCAGCACCGTTCGCGCGGTGGGCAGCAGCCCGCGTACGGTGCGCCGGTCGCCGGTCCACTGCAGGTACTGGCCGAGGAAGACCAGGAAGTCCGGCGGTGTCGCCCAGTCGCCGTAGTACCGCGAGAACGGGTTGATGCCCAGCACCGACAGCGGCCCGTACCGCACCTGGTGCAGCAGCTTGCCGGGCTGCTCATCCCGCCAGTCGTCCACCTTCTGCCCAACGTGGACCGAGTTGAGCAGCAGGCTGTCACGCAGCATGGTCGGCCCGGCCAGCAGCGCCTGCCAGGACGCGGTGAGCGTGTCACGGCCGAACAGCTCCTGGTACGCGGGCAGGCCGGCGATCGGCGCGGCCGGGCCGGGCGGCTGCCCGAGCGGCAGCATGGACAGGTCCTCGACCGCGGTGGCCCAGGCCGAGGCGACCTCCAGGTTGGTGCTGCGCAACCGGGTCAGCTCCTGGTCCAGCGCCGCGCGGGCCCGCCCGGCCGTATCCCGCGTTTCCGTGTACCGGCCGGGAGGCGCCACCATCCGCTGCCCGTCGAAGACCGGCTCCACGAGCACGTCGACGCTCGCCGCGTGGCCCGGCTCCACGGGCAGCGTGAGGCTCAGCTCGCCGGCAAGGTACGTGACGGGTACGCCACCGGAGTCGACCCGGATCGCGACCGCCCGGTCGAGGTCGGGATGCCGGTAGGTCAGCCGCAGTTCCCGGGTCGCCGGGTCCCACCGCTCGTCGACGGGCGCGCACTGCTCGCGTATACCGCGCTCCGCCTCCTCCGAGTCGGCGAAGTCGGCGCTCCAGGCCAGCCTCAGCTCCACCTGGGTCGGCTGGGCGGCCCAGCTGTGCACGGCCAGCCGGGTACGCAGCCCGACGCCGAGGAACCGCTCAACGGTCAGGTACAGGGCCCGGGACGGCAGGGTCTCGCCGTACCGCAGTTCGGCGTAGGACAGCTGGGCGTGGGCGCCGACGTTGGCGGTACTGAACGGCTCCGGCTCCCGGCCGTCGACCGTGACGTGCTCCCGGTCCAGGACCCGCGTGTTGCGCACGAAGAAGCCCTGCGGGCCGGTACCCCGGATGCGCCCGCGCGCGTCGGTGACCAGCGTGCTCCAGCCGTTCGCGACGTAGCGCAGGTCAGGACGCACCCGCAGGTCGTGCACCCGGGTCATGTCCGGCTGCTACCCCCGCCCGGCCCGGCTAACCGGGGCATCTGGCGGAGCACAGTCCGGCCCGACCGCGAATCCCTGAACGGGTTTCAGAATGCGTTTTCCTGAACGGTTCCAGAATTCGTCTTCCTGAATGATTCCAGAATTCGTCTTCCTGAATGGTTCCAGATAGGCCCGCCGATTACACCCCCAGGGGGGACGGTATTTACCCCTTGGGGGGACGGCATCCGCCCAAGGCTTTCTGAGCAATTAATGCCACCCCTGTCGCTTATGCTTCGCCTGCCTAACTAGGCCCATGTAAAGATTGACGCATCTTAATCGTAGCCCATTGGGGAGGCACGAATGATCGCTAGATCCCGCGACGCCCTGTACGCCTTGAGCGAGGCGCGGCTCCGGGCGATGCACCAGACCCTCACGCAGGTCAGCCTGCCGCTCCTTCGGATAGCGCTCGGGGTCGTGTACATCTGGTTCGGCGCGCTCAAGTTCTCCGATTCGTCTCCGGTCGGGGAACTGGTCGCCAAGACGGTACCGTTCCTGCCATCGCACTTGTTCGTACCGGCACTCGGTGGTTTCGAGGTGCTAGTCGGCATCGGACTGCTGATCGGCCGGCGGTTGGCCATCGTCGCGCTGCTCATGGTGGCGCACCTGGCCGGTACCTTCCTGGTGCTCGTGACCCAGCCGAGCGTGGCATTCCAGAACGGGGATCCGGTGATGCTCACCATGACCGGTGAATTCGTGGTCAAGAACGTCGTCCTGATCACCGCGGGCCTGGTTCTCATCAGTCACATCGCCTTCGTGGAGGGCGCGCACGCCGACCGCGCGTCCACTCCGGAGGATGTGGCCGCGGAGCTGGCGCCCGTGGGGGAGCCGGTGCTCGCAGGGGAGCCGGCGCTCGCGGGGGCGGAGCCGGCGGAAGGCCGGGTGGCATAGGCCGCCCGGTCGCTGTGCGGAGCCGCGGCCGACCGCCGCGCACCGCGGGGCCCCGGACACGGCCGTCCGGGGCCCCGCCCAGCGGTCGGGGCGCGGCTCGACGCGCGAAAGCGTGCGCAAGGGAGCACAATGGGTCCCGATCCCGGACGGTACCGAGCGTGGACGGAGGTGTACGTGGATCTGTCGATCGCAACGAGCCGGCAGGACGAGGTCGTCATGCTGAGCGTGACGGGCGACGTCGACCTCGCCACTGGTCAGCAGCTCGAACGGGAGATCGCCGAGGCCGTCGACACGGCCGGCCCGGCGGGCGTGGTCGTGGACCTGGGCGGCGTGGGCTTCCTCGACTCGTCCGGCATCAGCGTCCTCGTCAAGGGCCGGCGGCTGGCCGACGGCCGGGGGGTCGCGTACCGGGTGACCGGCGCAAGCGGCACGATCCGGCAGGTTCTCGACATCACCGGCGTCTGGGGACACCTCTCGGGCCAGGCCGGCTGAACACTCGCCGGGTAGGCGCCGTCGATCCTGGGCAGGTAACAGGCATGGACGCGTCCTCCGGCTCGAACGCGCTCCCCACGATCGGGACACTCGACGAGCTGTCCGAGTTGGTCCAACGGCATCCACACGCGGACGCGCTGTTCGTACGGTGGTCGCACGGCCCGGGCGACGACCTCGCCAGCGGGCAGGCCGGCCGGCAGGCCAGCCGTGACGCGCTGACCGGCGTGGCGCTGCCCGGGCTCTCGGCCAATCCGCTGCGCGTCGAGCCGTGGTGGGGTGACCGGCCGATCCGGCTCTGGGTGGCGCGCCGGCTCTACGACTACCGGCACCTGCGCGACCAGCACGGTCCGGGGGTACGGCCGTGGGTACTGGTGGGCCAGCAGATCGGGCGGGGGCCGGACAACGAGCCGCTGGTGACGTGTCGACGACCGATCGCGTGGATCTCGGAGAACGCCCTGGCCGAGTGCGAGCGCGCCGTCGAGCAGCAGGCCGCGACGGACTGGGGCCCGCTGGACCGCCGCACCTGAGCCGGTCGCCGGTGGCCGCGCGGTTGGGCCGGCCCGCGACGGGTATCCGGGCCAGGGTGGAGACGGGGGGTGAGGCGGGATGACCGCCACCAGGCAGCGGGACGCCATCGACATCCTGATCGCGCAGCACGAGCGGCTCAGGGAGCTGTTCGGTCAGGTGACGGCCGCCGACGGCGCGCGCAGGCGGGAGCTGTTCGCCGATCTGGTGCGGCTGCTGGCCGTACACGAGGCGGCCGAGGAGGAACTGGTGCACCCGATGGCGCGCAAGGGCGGCGTGGTACCGGATCTGGTCGTGCAGGCCCGGCTCGACGAGGAGCGGCTCGCCAAGCGCCACCTCGCCGAGCTGTACGATCTGGGCACCGACCATCCGCACTTCGCGGCCGGGCTGGAGCAACTGCGCTCAATGGTGCTGGAGCACGCGGACATGGAGGAGCGCGAGGAGTTCCGGGCCATGCGCCTGGCGATACCCCCGGGGCAGTTGGTCGAGATGGCCGGGCGCGTGAAGTGGGCCGAGAAGCTCGCGCCGACGCGACCGCACCCGAACACCCCGACCTCGGCGGCGGGCAGCCGCATCACCGGCCCACCGATGGCGGTGTTCGACCGGATTCGCGACGCGATCCGCGACGGGCGGGAGCACCGCGACCACTGAGCGGATCAGCCGGTCAGTGCGGGTCAGCCGGGCAGCGGGAGCGCCGCCGATACCGCCTTGCCGCCCACGGTGGGCCGCACCCCCCAGCCGGAGGCGAAGGCCGCCACCAGATGCAGGCCGTTGCCCGACTCCATCGGCTCGCCGTCGCGCGGGCGCTCGCGCAGTTCGGGCGGGCGCTCGCTGCCGTCACGCACCACGATGTGCAGGTGGGTACGGGTGCGGATCACCACCAACCCCAGCGGCGGCCGCCCGTGGCTCGCCGCGTTGGCGCAGAGCTCGGACGCCACGACCTGAGCGTGCCCCAGTATCCCGGGCAGCTCCCAGGTCCGGCAGGCCTCCTCGATGAACGCGCGGCCCTCGGCCGGGGCCGTACTCCCCGGGTTCAGCCGGGTGGTCAGCCGCTCGGCCGGCGCCACCGCGGTGGTCACCGCTGCCCGCGCGGCGGCCCGGACGGGATATCCGCGGCCGACACCGAGCCTGCGCAGCGGTTCGGCGAGGCGCTCGGCGGCCCCGCACACCAGCAGCGGTACCGGCGGGAAACCGGCCTCGGCGCGTGTGGCGGTCGGCAACACCCGCAGGGCCCTGTCGTCCCCGACCCGGATCGTGGACAGGTCCACGATCACCGCGGCCGGGCACTCGGCCACACATCTTGACAGCACGGTACCCAGCGTCGGGGCGGACCGGAGGTCGAGTCGACCGTGCAGCATCACCGTGGTCACGGGATCGTCCCGGTCGACCCGCCACGTCAGTTCGCCCCCGGATACGGCCGGGAGGGACCGTGCCACGGCCTG
>Ga0070658_10004543_pt1 | contig 11280 bp, 9 predicted proteins | sample KBSC13metaG_FD_64664 | JGI IMG/M metagenome (GOLD analysis project Ga0070658, IMG submission 64664) | Corn rhizosphere microbial communities from Kellogg Biological Station, Michigan, USA - KBS C1-3 metaG | ecosystem: Host-associated > Plants > Roots > Rhizosphere > Soil ... | reverse complement strand
GACAACCTGACGCTCATACGGTGCGAGGCCGTCCAGCCGCAGTGCAAACCGAAGCCGCAGATCATCTGCACCAGTGATGCAGAGGGTTGCGTCGGGGTAACGAATGTCGACATCGACGACGGTTCGTTCGCTCCCGAGAACGAGCCGGTCACGCTCTCCCAGACGCCCAGCGCTCCCTATCCGCTGGGCCGGACCAGCGTCACCCTGAACGTCAGCACGGGCTCATACAGCAGCTCGTGCAGCACCGACGTGATCGTGGGTGACTGTGCGGCGCCAACCCTGAGCTGCCCTGAGCCCCAGGTCGTTGAGTGCGACGGCGGAATTGGAAGGTACGAGGGACGGGCGACGGTGACGGACAGATGCCAGATCACCACGACCTCGCAGCTTGCCTTCTTGCCGATGGGGACCTCGGACGTGACGTTCACCGCGACCAGCGTGGACTCGTCGCAATCCGGCACCTGCTCCACGACCGTCACGGTGAGGGACACGCGGCCTCCCGAGGTGACGGTTTCCCCGGTCGGTCGCGTCACCGAGCTGGCGCCGGTGGACGGGGTCATGCATCGGGTGAACATCGACGACTGTGGGATCTCCATCCGGGATGCTTGCGAGGGCTTCGAGGATCGCGCTGTCTTCGCCAGGATCACCTGTGCCAGCTCCGATGAAGACGACCTCTGCGTCCGCAGCAGCGACGACATCCAGGTCCTCGACGATCATTCCTTGACTCTCCGCGCAGCCACCAGGACCGACGGAACCACGCGCACCTATTCCATCCAGTTCGTGGCGTCCGATTCGCGCGGCAACGAGTCACCGCCTGCCGTCTGCCACATCAAGGTGCCGGGCACCGAGGGCGGGATGGGAGGCGCCGGTGGCGCGGGCGGCGCAGCAGGCGAAGGCGGCGCCGGTGGTGGGGGCGGCGCAGCAGGCGAAGGCGGCGGCGCCGCTGGCCAACCGGATGGCGTAGCCGGCGGCGGTGGCGACGGACTATCAGGTCAAACGGGTGGCGGCACGACAGGGACCGCTGGCGGTGCAGGCAGCGACGGCCCCGCCGGTCAGGGGGGAGGAGGTGGCGCTGGGGGCGCTGGCGGGCGATGCGCGGCAGGACCGGGAAGGCGGTTCTTGCCCCCGTGGGACCGAACGGACGGCGACCCGAGCTTCCTCGCCTGCAGTCTGTCGCCCACTGCGGCAGCGGCCTCCGCGTGGCCCTCGCTGCTCGGACTGGCCGCGCTCGCATTTCTCTTCACCCGGCGGAACCGACGCGATCGAGCGGAACGCGCGACCTTCCCCGGGCGCGGTCGACCTGAACGGTGACCGCGCTGAGAGAATCGCGGGTGCCCGCTACGGCGCCCGTCGACGGGCGCCGGGTACCTGTCAGGGCATGGGCTGGGTCTTGGGGGGCATGACCTGGGGCGCCGGCAGCTTCGTCGGGACGTCCGTGGCCGTCTTCGAGACGCCGTCGGGCGCCGGGGTGCCCCCGGGGATGGTGCCGCACACGATGCGGTCACCCCCGCCGCCCAGCGGCTTCGGCGCGTCGGCATAATTGTCGCCGCCGGCGTGGATCATCAGCGCCTTGCCGCCCAGATCCGCCAGCGTCAACCCCTCGGCCGTGATCTTCGTCTTCAGCTTGCCGTTCTCGGGCACGGTGATCTTGGGCAGATCGCCCTTGTGACCGCCCCCGGCCGGGCCCTTGTGCGCCTTGGTGGCGTCCGGGTCCCAGTGGCCGCCCGCCGACTGGCCCGCCACCTTCTTGCCTTCCTTCTCGGCCGGCTCGCACATGCCCTTCTCGTGGATGTGAAAGCCGTGCTCGCCCGGGGGCAGCTTCGACAGATCGATGGCGAACTCGACGCCCTTCTTCGTCTGCTTCAGCGTGATGGTGCCGTCGGATTCGCCGACGCCGTCCGCCGTGATCTGGTTCATGGTCACCTTGACCTTGGCGGCCGCCCGGGCGACGCCCGCGCCCCCGAACAACAACGTCATCGCCACCGCCGCGCTGCCCAGCCCATGCGTGATTTTCATGCGCGGCAGTCTAATGCCGGGTCGCCCGATGGGAAACCGGGGGAACCTCGGCAGGGGCCCGCCCTACCGGAAGGGGTCGCGGACGGGGATGCCGCGCGCGCGCAGATATTCGTGCGCCTCTCCCACGGTGTGATCGCCGAAGTGGAAGATCGAGGCGGCCAGCACCGCCTCGGCGTGCCCCTCGGCGATGCCCTCGTACAGGTGCTGAAGGGTGCCCACGCCGCCCGACGCGATCACCGGGATGGGGATGCGATCGGCCACCGCCCGCGTCAGCTGCAGATCGAAGCCGTCGCGGGTGCCGTCGCGGTCCATGCTGGTCAGCAAGATCTCCCCCGCGCCCAGCTCGGCCATGCGCGCGCACCACGCCACGGCGTCCAGGTCGGTGGGCCGGCGCCCGCCGTGCGTGTAAACAATCCACCGCGGCGCCTCGGGCGGCGCCGTCGGGTCCCGCCGCGCGTCCACGGCCACGACGATGGCCTGGCTGCCGAACGCGTCGGAGGCGCGGCGCACCAGCATGGGATCCGCCACCGCGGCCGTGTTGATGCCGGCCTTGTCGGCGCCCGCCAGCAGCAGCTGGCGCACGTCCTCGACCGAGCGAACGCCGCCCCCCACCGTCAGCGGCAGGAACACCCGCTCGGCCGTGGCGCGCACCATGTCCAGCGTGGTGGCGCGCCCGTCCGACGACGCCGAGATGTCGAGGAAGGTCACCTCGTCGGCCCCCTGCGCGTCGTAGGCGGCCGCCACCGCCACCGGATCACCCGCGTCGCGCAGCTCCTGAAAGCGCACGCCCTTCTTCACGCGACCGGCGTCGACGTCCAGGCAGGGGATGATTCGCTTGGCCAGCACGGTGCTACAAGTTTCGCACGAAGGCGCGCCGGATGGCCTCTTCCACGGTGAACACCTTCTCGTAGATGGCCTTGCCGATGATGACGGCGAAGGCGCCGGTCTTGATCGTCTCGTCGAGATCTTCCAGCTTCGAGACGCCGCCCGACGCGATGACCGGGCAGGGGGTGATGCGGCGGGCCAGCCGCGCCGTCGCCTCGAGATTGGGTCCGGTGCGCATGCCGTCGCGCCCGATGTCGGTGTAGAGGACGGCCGCCGCGCCGGCGCGGGCCACCGCCTCGCCGATCTCCAGCGCGGTGATGGTCGTCGCCTCCTGCCAGCCCTCGACCGCCACCATGCCCTCGCGCGCGTCCACCGCGACCACGATGCGGCGGGGGAACTTCGCGCACGCCGCCTCGACGATCTCGGGGGTCTTGATGGCCGCGGTGCCCGTGACGGCATACTTCGCGCCCAGATCGAACAGGCGCTGGCAGTCCTCGACGGACCGCACGCCGCCGCCCACCTCGACCTCGGCCGTGGTGGCGCCCACGATGCGGCGGATGGTGTCGTGATTGTGCTGGGCGCCGCCGCTGAAGGCGGCGTCCAGATCCACGACGTGGATGCGGGGGGCGCCCGCCGCCGCGAAGGCGGTGGCCAGCTCCCAGGGCCGCTCGGAGTAGATGGTGGCGCTGGCGCGGTCGCCCTGGCGCAGGCGGACGGCCTTGCCGCCCAGAAGATCGATTGCGGGAAATACCAACATGGGGCGCGCCTTATACCGCCGCTTCAGCCAGCAATGAAGGCCGACAGCAGCGCCGCCCCGGCGTCCTGGCTCTTCTCGGGGTGGAACTGGCAGGCGAAGACGTTGTCGCGCGCCACGGCCGAACAGAAGGTCAGCCCGTGCTCGGTCTCGAGGGCGATGTCCTGGGGCCGGGACGGCACGGCGAAGAAGCTGTGGACGAAGTAGAAGTAGGTGCCGTCGGGCACCGCGGCGGCCGGGCTATGCAGGGCGGCCCCCTCGGGCCGGCGGGTGGCGCGGTTCCAGCCCATGTGCGGCACCTTCAGCGCGTGCTGCGCGGGGAAGCGGCGCACCACGCCGGGCAGCACGCCCAGCCCTGGAACGCCCGGGTTCTCCTCGCTGCTCTCGAACAGCACCTGCAGGCCCAGGCACAGGCCCAGATAGGGCTTGCCGCCGCGGATCGCCTCGGTGACGGCCTGGCGCAGGGCGCCCCCGTCGCGATCCAGCCCCGCCACCACGGCGCCGAACTGCCCCTGACCGGGGACCACCACCTTGTCGGCGGAGGCGATGGTGGCCGCGTCCGACGTGACGATCACCGCGGCGCCAGCCCGCGCCAGCGCCTTCTCCACGCTACGCAGGTTGCCGCTGCCGGTGTCGGCGACGGCCACGCGCGGTTTTGCCTGGCTCATCCCGTCCCTCTAGCTTGTCAGGGTCCCCTTGGTCGAGGGAACACCCACGACCCGGGGATCGCGCCGCGACGCCATCGACGCCGCGCGCGCGCACGCCTTGAACAGCGCCTCGACCATGTGGTGCGCGTTCTCGCCGTAGCGTACCTCGAGGTGCAGGTTGCACAGCGCCGTCGAGGCGAAGCCGCCGAAGAACTCGCGCGCCAGCTCGGCGTCGAAGGTGCCGATCCAGCGCCCCTTCAGCGCGTCGGCCCGGTAGACCAGGGTGGCCCGCCCGCCGAAGTCGATGGCCGCCGAGACCAGCGTCTCGTCCATGGGGATGGTCGACTCGCCGAAGCGGGACAGCCCGGCCTTGTCGCCCAGCGCCTCCTTGAAGGCCTGGCCCAGGCAGATGCCGATGTCCTCGACGGTGTGGTGCGCGTCGACGTCGACGTCCCCCTTGGCCGTGACCTGCAGGTCGAACAGGCCGTGGCGGGCGAACGACTCCAGCATGTGGTTCAGGAAGGGGATAGGCGTGTCGATGCGCCGTTCGCCCGAGCCGTCCAGGGCGAGCGTGAGCTCGATCTGCGTCTCGTTCGTATTGCGCGTGATCCGGGAGCGGCGCATGGAAGCCGAACAGTTTACCTCATCGGTCAATTCGGCAGGGCCGGCGGCCGGGGGAAGGCGACCGGGGCGGTCAGGAGCGCTGCCTGGCCCGTAACCTGGCCTACGGCGGGGGGCGGACCAGTGGCGGCGTCCCCGAGGCGCTATACTGCGCTCTCGCGATGGGAAAGCCCCACCGTAGCCCGCTCCTCGGCTACAACCACAACGTCGGTCACCTCGGCTACGTGTTTCACGTCCAGACCGAGGACTCGGGGCCCGCCGCTCCACGCGTGTTCACCCATATGTTCTACGAGGGCACCATCCTGGTGTCCCGCAAGGTCGAGTACGAGGCGATGGCCCCCGACGACAAGGTGCGCGGGCTGATGCAGACGCAGCATCGCTCGATCATCAAGGAGATGACGGCCGGCGCCTTCAACGACCGCATCGTCGCCTTCTTCCGCGCGCGCGGCGTGACCCTGGACGTGCCCGCCCCCGTGGCGCCGGTTCCCGTCGCCCCCGTCGCAGCGGCCGTACCGGTCGCCGTGGCGGCCGAACCGTCGGCGCCACCCGCGCCGGTGATCGTCACGGCGTCGCCCGCGCCCCCGCCGGGGGACCCCGCCGCGCCGATGCACGCGCCCCGCCGGGTCACCCGCCCCATCGAGACGCAGCGGCCACAGAAGTCTGCCGCCGCGCCGATCGCCGTGCGGCAGAGCGATCCTCGCCGCCCGCCGTTCGTGCGTAGCAATCCTCCTCCGGCCGTCACCAAGACGACCTCGGCGGACGGCGTGGTCGTGCAGCGCAACGTCGTCGTCGGCGGCACGCCGCCCTCCGACGCGCGGTCGCGCATCCGGCCGCCCGTGCCCTATGTCGTCTCCGGCGGTACGCACCCGATCCGCCACGCGCCGCTGGACAATCCCTCCCAGCAGATCATCGACAACACCGTGCACGCCGACCAGGGCCCGCCTGCCCCCCCGGCGGAAGCGCCCGCCCGGCCGGCCGGCGCGTTCGGCCCCGCCGGCCCCGACGACAAGAGCCTGGACGAAGTCATTCTCGAGTACCTGTCAGAAGACGGCGATTAGTGCGCCGTTCCTCGGGTGCTGGAGCGTCAGCGGCGCGGCGCGGGCGGGGCCCGTGGGCAGCCGCGCGCCTGCTGGCGATCCAGGCGGCGCTGATCGCGTCGGGCTGCGCCAGCCTTTCGGCGCCGCGCCTGCCCGAGGACGTGGCGGCGGCGATCACCGCCCATCCCATGCAGCGCATGGACACGGCGGACATGACCCTGTACTTCCCGGAGGGGCGCGAGGCCCAGGCCGGCCGCTTCCTGGAACGGGTGGAAGGCTGCGCGCGCTACGAGAAGGGCCTGGCGCGCATCCACAACGGCGTCGCCGACCAGAAGATGGTCGTCATCCTGCCCGAGCTGGCGTTCAACAACGCGTTCGTGGCCGAGCGCATCGCCGGCTACGAGACCGTCAGCGTGGTGCCGACGTACAACACCACCGATCTGTTCATGCTGGAGGGGGGCATCCCGCCCGATCCGGCCATCATCGGCTGTCACGAGATCACCCACTACGTGCACCTGCAGCAGATCGCGGGCTTCGCGTGGTTCGTCAACACGCTGTTCGGCGAGGTGTACACCCCGCAGGATGGCCTGGATTCGTGGTTCGACGAGGGGCTGGCGGTCTACTACGAGACCAAGCTGCAGCCCGGCGTCGGACGGCTGTCGTGGCCCTTCTGGCATGGCGCCTTCGCGGCCGGCGTGGCCGGCCATCGCATCAACGGCGGCGATCTCTCCTTCGCCAACCGCGACTTCTTCGGCGGCAACAACTACCTGATCGGCAGCGAGTTCGTCAGCTTCCTGGCCGGCCGCTACGGCGAACAGAAGCTGTGGGACCTGATCGCGGTGCAGGCGCGCGCGGTGCTGTTTCCCTTCGCCGTGAACGTCCGCTTCTGGCAGGCGTACGACAGCACGCTGTCGACGCTGATTGACGAGTTCGCCGACGACGTGGCGACGCGCGATCCGGTACGGGCGCGTCCCCTCGGGCAGCGGGTGCTGCGCCAGGCGGGCGACAGCGTTCGCTATGGCCGCGCCCGCGACGGCACGCAGGCGCTGCTGACCGAGGACCACGATCTGCCGCCGCGGCTGCTGGTGCTGGCGCCCGACGGACACCCGCTGGAGGAGCGCGACCTGACGGACGTGGCGCCGCCGCGCCTGCTCATCACCAGCTCGCCCAGCCTCAGCGGCAGCCCCACGTTCACGGCTGACGGGAAGTCGATCTTCTTCGTCGCCATCGATCAGGACGTGACGTATCAGGTGGCGCGGCTGATGCGCTACGACGTCCCGACGCGGACGCTGTCGGTCGCGCATCCCGACCTGGGCGGGGCCGGGGGCACGATCAGCCCCGACGGCACGCGCTACATCTTCCCGTACGCCGCCGGCGACCACCACGACCTGGCCGAGCTGGACCTGCGCACGGGCGCGGTGCGCGTGCTGGCGCCGCAGCCGCCGCGCGGGTACGTGGCGGGCCCGCGCTTCTCGCCGGACGGCCGCCGATTGAGCGCGACCGTCTACGACGGCGCGCGCTTCGCCATCGCCGTGCTGGACGCCGCCACCGGCGCGCGCGTGGCCACGCTGCCCACCGGGGGCGGTCCCGTGCACGAGGCGTCGTGGGCCGACGACCATCGCGTGATCTACCTGGGCACCGCCGACGACGACTGGCGCTTCCAGGTGTACGTGCACGATCTGACGACCGGCGGCACCGAGAAGGTCACCCAGGCGCCGTACCTGGCGTTCGAACCGCAGGCCGCGAACGGCACGGTGCGGTTCCTGAACCGCGAGGGCTGGCAATGGACGCTGGACGAGGTGGACCTGCCCGCGGTCCACGCACCGACGGCAAGCGCGGTGCCCGACGGCGCCAGCGGCCCCACCGCGCCGGCGGCGACGCCGTCCAGCGAGCCGGACGCCTCCGCGCCAGGCGAGGCCGAGGCCGGGGAGCCAGCGCCACAGGGCGCGCCCGAAGCGAACGGCGAGGCCGCCCTGCCCGCCCCGGCGAGCGAAGCCACGCCCGCTGACGGGACCGCCGGTCGGCCGGAGAGCGCGAGCGGCGCGCCCGCGGACGCTGCCAGCGGCACGCCCGCGAACAGCGCGCCCATGGCGCCGCTGCCGCCGGCCGCCTCCGTCGGGTTGCCGCCGCCGTCGGTGCTGGCCACGCGCCAGCCGGCCAGCGGCCTCGATCACCTGTTCGTCCCCAGCCTGATCGCACCGACCACCTACGCGGGGCCCGACTCGACGCTGCTGGGCCTGGTGGTGAGCGGCGCCGACCACCTGGAGCGCCACCGCTGGACGCTGGCGGGCCTGTACCAGTTCGAGGGGCACCTGGGCAGCGGCTCGTTCGGCTACAGCAACCGGCAGCTCGCGCCCCTGACCGTCGAGCTGTCCGTCTCGCAATATTCCACGCGACAGCAGCCACCCACCATCGTGCCGCTGGCGGGCGGCGACGACCTGCTGTACCGCCGCGACCGCCAGGCCCAGCTGGACGTGCAGCGCTCGTTCTATGGCAATCCGGTCGGCGCCGGCTTCCAGTTCGTCGAGCGGAAGTTCCCGGGCAATGACCTGTGGATCCCGCGCTACCCCCTGCAACGCTTCGCCGGCCCATATCTGTTCGCCAGCTACGCCGGCGTCGAATCGACGCGCTACACGGGCACGCGGCGGGCGCTGGCCCTGGACCTGTACGGGGCTGCCTTCCCCGCCGACCTGACCAACGCCCCCAGCGCGTTCGCCGACGTCCGCGCCCGCCTGGCGCTGGTCATCCCCGTTCCCCCGCTGCGCCGGGACCGCCTGACGCTGGCGGTGCGCGGGCGCAGCCTGGCCGGCCTTCCCGCGTCGGACCCGCTGCTGCAGGTGGGCGGCCCGCTGGCGGGCATGCTGTGGACGGGGTCGAATCGTGACCAGGTCGAGACGGACCTGCCCACGCGGTTGCCATTGCAGATGCCGTTCGCCGAGAGCCTGCGCGGCTTCGAGGAGCACGCGCTGGCAACGAACCGCATCTTCATCGCCGATCTGACCTATCGCTATCCGTTCATCATCGATTGGGGCTCGGCGTCGACGTTCCTGGTGCTGCCGGCGTTCTTCCTGGAGCAGATCGATCTGAACCTGTTCGCCACCGGCGCGACGACCGGCGACGCTGGCGATCGCCACGCCTCCGCCGGCGGGTCGCTGACCGCATTCTTCCTCTTCGGGCCGGCGTCGCTGTCGCTGCGCTACCAGGTGTCGCGACGACTGACCGACGATCGCGGCGTCGTCATGTTCGTGATGATCGGGACGTAGCCGGCTCGTCGAGCGGGATCACCAGGCCCCGATCGCCGTCCACCAGCACCAGCTGGCCCGCGCGCAGCGTCGCGCAGGCGCCCGCGGCGCCGACCACGGCCGGGATGCCTCGCTCGCGCGCCTGGGCGGCGACGTGACCGAGGGGCGTGCCCGTCTCGACGACCAGGGCCGCGGCTTCCAGCAAGGGCAGCTCGGTCGGCAGCAGGGTGGCGGCGACGATCACCGGCGCCCCGGCGGGATCCGGCGGGGCGGGCGAGGGATGAAGCACCACGCGCCCGATGGCCCGGCCGCCCGCGCCGCGCTGACCCGATGCCACGCCGCCGGGGCGACCAGCCGACGGCGGCGGCAGCGGAGGACGCGCGGCGGCGGCGGCGAATGCCGCACGACCGGCCGCCGCGAGGGCGACCAGGTCTTCGGACGACTGATCGTTCTCGTCGAGGGCGCGCGCCACGTCGAGCGGCAGAAAGAAGACGTCGGCGGCGGCGGCCAGCCGGCCTTCGTTCGCCAGCCGGCCCCCCAGCGCCAGCAGCGCCGCGCGGACCGCCGCCTGCAACCGCGCGAACAGGGTGTCGTCGTCCTCGGCGACGGCGCTGGCCTCGCGGGCCGCGGCGAGCCGCGCCTGGAAGTCGGCGCGCCGCGCTTCGGGGAAGGACGTGGCCAGCCGCGCGGCGTCGCCCGGGGAAGCGCCAGCGGCCGGTGCAGCGGCAGGCGGCGTCCGTCCCACGAACAGCAACGCCTCGGGCCTCTCCCGCAACGTGGGTTCGGCCACGTCCCAGCGCGCGCTCTCGTCGCCGAAGGACTGGATGTACGCGGCGATGGCCACCGTCCGCGCCGTCGCGTCGGGGGCCGCGCCGATGGCCGCCGCCGCGAGGCGCCGCCGGGTAGCCGCCGAGGTCACGCCCAGCTCGACCAGCGCGGGCCACGAATCCAGCGCCGCGGGCGCCTGCGCTCGCAGCAACTCGCGCAGCGCCGTGCGGGCGGCCGCGCACGCCGGTTGAACCGTGCCGAACAGCCCCTGATACCCGCGCGTGTACAGCGCCAGCGCGTCGCGCAGCCGCGGCGCCGATCCCAGTGCCTCGAGGCCGGCCTGGACGTCCTCCTGCAGGCGCTCGAACAGCGCGCGCGGCTGCCCCGGCGGCACCGGCAGCGACACCGGCCGGTAGAACAGGTAACCGTCCACCACGCGCTGCCGGAAGGCCACCGTGCACCGCGCATCCACCCACTGGACCAGCCCCGCCTGCGCCGGGGTCAGTGGCGTGGGGTTGTGGGCCGCGTCCCACAGCCAGCCCGGCTCCGGCGCCGGGCCGGGAGCGCCCGCCGCGGCGCCGCGGCCCGCCTCGTACGGGCGAAGCTGCAGGAAGGTGACGTCGTCGCCGGCCGCGGTCCACTCCAGCTCGACGGGGCCCGTCTCGGCGGCCCGTCGCGCCCCCGCCTCGATCAGGGCGCGGGCGCGGGCGGTCAGCGTGCCCTGCTGGACGTCGAGCTGCAGCGGCGCCTGGGCGCCGGGCGATGCGCACACCACGGCGCCGTGCGCGTCACCGGCGACGAAGCGATGCACCAGCACGGCGATCCCACCGCGCGCCTGGGGTTTCGCCCGCAGGACATACGCCCAGGCGGCGGGCGTCAGGGCCGACGCCAGCACCGCCCGCACCGCCTCGCCGATCCGCGCCCGCGGGACGCGCAGCACCGAATCGAACACGCCGGGCGCCGCCGCCAGGGCGCTGTCCTCCAGCGCCGACGACGACCGCACCGCGAACGTGTCGGTCTCGTCGTCGCGCGCGCCGGGCGCGAGCGCCTGCAGCGCCCCGGGCAGGCCGTGCCGGAAGGCCGCCGAGAACGGCGCGCGCAGCAGCGCCGCCCGCGCCTCGTCCAGCGCGGCCAGATCCAGCGGCGTCCGCAGCGCCGCGGGCGGCGCCGGCCCGTGCCCCTCGACGATCGGGGCATCCGGGGTGGACACGATCGCGAACGCGGGCGGCACCGGCAGCCCCAGCGACGCCAGCCGGGCCAGCGACCGCGCCTTGCCGCCCACCGCCGGATCGGAGAGCGAGGGGCGCCGGAACAGGCTGGCGGCTGCCCCTGCTGCGCCGGCCGTGCGGTCGTCGACCATGGGGCAATCCTAG
>Ga0070658_10004542_pt1 | contig 11281 bp, 7 predicted proteins | sample KBSC13metaG_FD_64664 | JGI IMG/M metagenome (GOLD analysis project Ga0070658, IMG submission 64664) | Corn rhizosphere microbial communities from Kellogg Biological Station, Michigan, USA - KBS C1-3 metaG | ecosystem: Host-associated > Plants > Roots > Rhizosphere > Soil ... | reverse complement strand
CGAAGACACGCTACGCGTGAGAGAGGAGTCTATATGAGTGGTGCCTTAATCGTCCGAGTCGTTGCCGCGGTATTGTTTGTTGGCGCTCTTGCGCTGATCATCATCCGGCGTAAGAAGAGTGCTGTCTAGTGCTCTGTTGTAGTAACACTGTCACGAAAAATCGCGCAGGACGGTCCCTTATGGCCGTCCTGCCTTATTCGTCAGGATATACGCGTGCTTCCGCCGCTTGACGTCAAAGGCAATCATGAGTGTAACAATCATCAACACTACAAAGAATACTGTCGTATGTAAGCGAGGCACCCTCGCAAATACGATGATGCTCCGCATGGTAGGTCTACTGGGAGTGAAGGGCTTGGAACCCGAGGCTGGCCTCCTGATCAAGCCGTCTTCCGGCGTTCATACTTTCGGGATGAGATTTCCTATCGACATCGTTACCCTTGACCGGAACAATCGCGTCGTCGGTACCTGGGAGAATATTGGACCCTGGCAGATTCGGGGCCTTAGTCTCCGGACCCGAAGTGTCCTCGAACTTCCTTCCGGAAGAATTAAAGAATGCTCGATAGAAGCAGGCGATGAACTCGCTGTAAAGGCCGCCTGACACACCAAAACCATCGGCGTTCGTGGAAGCTAATCACGTGACCGCTTTTTAATTTCGACATTCAGACGTTTGATCTTCTGATTGAGCGTGGAGAGCGGGATCTTGAAGTGTTCGGCTGCCTCCGTCTGGTTCCAGTGACAGCGTTCCAGCCGGTCTGAGATGATACGACGTTCGATCTCTTCCATCAGATCAAAGAGCGAAGCGTCGGGCTTGTGATCGAGCAGGCTGGCGGAGTAGGTGCTTCCAGTCAACTGAGCTGGAAGCAGGTCCGGAGTGATGGTTCTCGAAGTCGCGAGGACGACACCGCGTTCCATCGCGTTTTCGAGTTCGCGCACATTGCCGGGCCACTCGTGTTCCATCATGATTCGCAGAGTTTCAGGCGCGAGCGATGGCTCTTCAGTTCCGTTTTCTTCCGCATAAAACTTGAGAAAGTGTGCCGCGAGCAAAGGAATGTCCTCGCGTCGGGAACGCAACGGCGGCAGCTCCAGCGTAATGACGTTCAGGCGATAGAAAAGATCTTCGCGGAAGCGCCCCTCGCGCACCGCCTCCTGCAGGTTCACATTCGTGGCTGCAATGATCCGGACGTCCACCTGAATTTCCTGAACGCCTCCAAGATGCATGAAGCGGCGGTCCTGAAGGACACGCAGGATCTTCGCCTGCATATCCATGTTCATCGTGCCGATTTCGTCGAGGAATAGCGTGCCTCCGTTCGCTACTTCAAACAGGCCTTTTTTGGCGCTCACAGCAGAGGTAAAAGCTCCTTTGACATGGCCGAACAGTGTCGATTCCAACAGGTCGGAAGGAACGGCGCCGGTGTTGACGGGAACAAAAGGATGATCGCGGCGCGGCGAGTTGGCGTGGAGCGCCTTGGCGATTAGCTCCTTACCGGTGCCACTTTCGCCTTGCAGCAAAACCGTGGAGCGACTGGGCGCAACCTGAGCAATGAGATCGAAGAGACGCAACATCGGTTCGCTCTTGCCGATGATGTTCTCGAAGTTATATCGCTGTTTCAGCGTCCGCTTGAGCTGGACGACCTCTTCCTCCGCACGATGACGGGCGATGGCCGTGCGGATGTCGGCGAGCAGCTTTTCATTATCCCAGGGCTTCTGAACAAAATTTTCCGCGCCGGCGCGAATAGCATCCACAACATTGCCCAGAGTTCCGTATGCCGTAATCATGATGACAGGAAGATTAGGCTGCATCTCGGTGATGCGTGGCAAGAGGTCGATGCCGCTTTCGCCCGGCAATGCCAAATCGAGCAGGAGCAGGTCATATTCGCTGCGAGACAGAAGGTCCAAGCCGGAGACTCCGTCGCGCGCCATGCTGACGGTAAAGCCTTCCAGCGTCAGTAGGGTTTCAAGCGATTCGCGAATAGCCGCTTCGTCATCGATGATAAGGATGTGGGGAGTTCCAGCGGTGCGGCCGGTGCGTTGCAGATGAAGAGATTCGGCCGCCATCTCCGTTGCTTCAGACATGGATCGTCTTCCTCTCCGTCTCCTGCTGGTCGCGGTTATAAGGTTCTACCGGAGCTGCAGGCTTGCTGCCCAGGGCGGGGAACTCCAACTGGAATGCGGTACCCACGCCGGGTTCGCTCTCTACGTGGATCTTACCGCCATGCTCCTGAATAATTCCATAGCTTACAGCGAGTCCGAGGCCAGTGCCCTTATGCTCGCCTTCCTGCGGCTTGGTCTTCGTCGTAAAGAAAGGATCGTAGATGCGGTGGAGGTGCTCGCGCTCGATTCCGCCTCCCGAATCCTGAATGCGGATAAAGACGCGCCCCGAGGCATTGAAGGTCGCAATCTTAAGAGTGGCGTTGCCGGTGCCGAACATCGCGTCCTTTGCGTTCAGCATGAGATTGAGGATGACCTGTTGCAGTTTGCCCTGATTTCCGTGGATGAACGCGAGTTGAGGATCGAGATTGATCTCGGTGTGGATCTGCGCCGTCTTGAATTGATGCTCCAGAAGAGTCAAAGTATCTGTGAGAAGGTGATTGAAATCGATACTGGTAAATTCAGCCCCGCTGGTACGTGAAAAATTTAGAAGCCCATTCACGATCTCCGATGCACGGAAGGTCTGCTGGGTAATTTTTTCGAGCACTGGCGCGAGGCGTTCATCGTCTCGCATGTGTTTGGTGAGCATCTGGGTATAGCTGGAGATGACCGCGAGCGGAGTATTGACCTCGTGGGCAACACCCGCGGCAAGCAGGCCGATCGACGAGAGCTTCTCTGCCTGCGTCAACTGGGCCTCAAGCTGAATGCGGTCGGTGATGTCATCGACGAGAATAATGCGGCCAATGGCGATGAAGTCGCGAGTGACGAGCGGCGCAATTGCGATGTTGGCCGTCCGCACGTTGCCGTCGGGCAGGGCGAGGCGAAATTTGTAAAGTGTATGGGTGCCCTGCTCATTGCGGACGCTGTTGAAATGACTGACAAAGTCTGGAGGGAAGACTGCGGAGACCGGCTGGCGCATTACCTCGGCTCGCGACTTCGCGTACATGACCTCCATTTGGGTATTCCAGCTCTCGATCCGATCCTCGAGATCGACGGCAAAGATTCCAATGTTGATCGATTCGACGATATTTTCGTGGAACTCCTTGAGCCGCTCAAATTCGCCGATCTTTTGCTCCAGCCGCTGATAAAGCTGCGCGTTCTGAATGGCGATACCGATGTAGCCGGCGAGAGATTCCAACAGTTCCATATCCTCGCTCGAGAGGAAGTCTCCATTGTCGGTACGGCCCAGGCCGATAACCGCCACAGTACGGGTGCCGCCGCCCTCGCGATTGGCAACGCGGCAAGGAAGGTAATAGTTCATGTCCAGGCTGCGGGCGCTGCTTCGCTGTGAATCGGGAAGCCGGAGAACGTGCTGCGGAGTCTCCAAAAATAAGTGGCTGTTGGCGCTTGGGCGATCAAAGTCCAAGAAACGGACATCGAGCGATTGCAGATCGGCGCTTTGGAGGTTGGTAAGGCCGTGAGAGGCGGCTAGCTCAAAGTGCTGGCCGCTGGCCGCTCGATTCGGTTCGGTTGCGAGGAAGACGGCGACTCGCGTGACGAGCAGCGTTTGAGGGAGACGCTCGACAATCGAGTCAAGAAGTGCGCGCAGGTCGGTCTGCGAATTCAGACCACGTCCAAATTCGACCAGGGTTTCGCGATAGTCAAATCGCTTCTGATCAAAAAGGCGATCGACGCGGGCCTGGATTGCTTTCTTCAATGGCTCAAAGAGGAGGCCGGTAACGACAAGAGAAGCCAACAATCCCCAGACACGCAAACTGGGCAGACGAGCATGAACCATCTCTGCCGTGACCACAACGATGACGAAGTAAAGGCCCACCAGTGAAGCAGTTGCCAGCGTATAGGTAACGCCGCGCTTGAAGATTAAATCGACGTCCATCAAGCGGTACCGCACAATTGCCCAACTGAAGGTCAGGGGCAGAAAGATTAGCGAAAGGCCGGCAATTTTAGTCAGGAGCGAGGGGACAGATGCGCCTGAGAGATAGAGGTAAGGAAGAACATAAAGAAGCGTGAAGGGGATGATGGTGAGGAGGGTACCGCGGGTGAGCCATTTGAGCTGCTGACGCTCCAGCCCGGACTCGGCTCGCTGGTAGCGGAAATGAAAGACAAGCGCAGCAATCACATAATAGAGCGCGAGATAAGCCACCGCGATCTGGTCCAGCCGATGGCGTAGAACCTCGGTAGCTGACCAATACTGTATAGCGGAGTATTGCAGCGCGATAAGAAGGACCGCCGGAGCATAAATGATGGCGCTCAGAAAGCGCCGCCTCAGGCGTCTGGAGCGGTCCGGGACGAAGACATCGGAGAAGCTGACCGCGAAATGAAGAAAGAGCGCGGGCTGAAGGGCTTCCGCAACAATATTGCTCCAGTAAATGATCTGGTCGAACGTATCGAATTCTGTCGTGTATTTAAAGGAGTACAGAACGAAGGAGATCAGGCAGAAGACATAGAAATGCGTAGATTTCGGTGCCGTCCAGCGTCGGAAGAGGACATAAATTCCAATGGCCAAATAGACCAGTGCGATGAACCTGAGCCATTGATTGCTGGAGCGGTCGGTCGGGATCAGAATGACCTGGATATCCAGTTTTGTTGCACCCTGGAGATCGTTAGCGTGAGGAACAGGACGGAGAATCGAATACGTGGCGTGGGCCCAGATACCGCTGTGAAACATCTCGCGGACAAGTGGAGCCAGGCGGGGAGTCTGTCGCTCATTAATCGCAACGAGCACATCTCCGGTTCGAATTCCCGCGCGATAGCCGGGTGAATCTACGGGAACACGCTCGGCCTTCAGGCCTCCGGATGCTTCTACCCACCAGATCCCATCCGTCGGAACATCGAAGTGGCTCTCTCGCTCAAAGTTGATTCCGGCAAGGACGCATGCTCCAACAGTGACCAGAGCTAGCGCGATCGCAAGAATTCGCGTTTGAAAGCCGTTTTTCATAAGAGTTCAAGAACTTCGTTAAGCACATCATGTACCAAATGAATACACAAGCATAAAAGCTATATCGGCCGTGACTCAGGACATGAACCTATGAAAAAGCATAACTCATTCCGTAAAATAGAGATCCAGAGATTCGTGTCATGACCTTAGGCCGAACTGCCTCTCCAGCCAGGAGGTTATCTCCTGCTGCATCCGGCTGAGCTTTGGCGCGGGTGATTCGGGGACTCCCTGGAAAAAATGATCGGCGCCTTGGATCCAGACGAGTTGCTTAGGTTCCGGCGCGAGGGAGACTACTCGCTCGATGAGATTGCGGGGACCATATTGGTCGTGATCTCCGCTGATAAACAACTTCGGCTGCGCGCATTCCGCAAGAAACTCATAGCTATAGTGACGACCCTCGGCGCGGATTGGCAAACCCAGTGCTAAAGAGCCTTTGACCCGGCGATCACCGCAATTGGCCCGGAGGCTGACATAGGAACCGAAGGAGAATCCGGCAGAAAGGATAGGAAGATCGAGATCCTGTTCCAGCCAATCGAGAGCGGCGAGGACGTCCTCCTGTTCACCAAGGCCATGGTCGAACGCGCCTTCGCTGAGGCCGACGCTCCGGAAATTGAAGCGGAGGACAGGCAAACCGACTGAACTGAAGGTTTTCATCGCGTGATAAACGACCTTATTGTGCATGGTGCCGCCGCCCTTTGGGTGGGGATGGCAGAGCAGAACCGCGTAAGGCGCATCGGGACGGCCGGAATTGAGCACTGCTTCCAGACGGCCCGCGGGACTGCGAAGATTATCGATGGAACGGATTTTTGAAATATTTGTTTGAGTCATTTTTTTAGGGCCTTGATTATGCGGCGGCTCGGCTGAGTTTGAACCCTGAATCCATATCGTATGCTGGAACCATGGCGATTGATCCCATTCAACTTACAAAGAAACTAGTCGACATCGACTCCACCACCTACCATGAAGGTCTCGCTGGGGCCTTTCTGTACGAATTTCTGGCTTCGGAACGGTATGCGGCCGAGAAGATGATAGTTAAGCAGCCGGAACTTGGGACCACTCCTGGAGGCGGTTCGGCGGAGCGGTTCAACGTCTATGCCGCGATGCCGGGAGTAACGCCGGATGTCGTCCTCTCGACCCACATGGATACTGTCCCGCCCTACTTTGGTTGCCGGGAGGATGACGAGTTTCTCTATGGCCGCGGCACTTGCGATGCCAAGGGGATCATCGCGGCCCAGGTTGCAGCAGCAGACCGGCTGAGGGAGTCGGGAGTCAAAGCCGGGTTGCTGTTTGTTGTGGGCGAGGAGCGTGACTCGGCTGGGGCCAAGGTAGCCAATCAATCGCCCAAGGGATCGAAGTTCCTCATCAATGGTGAACCGACGGACAATCGGCTCGCGTTGGCGACCAAGGGGGCGCTCCGGGTTGAGCTTCGCTCCAGCGGACGGATGGCGCACTCGGCTTATCCGGAATTGGGCGAATCGGCTATCGACAAATTGCTGGACGCATTAAACGACGTAAAAGCATTGCCGTTGCCAACCGAACCGGAGATTGGCCCTTCCACTCTTAATATCGGCCTGATCGAAGGAGGGCGCGCGCCTAATGTGATTGCAGATAAGGCCGAGGCCCATCTTCTGATCCGCACCGTGGGGCCGTCACAAGAGGTCAAAGATCTCATCTTGAAGACCGTTGGCGATCGCGCCAAGGTCGAGTTCTCGCTCGATCTCAGCTACATCCGGATGCGGAAAGTCGGAAACCTGCCGACAATGGTGGCGAAGTTCGCCACCGATATCCCGACGCTTACCAACTGGGGCGAGCCGTTCCTGCTTGGGCCGGGAAGCATTCACGTGGCCCATACACCGGATGAAAGAATCTCCAAGAAAGAGCTGCTGGAGTGCGTGGATTTGTATGTCGAACTGGCAACGAGCCTTGTAGGATAAACGCCGTACAGAGATTCCGACCCTCGACTACGGCACTCTCGATTTACCGTGAACTGTTTAAGCACAGTTCTCGTAATTCTTAGCTCGAAAAAATCTGGAAGGGGAGATTGCCCGAATTATCTTCTGCAAGGACGGCGGTGGAATCCGGATCCGCTGGGTCGTAGCGAACGTTAACGGACGGGTTGCCCTTCGCCAATCTCTCCGCTTCGCCTCCAGCCAGGGCGACACTCCGAAAATAGCCGCCATAGTATTCACCGTTCAGTATGAAGTGGAAGCCTGCCTCGATCTGAAACGGTGCTCCGAAGGCGTTTGCGTCTTCATCGGATGGCAGCACTGCCCAATGGTTGACCTCCGCGGCAATCACTGGCCAGCTTTGAGCAAGCCGCAGCCTCTTTTGGCGGCTTCTTCGGTGCAGCCATAGGCGAATCGAGTCGACGAGGAAGATCCCGGCCATTTCCAGATGATTCTAATACCAGATCTGCTAATTAGGCCGCGTTTTTCCTCCGGTGACGGCGGTTCTAAACTAGAGCCATGGCCGCAGAGTTTACCCACCTTCATCTCCACTCCGATTACTCGCTCCTCGATGGAGCCTGCGACGTCGACAAGCTGGCCGCGCACGTCAGCAAACTGGGCCAGACCGCCGCTGCCATTACCGACCACGGCAATATATACGGTGCGGTTCACTTCTTCGACGCCATGCAGAAGAAGGGCGTCAAGCCGATCCTCGGATGCGAGCTTTATCTCTCGAAGACGGCTGACCACCGTGAGATGGCCGACGGCTACAACCATTTTCTTGTGCTGGCTGAGAATGAGGCGGGCTACCGGAATCTCGTTCGCCTGACCAGCGAGGCAGCCCTGCATGGGTTTTATCGCAAGCCGCGGGTCTCGAAGGAGTTTTTGTCAAAGCACACAGAAGGTCTGATCGGATTCTCAGGCTGTCTTGCCGGAGAGATTAATCAGCACCTGATGGCAGGGAAGTACGACGAGGCTAAACAGAGCGCGGGTTACTTCCAGGACATCTTCGGCAAGAACAACTTCTTTCTTGAGATTCAGGACCACGGACTGGAGCCGGACAAGGGCGTTTGCGACGCGCTGTTCAAGATGGAGCGTGAACTCGGCATTCCGCTGATCGCTACGAATGACAGCCACTATGTGGCGGCGGACGACAGCCGCGCGCATGAGATTCTGCTGTGCGTACAGACTGCGGGCAGCATGAACGACCCCAACCGGTTCAAGTTCGACACGCAAGAGTTTTATATCAAGTCTGCGGAGGAGATGCACCGCACCTTCGCGCAGAATCCCGAGGTCTGCAACCGCACCATGCAGTTTGTGGACCGCTGCAATCTCAAAATGTCGAAGGTGAAGAATCCCTTTCCGGTCTTTGACGTTCCCGCAGGCCATACGCTGGAGAGCTACTTTGAGAGTGTCTGCCGCGAGGGTCTGAAGAAGCGCCTCGATACAGCCGTCGCTCATCTGCGTGACCGCGGGCTGTTGCGCAAATCTATTGAGGATTACCAGGCGCGGCTCGACCGCGAGATTGACTGCATCAAGCAGATGCAGTTTCCCGGCTATTTCATGATCGTCTGGGACTTCATCCGGTATGCCCGCGAGCAGGGAATTCCCGTCGGACCGGGTCGTGGTTCGGCGGCGGGGTCGCTGGTCGCCTATGTCATGGAGATCACCGATATTGATCCGCTGCAGAATGAGCTGCTCTTCGAGCGCTTTCTCAATCCCGAGCGTATCTCCATGCCCGATATCGATATCGACTTCTGCATGAACCGCCGCGGCGAGGTCATCGAGTACGTCAAGCGCAGGTACGGCAACGATCAGGTCGCGCAGATCATCACCTTCAACACCATGGCCGCGAAGGCCGCGATCAAGGACGTCGGGCGCGCTCTCGACATGCCCTATGGCGAGGTCGATCGCATCGCCAAGATGATTCCGCCCACCATCGGCATTACCATCGAGCAAGCATTGAAGGACTCGCCCGGACTCGCCACTGCCTACGACGGCGACGCGCGCATCAAGGAAGTCATCGACACCGCCATGCGTCTCGAAGGCCTGATCCGCGGAGCCGGAGTGCATGCCGCCGGAGTCGTCATCGCGCCGCAGCCGCTGACCGAGCTTGTCCCCGTCACACGCACCAAGGACGAGGCGATCGTCACCTCCTACGACATGAAGGCCGTCGAAAAGATGGGCCTTCTGAAGATGGACTTCCTCGGACTGACGACCCTGACCGTGATCGACGACTGCCTCAAGCTCATCAAGTCGACCACCGGTGAAGACGTCGACATGGCGATGATTCCGCTCGACGACACCGTAACTTACGAGCAGGTCTTCCACCGCGCCCTCACCTCTGGAGTGTTCCAGTTCGAATCCGGCGGGATGCGCGACGTGCTTCGCCGCTATAAACCGAACGCTGTCGAAGACCTCACGGCTCTCAATGCGCTCTATCGTCCCGGCCCGATTCAGGGCGGCATGATTGACGACTTCATTGAACGCAAGTGGGGACGCCGCCCGGTCGAATACCTGCTGCCCGATCTCGAACCGCTGCTGCGCGAGACGCTGGGTGTCATCGTGTATCAGGAACAGGTCATGCAGATCTCGAACGTGGTCGCGGGTTATTCGCTGGGCGATGCCGACCTGCTCCGCCGCGCCATGGGTAAAAAAGACGCGAAGGAGATGGATAAGCAGCGGGAGCGCTTCATGGCCGGAGCGGCAGCAAAGAAGCACCCAAAGGATGTGGCAGGGCGGCTGTTCGATCTGATGGCGCAGTTCGCCGGGTACGGCTTCAATAAATCGCACTCCGCTGCCTACGCTCTGCTTGCTTACCATACGGCCTGGTTGAAGACGCACTATCCGGTTGAATTCATGGCGGCGCTGCTGACCAGCGAAACTTCGAAGCCGGAAAATGTCGTCAAGTACATCTCCGAGTGTCGCGAGATCAACATCCCTGTGGTGCCGCCCAATGTGCAGGTCTCAGACGCCAACTTCACTCCCGTCCGCACCGAAGCGGGAGGAGCGATTGGCTTTGGACTCGCTGCGATCAAGAACGTGGGTCATAACGCGATTGAATCCATCATCTCGGCGCGCACAGCCCTGCAGGCAGAAGGAAAGTCCGGCTTCGCCAATCTCTGGGAGTTCTGCGAGAAGGTTGACCTGCGACTACTGAATAAGCGTGTTCTTGAATCCCTGATCAAAGCCGGCGCAATGGATGTCTTCGGCGGTCGTGCCCAGGTCACTGCCGCGCTCGACAAAGCGATGGAACGGGCGCAGAAGTCCCAACGCGATGAAGCTTCGGGACAGCATGGACTCTTCGGAATCTTCGACTCGGATATTACTTCTGCTGCGGGCAACGGCAGCGACGATGCTCTGCCCAATGTGCCGGAGTGGGACGAGCATACGCGTCTGCAGTACGAGAAAGAGGTCCTGGGGTTCTTCGTCTCTGGACATCCGATGGATAAGTACCGCGAGAAGCTGCGCAATATGAAGGTTGTGGATACGGCAACCGCCTGCGAGATGAAGCCGGAGCCGCAAACCTTCCGGCGCGGGCGAAGTGAAGAGCCGCAGAACGAGATTGCGATTGCTGGCGTTATCTGTGGGCTGAAGGTGGCTAAGTCCAAACGGTCCGGCGAGATGTATGCGCAGGCGTCGCTCGAAGATACTGTCGGGAAGATTGAGCTGATCGCGTTCCCGCAGTCTTACGAGAAGTTGGCGGAGAAGTTGAAGATCGATGTCCCGGTAGTTGTTCGTGGCGTGCTGCGGGGTGAAGAAGACTCCGCCCCGAAGCTTGCAATATCGAGTATTCAGGCGCTCGAAGACGTGAAGCTGAAGCTACCGGAATCGCTTCGCATCAAAGTTCCGCTGCATAATCCCGACCTGGCGCTGCTGGAAAAGCTTCATGCGGTATTTCTCGGTGCCCCCGGCAAAGGCAAGCTACTGCTGGATCTCGAAGAGCCCGGGGAGTTCTGCTGTGTTCTGGAGCCGCACAATGTGATGGTTGCGGCGGACCGTCTGTTTATCGATCAGGTAGAGGAACTGGTCGGACGCGGCGGAGTCCGGGTGATCGATTAGTCTTCCGAATTGACTCGACGTCTGAGGCCATTCCGCCCTAATTCCCCAACCATCGCATACAATCAAAAGCTAGTACCGAAGCATCAACTTTACTTATGGCTGAACACGAAGTAAGCAGAGCAACGCACGCTCATCCCATAACCGCACCGGTTCCGGAAGCGTGGACAAAAACGGAGCTGGCCCGGCACGCTCAGCGCCCTTATCCGATGGACTTCATCGAAGCACT
>Ga0070658_10004541_pt1 | contig 11282 bp, 10 predicted proteins | sample KBSC13metaG_FD_64664 | JGI IMG/M metagenome (GOLD analysis project Ga0070658, IMG submission 64664) | Corn rhizosphere microbial communities from Kellogg Biological Station, Michigan, USA - KBS C1-3 metaG | ecosystem: Host-associated > Plants > Roots > Rhizosphere > Soil ... | reverse complement strand
CGAATGAAGAACATGAAGCAGATCCTGAAGAACCTGATGACGGAAGAGTCCGGTCAGGACCTGATTGAGTACGCGCTGGTTGCGGCGCTCGTGGGCCTCGGCTCCGTAGCTGCGATGAACGGTCTGGCGACCTCGATCTCGAACACGTTTGGCGGCGTGGGCAACGCTCTCACCAACGCAGTCGCGTAATTATCCGCTGAGGCCCACGCGAGTCGGCTTTCCCGGCTCCGTGGGCTAAAAGTGGCCCAACAGTACTGACTTCAGTAACCCATTTTCAGGATTGATCAATGACATTTCTTGACCCCATATTGACCTATCCTGCGGCCGCATCTGCCTGTGCCCTGGTTGCCTCCGTATTCGACGTGAGGAGCCGGAAGATTCCGAACTTTATTACATTTCCAGCCTTTGCATTTGGTCTTGTCCTGCACCTGGTTCTTGGCGGATGGCGGCAGATGCTGAGTGCTCTTGCCGCGGGCGTTATTTGCGGTCTTGTTTTCTTTCTCTTCTATGTTGCAGGCGGTATGGGTGCAGGAGACGTGAAGCTCATCATGGCGGTGGGATGTATCGCCGGGCTTTCGCACATTGCATACATCCTGGTCCTCACCGCCATCTCCGGCGGAGTCATGGCGGTAATTCTGGCGCTCGTACGTGGAAGATTCCAGGAGACCCTGATGAATGTAGGAGAGATCGCGTCGCACCATCGACAAGCGGGCTTGCAGCCTCATCCAGATCTGAACCTGGAGAACGCGAAGACATTGCGGTTGCCGTATGCGCTGGCGATCGCCAGTGGCACGGTTCTTACCCTGTACTTCCAGTTCCCATAGAGGTGTAGCGTGTTAAATCGTCGACTCACCTCAGCCTTTATTGTTGCGCTGATTATCTCGGGCATCTTCACTTACTGGCTTAGCCAGAAGTACGCGAAGAAGTCGCCCGCAGCCCAGGTGGCAAAGAGCCAGTATGTTGCGGCTTCTGCCAATCTTGAGGCCGGTCAGGCAATCAAGGCTGAGAACCTTCGCATGGTGGATTGGCCGGCGAATGTGCCGCTGCCTGGCGCATTCACCGCGGCGCAGCCGCTTGTCGGCCGCGTCCTCATGTATCCACTGGCCGCCGGAGAACCTATCCTCGAACGCCAGCTTGCAAGCCCTGGGTCGGGTCTCGGCCTGACTGCAAAGATTCCCGACGGCATGCGTGCCATCTCGCTCCGGTCCGATGAAGTGGTCGGCGTAGCCGGTTTCCTTCTGCCCGGTACGCATGTAGACGTGCTCGTAACAATCCATCCGCCCAGCGGGGATGCTCTGACGAACACCGTGCTGCAGGATGTGCAGGTTCTCGCCAGCGGCCAGAAAACCGAACCCGATCCTGAGGGTAAACCGGTAACGGCCACTGTTGTGACCCTGCTGGTCAAACCCGATGATGCTGAGCGTGTGAATCTTGCCGCCACACAGGGAATTGTGCACTTCGTCCTGCGCAACGGCGTCGATCGCGAACAGCGGAAGTCAACGCCAGTTCAGTACTCTGAGCTCGCCGGTCTCCCTGCAAAACCGCCGGTGCTTGCGGGCCCCGTTGTTCATAAGGCACCTGAGCACAAGGCATACGTTGTTGAAACTTTTCTGGGTACAGCAGCCAAGGCGGAGAGCTTCCAATGAAGGCACATATCTCGAAACGCTCGAGGACGCTGGCCGGCTCCATTGGCGCGCACGTGCTACTCGTGAGTAGCCTGGCAGCGAACTGCTTCGCTCAGCAACCCGGACCTGCTGCCGCATCCATCGTCGATGCTGCTACCGGAACGAATGCGATCGCGAGCGTTAACCACAGCGGCGCCGCGGGCAAGATGCTCCACGTCACTCTCGGCCACTCTATCTTCATTAATACGCGGATGCGTTTGAAGCGTGTCTACGTGGCCGATCCTGGCGTGCTGACATCTGCGACCTTGACTCCAAGGCAGATTGTCGTCACCGCAATGAATCCCGGCATCAGCTCGTTAACATTGCTGGACGAAACTGGTCAGGCTCAATCGTATGTTGTCTCGTCGGATATCGACTTGGATGGCCTGCGCTCCGCGATGGCTGAACAGATGAAGGGCTATTCCATCAAAGTGGACGGTATAGGCGGTCGCGTTACGCTGACTGGCAGCGTGCCCACCCAGGTCCTCTCCGATTCTGCCGGGAAACTTGCCGGCCTTTACGCGAAAGAAGTCGCAAACGCGTTGGTGGTCGCCCCGGAGCACCCCAAGCAGGTGCGTTTGCAGGTTCGCATCCTTGAAGTGGATCGCGACAAAGCTCTCCAGCTCGGTGTCAACCTGTTCAATCCTGGAGGCAACACCAACTGGCTGGGGCAGACAACCACAGGTCAGTACCAGTCGACGATGGCGGTGACAGGCAGCACGGAACAGAACCTGTTGCAGTTCTCAAACCCAATGAACTTCATGCTTTATAGCTGGAAGCTCAACCTGGGCGCGACCATTCAGGATCTGCAAACCAAGCAGGTGCTCCAGATTCTGGCTGAACCGACGATAACGACTATCAGCGGGCAGAAGGCAAACTTCCTCTCCGGCGGCGAATTTCCGTTTCCTGTCGTTCAGGCGAGCGGATCATCGAACTCCGCACCGGTTATCAGCATCTCGTTTCGGCCATTCGGCGTAAAGGTGGAGTTCACGCCTGAGGTCAATCCTGACGGTACCGTGCGGCTAAAGGTCGCTCCGGAGGTCAGCGCGCTCGACTACACCAATGCTGTTACGGTGAGCGGCTTTACCATCCCGGCGCTTTCTACGCGTCGTGCGGAGACTGAGGTTGAGCTGCGCAGCAACCAGAGCTTTGCGATTTCCGGCCTGCTCGATCAGCGGACGACTGACATGATGAGTAAGAATCCGGGGGCTGCGAACATCCCGATTCTGGGTTATCTCTTCAAGTCGAAGAACGTAAACCACTCGACAACCGAGTTGGTGATCATCGTCACGCCTACCGTAATCGATCCGATTACGGAGACAGCCCCGCCGAAGGAGCCTCAGATGCCGATTCCGAGACTCGACCGGAAGGACTTCGACGACTCCCTGGGCAAGAACCTGAGCCCGAACCCGACACCGCCGGCGATCGACTCGAACCATCCGCCCCTGGGCGGCCCGACTCCGCCGGTACCTCCTGCACCCAGCGCGCCAGCACCGGCAGCCGAGAATAAGCCGGCGGACGACAACACTTCACCGGCTGCACCTGCCAAGGTGGACGCCGCTCCTGCGACTCTGTCGGATCCGGCACTAGCGGCATTCGCAAACCCGGTCAAGCAGTCGGGTGGCGTGGTCGTAGAGGTCATGGCGTTGTCGCACGACTCCGATGCAGACGCGATGTTGACGGCTCTGCGACGCCAGGGATACGAGGCCAAAGTTGAGCGGCAGCAGCACGATTCACTGCTCCACATCGATGTCGGGCCATTCTCGACCAAGGCTGAAGCAGAGAGTATGCAACAACGCCTGATGAAAGACGGGTACGACGCGAGCATTCACTGATCCGCGAGGCATAGCGGAAGAGCCTGGGCCGCACATCGTCAAGCGGACCAGAACATGAACTGCACTTTGCACCGAGGGATACAAACGTGAAGGAAGCAACTTATAGTGCCGGTACTCCAACCGTAGCGCTGATCACAGTCGGCATCGGAGAGGCGCTCGCGGAAGAGGTCGCGCAAGCTATTGCAGAGATGCCGTGGATCGTTCGTCGCGCGGATTGCGAAGGCTACATCTCGCAGGTGCGGCGACCGCCATTCTCGCAGGGCGTGAAGTCCGCGCACTATTGCATCGCCGTGATCGACCTCGATACCGACATGGAGCAGGCGATCGAGGCGGCGGCCTACATCCAGGAGATGTACTCCGGGAAGGCCGCTCTGGTAGCACGTTCCACCAGTCAGGATCATGAGATTCTGCTGCGCGCCATGCGCGCGGGCTTCAATGACTTTATCGGCGAAACCTTCAATACCGCAGCTTTCGCCGAGACTCTGACCCGAATCAGCCAGCTTTGGCAGACGCGAGCCGCCAGCAACGCTGTACGCGGGTCCGTCGTTTCGCTGATCGGCACCAAGGGCGGCGTCGGCACCACCACCCTGGCCGTTCACCTTGCAATGTATCTCGTTCAGACGCATGGCAAAAAAACGCTCCTCATCGACAATCATGCTCAGCTCGGCCATGCCTGCGTCTATCTCGGTATCGACGGCAGCCGCCACAACTTCCATGAGCTGGTTCGTAACCTGAGCCGTCTCGACAGCGAACTGCTGCGTGGCTATATCGCTACTCATTCCAGCGGTCTCGAAGTATTGTCATCCCCCGACACGTGCGAGAACCATCGCGTTACCGATCCCGAGCAGATGTCACAGACGCTCGACTTCCTACGCGGCGAGTACGACTACGTCATCGTCGACTGCCCGCCGACTCTGGATGAAACCAACCAGGCCGTCATCGAAGGCTCGAACCTGGTTTACCTCATTGCAACGCCGGAGATTGGCGCTGTCCGTGACCTTTCACGGTTTGTTGACGCCCTGATGCAGAACGACGAGAACAAGGAGCGCCTGAAAGTCATAATTAACCGCTTCTCGTCGCAGCACGCCGTTGGTCCCGAGCAGATTGAGAAGGCGATCCGCATGGAGATCTTCATGAAGTTCCCCAACAACTATGCGGAGGTAGTGCGCTCAGGCATTCTCGGCGAGCCAATAGGGCCGAAGCAGAAGTCCGAGTTCGGCGCGCAAATCACCAAATGGGTGAGCGGACTTGCCGGCCCGGGCATCCATGGTGATGCGCAGGGCACCCCGAAGAAGGCCGGATTTTCGCTTTGGAAGTAAGGACAGAACAGAACAGATTTTCGAAGAGAAGGGTAACGAATCATGTCCAGTTTCAGTTCAACACCATCGAATGGAGCACGGCCTGATCCTCGGTCCACCGCTGCTTCAGGCACCAAGGTTGCCGATGGTGTCCAGCAGCAAATCAAGACTGCGGTTCACAAGGAACTGATCAAGCGGGTAGATCTGGATAAGCTCGGCGATGTGAAGGAAGCCGCCGGCATCCAGAAGCAGTTCTTTGGAGTCATCCAGCAGATCATCAATGAGCAGGGTGTACCGCTCAGCGCGACCGAGCGTGACCGCCTTGCGCAGGAAGTCGTCGATGAAGTCTTCGGCCTAGGGCCGCTCGAACCGCTGCTCAAAGACGACACCATCAGCGATATTCTGATCAACACCTATTCGCAAATCTACGTCGAGCGCCGTGGCATCCTGGAAAAGACCTCGCTCACCTTCCAGGACAATAAGCACCTGCTGCACATCATCGACAAGATCGTGTCGCAGGTCGGCCGCCGTATCGACGAGTCCTCGCCAATGGTTGATGCCCGCCTGGCCGATGGCTCGCGTGTCAATGCGATCATTCCGCCACTCGCCATCGATGGTCCCAGCATGTCGATCCGCCGTTTCGGCAGCAAGCCGCTCGGTCCGGAAGATCTACTGCGCTTTCAGGCGATGACCCCTCCGATGCTCGAATTTCTCAAAGGCTGCGTGAAGGCCCGCCTGAATATCATCATCTCCGGCGGTACCGGCTCGGGCAAGACGACGCTCCTCAACACACTTTCGAGCTACATCTCGGAGAAAGAGCGCATCGTCACGATTGAAGACTCAGCCGAACTGAAGCTTCGTCAGGATCACGTGGTGCGTCTCGAAACGCGGCCGCCGAATGTCGAAGGCAAAGGCGCCATCCGTCAGCGCGAACTCGTCATCAATGCCCTCCGTATGCGTCCTGATCGCGTCATCCTTGGCGAGGTCCGCGGCGAAGAAACCCTGGACATGTTGCAGGCCATGAATACAGGCCACGATGGATCGCTCGCGACCATCCACTCCAACACGCCTCGTGACGCTCTCGCCCGTCTCGAAACCATGGCCATGATGGGTGAGGTCAAGCTTACCGAGAAGGCCATCCGGGCCCAGGTGGCTGCGGCTGTGCACATTATCGTGCAGGCATCGCGTATGAGCGACGGCTCGCGCCGCATCACTCACATTACCGAGCTGACCGGAGCATTCTCCGACGTCGTCAGTATGCAGGACATCTTCCTTTTCGAGAAGAAGGGAGTTGGTCCGACCGGAAAGGTACGCGGCCGTTTCTATGCCACTGGCATCGTCCCGAAGTGTGCCGACAAGCTCACCGCGGCCGGCGCAACCTTGCCTGTGGGTCTCGCTGACCACAGTGTGGACATCGGATAGCGAGGAAAGCAATGTTTCTGTTGATTGCATTTGCCTCCATTCTCCTGGTCACCTTCGGCGTGGTAGCGCTCATGACCGGCGCTACCCGCCAGCAGAAGATGGTGGAGCGCCGCGTCGCCGGACTCGTTGCCACGGGCAGCGAAGGCGGCCCTATCACTCCGCAGGTGCAGCTTTTGCTCAAGGCGGAGCCCACTGGCAATTATGGCTTCCTGAACACACTGCTGCAGGATTACGCCCTGCCGCGTGCCATTCAGGTCAAGATCATCCAGGCCGATATGGAGGCGACGGCACTCAGTGTATTGCTGTCATCGCTGGGTTTGGCTTTTGCCGGCTTCGTGATCGCCTATCTGTGGGTCTCTATGCTGGCCGTCCAGGTAATTGCCGCGGTGGCCCTGTCATACGCTCCGTATGGATTCATTTCCTTCAAGGCCGCAAGGCGGATGAAGAAGTTTAATGACGGACTTCCGGATTCGATCGATATGATGTCGCGTGCGCTGCAGGCCGGCCATTCCATGACCGCATCCATCAACGTCATTGCGGAACAAGCGGCGGAGCCGGTGCGTTCTGAATTCAGCGAAGTTTTCAAGCAGCAGAACTTTGGACTTCCCATTCGCGACGCCATGGGGCAGATGCTGGAGCGGGTTCCATCTCAGGACCTGCGCGTGCTCGTTACCGCCATCCTCGTGCAGAAGGAGACCGGCGGCAACCTCGTTGAAATCCTCAACCGGACCTCACACACCATCCGCGAGCGCCTTCGCATTCAGGGAGAAATCCGCACGCACACCGCGCAAGGCCGCATGACGGGATACATTCTCTGCGCGCTGCCTATCGTCATGCTGGTGGTCATCAACTTCCTCAACCCCGGCTACTCCAAGGTGTTGATGGATACTCCGACCGGCCACACCATTTCGTACATCGGTGTTGGACTGCTCATCACAGGTGGCTTGATCATCCGGCAGATCATCAACGGAATCGAGGTCTAGCGTGCCTATCATCTTCTACGTCCTTCTCGCGCTTATCGTCTTCGGCGTCGTCGCTCTCATGTTGATGCCAAATTTCTTCCGCCCGTCCGTCGAAGCGCAGCGCGTCTTCGATGTGGTGAAGAGCGACCGTCCCGATGTGAGAACCGTTCGTGGCAAAGAGCAGATGCAGGATCGCGTTCTGCAGCTCGCCTCTGGCCTTCGCATGCGCCTCGGTCTGGCGGAAAACCCTCGACTCAAGGTGCGGCTGGCGCAGGCAGGCATTCACAGTAAGGCGGGGGCGGATATGTACTTCGCCGCGCAATTTCTGGTGCCGCTGCTCGGAGCCGTAGGCGGCACACTGTTCCGATCCAATCTTGTCCTTTGCGTGCTGGCCTTCGGTGTCGCAGGCTACCTCGCGCCCGATATGTGGCTGAACTGGATGATGGGCCGCCGCCGGAAGCGTATCCGTCGTAGTATCCCGGACTCGCTCGATCTCCTGGTTATCTGCGTTGAAGCCGGACTCGGTCTCGATCAGGCACTCCTTCGTATTGGGCAGGAGCTCGCCGTCAGCCACCCTGACATTCACGATGAATTACTGCAGGTCAATCGCGAGCAGCGCGCCGGCAGACCAAGGCTCGAAGCTTGGCAGAACCTCGCGGAGCGAACCGAGATCGAGGAGTTCCGCTCCTTCGTTGGCATGCTCGCGCAGACCGACAAGTTCGGCACGCCGATCGCCAAAGCTCTAAGCCGATTCTCTGAAGAGATCCGCACGAAGAGGAAGCAAGCTGCGGAAGAGGCCGCTGCAAAAACCAAGATTAAAATTATCTTTCCGTTGGTGCTCTGTATCTTCCCCTGCATCTTCATAGTCTTGCTCGCGCCTGCTGTGTTGAACATCATGGCCGGCTTGAAGGGCATGAACCAATAAGTGTCCCTAAGATGCCACTTTTACGTTATCGACGTAACCTGCGGATTCGTTTGTATTAGAAGCAGCAAAGGTCTCCACGCAACTTTGAGTCTTCTGCACTGAGTTGGTTGTTGAAGGCATTCCAGGTCGTAGGAAACAAAAAACACTACTGGCTGAACCTGCCACAGTAGCTGCGATCCTGGAATGCCGAAGTTCGACGGAAAGGAGGAATCGAGAATGAACCCCCATGCAATTCAGGCCCTCGCTGCTGCGCTCGCGGCTGCCGTGCTCGGAATCATCGTCTACCGCCGTAAGCAGAAGAATGCGTAAACCAACCCAGCTACACTGAACTATGTTGAAAGTAACGAACACAACCCGGGGAACGACTGTAGGGGACAAGATCGAGCTCGCGAATACTTCGCTGACGCGGATGTTCGGCCTGCTCGGACGTAAAGGATTGGACGCTGGAGGGGGGCTTTGGATCAAGCCTTCTTCTGGCGTCCACACTTTTTTTATGGCCTTCACTATCGATGTCATCGGGTTGGACAAGGACCTGAGGGTGATCAAGCTGTGGCACTGCCTGCCGCCGTTTCGCGTCACCTCGGTGAGCATGAAACTCAAGAGCGTAGTCGAGCTGCCCTGTGGCGCAATCAAGGCCGCTGCGGTGCAGGTCGGCGATAAGCTTGAGATCACCCCCGCGGGCGAATCCCGCTAGCGGTAAATCCCGCCACACTCCCCTAGTTCCCGCCCGCATCCATCCCCCGCCTGTATATAGATGCAGCCCTGAGCTGCATGATTATGCAACTTAGTAAGATACAAACGAGTGAGCTGCCTCCCAACCGGCTGTACTACCTTCTAGCTGCTTCTACGGCTTTGCAGTCCATGTAACCGGCTCGCTCGGAAGGTGTGAACGATGGTTTCCGCAGAACTGATCGAGCTTGAAAAGCGATACGGCGCCCATAACTACGAGCCCTTGGGTGTAGTTATCGAACGCGCATCCGGCGCGTGGGTGTATGACGCAGAGGGACGTCGTTATCTGGACTTCCTCGCAGCTTACTCGGCCGTCAACCAGGGTCACTGTCATCCGGCCATTTTCCAGGCCATGTGCCGCCAGGCTGAGAAAGTCACGCTCACCTCTCGTGCGTTCCGCAACGATCAGCTTCCGCTTCTCTACCGCGATCTCCACGAGCTCACCGGCTTTGAGATGGCGCTGCCGATGAACTCCGGCGCCGAAGCCGTCGAGACGGCTCTGAAAGCGGCGCGCAAGTGGGGCATGGCTGCAAAGAACATTCGCGACGGCCAGCAGGAGATTATCGTCGCTACCAACAACTTCCACGGGCGCACTATCGCCATCGTCGGCTTCTCATCCGAGGAGCAGTACCGCGAGGGATTTGCGCCGTTCCCCTCAGGATTTCGTGAGATCCCCTTCGGCGATGCCGATGCGCTGCGCCACGCCATCACACCCAGGACCTGTGCCTTCCTCGTCGAACCCATCCAGGGCGAGGCGGGCATCATCGTACCGCCCGAAGGCTACCTGCGCCAGGTCGCGGATATTTGCCGCGAAAACAATGTCCTGCTCATCCTCGATGAGATCCAATCGGGTCTGGGCCGAACCGGCAAGCTCTTCGCCTATCAGCACGAGGGCATCACGCCGGACGTTCTGATCGTCGGCAAGGCACTATCGGGCGGCTTTTACCCTGTCTCCGCCGTCCTCAGCTCACGCGAGGTCCTCGGCGTCTTCCGCCCGGGGGACCACGGCAGCACCTTTGGCGGCAATCCGCTCGCCTGCGCCATCGCCCGCGCCGCCCTCCGCGTCATTGTCGACGAAAAGCTGTCTGAGCGCTCCGCCGAGCTCGGTGAGTACGCGATGGCATATCTAAAGAAGATCCGCAGCCCACACATCGTCAATATCCGCGGCAAGGGGCTCTGGATCGGCATTGAGCTCAACCGCGCCGCTCGGCAATTCTGTGAAGAGCTGAAGGAGCGCGGCATCCTCTGCAAAGAGACCCACGCGTCGGTCATCCGGCTCGCGCCTCCGCTTATCATCGACAGAGCCGACCTGGAGTTCGGCCTCGAGCAGATCCGCGCCGTTCTCGAAGAGAAGCTGACTCCGCCGAAAGAGGATGTCCCGGAGCTCGCGGAAGCCACCGGTCCATAGCAACTGGTCAGGAGATTGCGTCGTTGACGAGTGACTGGGCCTCGGTCTGGATTTGCTTCAGGTGGCCGGGGCCGTTGAAGCTCTCGGCGTAGATCTTATAGACATCTTCGGTGCCGGAAGGCCGGGCGGCGAACCAGCCATTCTCAGTGGCCACTTTGAGGCCGCCGATGGCTGCATTGTTTCCCGGAGCCTCCGTGAGAATCGCCGTGATGGGCTCGCCCCCAAGAGTTTTGGCCTTGACCTGCGAGGGGCTGAGCTTGCCGAGCTTGGCCTTCTGCTCCTTAGTAGCGGCTGCGTCGATGCGCTGGTAGACGGGTGCGCCGTACTTTGCAGTGAGCTCGCCGTAGAGCTGGCCGGGGTCTTTGCCGGTGACGGCGGTCATTTCGGCGGCGAGCAGGCCGAGGATCAGGCCATCCTTGTCCGTGGTCCAGACTTGGCCGTTGCGACGGAGAAAGCTGGCGCCGGCGGACTCCTCGCCCACAAAGCCGAGCGTGCCCGCGACCAAGCCGTCGACGAACCACTTGAAGCCTACGGGGACCTCGAGCATGGGGCGGTTCAAGCCCTTCGCGACGCGATCGATAATGGACGACGATACCAGCGTCTTGCCGATACCGACTTCAGCGGACCACTGGGGTCGATGCGTGAACAGATACTGAATGCAGACGGCAAGATAGTGGTTCGGGTTGAGAAGACCGGTGGATCGGGTGACAATACCGTGGCGGTCGTGGTCGGTGTCGCAGGCCCAGGCAACGTCAAACCTGTCCTTGTTCGCGATCATGGACGCCATGGCGTAGGGGCTGGAGCAGTCCATGCGGATACGCGAGTCCCAGTCGAGTGTCATGAACCGGAATGTGGGGTCGACGTACGGATTCAGGACCTCGAGCTTGGGCAGATACTTCTCGGCGATCCGCGGCCAATAGTGGACGCCCGCTCCACCGAGGGGGTCGACGGCGAGCTTGAGCGCGGTGCCGGCGAGCGGGCCGAAGTCGATCACGTTGCCGAGATCGCCGACGTAGGCCGAGATGTAGTCGTGGCGATG
>Ga0070658_10004540_pt1 | contig 11284 bp, 10 predicted proteins | sample KBSC13metaG_FD_64664 | JGI IMG/M metagenome (GOLD analysis project Ga0070658, IMG submission 64664) | Corn rhizosphere microbial communities from Kellogg Biological Station, Michigan, USA - KBS C1-3 metaG | ecosystem: Host-associated > Plants > Roots > Rhizosphere > Soil ... | reverse complement strand
TCGCCCCGACGCGGACGATGACCCGGCGGAGAATCTGGATGGCCACGTGATGCTTCGTGTAGATGGCACCCTGGCCGCGGGCGCCCGCGGCGAGGAAGATGTCGCGGTCGCGCTCGTCAACCACGAGGCGCACGGCGATGCGTTGCGCGGGCGCCGCGATGGGCGCAGTGTTGGGCAGATTGCCGCTGAGCGGCATCTGGCCCTGCGCGGTGGCCCACAGGATGGAGTCCACCTTGCACTTGATGATGCGACCCGGGTACTGTTTCACGAAGATTTCCGCCTCGTCGCCTTCCTCCACATAGCGCACTTCGTTCTGCCGGTAAAAGGCGAGCACCCAGGGATTCTCCTCCTGGATGAAACTCATGACCGACATGGTCGCGAACTGGGTCGCGCGCGCGCCGGGTTGCAGGGCGAGATTGGCCACACGGCCATTGGAGGGGGCGACGTGGACACAGCCGTCGAGGTCGTATTTGGCGGCGGCAACGTCCGCTTCGGATTTGGCGATCTGGGCCTTGGCGGTCGCCACTTCATCGATGTCGCCGTCCGCGGTTTTCGCCGAGAGCTTTTGTTTGACTTGCGATTCCGTGGCGTCGGCGGCGAGGAATTCGCTCTCAAGATTGCCGAGGTCGCTTTGCGCCTGTTCGAGGTCGGCGCGCTTTCCAGCGCCGGTGGCGGCAAGCTGCGTAAATTGCTCGACGCGCTTTTTGGCCAGATCGACGCGCGGGACAATGGAGGCCTTTTTTGCGGTCGCATTCTTGAGTTGATCCTCCAGGCCGCGCTGCGTCGCCTCGGCGGTGACGAGCTTCACCTTGTTCATCGTCAGCGTGGCATCGGCGGCCTTGAGCGCCGCCTCAAAAGGCACGGGATCGATCTTGAAGAGCACGTCACCCTTCTTGATCGGCCGGTTCGGCTCGATCGGCACTTCGGTGACCTGGCCGGTCACGCGCGGAACGATCGCGATCACGTAGTTCTGGGCCCGCACGTCGCTCGTGGTGGGGGCGACGATATTCAGCAAGAGGAAAAGAATGATCATCCCCACGATGGGCAGCGTGACGGTGATGCACTTGTTCATGAAGTTCCAAGGCAGCAGCTTGAACTTGCCAAAGATGAGCCAAGCGAAGAACGAGTAGATACCGAGCAGGATGACTTCCATTACAGTTTCCCTCCTTTATTGAGTTGCGCTTCGAGGATCGCAATGCGGGCACGGAGTTTTTCGACTTCGGTGGCCTCATCCCCTTCCGCCTTGTGATTGCCGTGCGATTCATCCACATCCGTCCCGTAGGCTATCTTGTGCGCGACGGGCTTGGTGTAGGCCCACAGCCAGGCGATCGGCCAGAGCAGCCCGCCGAAGACGAGCGAGAGCAGACAGAGGCACTGGATCGCGGCAGTCTGCGGGTGTTTCTTTTTCTCCGCGATTTTCTCGGGCAGAATGTGAACCATGAGGAAGACCGTGACGCCGACGATCGGGACGAGGATCAGCGCGAACCACGCGATGCCATTGGCGACGGCGTCGAGGGTCTCTCCCTGAAACATGGAGGCGTGGGCGTGGGTGGGCGCGGCGAGCAGCAGCGCGAGCAGTGCCGGCGCGGCCACGCGGGCAAATCGCCGGATGAGGGGTCGTGGTGGCTTCATGGTTTTTGGTTTGGTTGGTGTGACGGTGTTGGAATGCAGGCGCGACAGCGCACCATCCAAAAGGTTGCGAAGAAGGACGTCGTTCTCGACGGCCATCGTGCTTTGGAGGATCTTGCACCGTCCGGCGTCACCAATCTCGATCACGCTGTCCTCCTCGAGTTGGCACGGCAGTTCGCGCAGAGCGAAAGCGGAGAGTTCGTCGTCGAAACCCAACACCACCAGGCGGCCTGGCCTCGGGGGTTTCACGGACGAAAGTGTAAAGGGTGCGGACATGGGCCGTGGTGCGTCAGGAGGCGCGTTTGCCGGTGAGGGCCCACGCGATCGCGTCCAGCAGCGCCTGGTCGTCCACCGGTTTGCGGAAATAGGCCGCGGCGCCGACGCTCTGCGCACGGTCGCGTGTCTCGGCGGTGTCGTGGGCGGTGACGAAGATGATCGGTAAATGGTGGCCGGCGCGGGCGAGCAGTTCGGGCAGGTCGAGGCCGCTCGCTCCAGGCATTTGAATGTCCGAGATCACGCAGGCATTGACGTCGGAGAAAGCCGAACGCAGGAAATCTTCGATCGACACGAAAGTCCGCGGCTGCATCTTCGCCGAGCGCACGAGGCGCGCGTACGCGGTGCAGACCGACGGTTCGTCGTCCACGATGTAGATTTGGATCGGAGGATTTGGCATGGTTCGGTGACGCCGTCATGATTCTCCAGCGCTGCTTCCGCGGCTATCGGACTTTGGTCCTATGTCGCCGATCGTCGATGGCTAGACGGACAAGATTGCGCCTGCGGCCTGGCTAATTGATCGGCTGCCCCTGCATGCAAAGGCCGATCAGATCTTATTCCGACAAAGCCGTGCCCGGGGGGATTGGCAGCGTGAAGTAGAAAGCCGCGCCGCCGTCCTCGTGATTGCGTGCCTCGATGCGACCGCCGTGATTCTCGATGATGCGCCGGCAGATCGAGAGGCCCATGCCGAGACCGCTCGACTTGGTGGAAAAGAAGGGGGCGAAGATCGCCGAGACACGCTCCGGCGGGATCCCGTGGCCGCGATCGCGGACGATCGCCGCGACAGAATCTCCTTCGACGCGCGTGCTTACCTCGATGATGCGGCGTTCCGGCGGTGTGCCTTCCATGGCATGGGTCGCATTGATGAGAAGATTTACCAAGACCTGCTGCAGTTCGACCCGCGCCGCCTCCACGGAGGGCAGTTCCGGCGCGAGCGCGGTCTTCACTTCGATCTGGGCTTCGATCATTTCGCTGCGTGTCAGGTCGATCACCTCGTCCACGAGTGCGTTGAGGCTGCAGGTCTCGCGCACGGCCGGCCGATTGCTGACCATCGCGCGCAGGTTTTGGATGACATTGCCGGCGCGTTTGTCGTCGCGCACGATGTCGTCGAGGATGGCGCGGAACTCGACCAGATCGATCTCGCCGGAGTCCATGAAACGGCGTGCCGCCTGGGCGTTGCTGAGAATGGCGGCTAGCGGCTGGTTCAACTCGTGCGCCAGCGCAGAGGCCAGCTCGCCGAGCGTTGCGACCCGCAAGGCGTGGGAGAGTTCGCTGCGTAATTGCCCCTCGCGAAGTTCCGCTTGCTGCCGTCCGACAACGTTGCCGATGATTTGCGCGATCAGCTTCAGGTCCATGATCTCGTCCTCCTTCCAGGCTCGCTCCGAACCGAGGGTCGCAAAGGCGAGGGCTCCGAACGTCCGCCCGTCGGCGACGAGCGGAATGGTCAGGTTCGACCGGGGCCCATGAATTCGGAATACCTCCGCGTCACGCGAAGCCTCCGGGGGGAGTTGGTCGATGCTGGTGAAGCAAATGGATTCGGCGCGCATCAACTTCGCGTAGGCCCAGGGAAGGTTCCCTTCGGTGGTGAAATAGGGCGGGAGCGGCGGCCAGCCGGGCCGCTGCCAGCAGTGCACGCAAACCATGCCCCCGCCACCCTCCGACAGCCTCCATAGGGTGCAACGGTCCAGGCCGAGCGTTTCCACGATGAGGCGCTGGGTTTCCTCGATCGCCGCTTCCACATCCTCGGTGGGCAGCGCCACAAAGAGCGTCGAAACGGATGCGAGGACCCCTTGCAGCCGCAACTTCTCCGCGAGTTCGGTTTCGACCCGTTTCCGCTCCGTGACATCGATGGATACCCCGCGCACGCGGATTGGTTTGTGCGCATCGTTGAATTCGACGCGGCCGCGCGAAGCGATCCATCGCACCACTGCGCCCGGTAGCATCACCCGGTATTCCGTTTCGTAATCGCTGTCGTCCGTGACCGTCCGCGTCAGCACTTCGCGGACGCCTTCGCGATCATCGGGATGCAGCCTTTGCAAGATGGAATCAACCTCCAGCCGTTCCGACTTCTCGAACCCGAGCAATGCGCGCCAGCGATCCGTCGCCCAGATCTCATCCCTTTCGAGATCTCGAATCCATAAGCCCATCCGCGCCGACTCCGCGGCCAGTGCCATCCTCCGCTCGCCTTCCCGCAGTTGCTCGCTGACTTGCTCTGCCTTCTGACTGGCTGCGACGGCGTCCGCCGCCAGGTCGAGCGCGGCGCGACGAGACTCCTGCAGTTCGTTGAGGGAGTCGCGTAGCGCCTGCGTGCGCACGTCCACCAGGTTCGTCAACTGATCCTCATGCGCGCGAAGCTCGATCTCCGCGCGCTCGCGCCGCAGGAATTCCTGCCTCAGCAGGATGAACATCAGCACGAGCGCGACACTGCCTATCGTACCGCCGAAAACGACCCACCAGATCGTCCGGCGGGTGTCTGCCGTTTTCGCCACTACATGTTCTTGCAGAAGTTGCTCCTCCTCTCGTTGAGCCTGGACGACGAGCGCGCGGATTTGCTCCATGAGCTTTCTTCCCACGTCTTCCGCCACGGTCTCGCGACCGGCGTCGAACCCATTTGTTTCACGGTTCGCGAGATTCTCTTTGAGTTTCGCCAGCTTCGCGGCGATCAGCGGCGTCATGGCCGCGAGGCGTTGCTGTTCGCGGGAATTGTCTGCCGTCAGGCCCCGAAGAGCGGTCAGATGCCCCTCAATCTCGCCCAGGCTCGCGTCAAAGTGCTCCAGAAACGATTGATTTCCGGTGATGATGAAGTCGCGCTGCCCGGTCTCCGCGTCCTTGAGGCTGGAGAGGAGTCCACTCAGTTCGGCCATCACGACATAGGTATGGTTCTCCAACGTGTCCGCAGCGATTGCGGCGGTCATGTTGCGGTAGCAAAACCAGCTCACAGCCATCACGTTCGCGAGGATGAGCGCGATCCCCACGGCCAAATACCGCGGTATTGCGTGAGCAAGGCGATGCTGGAAAAGCGGTGGCGGATTCCCCTTGGGCTGTGCTGCACCTAAACTGAAGGGAATCATGGGGCTAGCCTATGAAGGGTGCCCCTACGCGCCAATGCGGAATTAACCTCCAATAAAGGGGTGCGGGGCTCTCCAGCGTGCAGTCGTTGGGAGGCGCGAAGTGGGGCGTTGGTCCTATGCGTGGACCGTCGCCGGCGCCACGCCCGCGGCGTGCGCCACGCGTACCAGGTCGGCCACGGAGGTGACGCCCATCTTCTCCATCACACGGCCGCGATGGATCTTGATGGTCTTCTCCGCCGCGCCAAGGTCGTCGGCGATCTGCTTGTTCAGCAGGCCGGCGATGACGCGCTGCATCACTTCGAACTCCCGCGGGGTCAGCGCGTCGAGTAGAGTGCGGGCGGCGGCGCGTTCGGCGGCGGCCTGCCGCACCTCGACGGACCGTGACAGCGCCCGACCTACCGCGGCGAGCAGTTGCTCGTCATCGACCGGCTTGGTCAGGAAATCGATGGCGCCCGACTTCATCGCCTCTGCGCACATGGGCACGTCGCCATGCCCGGTCAGGAAGACGATCTGCGCCTGCCGGTCGGCAAGCGCCTGCTGGATTTCGAGTCCGTCGAGCCCGGGCATGCGCATGTCCAGCAAGATACAGGAAGGGCCGTCGTGTGGTCCGCGCTGGAGCAGTTCCTTTCCCGAAGAAAACGCTTCCGCCGCCAGCCCCACAGAGCGAAAAAGTCGTGTCAGGCTGCGCCGGACGGATTCGTCATCATCCACGATGCAGACAAGAGCATCGGGGGGCGGTTTTGGGAGGGCGGATAGCGAAGATTGCGATGGCACGGCGGCTATGAATCCTCATCGTTGTCCTCCGCGGGGGATGGATGGTCAAGGACGCTTCTTTAGCAGGCCAGTCATCCAGCCGTCGGTATCGGACTTTGGTCCTATGGACCCTTCACAGCCGTGGGCGCAGGCTGGTGTCGCCCCTAAGAAGAACCCGTCCCATGAAAACCATCGCTCTGATCGCCTCCCTCACCTTTGCGCTTGCTGGCGCGACCTTCGCTCAAGCTCCCGAAGACACTTCGCCCGAGAAGAAGGCCGTGATCGCCAACGATCGCGCCTACGAAGCCGCCTACGCCAAAGGCGATGTGAAGGCGATGGCGGACTTCTTCGCTGAAGACGCCGACTACACCACGGATGAAGGCCGCATTTTCAGCGGTCGCGAAGCCATCGAAGGCGCCATTCGCGCCGGGCTCGTGGCCAACCGCGGCTCGAAGCTGACCATTGCCGTGGATTCCGTCCGCGTCCTCACACCGGAGACCGTGTTGGAAAAGGGTTCGACGACGGTGACCGCGAAGAACGGGGAGAAGAGCAGCGACCTTTACACCGCAATCCATGTGAAGAAGGACGGCAAGTGGAAGATCAATCAGCTCATTGAATCTCCGGTGCCAGTGCTGACTCCGCGCGAACACCTGGCGGAACTCGAGTGGCTCATCGGGCAATGGGAGGAAGCCGACAAGACGACCGATCTCACGGTGCAGAGCCTGTATTCGTGGGCGCGCGGGGGCAGCTTTCTCACCCGCAGCATCACGGTGAAGCATGGCGGGAACGTCACGCTCGAAGGCTGGCAGATTATCGGCTGGGATCCGATCGAGGAGCGTCTGCGCTCGTGGACGTTCGACGGCGAAGGCGGTTTTGCGGAAGGACGTTTCACGCGTGACGGCGACCGCTGGCTGCTGCGTGAGACTGGCGTGGCCCCTGACGGCAGCCGGACGAGCGCGGATAATACGATTTCGAAGCTGACCGCGGATCGCTTCACCTGGGAGTCCAACAACCGGACGCTCGATGGCGACCCCCAGCCGAGCATCGGACGGATCGAAATCAATCGCGTGAAAGGAAACTGAAGCCATGCGCTCACGACTCCCTACAATCCTTGCCGCGGCGATGTCGCTCGTGGTGTTGCTCGATAGTGCGACGGTTTACGGGCGTGGTGGCGGAGGAGGTGGGGGACGAGGAGGAGGCGGTGGTGGTGGCGGGCGCGGTGGAGGAGGGGGAGGTTCCCGCGGTGGTGGTGGCGGCAGTATGTCACGCCCCTCAGGCGGCGGAGGCGGATCCCGGCCCTCAGGTGGTGGCTCGCGCCCTTCCGGTGGAGATTTTTCGCGCCCCTCAGGCGGCGGTGGTTCACGCCCGTCGGGTGGTGGTGGTTCACGCCCGTCAGGGGGTGGTGGCGGCGGAGACTTTTCCCGTCCTTCCGGTGGCCAGGTTTCGCGGCCCTCGCAACAGCCATCCGGGGGAGGTCGTGTCCCGTCTGCGCCCTCGCAACGCCCATCGGGTGGCGATCGTCCGTCGAGCGGCAACAGCGCCTCACAGCTTCCGTCGGCCAATCGCCCCAACACGGCCAACCGTCCATCCCAGCAACCGGCGCGGCCCGGGGGAGCCGATCGCCCGGGGGGCGTGGATCGCCCAGGAGGCGCGGATCGTCCTGGAGCCGGCACCGCCAACCGTCCATCGCAACTTCCCTCCAAGCCTGGGGCGGGCATTGCGGATCGCCCCGGCGCCAAGCCGGGCCAGCGCCCGAGCACCGGGGACGTCGGCAATTTCCTCGGCATCGCCGGCGGCGTCGCCGCGGGTTCCGCACTGGGCGGGGCCATCGCCAACCGGCCTTCGACCCTCCCAGCCGAACGGCCCGGCATGGGCAATCGCCCCGGCGCCGGCGAACGTCCTGTCCGTCCGGAGCAACGCCCGGATTGGAGCGAGCGCTCGCAAGGCCGCAATGAACAATGGAATCAGCGCGTGGACAATCGGAACGACGCGTGGAACCAGCGCGCCGACAACCGGCAGCAAGCGCGCAACGATTTCCAGCAGAACCGCGACCAGCGTTGGAGTAACCTGGATTCCGCCCGCGAAGATCGTCAGAACTGGCGTGATCAAAACCGCGAAGACTGGCAGAAGCATCGCGAGGATTTATGGAGCTATCGCGGGGACCGCGCCAACGAGATCTGGGACAACACGCGTGATTTCTACGACAACGTGTTTGACGACCGGTGGTGGGGAGCTTGTGGATGGGGCATCGGCTGGGCTGGCAATTACCCTGCCAATCCGTGGTGGTGGTGGCGTCCGGCGGTGTGGGGGACGGTGGCCACGTTTGTGGACGCGGTCACACCCGATCCCATCTACATCGACTATGGCATGAACGTGATTTACGAGGGCCAGACGGTCTACGTGGACAATCAGCCTGTCCCAGCCGCGCAATACACGCAGCCAATGATCGACCTCGCGGTGAACGCGGAGCAACCCCCGCCTCCGCTTCCGCCGGCTCCCACGCCTGCGCAGGGCGCCCAGCCCGCGGCGGCACCGGCCGCGGAGTGGATGCCGCTGGGCGTCTTCGCCCTCGCCCAGGAAGAGAAAGGGGATCCGATCATGTTCTTCCAACTCTCCGTCAATCGTGCGGGCGTGATCAGCGGCGGCTACACGAGCACACTCACCAACGATCAGAGGCCCGTGGCTGGCCAGGTCGACAAAGCCAGCCAGCGCGTCGCCTGGCGCATCGGCGACAACACGCAGACCGTCTTTGTGACCAGCCTCGCCAACCTCACCCAGGACGTTTCGCCGCTCGCGGTCCACTTCGGCACCACGCGCACCCAAACGTGGCTGCTCGTCCGCATGCCCGAGCCTGCTCCCGCCGGCCAGCCGCAAAAGCTCCCCGAGGGCAAAATCGCCCCACCGCCGCTGAAGACCGCCACCAAGGCGAAGTGAGGCTCCTGCACCCTTATGACTTTCGATTGGGCCATCCTGGATCCGATCGAGAAATTCATTGAGGAACACGAATCGGCCGGAAGCACGCCGGCGCAGTTCCGTTTGCTCAAGGACCAACTCGCGGTGATCCTTCGCAAATCAGCGGACCTGCAAGACGAGGTGGCAGCCCTCAAATCGGCAAATGCGCATCTAACCGGGGAGTGTGAACGCCGGGCACTGCGCATTCGTGATCTGGAACTCGCGGCACAGCACCGGGAGCAAGAGGAGCGGAGCGCGGAACTCCCAGGGATCGAGCATCGAATTTTGAAAATGCTGGCGGCACAAGACCAGGGATTGAGCGAGCGCCTCATTGTTGAGGGCCTGGGAGGGAGGGAGGGCCTCGCCGTTTACCACTTGGAAAATCTCGCAAAGAGGGAGTACGTCCTCCCGAACGACGATACTACCTACGCCTGGAGTGACTGGTACATCACCCCGAAAGGGCGGGACTATCTCACGGAGTGCGGAGAACTGTAGTGCTGGCGACGAAGAGCGGGGCGGCGGCCTATGCGGGCAAAGCTCCGTAGTCGCAAGAAATGCAGACGCCGCAGCATGCAACATCAGGAACGACCAGCGCCGATGGAATAGCCAGCCGATCGTCAGATGCGACCGCCAATGGAAAGTGGCACTCTGGAAGCACCGCGGTTACCACGGGAGCATCGCGACCCGCGTGATGGCAAACGCGAAGACCGCCAGGGCGAAAGCGAAGGCGGTCGCACGGACCCGCCGCTGCTCGAATTTTCCCGATGCGCTGGCGAAAAAAAGGACCGTGGCAAACAGCACGGTATTGGCGAGATACTGGCCGGAGATGTTGCCGGCGTTACGCGAATCCTGGATGCTCTCGTCGGCTTTCTCACTTGCTTGGGCGGCTTCGCGGCTGCCGCGCAGTTCGTAGAGATTCGGCACGAAGGGGTGCGGGTCGGCTTGAGGATTGTCGAACGGTTTCTGCGCGATCCACGCGTCGTACGCCTGGCGGACATCGGGCGGGAACCGGTGGACATAGAAGCCCGCCAGCTTCTCGTTTCCCGCCTGTTGTGCGGCAAGCATCTGCATGAACATCGCCGTGTGAACAGTTGCCGATTGCATTCCTTGCAACGTCAGCAATCCAGCGCGGCGCTCCAGGGCATTGTAATCGTTCATCAGGCGATTGGCTTTTCGCGTGAATGCCGCCGATTGGTACGAACACCACGCCGTGCAGAGGGTCGCCAGCGCCATCAGCACGGCGATGACCGGCTCAACCCAAGGCTTCTTGGGCGGTTGAGAGGTCGAGGATGCTTCGTCGTTTGTCAGTTTCGTCATCAGATCTGCTGTCCGTGGTGCTTCTCGCTGTGGTCAGCCTCTGCGCGGCATTCGCGGCCCAGTCGGCTCCGGCATCGGCGCAATTCAGCGAGGCGCATCGCCGGGGAAGCCGGCCACCGTCTTCTTGACCGCTTCCTGGATTTTTCCCGCATTGCTCTCCGGGCCGCCGACGACCGCCGTTCCCGTGCCGCGGAAGACAAGCTTCTTGGTGTGGGTATCCACGAAATCGAGGATGAGCGTGCCCTGGGTGTAGTTGCGCACATCGGTATAGGTGTGTGGCGCGCCTGTCCAAACGCCGTAGGTGCCGTAGGTATACGGCCAGGTCCCATGGTACCCGTACCCCCAATCCGAGTATTGCTGCACGGAGACTTTCTCCTGAGTGAGGACGTGACGCACCACGGCAAGGTCCGCCTTCGCGGCGGGCGCTTCGCTGATCCCACGCGTGGCGAGTTCGGTCCGCAGCGCATCGCGCAAGGCCGCCTCGGAGGTCGGTGAGAGGGTCTGGCCGTGAACGGCGGGCTCCAGGGCGTACGTCTTGTATTTGCCGAACGAAGCGGCGCGATCGTAGTCGGTCGTGACGGTGACTGTCGAGCATGCGGCGAGCGTGCAGGCGGCGATCAGAACGGGGAGTTTGGCGACGGTGGTTTTCATAGGGTATGAGTCTTGGGTTGCGGTGCGTGGAGCATGACAATCAGGAGCACGCTGTCCTATCGGACCTTGGTCCTATGCCGCGTAAGCCCAAGGTCCTATCGACTGTCCAAGGGGGCTGGGTGCAGGGTTTCATCTATGAAACGACCGCTCCCCCCGCCTGCTTCACAAAAGCCCGCCGTCGCCCTGGAACAGGCGCGTGCGCGCCTCGCGTCCGCCGAGACGATCGTGCAGACCGCGAAGCAGGAATTCCGAGCCGCCAGGCACAAGCGGAAGCTGGCCAAGGAGGCCGTCCGCCGGACGAAGAAGAAGCTCAAGCAGGCCAGGAAAGCCCTGGTTAAAGCGAGACGTACGCTCGCCAAAGCGGAGGAGAAGCTGGCGAAGAATGCCACGCGTGCCGTGAAGGCGAAGAACCGGGCCACCGTCATCCCATCGACAAAATCCTCTGCGTCAAAGGTCACCAAGAAACCCACCAAGCGGGCGGTATCACGGACGCGCCGCGCCCGTCCCGTGCCTGCGGAAACTGCACCCGAACAGGAGTCGCCGTCTGTCCTGCCGCCGGAGTCATCGAACCCGCCGCCGGGCGAAGCGAATCCGGGTGCGGCCGACGCCGGCGCCAATGGAGCTTAGCAGCGACGGCG
>Ga0070658_10004539_pt1 | contig 11284 bp, 2 predicted proteins | sample KBSC13metaG_FD_64664 | JGI IMG/M metagenome (GOLD analysis project Ga0070658, IMG submission 64664) | Corn rhizosphere microbial communities from Kellogg Biological Station, Michigan, USA - KBS C1-3 metaG | ecosystem: Host-associated > Plants > Roots > Rhizosphere > Soil ... | reverse complement strand
CGGGCCGCAGGCGGTCGAGGAACCAGAGGCGGGCCTGGGCCGGGGAGAGCGGCAGGGCGCCCTCCCGCGCCACCGGCGCGAGCGCCGGACCGGTTTCCAGGCCGTCCTCCCGGGCCTCCTCGATCCTCCGCGCCAGCCCCTCGACCGTGGGCGCCTCGAAGAGAGCCTGGATGCCCAACTCCACCCCGAACAGGCCGCGCACTCGCGACAGCACCTGGAGCGCCACCAGGGAGTGGCCGCCCAGCTCGAGGAAGTCGCTCCGGACCCCCACCCGGTCGAGGCCCAGCAGGCCCGCCCAGAGGCCGGCCAGGGTCTCCTCCACCGCCGTGCGTGGCGCCACGTAATCCGCCGCCGCCGCGGCGGGCGACACGTCGAGCTTGGCCAGGGCCCGGCGGTCCACCTTGCCGTTGGGTGTCAGCGGCAGCACGTCGAGCCAGACGAAGGCCGAAGGCACCATGTACTCCGGCAGCCGCCGCTTCAGGAAGGCCCGCAGCTCCCCCGGATCGGGCACCGGCCCCACCGGGGCGGCGAAGGCCACCAGCCGCTTCCCCGCTTCCTCCTCCTTGACCAGGACCACGGCCTCGCGCACGCCGGGGCAGGCCGCCAGGTTCGCCTCGATCTCCCCCAGCTCGATGCGGAAGCCCCGGAGCTTGACCTGATGGTCGAGCCGCTCGACGAAATCGAGATCGCCGCCCGGGAGCCGGCGCGCGAGGTCCCCGGTGCGGTACATCCGGCTCCCGGCCTCCCGGGCGAACGGGTCCGGCCGGAACGCCTCTGCGGTGAGCTCCGGGCGGTCCAGGTAGCCGCGGGCGAGCACGCCGCCGCCGATCCAGATCTCCCCCTCCTCTCCCACGGGGACCGGCCGCGAGTCCTGGTCGAGCAGGTAGACGGGGACGCCGGCCAGCGGCGGTCCGATCGGTGGCAGTCCCTCCCGGCCCGTCCCCGGAGCGAGCGTGGCGAAGGTCACGAAGACGGTGGCCTCGGTGGGGCCGTAGGTGTTGTACAGCGGCGCGGGCATCGAGGCGGCCGGCCAGCGGCGGAGCCGGTCGCCGCCGGTGAAGAGGCCCCGCAGCGCGGCGTCCGCGGGCCAGGGCTCCGCGGCGGCCGCCTCGGCCAGCGGCGTGGGGAGATAGCCGAAGGTGATCCGCCGCTCGCTCAGCCAGCGGATCATCCCGGCCGCCGAGGTCCGCGTCGACTCGCCGGGGATGTGGAGGGAGGCTCCGCTCGCCAGGGGGGGCCAGATCTCGAGGATCGAGGCGTCGAAGGCGGGGCTGGCGACGAAGGTCGTCCGATCGCCGGGGCCGAGCTCGAAATCGGCCCCGATCCGGCGGACGAAGCCCGCCAGCGAGGCGTGCTGGACCATCACCCCCTTGGGCCGCCCGGTCGAGCCCGAGGTGTAGATGACATAGGCGAGGTTCAGCGGCGAGACCTCCACCGCCGGGGGCTCGGTTTCCGGGGGGAGCTCCATCGCGTCGAGCGTCAGCGCGGGGAGCCCCTCCGGGAGCTCCCCCGCGAGGCCCGCCACGGTCAGCACCACCCGGGCCCGGGAGTCCTCCAGCATGAAGGCCAGGCGATCGCGCGGGTAGAGGGGATCGAGGGGGACGTAGGCCCCCCCCGCCTTGAACACGGCGAGCGCCCCCAGCACCAGCTCGAGTGAGCGCCCGGCGAAGATCGCCACCCGCGACTCCGGCCCCACCCCGAGGGCGCGCAGCCGGTGGGCGAGGCCGTTGGCGCGCTCCTCGAGCTCGCCGTAGGTCATGCGCCGCCCGCCGCCGGCGAGGGCGAGCGCTCCGGGATCCCGGAGCGCGGCCTCCCGGACGAGGCCGGGGACGAGCGGGCCGGGAGAGGTCTCCAGCGGTCCAGCCCCCGGGGCCGGCTGTGTGATGGTCTCCGCCAAACCGGCCTCGAATCAGTCCAGCGCGATCTCGGCGAGCAGGTCGTCGAGGTCTTCCTGAGTGAGCCCGGCGGTCGGGAAGTCGGAGGGGGTGAAGCTCGCCGCCGCCGTCTCCTGGCGGTTTCCGAGCCAGCCCCGCAGGACCTCGGCCGCGGCGTTGGCGAGGGAGCGCGCGGCCTCGGGCCGGTGCGCCCCCTCGGCATGGAACCAGTCGATCCGCAGCCTGCCGCCCGCCACCCGGGCCACCGCCTCGAAGGCGCGGCGTCCCGCCCCGGCGGGACGCGAGCGGAGCGGCTCGCCGAAGTCCACGCTCCCCCGCCAGCGCAGGGAGACCTCGGGCTCGGCGAACGGCGCCGGAGCGGCCGGGCCGGCGGCGGCGCGGCGCAACTCGTCCTTGATCCGCCGCAACGCCACGGCCGGCTCCTTCTCGACCTCCACCCGCAGGGGAACGACGACGCCGTGCCCCCCGGCCGCCAGCGGCACCCCGGGCTCTCCCGCGGCCCGCGCCTCCACCTCCAGGTCGGCGCGGCGGGCGCCGTTCCAGCTCCCCAGGGCCCGCGCCAGGGAGGCGGCGAGGAGCTCCTCGGGGGAGACGCCGTGGCGCGGGGCCACCTCCTCGAGGAGGACGCGGGTCTCCTCCACCGAGAGCTCGGTGGCGAGGCCGGTCTCCGCCGGCAGCGGCAGCCCCGGCGCGGCGGGCTCGCCGAGCAGCGACCGCAGGTCCGCCAGCAGCGGTCCCCACGACGGTCCGTCGGCCACCAGGCGATGAACGGAGAACAGCAGGCGGTCGGGCTCGCCGCCGCCAAGATGGAAGAGGGTGGCCGTCCAGGGGCGGACCGCGAGGTCGATGCGGTCGCGCGCCTCCTCGGCCAGGGCGAGCAGCGCCGGCCCCACCGGCATGCCCGAGAGGTCGATCCGCTCGATGGCGGCCCGCTCCTCGGGCGGCGCGGCCTCCAGGCTCCAGTCCCCCTGGCCCGGGCTGAAGCGGAGCCGCAGGGCCTCGTGCCGGCGGGCCAGGGAGGCGAGCGCCGTCTCGACGGCCGCCTCGTCCAGCCCGGTGCTCAATGGGATCAGCACCGCCTCGTTCCAGCTCCGCAGGATCACCGGCTCGGTGGCCAGCAGGCGGCGCTGGAACGGGGTCGGCCGCGGGCCGGACTCCAGCGCCTCGAAGACCGCCACCGGCGCGAGGGCGGCGATCGTCTGGTGCTGGAAGAGCTGGCGCGGCGTGAAGCGGATCCCTTCCTTCTGCGCCCGCACCACCAGCCGGATGGCAAGGATCGAGTCGCCGCCCAGCTCGAAGAACTTGTCGTGGACGCCCACCCGCTCGCGGCCCAGCAGCTCGGCCCAGAGGGCGGCGAGCGCCCGCTCCGCCTCGTCGCGGGGCGCGGTGTGCTCCCGCTCCTCGCGGGTTCCCGCGACGAGCGCCGGATCGAGCGCCAGGCGCGAGAGGGCGCGGCGGTCCACCTTGCCGCTCGGGTTCAGCGGCAGGGCCTCCAGGGTCACGAAGGCGGCCGGGATCATGTAGTCGGGCAGCCGCTCGAGAAGCCCCTCGCGCAGCTCGGAGACTCCGGGCGCGGCCCCCGGCTCGGGGCTGAGGAAGGCGATCAGCCGGCGGTCCCCCGCCTCCCCATCCCGCACCACCACGGCGGCGTGGGCCACCCCCGGCAGGCGCAGGAGGGCCGCCTCGATCTCGCCGAGCTCGATGCGGAAGCCGCGCACCTTGACCTGGTGGTCGACGCGGCCCAGGAACTCCAGCTCGCCGCCGGGCAGGCGGCGCGCCAGGTCCCCGGTACGATAGAGACGGCCTCCGGCCGGGCCGAACGGATCGGGGACGAAACGCTCGGCCGTCAGGTCCGGCCGCCCGTGATACCCGCGGGCGAGCCCCTCGCCGCCGATGCACAGCTCGCCCCCCACCCCCACCGGGACGGGGTCTCCCCCCTGGTCGAGCAGGTGGATCGTGGTGTTGGCGAGCGGCCGGCCGATCGGGATCCGCCCCTCGGCCGCCGTCACCGGGTGCAGGGCCGACCAGACGGTGGTCTCGGTGGGCCCGTAGACGTTCCAGAGCGCCCCCACCCGCTCCAGCAGGCGCCCGGCCAGGCTCGACGGGAGGGCCTCGCCGCCGGCGAGCACCGTGAGCCCCGGCCGGCCGCTCCAGCCCCCCTCGAGCAGCAGCGTCCAGGTGGCCGGCGTGGCCTGCATCACCGTCACCCCCGCCGCCTCGATCGCCGCCCCCAGGCGTTCCGGGTCGGCGGCGGTCTCGCGGTCGACCAGCTCGATGCGCGCCCCCACCGCCAGCGGCAGCAGCAGCTCGGTGACGTGGATGTCGAACGACAGCGTGGTCAGCGCCAGCACCACGTCGCTCACGGCCAGCCCCGGCCGGCGGGCCATCGACGACAGGTAGTTGACCACCCCGCGATGGCGCACCTCGACCCCTTTGGGGCGGCCGGTGGAGCCCGAGGTGTAGATCACGTAGGCGAGGTTCTCCGGCAAGGCCCGCCGGGGGAGCGGCCCGGCCTCGCCGTCCTCTCCCGAAACCTCCGCCGGATCGATCACCACCGCCTCCTGGGCGGACAGCGGCGGCAGGGCCGCCAGAGAGGCGCGGTCGGCCAGCAGCACCGGCGCCGCGGCGTCCTCCAGGATCCAGCCCAGGCGCTCGGCCGGGTGGGAGGGGTCGAGCGGCACGTAGGCGCCGCCCGCCTTGAGCACCGCCAGCACCGCCACCAGCAGGTCCGGCGTGCGCTCCAGGCAGACGCCGACCTTGACCTCGGGGCCGACCCCTAGCCGGACCAGCCGGCGGGCGAGCCGGCCGGCCCTCTCCTCCAGCTCGCCGTAGGAGAGGGCCCGGCCGCCGGCGGAGACCGCCATCGCCGCCGGGTCGCGCCGGGCCGCCGCCTCGAACAGCTCGGGGAGGGTCAGCTCGCCGGGGAAGTCCATGCGGGTGTCGTTCCAGGTCACCAGCAGCTCCCGCCGCTCGGCCTCCGAGAGCAGGCTCAAGGAGGAGAGGCGCGCCCGCGGGGCCGCCAGGGCGGCGGCGACCAGGACGCCGAAGTGGCCGAGCATCCGCTCGGCGGTGGCGGCGTCGAAGAGGTCGGAGCTGTACTCCAGCCGGGCGAGCATGTCGTCACCCGACTCCATCAGGGCGAGCGAGAGGTCGAACTGCGCCCGCCCCTCCTCCACCTCCAGGGAGCTGAAGGTGAGGCCGCCCAGCTCCAGCACCGGCGGCGGGGCGTTCTGCAGGATGAACATCACCTGGAAGACGGGCGAGTGCCCCAGGTTGCGCTCCGGCTGCAGCTCGTCCACCAGCCGCTCGAAGGGGAGGTCCTGGTGGGCGTAGGCGCCCAGCGCCGCCTCCCGCACCCGGTGGGCGAGGTCGGCGAAGGCCGGATCGCCGGCGGCGTTCACCCGCAGCGCCAGGGTGTTGGCGAAGAAGCCGATCAGCTCCTCCAACTCGTGGCGGGAGCGGTTGGCGATCGGCGTGCCCACCACCAGGTCCTCCTCGCCGCTGTAGCGGCGCAGCAGGGTGCCGAAGGCGGCGAGCAGGGCCATGAACGGCGTGACCTCCAGGCGGCGGCTCTCGGTGGCCAGGCGGGCCGCGACCTCCCGCGGCAGGGTGAGCCAGCGCCGGCCCCCGCGGTGGCTCTCCACGGCCGGGCGCGGTCGGTCGGCCGGCATCTCGAGCACCGGCGGCGCGCCCGTCAGGTGCCCCTTCCAGTAGCGGAGCTGCTCCTCCAGCACCTCCCCGCGCAGCCACTGGCGCTGCCAGACCGCGAAGTCGGCGTACTGCAGGGGGAGCTCGCGCAACGGCGACGGGGCGCCGGCCACGAAGGCCCGGTAGAGCTCGGTCAGCTCGCGGGTGAAGATGCCCATCGACCAGCCGTCGGTGACGATGTGGTGCATGGCGAGCAGCAGGACGTGCTCCTCGCCGGCCAGGCGCAGCAGGGTGGTGCGCAGCAGCGGCCCGCGGGAGAGGTCGAAGGGGCGCAGCGCGTCCAGGGCCGCCAGCCGGGTGGCCTCGGCGGTCCTCCCGGGCGCCGGCAGGGCGGTGAGGTCGACCAGGGGGAGCGGACGTTCGCCGGCCGGCAGGATCACCTGCCGCGGCTCGCCGTCGCCGCCGGCGGCGAAGACCGTGCGCAGGGCCTCGTGGCGGCGGACGATCCCGGCGATCGCGGCGCCGAAGGCGGCGGTCTCCAGGCGGCCGTGGAGCCGCAGCGCCGCCGCCAGGTTGTAGGCGAAGCTCCCCGGCTCCAGCTGGTCGAGGACCCACATCCGCTGCTGGGTGAAGGAGAGCGGGATGTCGATCCCCTCGCCGCGCGGCGCCGGCGCGAGCGGCGGGGCGGCCGGGAGCGACTCCCCGCGCCGCCGCTCGATCCCCTGGGCGAGGCCGGCGACCGTCGGCGTCTCGAACAGGGCGCGCAGGGTCACCGCCACGCCGAGCGCGTCCCGCATGCGCGACAGCGCCCGGGTGGCGAGCAGCGAGTGGCCGCCCAGCTCGAAGAAGTTGTCGTGCACGCCCACCGTCCCCGGCGCCCGCCCCAGCAGCTCCTCCCAGATGCCGGCGATCAGCTCCTCGACCGCCGTATGCGGCGCGGTGCCGCCCTCCTCCGCCACTTCCACCGTGGGCTCGGGCAGGGCGAGGCGGTCCACCTTGCCGGTCCGCGTCAGCGGCAGCGCGTCGATCCAGACGAAGGCGGCGGGGACCATGTAGTCCGGCAGCCGCTCGGCCAGGAAGACGCGCAGCTCGCGCGCGGGGACCGCGCCCGCCGCCGGCGCGAGATACGCCACCAGCCGCTTCTCGGCCTCGCCGCGGGCCACCACCACGCACTCGCGCGCCGCCGGATGGCCGCGCAGCGCCGCCTCGATCTCGCCGGGCTCGATGCGGAAGCCGCGGATCTTGACCTGCTGGTCGGCGCGCCCCGCGAACTCCACCTCGCCGTCCGGACGGTAGCGCCCGAGGTCGCCGGTGCGGTAGAGCCGGTCCTCCGGATCGCCGCCGGCCGGCCGGAAGGGGTTGGGCAGGAACCGCCGCGCGGTCAGCTCCGGGTCTCCCAGGTAGCCGCGGGCGAGCCTGCGGCTGCGCAGGTAGACCTCGCCGACCTCGGAGACCCCGGCGAGACGGCCCGCCGCGTTGAGCACCAGCAGCTCGACGCCGGGGATGCCGGCCCCGAGCGGGAGCGTCTCCTTGCCCCCCGGCCCCGCGCCCGGCCGCGACACCACCGAGTAGCTGACCGAGCGCTGGGTCTCGGTCGAGCCGTAGAGGTTGACGCAGGTCACCGCCGGGGCGATCCGCTGCAGCCGCTCCACCTCGCTACGCCGCAGCAGGTCGCCGACCACGAAGGCGCGGCGCAGGCGCGGCAGCGCGGGCGTTCTCTCGCCACCAGCCATCTCGCCTCCGATCACCAGCTCCATCATGGCGGGGGTGAGGTGCAGCACGGTGACCTCCTCGCGCGCCGCCCAGGCGGTCAGCCAGCCCGGCTCCCCCATCTTCTCCGGGTCGGGGATGTGGAGGCTCGCGCCCACCCAGGCAGGGGTCAGGATGTCCCGCTGCAAGGGGTCGTGCGAGAGGGCCGAGAGCATGCCGAAGCGGTCCTCCTCCCCCAGCTCGAAGCGCTCCGCCCACCAGGGCTGGTACTGCGACAGCGGGCCGTGGAGGCCGGCCACCCCCTTGGGACGTCCGGTCGAGCCCGAGGTGAAGCCGATGACCGCGAGGTCCTCCGGCCCCACCGTCACCTCCGGCGGGGTCTCCGGATAGCCGGCGAGCGTCCCCTCGGCGGCGGCCAGCGAGCGCGGCGGCAGCTCCAGGCGCAGGCGCGGCGCCAGCGCCGCGACGGCCGCCTCCACCTCCGCCGGCGGCTCCCCGGCCCCGCGCACCGCCACCCAGGCGGCGGGGCGGGCGATCTCCACGTAGTCGAGCAGGCGCGCCGTGGGATAGCTGGGGTCGAGGACCAGGAAGGCGGCCCCGGACTTCAGCGCTCCCATCACCGCCCACACCAGGGAGGCGCCGCGGTGGGCGTAGACCGCCACCACGTCCTCCCGGCCCACCCCGGCCTCGCGCAGGCGGTGGGCGAGCTGGTTGGCGCGCGCCTCCAGCTCGCCGTAGCTCCAGCTCTCGGCGCCGTCGGCCACCGCCGGCCGCTCCGGCGTCCGCGCGGCGTGCAGCGAGAGCCGCTCGTGGACCGGCCCGGGCCAGGGGGCGGCCGGCAGCGGCCGGCGGGGATCGGGGAGCAGCGACTCCATCGCGGGAGGCACCAGCGACAGGGCCTCGATCGGCGTCTCGGGAGCCGCCGTCACCGTCTGCAGCAGGTGGAGGTACTCGGCGAGCAGCGCCTCCATGCGCGGGGCGTCGAAGAGGTCGGCGTTGTACAGCAGGTTGCCGACGATCTCCCCGTCCCGCTCCTCCACGTAGAGGGTGAAATCGAACTTGGCCGGAGTCTCCCCCAGCCCCATCGGCTCCACCCGCAGGCCCTGGAGCTGGAGCTCCAGCGGCGGCAGGGTGACCATGTTGAACATCACCTGGAAGAGCGGCGGGCGGCTGAGCTGGCGCTCCACCTGCAGCTCCTCCAGGAGCTTCTCGAACGGGACGTCCTGGTAGCGGTAGGCCCCCAGGACCACCTCGCGCACCTGCTCCAGCAGGCCGATGAACGAGGGGTTGCCGCCGAGATCGGTGCGCAGCACCAGCGTGTTGAGGAAAAAGCCGATCAGCCCCTCGGTCTCGATGCGCTGGCGCCCGGCGCTGGGGGAGCCCACCACCACGTCGTCCTGCCCGGCCCAGCGGTGCAGCAGCACCTCGAAGGCGGCGAGCAGGGTCATGAACGGCGTGGCGCGGTGGCGCCGCGAGAGCTCGTGGATGAGGCCGCCGAGCGCCGGGGGGATCCGCAGTTGGAGGAACTCGCCGCGGTGGGTCTGGACGGGCGGGCGCGGCCGGTCGGTCGGCAGCTCCAGCGCCGCCGCGGCCCCCTGGAGGCGTTCGCGCCAGTAGGAGAGCTGCTCCTGGAGCGCCGGCCCCTGGAGCCACTCCCGCTGCCAGACCGAGAAATCGGCGTACTGCACCGGCAGCTCCGGCAGCGGCGACGGCCGGCCGGCCGCGAAGGCGTCGTACAGGATCGACAGCTCGCGGAACAGCACCCCGAACGACCAGCCGTCGGTGACCACGTGGTGCATGCAGAACACCAGCGCGTGCTCCTCGGGACTGAAGCGCACGAGCGAGCCGCGGGAGAGCGGGCCCCGCGAGAGGTCGAAGCCGGTCGCGCTGTCGAGACGGGCGATCCGCGCCACCTCCGCCTCGCGCGCCGCCAGCGGCAGGTCCGCGAGGTCGATCAGCGGCAGGGGGAACGCCGCCACCGGGGAGATCACCTGGACGGGATCGCCGTCCCGCACCTCGAAATGGGTGCGCATCGACTCGTGGCGGCGCGCGATCTCGGAAAGGCAGCGGGCCAGCACGGAGGGGTCCAGCGGCCCCCGCAGCCAGGAGGGGGACGCCAGGTTGTAGGCGTGGTTCCCCGGCTCGAGCTGGTCGAGCAGCCAGAGCCGCTGCTGCGCGAACGAGAGCGGAGCCACGCTCAGGCCCCGGCGGACGATCCTCTCCCCACCACTCCCGGCGCCGCCGGCCACCGCCGGCGAGCCCGAGTCACGCTTCTGCTTGCGGCGCATGACCAGCTCGGAAAGCTGCTCGGGGGTGAGATTGCGCGCTCGTTGCGACGTATCGCTCATGGTCAGATCCTGATCTCCTGCTCGTCCGTTCCGTTCAGAGACAACTCCAGCGACGCTCCCCACCCCAAGCTCGAACTCAAAGTCTTTGAATGACTTAAAAGGAAGTTCAACCGCCGGCCAACCGCGGACTGCGTCCAACTGTATAAGTGGGACGGAGAGGAAAAACGGGACAGTTTCAGAAAGCGCGATGGAACGCGCGATTCGTGACCGAAAAAATCAAATGTAAATATTTTGTGATCGCAGGGCGGGCCGCTCGTCAGCGGGAGCCGCGGAGGTACGCTTCCTGGTCTTCCAGAAGTCCCCTTCCCCCCTCCCAGCGCAACCCGGCGATCCGGGCGCCGATGCCTTCCTCGGAAAATTTTGTGGCCGATAGAAAGGTGTCGCGCAGGTCGGCCCCGGTCAGGTCGGCCCCGGCCAGGTTGGCCCCCTCGAGATCGGCCCCCCGCAGATCGGCGCCGGCGAGGCTCGCTCCCCGCAGGTCGGAGAGGCTCAGATTGGCTCCCCGCAGGTCGGCCCCTTCCAGCCGGGCCTTCCGCAGGTCGCAGTTCTTGAGGTGGAGGTCGCCCAGCTCGCGCGTCCTCGGCTCCCAGCCCCGCAGGTCGGCACCGACCACCACCTTCCGGGGTCCGCGGTAGGGGACGTAGCTCGCCGCCTCGCGGAGCGCCTTCAGCGCGGCCAGGGTGTGCGAGCCGCTCACGAAGCGCTGGTCGCCGGGCCAGGGATCGGCCTCGTTGTGGTAGCTCGACTCCCGCTCCCAGTAGCCCAGGCGGTCCTCGGCCAGCAGCTCGATCCGGTGGACCCACTTGAGGCTCTTGTAGAAGTAGCGGGAGGGGGTCACCGTCCGCAGCGGCCCGCCGTGCTCGGGGGGGAGCGGCTCGCCGTCGCGGGAGTGGACCAGCCAGGTGTCGGCGCGGGCCAGCTCCAGCGGCAGCGAGGTGTCGTGCCGCCGGGGGGAGTAGGCCTCGAAGCGGACGAAGCGGGCCCCGGCGCCCGGCCCCGCCAGCTTCAGAAGGTCCGCCAGCGGCGTCCCCTGGAGGCGCATCCCCAGGTGGCTCCAGCTCGTCACGCAGTGGATGTCCGCCACCAGCTCCCGCTGCGGCAGGGCGAGCACCTCCGGATACGAGAGGCTCAGCGGCTGGTCCACCAGGCCGGCGATCTCCAGCCGCCAACCCGCGAGGTCGAGCGCCTCGGGAGAAGGGGACTGCTCGCCGACGAGCGGGAACTTGCGCGTCGCCGTCTGGCCGGGAGGGAGGTTCGTCACGAGGTCCGGAGAAAGGTAAGGATGGAGGCGACGACCGGATTCGAACCGGTGAATAAGGGTTTTGCAGACCCTCGCCTTACCACTTGGCTACGTCGCCCGAGACACGCGAGGCCGCTCGCGCGGCCCCGGGATGCTGGCAGAACGCGGAAGACGTCCGCGATCTCTCGAAGTCAAATCGAAGTCACATTCTGGAGCGGGAAACGGGATTTGAACCCGCGACCCCAACCTTGGCAAGGTTGTGCTCTACCACTGAGCTATTCCCGCCCAACAGGCTCGCAAAGAATAGTCACCGGCCCCGGGGCTGTCAAGCGGTCGCCGCGATGGGTCTGTTCAGGGCCGATCACCCGGTATTCAACAGGGACTCCGAAGGAGTCGGAGCCTGGGGAATTTCATGCCCCGCTTGGGGAAGAGCCTTTCCCCGC